>WBZL01000002.1_pt1 | contig 356980 bp, 366 predicted proteins | sample 5204291 | NCBI WGS metagenome assembly WBZL01 (sample SAMN12344345, study PRJNA552823) | activated sludge metagenome | biome: Activated sludge suspended growth; feature: Nitrification reactor; material: Wastewater; isolation source: activated sludge from nitrification reactor of wastewater...
AGCAAGCCTACAACTAACATGACCACCCCGACCAGGGGCGTGGCCCAAGATTGGATATGGATGGTTAGAGCCGCGCGGGGAGGGAATGCTGTTTGGGGCGTGTCACCCTCCCCAGCAGGGGGTGGAGTCGCGTTCACAGGTATGTACTCCCCCGGACGAGGTTCCGGTTCGAGATCGAGTTCGTGCTCATTCATGTTTTATTCGCCTTCCATGGGCAGACCTGCCGTTTTCCACGCGTTGAACCCACCAGCCAGATTCCAGACATTGGTGTACCCCAACTCCACCAGCGTTTCGGCGGCCTGGCTGCTCATATTTCCACTGCGACAATAGAGGACGATTTTGGCCTCTTTCTCGGCGGGAAGTTGAGCCAGGTTTTGGGCGATTTGATCAAACGGAATCGAAAGATCGGTATTGGGGAGGTCGCCTTCGAACGGAATGTGGACATTGATGAACACGAAGTCCCTATCGGCCAACATCGTTTGTAGTTCACTGACAGAGACATCCGTGTAACTACCTCCTGCGATGGAAATTTTTTGGCCCGTGATTTCTTCGGCTGTGGAAGGGGTAGGTTGTGTCCCGTTACAACCTACGAGCAGGGCTACAAGTCCTATTAGAATAATCATCAGGATGGATTTCATAAGGTTTCTCCTATCAAGCTTTCTTTGATTGTCACCTACTTTGACCATTATAGGGATAGGCAAAATGGCGCGGTCAAAACGCGCAAAAGTGCCTATATTCGTGTTCCTCTGTTGCGGGTATCCTTGCCTACATCAAATTAACCGGAGGTTGTCCCAAATGAAACGTCTAATTTTAATTACTTTTGTTGGTTTAATGGTAGCTCTTGCTATCATGGGAAGTGTTACTGTAAGAAGCGCGTCTGCCGAGAGTGACCCGATTGGTGGTTGTCCAAATTCGTTCGAGTTGCACATGGTGATGCCACACGAGGAACATGGACACCACCACGTTGGCACAGATACTGACTTGAATGGGGATGGCTGGATTTGTGCGAAAGTGGTTGGCGCAAATCAAACCAATCACATTCACATTGATAACAACGTACCCTTACCCTGATCTTCATCATTCAAAATTCTTATTTCTCCTGGAGGTTCTTTTTTTATGAAACGAATGTTTGTTTTCTTGTTGCTCGCTCTGGCGATGCTTGCCCTTTCAGCCTGTAGCAGTGGCCCACCCCCGGCAGAATTCACGGTCGAAATGTCCGAATTTGCCTACAGCCCCACCACCATTGAGGTTCAGGTCGGGCAAGAAGTGGTCATCCACCTCACGAACAAAGGTGCGCTGGTACATGAATTTATGGTTGGACGGAATATGATGCTGGAAGGCGCTGCGCCTTCGACCTTTGAACACAATATGTTTGAAAAGCAAGGCCCAGTGATGTCCGGCGGCTCGGATGACCACGCTATGGATGCCATGGGCGGGGCGGACCATGGCTTCATGGTGTCCATTCCCCAAGGTGGGGAAGAAATGACGATGACCTTCACCGCTACCGAAGACATGGTGGGCGAATGGGAAATCGGCTGTTTTGCCGATGGCGGCTCGCATTACACGCAAGGCATGACCGGCAAGTTGATTGTAACCCCCTAATATGACTGCTCCTTTTGCACGGCGGGACTTCCTGTCTCGCCGCGCATTTCTGAAACTCTCCGCCCTGGGGTTGACTGGGTTGACCTTACGCCCATGGTCCCAAATGCTCCCCCTTCCTGAATTTCCGAAGGGGGAGCATTTGGGACGCGTGACTGTGGCCGGTTTGCCACTCATGTCCCGCCCCACCCCGGATAGTCAAACCATTCGTCTGCTGTACGAAGACGAAATCATCCTCATATTGCGCCGGTTGATCGGCTACCAGCCCGCCCATTACAGCCAAACCTGGATCGAAACGCCTGAGGGCTATGTCTGGTCACCTGCCGTTCAGCCGGTGGCAAACCAACCCGACCAACCGCTTCGGGTTTTGCCCGAAACCAGCCTGGGGCCAGGGATGTGGGTGGAAGTGACCGTCCCTTTCGTGGAACTTATGCTGGACAATCCACCGGCTCGCGCGCCCTGGCTAAACTACCGGATTTCCACCCTCGGCCTGCCGCCGCGCTTTTTTTATAGCCAAATTGTCTGGGTGGATCAAATCCGGGAAGATGAAACCGCCAAGGTTTGGTACCGGTTGAATGAAAAGTATGGCTCCGGCGATCTTTTCTGGGCGCAGGCCGAAGCCTTTCGTCCCCTCACGCCTGAAGACATGAGTCCTCTCAGCCCGGAAGTGGAAGACAAACGCATTGAAGTCAATATCAATTATCAGACAATGGCTTGTTTTGAAGGGAACACCGAAGTCTACTTTGCGAAGGTTTCCACGGGGGCGCTGTACAATGCCGCAGGGGAACGAGTGGACGCCTGGGGGACCCCGATCGGCGAACATCGTATCTGGCGTAAAACCGTTTCCCTGCCTTTGAGCGGGGGTAGTGCGTCCGCCGGGTGGAGTTTGCCTGCTGTAGGGTGGATCAGTCTGTTTGTCGGGTCTGGGGTGGCCATCCATTCCACATACTGGCACAACAACTACGGAGAGCCCACCTCGCGCGGTTGCGTGAACGCCAGCCCGGATGATGCCAAGTGGGTCTTCCGCTGGACATTGCCGCACACACCTTATGACCCAGGCGACGTGACGGTCGGGATGCCGGGAGGAACCTTGGTCAAAGTGATCGAGATTTAGGTGATACTTTCCTATGTTCTTTCAAATTGCTACTGACGACTCTTCCTTCCTCGGCTGGCTGACCGTGGCCGCTTTCCTGATCGCTGCCGTTTTGTGCGGGATCACCACTCTTCGGGTTAAGCAACTCTTCCACGATGAGTACACCTGCCAGCACCAACTTGTGTGGGGATTACTCACGGTTGCCATGATATTTTTGGGATTCAATAAACAACTAGATCTGCAAACCCCATTCACTCACTTGGTTGAAGTGACTTTTTTAGGGGGAAAGGAGTTGTACGAAGTTGGAGAAACGACTCAGTTCGGGTTTAGTTGGTTTATCGGTGGGCTGGTATTGGTTGGATTGGTTGCCAGTGCGGGGCTACTTTGGTACATGCGCCACGTCTGGCGGCATTATTGGCTATTGGCGTTAGGGGTATTGTTCATTGCCAGGTTTGTCGTTGTGCGCGCGGCGGGGTTCTACGGCGTCGAACTGCCCCCGCTCTCCCAGTATACCGGGGGGGTGCAGATCAACTGGCTGTTGGAATTTTTGGGGGTGGCGGTGATTGCCGCGGCGGCAGGAATCAATCTGTGGCGAAGCAAATCAGGAAAAGATAGAATATGAGAAGAATAGCTGGACTTTCTTTATGGCTCCTCATCGGATGGGGACTTACGTTCATCCAGGAAGTACATCCGGTCTTGGTAGATGGAGCCGAAGCTCAAGAAGGGGATGTGATCTGCACTCCTCAGATATACCGGGACTTTCCAGGACTGTGTCCACCGTTTGGGCCTGGTGCCTACCTGGAGAAGCTGGCCGCTCAAGGCATCACCCTTCCTTTGCGCCCGCTACCCGCTCGCGCGCCTTCGCCTGAACTGGCAACCAGCCCCTACGCCTACGCCCGCGTCATAGCCGACCCCGCGCCGATCTTTGCCACCCTGGAAGACGCCGTTCAGGGAAAACCTGTCCAGTATTGGATGGAGCCAGGTTTTCGATATGTCACTTACATAGATGTAGCGGAAGTCGAAGATAGCCGTTATTATATGATTGACTTTGGCAAATGGATGCAGGGAGGCGATTTGATGCGCGTGTCAGGTAGCAGCACCTTTCAGGGGTTGGAATTCATGAGTACGCCGAAAAATGCGTTCGGTTGGGTCTTGTTCGAGCGGCAATCCAAACGTACTCCAGGATTTGACCAAGAAGATTATAACAACCGAGCTTATGTGCGTTACCAGGTGGTACAAATTTACAACACCACCCAAGTGAACGGGGAGGACTGGTATTTGATCGGCCCGGACGAGTGGCTGGAGGGGCGGCTGGTCGCTGGGGTGTTTCCGAACCCCACGCCACCAGAAGGGGTAGCAAATGGCCGCTGGCTCGAAGTCAACTTGGCCGAACAGACCATTGCCGTTTACGATAACTCCCGGCTGGTGTTTGCCACCGTCGCGGCTACCGGAATTCCTGGCCAGTGGACGCAGCCTGGACTTTTCCAGGCCTACAAGAAAGTGGCAGACGAGACCATGAGCGGCTCCTTCACTGCCGACCGTTCTGATTATTACTACCTGGAAGGTGTGGTTTGGACGGTGTACTTCGATCAGGCCCGCGCCCTGCATGGGACATACTGGCACAACGGTTTTGGCGTTCCGCTCTCGCGCGGTTGCGTCAATCTATCCACGGGAGATGCCCAATGGGTCTTTAATTGGATTCAAGAGGGGGATTGGGTGTACGTTTGGGATCCTACCGGACAGACCCCCACCGATCCATCGTTGTATGGGGATGGCGGGGCTTGAGCTTCCCCTGCCATATACTTCTTTCGCAAAACATTTCCATTCTACCGATCCTGCCCTGAAAACATCTTCATCACACTGTCCTGGTTTTTGGGTGGCTGACCAACCTGGGGTGATATTGTGCTGGATTTCCAATTGTTCCTGCGTCCATAGAATGTGCCGGTATTCGATCCCTAGGATTTCGTTGTCTGTGCGCTAATTACCGTAACTATACACCTGTTAGCCCATGACAGGTTTCCCGTTTGCGGCCCAGCCAGGATTTATTCGTCAGGATAGGGATTAGCATGATCGATTTCGGCAACTGCCCCGTTTTTTAAAGCCAGAGTTCTGCGTGAGACGAGGGTCTAACCAGCCATAGAGTTCCAGTGTAATTGGAGATCACGCCTGTGGTCCTCACACCAATAGGCAAAAGTGCCTATGCGTGAATACGCCAAATGGCGCTTGGCCTTCAATCATGAGTCACATATACTGTTAGGGATGATACACATCGAACAAAGGTGATCTATGATGGCTTCAACTCAACCCATGCCTTGCTGTACGACGCCAGAGATTACTACCTCGTTTCACTACACTACATAAAGGTAAAGGCCATGAACGACAGCATCGTGCTCCACTGCGATAGCGAAACCACCACCGAAGCCGTGATGATGGCGCTGGCTCGACACGGCCTGCTGGTCATCCGCAGTTTTGATTTGCGTTCGGCGCTCAACGCTCAGGGTGGATGTGAATGCCCTCACCACGGCGCTGCCCAATGCAATTGCCAGTTCGCTGTGCTCCTCGCCTACGGTAAGCCTGCCGAACCTGTTGCAGTCACGCTACATAGTTGTGACAATTGGACGGAAATCTGGCTCGTTCACGATGCGATGACGATCCCCAATCCAAACCTTGCGGAAAAAGTGATGGTTGCACTCGTTGAAGTAGCTTTTGCATTACAGGCAGCCGCGGTTCTCACCGAGGATGTAACCGCTCATGCCGGATGAGACGCTTTCGTTCAAGACCGATCTCACCCACCGCCTGCAATGTGCCGAGGGTCATCTGGGAGGCATCGCGGCGATGGTCGCGCGAGGAGCCGATTGCGACAGCCTCATTCACCAGATAATGGCTGTGCAAGGCGCGCTCCGTGAAGTCAATCGTTTACTGCTAAAACATCATTTAGAAGTGTGCTTACGTGAGCGTCTACAAGGGTCGGATATAGCCGCCCGTGAACAGTGTTTGGGCGAAGTTGTCTCGCTCTACAATATGTTTGGCGTAACCACTTCGCTCTCTCAAAGGAAGACCTATGATTGCTATGACGAAATCTCTTAGCTTACCAGTGCAGGGCATGACGTGCGTTTCGTGCGTGTCACACGTTGAAGGCGCACTCAAAGAACTACCTGGCGTCTCCAACGTTGCCATCAATCTGGCTACGAACAAAGCCAGCCTGACGTACGATCCAGACCGCCTCACTCTGGCTGAGATGGCCCGTGCCGTTGTCGACGTCGGATCCAGGGTGCCGTTTGCCGAACTCACCCTGGATGTGACAGGTATAAGCTCGCTCCTGCGAGCTGATCTATTTGCCAATTGCTACCGGAGCGGTCCTGCTCTTCCTGCTGGCAGCCAGCCTGTTTGGCGACTATCCACTTGTGGCAAAGATTGGCGGAACCGTGTGGGTTGGGCTGCTCAGCTGGATTGTGAGCATGCCCGTGGTCACCGCCCGCGTCAAAAAGCAGGGGCGTGGCCAGGAACAGCGTTGAATTTGAAGATGGAGAGGTTTTTAGCATGATTACGATCACCATAGATCCTGTGATTTTTAGCATCGGCCATTTCATGGTGCGCTGGTATAGTGTCATCGTCGTCACCGCCATTGCCGTGGGCGTGTGGCTCGCAGCCCGTGAAGCCGAACGCAAAGGTTTCAAGAAAGACGACATCTACGACAGCGCGCTATGGGTCGTCCTCGGCGGCCTGATTGGGGCGCGGCTTTTTCATGTACTCGATCACTGGCCGCACGAATACGCTATGAATCCGGTGCGTGCCCTATACATTTGGGAAGGCGGCCTGGCCATTTGGGGCGGCGTGATCGGCGGCCTGCTTGCAATCGCCTTGCTTGCGCGGCGGCGCGGCTGGCGATTGCCTCGCCTGCTGGATGCCATCGCCCCCGGCCTTGTCCTCGCGCAGGCGATCGGGCGCGTGGCCTGTATCATCACCGGCGATGCGATGGGCAAACCGACCACTGGGCCCTTTGGCTTCGCCTACACCAGCCCCAATGCCATGGTGCCCCAATTAGGCGTGTACTACACCCCGATGCCTGTGTACGAGATCATAGCCAACCTTGGCATCTTCGCCTTGCTCTGGCAATTCCGCAAGAAGAATTGGCCCGATGGCTTGTTGTTCTTGGTGTATCTTGCGCTGTACAGTGTGGAGCGCTTCTTGCTGGCTTTCACCAGTTCGTACCAGATCATCGCCTTCGGATTGACCCAGTCGCAGATCGTCGCGCTGCTCTCGTTGGCGGTGGCGCTCCCGCTCATCGTGCAGGCTCTGGGAAGGGCGCGCCTGAAATCCCGAGCCTGAACCTGTCTGAAGGATTATTTCGGGTCGGGCATGGTCCCACACCAAAAGGAGAAAACTATGGACACCGAACAAAACTTTAGCCTGAGCAAATGGCTTCGTTCTCGAACGGGGCTGGCCTGCTTGGCGTTTCTCGGCATCGCCGCGTTCTATCTCATTACCGAGCACACCGCACACTTCTTTGGCATCTTGCCGTACGCACTGTTGCTTCTGTGCCCGTTGCTGCACCTGTTCATGCACGGTGGGCATGGCGATCACGGCGCGCATGGCGACCATGCCGGTCACCCACCCCAGGAGGATAAAAAATGAACACAGAGACTCCTGCTTACGGCCTGTGGACGCTCGTCGTCCTCAACGCCGCCATCTTCATCATGTTCGCCTTTAGCTTCACCAAGCCGCGCACCGCGCGCGACTGGCGCTCGTTTGGCGCGTTCTCCGCCTTCCTTGTGGCGCTGTTCACGGAGATGTACGGCTTCCCGCTGACGATTTACCTGCTCTCCGGCTGGCTCGCCAGCCGCTATCCTGGCATGGATCTGCTCACGCACAACAACGGTCACCTCCTGCAAACCCTGCTGGGTTGGAAGGGCGATCCGCACTTTTCGCCGATTCACTTGATCAGCAATTTGATGATCGGCGGCGGTTTTGTTTTAATCGGCGCGGCGTGGGAGGTGCTGTACAAAGCGCAACGGGAGCATCAATTAGCGACCGCAGGCCCGTACGCGTACCTGCGCCATCCCCAATATGTAGGGTTTGTCGTAATCATGCTTGGCTTTTTGATCCAATGGCCGACCATCCTTACCCTGCTCATGTTCCCCATTCTCGTCATCATGTACGTCCGGCTGGCTTGGCGTGAAGAGCGCGAAGCGCTGGCCGAATTTGGCGAAGTGTATGCTCGTTACGCCGCGCAAACGCCCGCCTTCTTCCCGCGCAAGCCGCAGACAACTGTCGTAGGAGGTATCCCATGAAGAGAATCATCAGCTTTGTCGTATTGCTGGGGCTTATTGCCAGTGCGGCCTGGCTCGTGCAGCGTGGGGCCGAAGAACGGGCTGTGCGACGCATCATAGACGAGGTGCAGAGTCTGGCGCTCACCAGTCTGAACACCCAAAACCCGAACGCCCTCGATGAATACTTTGCCACCGAAGCCGAAGGCGCACAGGCCACCGGGTTGGTGGAGACCCAGCAAGCTTATAAGGACTTTGTAGCGCAACTGCCGAATAGCAGTATGGTCCAATTTCATTCGTTCGACCTCCAGGACCTCGAAGTTCACGAAGACGCTGGACTAGCGAAAGTGACCTATCAGGTCCACTTCAGTGTCATTAACGGCCAGGCGATCTTCAGCGCCAAGGCCACCCAGAGTCTTGCCTTGCTCAAGACGCCGCGCGGCTGGCGTATCTCCGGCGGAGATGCACCGCAACTGGAAGATGTGATCGGTAACTGGCCGCCGTAACCGTGATGAAAAGTTGACTGGATGAAACTCAACTCCCTCGAATTTGCATTAATGAATAACCCGGTGCGTGCCGCGTCGCAATGGTGGCTTGAATCGCCCATGTTGATCGGCCCGCGCGGGATATTAGCCGGAAAGCTTGTGCTCGAAATTGGCTGTGGACGCGGGGTGGGAATCGAAATCCTGCTCGCACTTGGTGCGGCACACGTCACCGGCTTTGATCTCGATCCGAAAATGGTCGCCCTCGCCCAAAAACGCCTGGCAAAACATGGGGATCGCACCCGTGCCTTCGTCGGTGATGCCGAAGCCATTGATGCGGCGGATGCCAGTTTTGACATTGTCGTGGATTATGGCATTCTCCATCACATCCCGAACTGGCCGCAGGCGCTGAAAGAAATCGCCCGTGTGTTGAAACCCGACGGGATTTTCTACTTTGAAGACTTATTGAAAGGACTTATATCCGCGTGGCCGATGCGTGTGTTATTTGATCACCCGCAAGCCACCCAGTTCTACGATCACGAATTTCGCGCCGGGCTGGAGACCGCCGGATTGCGCGTCCAGAAATGGAAACAATGGGGCGAGTGGGGGGTGATGGGACAGGCTAACAAATCGGCTTTCCAACCCGCTTAACTTTCTTTCTAAAATGGAGGTAGCCCATGTCACGATGTTAGGATATTGAATTCCCATCTTCTATTCGGTCATGTAGCGGACTCATCAAATCCGCCGACAAAGATATTTGGGTTCTTTAGGAATCGGCGGGGAAGTTCCCCGATCCCAGAGAGCCCATTCAGATTTCACTTCAAATCGGAGGAAGCAAAATGAAAAGCAAGCGATTCGTATGGGTTATGATGGTCCTTACAGCCACCTTGGGATTGTCGGCCTGTTCCACAGCCAATCCACAGATGGAGCAACCCGACCAAACGATGGTGGCGAACGGCGAAATGATGCAGACGCAAGGCCAGGCCATGATGGACGCGAGCGGGGCTATGCAAACCAATGGACAGATGATGATGGATATGTCCACGATGATGCAGACGCAAGGCCAGGCCATGATGGACGCCGGAGATAAAATGATCGCCGCTGGCCAGACCATGATGGATCAAGGCCAGGCGCTCAACGACACAGAGATGACGACCCAGGGACAGGCAATGATGACCGACGGCGAGGCGATGAAGACGGGCGGACAGGGGATGATGGACAGCGCCGCGACGATGATGACCAACGGCCAGAGCATGATGGGTATGGGCACAGGGATGATGACCAATGGGCAATCCATGATGGACGCTGGAGGCAGCATGATGTCCAATGGCCAAGGCATGATGGGCGGCACAGCCACGCCCTCCCCATAATCATTCGCCAGTCTAGTAACTTGGCAGGAACTACTCTGGGGTGAGTAGTTCAAATAGCGAGAGTGGCGAGGGTGAGGCATCCTAGGTGTGGACCACAGTTGGCCAGCAAGTATCATTTCTCCCCCTTGCCCACTCTCATCTCAGCTTCATTCGCACCCCGCCAAATGGCGTATTCCCAAACGCGCCGAATGGCTCTCACACTATTCTTCTCCTTCTTGTAAACTTGACGATAGGGTAATACCAACCCTCAAAGGAGAATTAACCATGGAACATACCCCCTCAACCCTTTCCTCAGCTCGCCCATTCCGGATCCCTCCGGCCGTGTGGCTCATCGCGGTGGGCCTTGTTTCCGCGCTCGTCGCCCTCTTTGTCTTCAAAGTGGCACTGGACACCGTGCTCACTTACAGCTTCATTGGCCTGATGCTCTTCAGCCACCTGTTCATGCACGGCGGGCACGGTTCGCATAGCGGCCATGGCCAGCGCAACGGCCGATAAAGATAATGCCGCTGGCATCAAATCCAATGGCGGGCACATGGGTGGCTACTGGTTACGTTGGCCTTCGTCTGTTCCATCGGCTTCGGCGCATGGCTGATGTAGACCACCTGGCGAGCCGGGCGAGGATAACAAGGAGTTACTTATGTATAAATATCCTATATGCGGTAAACGAATAAACCGCGGCAAGGCTCACTTGGTGATCGAACATGAAGGATACAGGTTTTTCCTCTGTTATCCACGTTGTCAGCCCGAATTGGGTCAGAAGGTGAAGAAAACACCTGTACAGCATCATAGACACTAAATTATTTGTTCTCTGTGTGCTTTGTAGCTCTTACTTTTATTCAAATAAGAGGCGGCAGAAGCTCAGTTTCGTGGCTGTTGGTTTATCTGGAGGTACACCATGTTGAATAAAATGCAAATGCTTATTAATCTTTTTGGCGCGAGCGGTAGATACTTTGATGAAGCCAAATTGAGGGAAAGTAAACGTCATTACAAGCAAGAAGTGATGGAACGCCTAATCAAGGATCCAAGCGCGTTTAGGCAGGTATCCGGGGAACTATGTGAAAAAGCCTTGATGGATGCAAAGGCCCAATTACACCCTCTGCTTCGACAGGTCGATCTGGAGAAACTGGGCCAGCGCCGAGAATTTGTACAAGCTTTTAAACATTCGTTAGAAGGGGTGGTTGCTGAAAGAATCGCCCTATGGTTACCTTGGGTTAAAGCTGTTTACAGGTTTGATGCTCTACGAGGAAGGAGCACAGACGACTGGGACAATACGATCCATCTTCTTATCTTGGTTCCCGAGCTCCTGCCATCGCTAAATGAGTTTGGAACAATGCTGGACCGTGAAATGTTGGAGCGACTCAAGTGCTTCAGTTGGTCACGCTTCCAGGATGCCAAATCTATCGTCGAAATTCAGCAAGTCACCCCCAATGAGATCCGTCATGGTGTTTGTTACGGTGCAATGTTTTATTCATTCTATACAGCACCTTCGCAGGTTTGGCCATCAAAGTAATCAACCAAATTGCCAACGTTGCTTGAATTTGCGGAGTAGTGAAATGGAAACAGACTGCGATCAGACAGCCCTATCAACCAAACAGCAGAAGCATTAACCGCTGAAATCATTTCTGTTTTCTGAGCGGCGTAGAACCTGGTCTACGCTCGGTTGCCAGTTAGTAGCGTAGCAAGCTAAGAACCTACCATTGATTGCAATTCGGCCCGCGTGATCTCACGCAATATAAACTACACTGATGTCTGAATTGATTAGTTTAACTGGAGGTATATCATGTCTAACAAAGTTCGTGTGGTCGTCAACGGTTACGGCGTCATCGGCAAACGGATAGCTGACGCCGTTTCTGCACAAGACGATATGGAATTAGTCGGCGTGGTCGACGTAGTCAGTGACTGGCGGATCAAAGTTGCCGCCGAGAAAGGTTATCCAATCTATGCGGCGACCCCGCCAGCCGCTGGCGAAATGCGCGCCGCCGGTATCCCACTGGCTGGGGTTTTAGACGACGCACTGCATATCGTGGATGTGGTCGCCGACGCAACTCCCAAGAAAATCGCTCCGGCCAACTTTGAAAAGTATCGTGTTGCTGGAGTCAAATCCATCTTTCAAGGCGGTGAAAAGCACAGCCTGACCGGCCATTCATTTGTCGCCCAGGCCAATTACGAGTCAGCGCTGGGCCGCGACGCGACCCGCGTGGTCTCGTGCAACACCACCAGCATCGTCCGCACGCTGGGCGCACTTAAGAACGCCGGACTCCTCAAAAAGGCACGCGGCGTGCTAGTGCGCCGGGCCACCGACCCGTGGGAGTCCGATCATGGCGGTGTGATGAACACCGTTGTGCCGGAGAAGAACATCCCCTCACATCAAGGCCCGGATGCACAAACCGTCCTCCCCGATCTCGACGTGATGACGATTGCGGTAGTGGCCGCGCACACCACAAGCCACTTGCACGCGTGGAGCGTGGAACTCACGCGCCCGGCCAGTAAAGACGAGGTGTTGGACGCCTTTCGCGCTGCCCCGCGCATCGCCTTCTTGAGAATGGCGGAGGGCATCGTCGCTCTCAACAGCACGCTGGAGATGATGGCTGATCTGGGCCGCCCACGCGGCGACATGTGGGAAGTGGGCCTGTGGGAAGACGGCCTGACCGTCGTCGGCAACGAGTTGTTCTACAACTACCAGGTCTACAACCAAGCCATTGTCGTCCCAGAGACGATTGACGCGATTCGCGCGTTGACCGGCATCGAGAAAGACGGCATGGCCTCTATCGCCAGGACGGACAAGGCGCTCGGTCTTGTCCGCGAGTTTCTATCGCGCGAACCCGCCCTCGCGTAATCAGGTATCGAACGCGACGGGTGTGCCCCATATCGCCAGTACTATGGAGCTGAACACCACTTGAACTCGACGCACAGATGTTTCTGCGCCTGCTGATTGCGGTCTTGTTCGGTGCATTGATCGGCTACGAACGCGAACATGCCGGAAAGGCCGCCGGGGTACGCACGCATGGCATGGTCAGCCTGGGCACGGCGTTGTTCGCGGTGGTGTCCATCCATGGCTTCGGCGACACTAGCGATCCAACCCGCGTGGCAGCGCAGATCGTTACCGGCATCGGCTTCCTTAGAGCAGGTGCCATCCTGCACGAGCGCGGCGTTCACGGACTGACGACGGCCGCCAGCCTGTGGGTGACGGCGGCGATTGGCCTGTCTGTTGGCGTGGGCATGGTGTTGATGTCGTTGGCGACCGCGTTGCTGGTTTTCATGTTGCTGCGTTTTGGCCCACGCCCCGGACTCAAGCACAACTCTAAAGACACATCATATCATTTAGGAGAATCACTTATGCAAACCCAAAACACAATTCAAAGCCAATATAGTTTGGAGAATCACGGCATCCAAAACGTCAACACCGTTTATTGGAATCTCTCCACTCCCATGCTCTACGAAGAGGCCATCCGTCGCCGCGAGGCTCGGTTAGCCCACCTCGGCCCGCTCGTGGTGCGCACCGGACAGCACACCGGACGCGCCCCCAACGACAAGTTTATCGTCAAAGAACTCTCCAGCGCCGATAAAGTCTGGTGGGGCAAGGTCAACCGCCCGATGGAACCGGCAAGCTTTGAAACGCTTTATCGAAGGCTATTGGCCTATTTACAGGGCCGCGATCTGTTTGTGCAGGACTGCTTCGCCGGGGCCGAACCGCAGTATCGTCTGCCCATCCGGGTCATCACCGAGACCGCATGGCACAGCCTGTTCGCGCGCAATATGTTCATTCAGGCTATGCCTGAGGAATTGGCAACTCACGTTCCGCAGTTCACCGTGATCAACGTGCCCAACTTCCACGCCATCCCTGAGGTGGACGGCACGCGCTCGGAAGTGTTTATTGTGCTCAACTTCGAAAAACGGCTGGTCCTCATCGGTGGCACCCAGTACGCCGGTGAAATCAAGAAGTCTATCTTCACCATCCTCAACTATCTCTTGCCGCAACAACATGTGCTCTCCATGCACTGCTCGGCAAACATCGGCCCAGACGGTGAAGGGGCGGTTTTCTTCGGACTTTCCGGCACGGGCAAGACGACGCTCTCCGCCGACCCCACCCGCACGCTGATCGGCGACGATGAACACGGCTGGAGCGACCGGGGGCTGTTCAACTTTGAAGGTGGCTGCTACGCGAAAGTCATCAAACTTTCACCGACCGCCGAGCCGGAGATTTACGAGACCACACGGCGCTTCGGGACCCTCCTCGAGAATGTGGCCTTCGATAGCGTCACCGGGCGGCTAAACCTGGACGACGACTCGCTCACCGAGAATACGCGCGCGGCCTATCCGATCAGCCATATTCCAAACGCCACGCGCGACGGCCTTGGCCCGCACCCCACGAACATCATCATGCTGACCGCCGATGCCTTCGGGGTCCTCCCACCCATCGCTAGGCTCACCCCCGCGCAGGCGATGTATCACTTTCTTTCGGGCTACACAGCCAAAGTCGCCGGGACGGAAAAGGGCGTGACCGAGCCGAGTGCCACTTTCAGCACCTGCTTCGGCGCGCCGTTTATGGCCCTCTCCCCTACGGTGTACGCGAATTTGCTCGGCGAGAAGATTGCCAAGCACAAAGTCAACGTCTGGCTCGTGAACACCGGCTGGAGCGGTGGCCCTTATGGTGTAGGCCAACGGATGAAGATTGTTTACACGCGGGCAATGGTTCATGCCGCGCTCAATGGCGCCCTCGACAATGTACTGACTACACCTGATCCCATCTTCGGTGTCGCCGTCCCGGATAGCTGCCCCGACGTCCCGAGCGAAGTGTTGAACCCGCGCAACACCTGGGCAGACCAAGCGGCTTACGACGCCCAGGCGCGCAAACTGGCAGGCATGTTCATTGAAAACTTCAAGGCCTTTGCCGACCAGGTGACACCCGAAGTGCGCGCGGCCGGGCCGCGCGTTGGATGAGGCCGTATGAAACGGATCGCCGTGCTCACTTCAGGCGGGGACGCGCCAGGCATGAATGCCGCCATCCGCGCGGTCACGCGCTGTGCGCTTGATCAAGGATGGGAGGTATTCGGTGTGCTTCAAGGTTTCACCGGGTTGATGGAGGGTAAGTTCGAGTCGTTGTCCGCACGGTCGGTTGGCGGCATTATCCAGCGAGGTGGGACGATTCTGGGCAGCGCACGCGCTCCAGAGTTCAAGACGGAGGAGGGCCGCCGTAGGGCGCTGCGCCAACTGCACCAACGGCAGATCGAAGGCCTGTTCGTCATCGGCGGCAATGGTTCTCAGGCTGGTGCATATGCCCGCGCCCAAATGGACTTCCCGGTTGTGGGTGTGGCCTCCACGATTGATAACGACCTCGCCGGAAGCGACATCACCATCGGCGTGGATACCGCACTCAACATCGCCCTGGAAGCGATTGACCGCTTAAAAATCACGGCCTCGTCGCACCAGCGGGCCTTTCTGGTCGAGGTGATGGGGCGTCACTGCGGGTACCTGGCGCTGATGGCCAGCATCGCAGGGGGTGCGGAGGTCGTCGTGATCCCAGAGATCGAAACCACGCCCGAGCAAGTGGCGCAGGAACTGCGTGCGGCCTACGAGCGTGGAAAAGCGCACGCCCTCGCCGTGGTGGCTGAGGGGGCAAACTATCATGCTGAGGCGCTGGCGGCCTACTTCCGCGAGCATCATGCCCGCATCGGCTTCGATTTGCGGACGACAACCCTCGGCCACGTCCAACGGGGTGGTGCGCCCACCGCCTACGACCGGTTATTGGCGACGCGGCTCGGTGCAGGCGCGGTGGCAGTGCTGGCGCGCGAGGAAAGCGGGGTGCTTGTTGGTATGAAACAGAGCCGCGTGGCGACGACCTGCTTCGGTGAGATTGACGGCATCCACAAGCCGATTGATCCAGAGCTGTTTGAGCTAGCAAAGGTGTTAAATCAGTGAATGCGATGATCCAATTATTGCGTGATAATCCCCTGCTACTTTTGTTTGTTGTCGCCGCCATCGGGTATCCTCTGGGACAGATCAAAATCGGCGGAGGCCGTTTGGGAGTGGCCGCCGTGTTGTTTGTCGGCCTCGCCATTGGCTCGCTTGACCCCGATCTCCAACTGCCGGAGATCATTTACCTGCTTGGCCTGATCCTGTTTGTCTACACCATTGGCTTGAACAGCGGGGCCGGTTTTTTTGCCTCGCTCCGGCGCAAAGGGCTACGCGACAACCTGCTCGTCGTGGGTATGTTGGCTTTTGCGATGCTCCTTACGATGGCCGCCTATTCCCTCCTCCACTTGAAACCAACCCTGGCCGCGGGGATGTATGCAGGCAGTTTGACGAACACCCCAGCACTTGCGGGTGTGTTGGATTACCTCAAGGGTTACGCGCCCCAAGGGGTTCTTGATCAGATGCTCGCCGATACAGTCGTGGGTTATTCGATCACCTATCCCATGGGCGTGGTGAGCACTCTCTTGGTCATTGCCTTTGTCCAGCGCAACTGGAAAGTCGACTATGCCGCCGAAGCGCAGAGATTGCACGAACTCGGCGTAGCCCCTCGCACGTCACCACACTTGAATAGCCGCACCCTGCGGGTAACACGGCCCGAGGCAACACAAGAGACGATTGCCAAACTGATCCATAAAAATGGCTGGGACGTTGTTTTCGGACGTCTCAGGCGTGACAGTCATCTTTCATTGGTCGACAGTCAAACCCGCCTGGCAGTGGGCGATTTGATCACGGCCGTCGGTTCATCGGAAGACTTGAATCAGGTCACGGCCTACCTGGGTGAGGCAAGTGATGAGCACATCGATCTGGATCGCAGTGAACTGGATTATCGGAGGGTTTTCGTCTCGAATCCGAAGATCGCAGGGCATCGTCTGCGGGACCTCAATCTCCCACAGCACTTTGGGGCCGTTGTCACACGTCTGCGACGGGGTGATATCGAACTATTGCCGCACGGCGACACCGTGTTGGAACTAGGCGATCGGGTGCGGGTGCTCACGCATCGAAAGAACATGGACGCCGTGAGTACATTCTTAGGCGACTCGTACCGCATGTTGAGCGAGATTGACATTTTGACCTTTAGCCTCGGCTTGTCGTTGGGCCTGCTGCTGGGGCTTGTGCCGATTCCCCTACCCGGCGGCATTACCCTCAAGTTGGGTTTTGCCGGCGGTCCCCTCATCGTTGCGCTGATCCTGGGCGCGTTAGGGCGAACCGGCCGGTTGGTTTGGAATTTACCGTACAGCGCCAACCTGACGCTTCGCCAAATTGGACTGGTCTTATTCCTCGCGGGCGTAGGCACGCGGGCTGGTTACACTTTCGTCACCACCCTGACTCAAGGGAGTGGCATGGCAATCTTCCTCGCGGGCATCGCGATCACGTCAATTACGGCGCTGGCAACGCTTTGGATTGGGCATCGGCTTCTCAACATCCCGATGAGCCTGCTCCTTGGGACGCTCGCTGGACTGCAGACCCAGCCTGCCGTGCTGGGTTTCGCCTCCGAGCAGACTGGCAACGAACTACCCAACATCGGTTACGCTATCGTATATCCCGTCGCAACCATCAGCAAGATCATCTTCGCGCAATTGCTCCTGGCGCTTTTGTCATCATCGTAGATTCACCTATGGCAAACCAAAATGCGATAACACGTTTGTTCCTCTTACTTGGACTAACCGCCATTTACGCCGTGTGTTTCACGGTGATCAAAGCCGGGTTAGCCTTTGCGCCGCCGTTGTTGTTCGGCGGATTGCGGGCGCTGCTCGGCGGTGTGTTCCTTCTTGGACTGAGCGTCGCTTTGCGCCAACCAGTGTTGCCCCCTCAACGCAATTGGGGCTGGATATTTGCTCTTGCACTTACGGCCACCACGCTCGCCTTTGGAGCCATGTTTCTCAGCCCTGGGCATACGGGAGCAGGCATCGCCTCTGTCTTAGGCAATACGCAGCCATTGATTGTGGTTGTGTTGGCCGCACTGTTTTTGGGAGAGCCGGTGACGCGCCGCAAAGGGATCACGCTGACTTTCGGCCTGGTTGGGGTGACATTGATTTCATGGCAGACACTGTCCGGGCCGGATGCTCATGGCATTTCAGGTGCAGCCCTGGCGCTGACAGCTTCCGGGGGCGCGGCGCTTGGCAGTGTCCTCTTCAAACGGATGGAAATCAGCACCGGGTTATTGGCGATTACCGCCTGGCAGCTCATGCTTGGCAGTCTGCCTCTGCTCGCAGCATCGGCCATATTCGAACGCAATGCACAAGTGATTTGGGACCCCGAATTTGTAGTCGAGTTGCTTTTTCTGGCGCTGGTCGGCACGTCGTTTGCCAACGCAGTCTGGTACTGGTTAATTCAACGCGGCGCGGTGAGTCAATTGTCCTTGTTTCTTTTTATGGTCCCAGTTTTTGGTTTGGGCCTCGCGGGTCTGGTTTTCGGCGAGCAGGTTAGTTGGTTGCAGGGCCTCGGCCTTGCCCTGACGATTGCCGGGATTGGCTTGATCTCTCGCGTGCCAGAGGGAGGCACAAGTGTTGCACAAACCACCTGAAGTCGAGATTCACCTCATGGGCCACTGCATGAAGAAAGGAAAAGACATTTGTGATATCCGGTGACTTGATTTTCAGAGCCAGCCTGGCCGTCATCTCGGCCTCGCTGGCCCTCATCCGGTTTTACTACGGATGGCAGGCCGCCGGGTCGGGTGCTAAAATCTTGTACCGGCGGGCAGGCAAGGTTCGAACCATTCTGGTGTGGGTGCTCGGCGTTCTGGCCGCCGCAGCCTCGGTTTTGTGGGTTATCGCCCCAGGATGGCTGGCATGGGCGGCGCTTCCGCTTCCCATGGTGTTGCGCTGGAGTGGAATCGCTGTAGGCGCTATCACTGTCTTGCTCTTCTTCTGGGTTCATCGCACGTTGGGGAAGAACTGGGCTATGCCGGGTGAAATCAAAGAGCGGCACACCTTGATCACCACTGGCCCGTATCGCTGGGTACGGCATCCCATGTACACGACTCTGTTCGTGTGGGCGCTGGCCTACTTCCTGATGTCGGCCAATGCCCTCATCGGCCTCGCGTGGTTTGGGCTGAGCCTTGTGGCTACCGCGATGGCGGGCGATGAAGAAGCCGCGCTCCTCGAAACCTTTGGGGAGGCCTATCAAACCTATCTGCAAGAGGTTGGCCGCTTCTGGCCGCGCTGGGGTTGAGGATTTTATGAAGATTTACCTGTATCCCAAACCAGACATGGGCCTTTTTCCAAATCCCGAATGAGGCCCTGTTGGCGTTCATAGGGATAGCCTAAACAGTGTGAGAGGTAGGTCACGCCGTCAATCTCCCGGTAGCGATTGCGATGTTGGTGGCCGTATACGTGTATCACCGCTCCCAGAGTGCGGATCTGTGCGTCCAGCCGGGCATCCCCGGCCACCCGGCTAAAATTGAAGCCCTTTTGAGAAGCCGATAGTGGTCGTTCCCGATCGGAAGGCTGATCCCAAAGTAATTCCTGGCACGGAAGGAAATGGCTAAAGGTAATGACAGGGGCGTCATAGGCCTGATGGAAGTGAGGTTCGTTTAAGCCGAGAAAATACTTCCCAGGATCAAACCCGCGATCCGGCCAGCGCACGAAGGTGGTGTCGGCCCACATGAGCGGGATGGCGTGGGGGCCTTCGTTCACCTTGGGAGCATGTAGGCTGTTTGGCCCTTCTTCATGGTACCAGGAAAAAAGCGGAACAATCCACACCGGCTTAGGGTCTCCCGGCATCCCCACCTGGCCCGGGCCGGTTTGCACTCCCAAAGTGTCGCAGATTTTCAGGATGGCCTCAAACTTGGTCAGGGAGTTGAAATGTTCCCCCGGACGAATCCACACGTCATGGTTGCCGGGAACAAAAAAAACCTGGGCAAAACGTTCGCACAAGAGCGACAGGGTTTTCCCCAATTGTTCCAGGTTGTGATGGACGTCCCCAGCGACGAGCAGGGCCTCGCGCGCGTAAGCGTGCAGGGAGAGGGCCTCAACCCAGGCCCGGTTCTGGGGTTGGTCGGTGTGCAAGTCGGAAATGGCGTAAAGTCGCATAGGCGTATTATATGAAGATTCCGCTTACTGTACCGCGCCAAAATGCGCGTTGACGCTTAGGCAATTTGGCGCTTACGATAGGTACGGAAATCGAGTAAAGTGGAGTCAGTCTAAAACCATCCCTAAGAAGAATGATCCTATGTCTCACACACTGACCCTCTCAAACCCTGACCCCACGCTGAGCCGGGCCATTTCCCTGCTCGACCGCCTCTTCCCACCACCCCGCACCTTCGACGTTTGGTTGTGGGACGGCACGAAACTGCCTGCTGGTGTACGTCCAGTTTTCAGCCTGATTCTCAAGCATTCCGGCGCACTACGACGCATGTTCACCCCACCCATCGAACTTTCTTTGGGGGAGGCCTTCATCTATGGAGACTTTGACCTCGAGGGCGACATCTTCACTGTCTTCTCACTCATTGACCAGATCACCACACGAACCTTCTCTCCAGGCGACATCGCTGCTTTGGCCCGTGACCTGCTTGCCCTGCCCAGGCCAGATTCCACACGGCTCTCTGGCCGCGGTCCGGCCCACCTACGCGGCGCACTGCATTCCCTCGCCCGTGATCGCGCTGCCATCGAATATCACTACGACGTGGGGAACGACTTCTATTCCCTGTGGCTAGACCCCCACATGCAATACTCGTGCGCTTACTTCCCCACCGGCACAGAAGACCTCGAAACCGCGCAGGAACGTAAGATGGAACGTATCTGCCGCAAACTGCGCCTCCAGCCTGGAGAACGCTTGTTGGACGTTGGCTGTGGCTGGGGCGGCCTGGCAATGTATGCGGCCCAGAACTATGGTGTCCGCGTTCTGGGCGTCACTTTGAGCCAGAAGCAAGCCGATTACGCGAATCTCGCGATTGTGCGCGCTGACCTTGGCCATCGAGCGAGCGTCAAACTTCGGGATTATCGCGAGCTTGGGGCCGAAGCCTTTGACAAGATTGTCAGTGTTGGAATGTTTGAGCATGTGGGCAGGAAACACCTGCCCGAATATTTCGCCCAGGTCTACCGCTTGCTCAGACCGGGCGGCCTGTTCCTCAATCATGGCATCTCACGGCGCGCTCCGATGCAATACGCCATCACGCCCAGCCAGAAATTATGTTGCCCACCCTCCCAACTCGCTACCAAGTCATCCGACTGGCAAAAATTCGTCGAACGGAATATTCTCGGCTCCGGCACGTTCGTGTGGCGTTACATATTCCCGGATGGAGAGTTAACATCAGTGAGCGAGGTCAACTCTCTAGCCGAGTCCGCCGGTTTTGAAGTGCGCGACGTGGAGAACCTGCGCGAGCACTTCGCCCTCACTCTGCGCCATTGGGTCAACCGATTAGAAGCACACCGCGTTGAAGCGATCAAAGCTGTCGGTGAAGTGACGTACTGCACATGGCGGTTGTATATGTCGGCCTCCGCACATGGGTTCGAGTCCGGCAACATTAACGTCAACCAGACGCTACTGGCCAAGATGGACAAGGGTCGGCGCAGTGTCCCGATGACGCGCGCCGACTTGTACGCCGGAAATTGAACCCTGTTGACCGGCCATCTGACATCTTGTATGATAGATAAACTGCATGGATTGGAGGAGCTATGAACTCGTCTTTTCGCCTTGCCAACGTCGCGGGCATCCCCATCCGCGTTCACGTCACATTCTTTTTGATTTTGCTCTTAGCGGCCTATCAATGGTTTGTGATGACCGGCACACTGAGCGGGGCCGTGTTCGGCGCGGTGCTGATGGTCTTGTTGTTCGTCTGCGTGACATTGCACAAATCACCAAAAACCCGGAGAAACCTTTGCATGAACTCCTGATTGCAATTGCTGGGCCGTTGGTCAATGTTGTCATCGCCGTTTTACTCCTGGCAGGGCTGGGATTCACCGTCACGCCTCGACTGCTCACCGGAGATGATGGCCGATCTGGCCGCCCGAGCGGCGACATGTGGGAAGTGGGCCTGTGGGAAGACGGCCAGACCGTCGTCGGCAATGAGTTGTTCTACAACTACCAGGCCTACAATCAAGCTATCGTCGTCCCGGAGACCATTGACGCTATTCGACCATTGACTGGCATCGAGAAGGATGGCATGGCTTCCATCGCGAAGACTGACGCAGCACTAGGCCTGGTACGCGAGTTTCTGACGCCCAAACCCCCACTGGCGTAGTGAAAGCCATGAAGAGCAATAAGCTGATCGTTAATGCTGAGTTGGAAAAGCTTCAGCGCCAATCATTCAACTACTTTTTGCATGAAACGAATCCAGTCAACGGGCTGGTGATCGACAAAAATGAAGCAAATTGGCCCGCTAGTATTGCCGCCACTGGTCTTGCCTTGGCATCGTACCCGGTGGCTGTCGAGCGCGGATTTATGCCGCGCGCTGCGGCGGTAGAACGAACGCTGACGACGTTGCGTTTTTTCTGGAACAGTCCGCAAGGCCCCGAACCCGACGCCACCGGCTACCAGGGCTTTTACTATCACTTTCTCGATATGCAGACCGGGCGGCGCGCCTGGCAATGCGAGCTGTCAACGGTGGACAGCGCTTTTCTGCTGGCAGGCGCGTTGACGGCAGGAATGTATTTTGCTGCCGATACGCCGGACGAGTATGAAATCCGTATACTTGCCGACGCGCTCTACCGACGTGCCGATTGGCAGTGGGCGCAAAATGGAGGCTCAACCGTCACGCATGGCTGGAAGTCCAAAAGCGGATTTCTTAAGTACCGTTGGGGAGGCTACGATGAGGCACTGCTGCTGTATGTGCTGGGACTCGGCTCGCCCACGCATCCGCTGCCGGAGATCAGCTACCCGGCGTGGTGTGCCACGTACAAGTGGGAACGCATTTACGGATATGAATATCTTTACGCCGGGCCATTGTTCACCCACCAGCTCTCGCATATCTGGATTGACTTTCGCGGCATTCAGGACGCCTTCATGCGTGAGAAAGGCATTGATTATTTCGAGAACAGCCGTCGCGCAACTTATGTGCAACAACAGTACGCAATCGAAAACCCGCTGAAGTTCGAGGGCTATGGCCGGGATTGTTGGGGAATCACCGCCAGCGAAGGTCCGGGTCCAAAGACCATGAGCGTCAATGGCATCAAGCGACGGTTTTTCGATTACGTGGGACGAGGCGTGCCGTACGGACCCGACGACGGAACCCTCGCACCGTGGGCCGTAGTGGCGTCGCTGCCGTTCGCGCCCGAGATCGTGCTGCCCGCGCTCGGCTATTGTATCCACGAAGCCAAACTGACAGAGTCGAATCCATACGGATTCAAAGCATCCTTCAATTCGACCTTCGCGAAGAAACGGGGCGATCCCCACGGTTGGGTATCGCCGTGGCATTTTGGGCTCAACCAGGGCCCGATCATTCTGATGATCGAAAATTATCGCACCGAAATGTTGTGGCAATTGATCCGAAACTGCCCATACATCGCCAACGGCTTGCGTCGGGCGGGTTTTGACGGAGGTTGGTTATGACCGCTGTCGAGGCTGTTTCGTCACACGTAAACCATTCAAGATGAAAGCATCAAACACGTCTCTTGTAGACCCAAGAAAGGTTATGACGAATAATGACTACCATTAAAATGAAAGAATTACCCCTGTCGGCAGAAGAATTGCAACGGATGAACGCCTATTGGCGCGCGGCGAACTATCTCTCCGTCGGGCAGATTTACCTGTATGCCAATCCGCTCCTGCGCGAACCGTTGAAAATCGAACACGTTAAACCCAGGCTGCTCGGTCACTGGGGCACAACACCGGGGCTTAATTTTATCTATTTGCATCTCAATCGCCTGATCAAGCTGCATGATTTGAACGCGATCTATGTCGCCGGTCCGGGACATGGCGGACCTGGCATGGTTGCCAACACCTATCTTGAAGGCACCTACACTGAGTTCTATCCCGACATCTCGCAGGATACCGAAGGCTTGCAGAAGCTGTTCAAACAGTTCTCATTTCCTGGCGGCATCCCCAGTCATGTCGCGCCAGAAACGCCCGGCTCGATCAACGAAGGGGGCGAACTCGGTTACTCGCTGATGCACGCTTATGGCGCGGTCTTCGACAACCCAGACCTGCTCGCCGTCTGCGTCGTCGGCGACGGCGAGGCGGAAACCGGACCGCTGGCGACCAGCTGGCACTCCAATAAGTTCCTCAATCCGGCGCACGACGGCGCGGTGCTGCCGATCCTGCACCTGAACGGCTACAAAATCGCCAGCCCGACGGTGCTGGCGCGCATCAGCCACGACGAACTGGCGAGCCTCCTTGTCGGCTACGGATATAAACCCTACTTCGTCGAAGGGGACGATCCCGAAACGATGCATCAGTTGATGGCGGCCACGCTCGATACGGTCGTTGCCGAAATTCAAGCGATTCAGAAAGAGGCGCGCGAGAACGGCGTTTCGCAGCGCCCGCCGTTTCCAATGATTATTTTGCGCTCTCCGAAAGGCTGGACGGGACCGAAGTTTGTCGATGGCCTGCCGACTGAAAACTCATTTCGCTCACATCAGGTTCCATTGGCACAACTGGCAAGCCAGCCCGAACACTTGAAGCTGCTTGAAGAATGGCTGCGAAGTTACAAACCCGAAGAACTCTTTGATGAGCACGGGACATTGAGAGCGGAGTTGGCGGAGTTAGCGCCGCAGGGTGAGCGACGCATGGGGGCCAATCCACATGCCAACGGAGGGTTACTTCTCAAAGATTTGAAGCTGCCGAATTTCCGCGATTACGCTGTTGACGTTCCCAGGCCGGGCACGGTTGAGGCAGAAGCGACGCGCGTGATGGGACAATTCTTGCGCGATGTGATGAAGCGCAACGAAGACTCACGGAATTTCCGCGTGATGGGACCGGACGAGACGAATTCAAACCGACTCAACGCTCTCTTTGAAGTGACCGACCGGGTTTCTACAGCCACGATCCTGCCCACCGACGATCACCTCTCGCCGGATGGTCGTGTGATGGAGATTTTGAGCGAGCACATGTGCCAGGGCTGGCTCGAAGGGTATCTCCTGACAGGGCGTCACGGCTTCTTCTCCTGCTACGAGGCCTTCATCCACATCATTGATTCGATGTTCAACCAGCACGCCAAGTGGTTGAAGGTCACCCGCCACATTCCCTGGCGGCGACCCATCGCTTCGCTCAACTACCTGCTGACCTCGCACGTCTGGCGGCAGGATCACAACGGTTTCAGTCACCAGGACCCCGGCTTTATTGATCACGTCATTAACAAAAAGGCGGAGGTCGTGCGCGTCTACCTGCCGCCCGATGCCAACAGCCTGCTGTCCGTCACCGACCATTGTTTGCGCAGTCGCAACTACGTCAACGTCATCATCGCCGGAAAACAACCCGCCCTGCAATTCCTTAATATGGATGCCGCCGTCAAGCACACGACCGCTGGCATCGGCCTCTGGGATTGGGCCAGCAACGATGCAAAAGCCGAGCCGGACGTGGTCATGGCCTGCGCCGGAGATGTGCCGACCCTGGAGATTTTGGCCGCTGTGGATATTCTCCGCCAGCATTTTCCTGAATTGAAGATGCGCGTCGTCAACGTCGTTGATTTGATGACGCTTCAACCAGAGAGCGAACATCCGCACGGGCTTTCTGACACCGACTTCGATTCGCTGTTTACGACGGACAAGCCGATCATCTTCGCCTATCATGGGTATCCGTCATTGATTCACCAACTGACCTATCGGCGAACGAATCACAAGAATCTGCATGTGCGTGGATTCAAAGAGGAGGGAACGACCACCACACCCTTCGACATGGTCGTCCTAAACGATCTGGATCGTTTCCACCTCGTGATGGATGTGATTGACCGCGTGCCGAAGCTACAACGCATCGGCGAGCAAGTAAAACAGGCGATGCGCGACAAGCGGCTCGAGCACACGCAGTACATTCGTGAATACGGCGATGATATGCCGGAGGTGCGCGATTGGAAGTGGCCGTATTAGGCTGGAGCCATGTATTGGACCGAGTTGTAAATGGCGTGCTTCGTTCTCATGAAATGTTAGCATGGAGTTTAACTGAATGAATATTCTTGTTCTTAATCCTGGCAGTTCCACATTGAAGTTCGGCTTGTATCAGATGCCAGATTTGAGTACAGACTCTGCCACCAGGGATTCTGCTACCGTATTGGTGAGCGGAATCATCGAGAGGATCGGGGCACCGCAAGCCAAACTTATAATGTCTGCAGCAACCCAGCAGGCCGTCAATGAGACGGTTGAGGCGAAGACGCCGGCTCAAGCGGTGGAACAAACAATCCGTCTGCTTCTCGCCTCCGCTGGTGATAACGCCCCCGCTGCTCTGACGATGGATGCTGTCGGATGTCGCATTGTGCATGGTGGGGCGCAATTCGTGCAGCCGACGCGTATCACGCCATCTATACTCGATGAACTCCGCGCTCTGGCAGACCTGGCCCCGTTGCACAACCCGGTGGGTGTCGCCGTACTGGAACAGGTACAGCGCTCGCTGCCAGAGACTCCGTTAATGGCAGTCTTCGACACCGAATTTCACCAGACGCTGCCGCCGATTGCCTATACCTACGCCCTACCTGTCGAACTATGCGCCCGCTATGGCTTGCGTCGCTACGGATTTCACGGTATTTCACACGCTTATGTGTCCCGGCAGTTAATTGGACATCTGGGGCATGGCGCGCGAGGAACGAAAGTTGTTACCTGTCACCTGGGTAACGGTACAAGTATCTGCGCGGTGGCGGATGGTAAAAGCATAGACATCAGCACCGGATTCACGCCGCTGGAAGGGCTGGTCATGGGCACACGCTCCGGTGATGTGGATCCCGGTCTCATCTTATACCTCATCCGCGCGGTGGGCATGTCGGCGAGCGAGGTGGATAATCTACTTAATCACGAAAGCGGACTGCGCGGTCTGTCAGGGTTGAGCGCAGACATACGCGATCTGGAACAAGCGGCGCTAGATGGAAATGAGCATGCGAGATTGGCGCTGGAGATTTTCGCTTACCGCACCCGCAAGTACATCGGCGCGTATGCCGCCGCGCTGGCAGGATTGGATGCGGTCGCTTTCACTGGCGGCATCGGTGAGCATTCGGCCTCGATGCGCGGTCGAATCTGCCAGGGATTGGAGTTTCTCGGGCTTCGCTTGGACGAGACGCGTAACAAAACGGCAAATGGGCACGCCGCAATGCGGATTAGCGCAGAGAGCAGTCCGGTACAGATATGGGTGGTCCCGACGGATGAAGAGCAGGAGATTGCACGATCAACGGCTGAACAGCTTCGCGACCTTTGAAATTCGAACTTTATGATTTGATCTTCGGCGCCGCGCGCCTCAATGTGCCCGTCCCGTCGTCTTATTGTGACTTGACGCCGATGTGCCATTCGATCTCGCTAGACCAGATTCGGGGCATCGTGGTCTTAAATCTAAATCCTGTAATATTGGCACGTCAACCGTGCCCCTTGTAAGGAGATACTTTATGAATTGGTCCTTCCAGATTGCTAACGTGGCCGGTATTCCCATCCGAGTCCACATCACTTTCTTTTTGATTTTGTGGTTGGGGGCGTCCCAATGGTTTGGCCTGACGGGCACACTGACTGGCGCTGTCTTCGGCGCAACGCTGATGATTCTGCTATTCGTCTGTGTCACCCTGCACGAACTGGGACACAGTCTCGTCGCCAAGGTCTTCGGCGTCCCAGTGCGTGAGATTGTGCTACTGCCCCTTGGCGGTGTGGCCTTCATGACGAAGAATCCTGAGAAGCCTTTGCACGAATTGCTGATTGCGATAGCCGGGCCGCTCGTCAACATCGTCATCGCTGTTTTACTCCTGGCGGGGCTGGGATTCGCCGTCACGCCTCAAATGCTCACTGATCACGGCCTCCTGCCCGCCGAATTGGGCCAAACGCCGTCGCTCCATACCGCGCTCTTTTGGCTGCTGGCGGCCAACGTCAGTCTCGTCGTCTTCAACCTCATCCCGGCCTTCCCGCTAGACGGCGGGCGGATCTTGCGGGCGCTTCTGGCAATGTTCATGGGATATCCAAAGGCCACCCGCGTTGCAGTTGCCATCGGCCAATCCATCGCGATCGCCCTGGGCCTATACGGTGTTCTCAACGGCCAATTTATCCTGATGCTGATCGCGGTGTTCATCTTCTTCGGGGCAGGCCAGGAAACGGCGGTAGCCGAAGCCAAGACGGTCCTCGATACATTGCGGGTGGGGGATGCCTACAACAAATACGCACTCACCCTGGCGGTCGGTGATCGCGTCAGCCGGGTGGTGGATTACATCCTGACCAGTTACCAGCCAGACTTCGCCGTCATGCAGGCCCGTAACCCGATCGGCATTGTGACCCGCAGCGATGTGTTGAAAGCCTTAGCGACCGCCCCCGGAGATACTTTTGTCACCGAGATGATGCGGCGCGAGTTTTTGAAAGTGGACGCCAATAAATCACTGAGCGAGGTTCGCCAGGTGATGGAAGAAAAGGATACACAGATTGCCGCCGTCTATGATGGCGCGGCCTATTTAGGTCTGATCGGCTTGGATGACATTACCGAGGCCTTTGCCATCCAAACATTCGTCCGCCGTCACGAGCACCTCAAGCCAGCGCCCGCCAATGGGTAACAACCGATCCTATCCGCCAAGGAGCAAAATTGCATGAAAACCACTGTTATCAAACTCGAAGGAATCGACTCGGTGCTCTCACCGACGGGGGTTGAGAAGAAGATGTGCCAACACCCTGGCATCCACAAAGTGGAAACGAACTTTATGACCGGCACCGCCACCGTCTATCACGACGACTCGGTAACGCTGACCGAAATTACAAAGTGCGTGGCCGACTGCGGTTACGGGTGCGCGGGCGAAGCCTTGCCGGAGCATCTCGCCCAACCAGGCAACCCGTCCGCCGCAATGGCGCACGCGGGACATGCCATGCCGTCCGCACCACCAGCGACGAAAACCGATGAGCACGCCGGGCATAAGGTGCCTATGCCTCCAGCAGCCAAAACCGATGAAAACGCCAAGCCGGTAGCCAAACCTGCCGTGAAGGCCGATGAACACGCCGGACACGACATGACTAAAATGAAAGCCGAAACGGGCGAAGGCGAAATGGCCGCCATGAGCAATGAAATGGGGCATGGCGGCGGCATGGACATGGCAGGCATGGTGCGCGATATGCGTACGCGTTTCTTCGTCGCATTCATCATCGCTATCCCGGTCTTCTTGTACTCGCCGCTGTTCACCAGCTATTTCAAAATTCAACTGCCCCTGCCCTTTGGGCTGTCTAACGAAATGCTCTCGTTTTTGCTCGCGACCCCCGCCGTGCTGTATGGCGGCTGGGTATTTTACGTCGGCGCATGGCGCGGCCTGCGAAACCGCACCCTCAACATGGCCGTGCTAGTCACACTCTCGGTGCTCGCCGGATATATTTTCAGCGTGGCGGCCACCTTCTTCTTCAAGGGCGAAGTGTTTTACGAAGCGGCGGTTTTGTTGCTGACCTTCGTCCTTTTCGGCCACTGGATGGAGATGCGCGCACGCGCCGGGGCATCACAAGCCATTCAAGCGCTGATGAATCTGACGCCGCCGAAAGCCACCGTCATCCGGGATGGGCAACCCGTTGAAGTGCCGACTTCCGAAGTTCTGCTGGACGATACTGTTTTGATTCGTCCCGGCGATAAAGTTCCAGTGGATGGGGCCATCACCGAAGGCGAGTCGAGCGTGGATGAATCGATGATCACGGGCGAGAGTCTGCCGGTCAAGAAAACCGTTGGCTCAACCGTGATCGGCGCGACGATCAATAAGACTGGCACATTCAAGTTCCGCGCGACGAAAGTTGGCGCTGACACGGCACTAGCACAGATTGTCAAACTGGTGCAGATGGCGCAAAACTCCAAAGCGCCATCCCAGCGATTGGCCGACCAGGCGGCACAGTGGCTGGTGGCCGCGGCCGTCGTATTTGGGCTGGCGACGTTCTTCGGCTGGTATTTCTTCGGGGGTTCTATCATCCCAGCGGGAATGGATAAAACGGTCTGGGCGCTGACTTTAGCCATTACAGTGGTCGTCATCGCCTGCCCCGATGCATTGGGTTTAGCGATGCCGACCGCGGTCATGGTCGGCACGGGACTCGGCGCACAACACGGCATCCTGTTTAAAAATGCCACCGCGCTCGAACAGGCCGCTAAGTTACAAGCCATCATCTTCGACAAGACGGGCACGCTCACCGAGGGCAAGCCACAAGTAGTAGAGATAGTAACCAGTGATCAGTCATCAGTGACCAGTGATGACTTTCTCAGGCTGGTTGCTTCCGCCGAGCAATCCTCCGAACACCCACTCGCTCAGGCAATTGTGGATAAGGCCAAAGCGCAAAACCTGAAGATAGAAAACACGAGCGGCTTCGAGGCCATCCCCGGTCACGGGTTGAAAGCGACTGTCGCGGGCAAGACTCTACTAGTGGGCAATCGCAAGTTGATGCGCGACAATAACATTTCGATGGATGCCATGGCCGAGCGCGCGGCCTCGCTGGAAGGCGGCGGGCGCACGGTGATCTATTCGGCGGTGGATGGCAAGTTCGCTGGCCTGATCGCCATCGCGGATGCGGTACGCCCTAATGCAAAAGCGGCCGTTGAAAAGTTGACGGACATGGGTGTGCAGGTCGCCATGCTCACGGGCGACAACCGCGCCACCGCGGAACGCATCGCGGGTGAACTGGGCATCAAAACGGTCTTCGCGGAAGTCTTGCCGGGGCAGAAAGCCGATAAAGTGAAGGAACTCCAATCACAGGGCAAGCTCGTGGCGATGGTGGGCGACGGCATCAACGACGCACCCGCGCTGGCACAAGCTGATGTGGGCATTGCCATTGGCGCAGGCACGGATGTGGCAATGGAAGCCGCCGATGTAGTGCTGATGAAGTCCGACCCATTCGATGTCATCGGCGCAATCATTCTCAGCCGCGCCACACTCCGCAAGATGCACCAGAACTTGTGGTGGGCGGCGGGCTACAACATCATCGCCTTCCCCATCGCCGCCGGGTTGTTCTATCCGGTCTTCGGGCTGGTGCTACGCCCGGAGATCGCGGCGATCTCCATGTCCGGCTCGTCCCTGCTCGTGGCAATCAATGCGTTGATGTTGAAGAACACGAACCTGGAGGGGATCGGTCAGCCTGACAAGACAGGGGCCGAACCTAAATCTGAACCCAAGGCCGAGTCTCGGACTGAAGCGAACATTGAACCCGAGCCTAAAGCAAATGTTGAGCCTAAACCTGAAACCAAAGCCGAACCTAACCCTGAACCAAACATTGAACCCCAACCTGAAGCAAATGTTGAGCCTAAACCTGAGGCAAAAGCCAAGACACCGTCTGATGTGACGCCGCAGATGGTCAAGCGAGTCCATGAACTCTACGAGGAGTTGGGGCGTGAGGACGTTCGAGCAGTTCAGGAATGGGAGGAGACGGAGCGGGAGATTCGGAAAGTTGAAGCCAAGGCCGAGCCTAAACTTGAAGAAGAAGCCAAGCCCAAAACTGAAGCAAAAGCCACACATCAACATGAAGACAAAGTCGAGTCTCAACCTGATGCCAAAGTTAAGGTTAAACATGAAGACAAAGGTAAGCCAAAGTCTGATGCAAAAAAATGACCACATCATCGTCCCCCCTATCGCCGCCGGGTTGTTCCATCCGGCTTTCGGGTTGGTGCTACACCCAGAGATTGCCGCGCTTTCCATGTCTGGGTCATCCCTGCTTGTGGCGATCAACGCATTGATGTTGAAGAACACGAAATTGGAGGGCATCAGGGTCAGAGAGTAAATACTAGAATATAAAGGAGATGATAAGATGACAACCGACCTTGGAATTCGCATTATGCTGAAAACATCTTTCGAGCAGGCTGTTCAGAAAACCACAGACGCACTCAAGCTAGAAGGCTTTGGCGTGCTGACGCAGATTGACGTAAAAACCACACTGAAAGAGAAAATCGACGTTGACTTTCGCCGCTACGTGATCCTCGGCGCGTGCAATCCGACGCTGGCTCACCGCGCCCTCTCGGCGAATCCCGATGTGGGATTACTCCTGCCATGCAATGTCACGGTACAGGAGGCGGGCAGTGAGATTGCTGTCACCGCCGTTGACCCATTGCAGATGCTTGGCATCTTGCAGGAAGACCCGGTGGTGAAAGCGGTGGCCATCGAAGCGAGGACAAAGCTGGAAAGGGTGATTTCAAGCCTCGGATTTTAGAAAGGTGTACTATGTATTTCTTCCTCGTCCCCCTACTGCTCGGCTTTGCCTTCACAGGCGCGAGCGCGTTCACGGCGGCATATTCCCGGCGCTTTAGCGAACGCAGCGGGATGATCATCTCCGCTTTGCTGTGTAACCTGCTCGGCATCCCGCTCTGGATCATCGGCTATGTTTGGGCGTGGCTGTACCATCGCCGTGGGTCTTCACGTCGAATGTTATCCTGACCGCCCTCGGCTGGATATTTATTATCACTGGATCGGCGTTGCTAATTATCGGGCATATCTACGTGGGGATGCGTTCACACCTGCCGTCAGTGCGCCATACGCTTGTGCGGCACGGCTTAATGCCTATGTCCGTCACCCCATCTATGCGAGCGGGCTACTCATCCTTCCGGGTCTCGTGCTCATCCGGCCCAGCCTCACCGTGCTGCTGGTTTCAGTCATGGTTCTGGCCTGGTTGTACGCACAGGCTCGGCTGGAGGAGATTAACTTGATTCAACGCCTCGCGCAATACCAGGATTACATGCGCGACGTGCCGCGCTTCATCCCGCGCCTGCGCCCTGTCAGAACTGCCCGCCCAATAACCGAAAAATCAGTAGACCATTGAGAAACAGGATCAAACCAATGACGATGATAGCCAGCGCTGTGGTTTTGCGGCTGTTGACAAACTCACCCATCAATCGCCGGTCGGCGGTAAATATCAACAGCGGGATCGTCGCAAAAGGCAATTGAAAGCTGAGGCTGGCCTGGCTAAGCACGAGGATTTTAAGTGGGTTTACCTGGAAGGCTACAGCCAACACCGCCGGGATCATGACCAATAGCCGGAAAACGAAGCGGCGAAGCCAGGGCTGCACTTGCACGTGCAGGAAGCCTTCCATCACCACCTGACCGGCCAGGGTAGCCGTCGTCGAGGAGGCGATGCCCGAGGCCAGCAATGCAATGGCAAAGGCCAACGCGGCCATGGAGCCGAGCAAAGGCACGAGCGTCTCGTAAGCCTGTTCGAGGGAAGTCACCTGCAAGCCGTTACGATAGAAGACCGCGGCCGCCATCGCCAGGATGGCCCCATTGACGAAGAAAGCCCCATTGAGCGCGATGGTCGAATCAAGCACTGCCAACCGGAAGATGTTGCGCTTCCGGCCGGGCGGGTCTTCTGGGCGCACACGGGATTGGATCAAATTAGAATGAAGATAGAGATTATGCGGCATCACCGTAGCCCCCAACATCCCGATTGCCACATAAATGCTGTCCGCATTCAGGCGCGGCACCACCGTGCTGTATGCCAGCACTCCCCAGTCTGGCTGGGACAGCCAGATTTCGATCAAATACGCCACGCCCACGACGGCGATTAGGCTGAGGATGGCGTATTCCACCTTACGAAAGCCGAAACGCTGTAACCCCAGGATCAGAAACACATCCAGACCGGTGAGCAAGGTAGCAGTGAGCAGCGGGAGCTTTAACAGCAGACTCAAGCCAATGGCCGATCCCAGAAACTCGGCCAGGTCTGTAGCCATCATGGCAATTTCCGCCGTGATCCACAAGAACACCGCCACCGGCCTGGGGAAGCGCTCGCGGCAGAGTTGGGCCAGGTCTTTGCCCGTGGCGATGCCCAATTTGGCCGAGAGGCTTTGCAGCAAAATGGCGATCAGATTGCTCAACAAGAGCACCCACAACAGGGTGTAGCTGAAGCGCGCGCCGCCCTCCAGGTCAGTGGCCCAGTTGCCGGGATCCATATAGCCCACGCTCACCAAAAAGGCTGGGCCCAGAAACGCCAGAATGCGGCGCAGGGTTCGGCCCATTCCCTCGCGTTGGACAGCCTCGGCCAGGTCTGCCCAGCCCGGAATCAGTCGTAGCAACCTGGTAAGCAGTTCCAGGCTTTGGCGTTTCAAAATCGTTCGGGTGCAGGTAAGTCCCGCAACCCAGTTGTGGTTTTCGGCGATGAAGTTCTCATAAATTCCCTGTTGACTAAATTATTGTTTAGACATACCTAAATTATCAACTAAACACAACTTCGTCAATACGCCATTTTGCGCGTTCGGCCTGGGAGTGGTGATGATTTTGGGTGCCTGCTTCTGCAGCGGTAACCATGGGGTGAAATGTCTTGTTTTGAGTTCCCCAATGCGAGTGTACGGTGTGCCTGCCATTTCTGAGTATACTCATCTCTGAAATTTGCGTCCCCTTGTTTCTTTACAGAGGTAATATCCATGACCGAAAATACACATACGACCAACGATAAGCGGCGCCTGGTGCTGGTTGCGATCAGCAGCGTCCTGATTGCTATCCTCGGAACCCTCGCTGTGCTCTTTTGGGCAGGCTGGCTAACCCTTCCTGAGGCCAACCGTCAGGCCACAGTTCATGATATGGGCTCCCAGGTAATGCCTTTTGATTTGGGCCAGACCACGCACATTTTCGAAATGACGGAAAGCGGCGGCATCCAGCAGGTCATTGCCGATGACCCCAGTGACAGCGCACAGATTGCACTCATCCAACAGCATATCCAACACGAAGCCATGCGGTTTAGCTATGGCGATTTCTCCGACCCTAGCTCACTTCATGGTGTGGAGATGCCAGGGGTAAAGGAGCTTATGGTGGGTGTTGCACAGGTAAAAATTGAATACGCGGCGCTGCCGGACGGGGCGCAGATCACGTTCACAACCCAGGATTTACACCTCATCACGGCCATCCATCGGTGGTTTGGGGCGCAGCTATCGGATCATGGATCCGACTCCATCTATCGATAAAGTGCGTGGGAGAGTGGATGGGGGCATTCTGGGACCCCACGCGTTCAAAGTCGAGCGAACGTGGTGATGACTCAACGAAGAAAGCATGTGGAGGGAACCGGATGGCATACTATGGTGTAATATTTTACGAATGGACTGCAATAAGCAGGGAATTCGTGATGAGCCGCAAGCTCACCCAGATAGATAAAAACCAAAGTCCATTTTAAGAAAGAGGCTCACATGAAAAACCGAACGATATTCCTGATAACTCTCATTTTCGGGGTTATTGTAACGATTTTTGTCATCCCGCCGACCTTGCACACGCTGAGTGTGGCCCCACCGACTTTGTCCTCGCAACCTGATCAGGTAGGCGCATCAGAACAAGCCATTGTGCCAAATCCCAATACAAGCGACACCATTACCTTGCTGGCCGTGACGGAACACGAAAACGGCGGTGGCTTGCAAGCGCGAGCCATAAGTCCAGCGACGCTCGCCAATTTACCCGAACGTGCTCCGATTAAATTTGGACATCACTACACTTACGCGACCAGCCCAGACCGCAGGATGCTCGCTGTGATTACCTGGCCTAGCGGTTCAAACAACGCGGGAGGCACATTGCACTTGATTGACCTCAATACCTGGACTGACACACCCACAGACCTGCGGTTTGACGATCATGTGAACGAGTTAACCTTTAGTGCAGATGGGAAAACGCTCTTTTGGACAGCTCCTGCCGCGTATGATCCTGCACATGGAATGCCGCGCGATTATCAACTCTACCGATATGACCTGGATAGCCGCCAGTTGTCTGCCATCACCCACCTTCCACCATCCTTTATCCCCTGGGCCCAGCGTTTATCTTCGGGCAATAATATCGCCATCTTCGGCATCCCCACGGACCCTAACAATCTCACCGAGGATGTACCCCGCCTGCTGATCATTGATCCGGCCGGAAATCGTATTGTGTCAGATGTGCGAATCGACGGTGTCAAGGCCGGGCAATTCCGCGAGCCAGCGCTGAATGTAACCCCCTCGGCGCAGGGAGAGTCCTGGCAGTATGCGAGGTACCGTCCCGGCCTGGCATGGGACTTGGATCGTCAAGTATTGTATGTCGTTCACGCCGATGAGGACAAAGTGACAGTGGTTGATCTGGTAACTGGAACTGTCACCAAGCAAACACACATTCGCCCGCAGCAATCGTTCTTGGAATGGATATCAGAGTCCTGGGTGCCTGCCGCTGAAGCAAAAGGTGGTCCCGAGCTGGGAGCGCGCGTTATTTTAAGCCGCGATGGAGAGCGACTCTATGTTTTTAGCCAGGAGACGGAAATGGGCACGCTCAAAGCGACAGACCTGCGCGTGATCGCAACCCATGGAATGCGCGAAATCAGTCACCTTGACGAACTGCTGACTGACTTCGCGCTCACCCCCGATGGCAAATCCCTTTTAATTGTCAAAGGTGAAATCGCCAATCCCTATGGCTTTGACATGATGGTCACTCGGGATGTATATGCGCTTGATGCAGAAACTTTACAGGAGCGTATCCACCTACGCATCGATCAGGTAGATCAACTCTGGTTTGACGGATTCTCTCCAGATGGCAGTTATGCTTACTTGAGAGGGTCTTCGGCCCAGTGGGTGGAAGGAACGGGGTGGAGGGATTGGTGGACAACATGGCAGTTGTTGGATCTAAACTCCTATCGCCTCATCCCGGCGGGTGAATCAAGGGGTAGTTATGCTGCCTTGTTGCACATCGTTCCGTAATTCTGAATCGCATATCGAGGGCCTCATGGGATATCTCAAACCGTTGCCAGGATCAACAATCCCATGGCCACAACGCCGCTCCCAAGCGCCAATCGCACCCATTCCTTGTGATGCAGGTTCCAGTGGGCCAGCCGATTGAGGGTGGGGCGGGCTGAGGCAGCGATCAGGATGACCACCAGCGGTAGAACGAACACCACGTTATACAAAACCAGATACCCGTAACCGAGCAGTGCCGTCGGTTGCAAGGCCAACAGGCTCAACACGCCCAGGTAAACCGCCCCGCTGCAGGGGACGGTGCACAAGCCAATGAGAAACCCGCCCACAATCAACGCAGGGATCGTCGCTTTCTGGGCCGACTTGCGGGCCAACATACCCACTTTCCCCGGCGCTTGTAACCGCCACCCTATGTCGGGCAGAAAGTAGTCTTTCAACATCCACAACCCAAATAAGATGGCGAACAACGCGCCAAAGCGAGCCGGGAGGTGCTGCCGGGTGAAGAAGTCCAGAGATTTGAGCAGTCCGACGCCCAGGGCGAGATAAGTCAAGAAAATGGCGGCAATGTAAATGGTCCCCATCCCGACCAGTCTCAACCGGATGGCGTTGACCGCCTGCTCCCCCGCCTGAAGAGAAGCTAGCATAGCGGTAATGAACAGTAACAAGACGGTGAAGGCACATGGGTTGATGCCATCCAGTGTGGCGGCGACCAGGACGGTTGGCAGGGTGATCTGAGGCAAATACATCTGCATGGCCTGCTCCGGTGCATTGGGATGCCAAAAACCGGTCAGGGCAATGGCTCCGAAGGCAAGCACGCTGAGGGCAGAGAAGACAACGATCCGGCGAAGAGGGGTCGTGTTCATTCGCTAACCTTCTACGATCAACGTGCCTTGCATGGTTGGGTTGGCGCGCCCACCACAGCAAATGTCGCAATAAAACGTGTAAACGCCGGGTTTTTCGGGGGTAAAGGTGGCATCGTTGGAACTCAAGGGTTGGGCCACGATGCTCACCCCCAATTCATCCACGGCCCATTGATGCTGGCCGCCGCCATCGGTGTGATGCGAATTATCCAGACTGGTCAGGCGAATGGTCACCGGTTCACCGGCTTTGACGCGGATTTCCTTCTGGTCAAACCCAGACATCGCGGCTTCGACATCAATGACATTCCCGGCCATGAGAGGGGGCGCGGATCGAAAGAAAGCGGTTTTTAGAAAGTAGCCGGTCAGGCCCAGCACACTAAGTACAATGGTGGCAAATAGGATAGCCCGGATGCGTTGATGACGCTGGCGGGCGCGTTGGTGGTCTTGACGAGTGGATGTTTTCATAATCTTTTGTCCTCAACAATGTTTAAAGGTTGAACGGAACTTGAGCGGTTCCGAGAGCGGGTGAAACGGCCAGCGCCAACCAGGGCCAATAATAGGCCACCAGTCAGGCTGAGGCTGGCAATCGTCAGGGTAGCATCGAACCAGAATTTCTCCGGGAAGAGGCGGATCAGAGTGTCTGCATAGTTGAAGGTCCAGGAGCCTGGTGCAAAGAACACCTCATGGAAGGCGACAAACCAGGCCTGCCAGGCGACGACGGCGAGTAAGCCGATGATCAGGATGATGCCAACGGTGAGCAGACCGCCCCACTTGATTGCCTCGGATAATACCGGGCGGGTTTCCGCGCGCCAGGCCAGTCCCCACCCGACCAGCACCGTCAGGCCCAGCGCAAGTTGCCACACCTTCCAGACAATCTGGTAAACACTTTGGACATCTTGCATGTGTTGGAGCTCGCGGTTGTTGTATAGAGGGCTGTCGTTCAGTTGTTGGTGTGCCAGGGCCTCAAGCGGCTGCCATTCGCGCACATACTGGAAGTTTGCAGCGGCATAAGCCAGCCGTTGGTGGGGACTGAAGCCGAAGGAGTCTTCTGGGAAACTGGCTTTGTTGTATTCAAAAGCCAGATATTGATCGGTGACTAATAGCCGGACGGAACCGAGCACCAACAGGATCGGAACCGATAAAATGATGATCCATTTGAAACAACGAATGATGAAAGCAGTCCACACGTTCACTTGATCACACCTCTAATGGGATTCATGCCCAGGTATCACTCAGATTGTACGGTGGACAAAAACCGATCACAAGCGCCATTTGGCGCGTCTGACCGTAAGCAGAATTGCCTATGCGGTTAATTAAAGTTAAGGGAGTTGGATTGACGGGTCGCTAGCCCAAGCAATATTTAGAAGAATGAAGATGCCAGAGCGGGCCGTCTGATCAGCGAAGATCGGCCGGCGCTGATCTTTGGTTTCTGTAAACAGTAAAAGTAGGCCATGCAGGGTGTATTGCACCTCTTTGCAGACCCACATTTCCAGCAAATCTACCTGAACCCATAACTGGGTCAAACATGGGCCGGCGAACCTGTGTATGACCCGTCGGAGGCAACCCAGCCTTGTAATGAAAGTGGCAGATTGGCCACAGCTACCCCGATGTGGAACACAAACAGAATTACAAAAGTTCACATGCTCAACTCTGCTGGATAGCCCGTTATCTGGGCTTTGAGGAGCTTGGCATTACAAACCGGAATCACGCAACTCTCGAAAGGACTCCTCCTTCACCCACCCCTCTGTTCCATTCAGGAGCACCGCCCGTACCCATGTCAGACCATTCACAACCTGTATTTCCTGCCCCAAGCCGACCGGCGTACCGGGTGATAACCACGCCAAGCGTTGAGCCTGAGGTTGGGAGTAAAGATATGTCCCCTCTTTGTCTACAACCCGAGAAAACCCACCCTCTTGCAGCGCCACTCGGAAAACGTCCACTACATTGACCCACCCTGTCCGGCTATCGAACTCAACGAATGCCCAGCCTAGGCCTCCGTACGCCATCCAATCTTCGAGGAGGATTACAATCGTTCCGTTGGGCAGTTGCGTTAAAATCTCCTTTCCGGGTGCTTCCCAGAAGTAGGTGCCGGTGTTTTCCTGATTCCAGATCACCCCCGTAGTTGGAATAGGCAGGGGTGTTGGGGTAAGGGTTGGTGTCATTGCCGGCAAGCTGGTAACCGTTGGGGTAGATATCGTTGGTGGGATCGCTATAGAACTGCGGGAAATTGTTCGGAGTTCAGCACGATACCCCATCGAATTATCTGGTTGACTTGCTCTCCCTGGATGAACACCTGAAACAAGAATTATCAAGAGAACAATTAAAATTATCACCGTGACCCACAGAATACGCCGCTGTGCTGAACGGTGTGTGCAGCCGCAATACGGGCAAACGAGCGAGAATGGTTTTCGCGATATGGCAGGAAACGCGTTCAAAACCCCTTGCTCAGTGACCAACATCCTCACCCTCCATTTCTGCGGCCGTTAGACACAGGGGCGCATAAATCCACCCCGGGCTTTCATTGGCTACTACCCTCCGCCAGATGCCGTTTGTCCAATAATCCCCGGTCTCTTCGAGGAGCAAAAGCCACTCCCCCTCGGAAACGACGCTCAGGACTGGAAACTCCATCCCCGACCCCTGACGCAGATTCACCTGGCCCTCCTCACTGCCAGCAGTTACTTTACATTGCTCTCCTTCTAAGGGGTCCCCTCCATCTGCATCATCCACAATTCCTTCACCCAGATCGGGCGGGAACGTTACTATAGGCGATGACGGCTGTGACGTCCCCAGAAAAATCATGCACATCGCTTTTTCCACCGGCAAGGGAATCGGTTCGGTCCGTTGCGCCCGGGAAAGTTGTTGATGGGTATCTAATGATTTCACCTGTGTCTGTTCAGGATGAGCGTGGATAGATGCAGAAGAAAACAAAGGAGACAGCCCCAATACAAGCATCGTGAGCAACGCCGTCCGCCTAACCCAGAACCCAGATAACACCTGGCGCATCACGAAGGCCCCTACCCCCGCGCCGGTGAACCATAAAAAGGGGAGAGGGACATCTCTGGCGAGAAAAGCTACTCCCACAGCCACTCCCCCAATGACAAACGCTTGACCGAATCCTCCACCCGGGCGCGCGCGGTCCACCCACACCCGTTTCCGGCTGGCCCGATCCCACGCCTGACTGGTGCGTGTAAATAACAATTGAAGGATGACGCTCAAATCAGGGGTATCTTCCCATCCGGCACGCGTCACGTCAGCGACGAATTCATCGAGATAGGAATTGACCCCGCGCAAAGCCGCCAAACAAGATTCAGGGTGCTGCCGAGAGGAAAAGCGACGCAAAGCCTCTTGAACGGCTCTTTTTACAGCTGCATCCGTAGTGTGAGTGAGCGTTGTGACCAATGCAGCAAAGATATCCTTGCCTACCGCGATTTCCTCCTGAACCACCGCCAGCAAACCCAAAACAGCAGGCAGGTGTCTCTGGTCAGGAGCATCCGCTAACTCTTCCAGCACCAGACCAGTTACCAATAACCCAAAAAGTGACCAAGCGAGATGCATGCCACTCTCTCGCCAAAGCCAGACTGTGCCGCCGCCGATGGCCACTCCGGCCACCAGGAGCATCACGCGCCGCCGGGATGTGGGGGCATGGAACCACGACACGACCGGGTGACGTAACCGGCTGTTTGGCCGCGCAGTCCGCTCTGGACGGGCCTGGCAAAGCCGCCAGAAGAGATAGGCCAGCGAAAACGTTACACACAAAACTTCACGCATGTCGTTCAACGACCGTCACCAACCGGTGCGCCGCCGCCGGGCCAGGCTCTCGTCCGGCAGCGGGCTCTCGTCCTCAAAATCATCTGGGTTTTCAAACTCATCGGTCATACGGACCAGCTTTCCAAGCAAGCCTCGGACAGACTTGGGGACCAGGCCCTTCATCGCTTGAACAACATCTCGCTGCCAGCCTTCGCCGGGGGCATAGTCCTCCCGATGGGCGGCGATCACCTCCCGGATCACCTGCTGCACCCGTTCTGGGTCCGCGCGCACCAATGGTTCAATTCTGACTAGGGTGGGTGGCTGCCAACGTCCGTGCAGCCTGGCCCGCAGCCAGGCTTGCAGCGAAGGGATATCCAGGGTAGTCGGACCGTAGCGCACAGTCGAGGAGAGGGTGGCGCGCACCAGGTCGGCGTCTTCCGGATCGGGGGAGAAAAACGCCTGCGTGGAAGTATTGGCAAGTAAGGCCTGCACGACCGGCTCGAAGCCTTCCACTCGGCGGAGCAGGGAAAGCGACTGCGCCAGCACAAAAATACGGGCCCCGAATTTCGCCCCTTCGGAGAGCATCGCTTCCAGCTGCATCCCCCCGGCGATTTCCTGGGCTTCATCGATTAAGAAGTAAAATGGGATCGGTCGCTCCAGCGTGACTCTACGGAAGACCGCCTCGAAGATGTTGTAGACGATCCCTGCCGTCAGCCGCGCCCCTTCACGGCCCATGGTGCCGGAAGGCAGGCGTAGTACCACCCAACACCGATTCTGGACCCACTGTTCCATGTCCACAAAGCGGGGTTGGTGCATCGCTGCAAAGAGCCAGGGGGAAAGCTCTAACGCCATCGCCTTGGATAAAACCGGGCTGACCACTTCGGTCGCCCATTTCTGGCTCCAACTGTCCGGTTCGGTAGAGGTCTGACCGAGCAGCGCATCGAGCGCCAGGCTACCCAGCCGTTCGGCTGGCGATAAATAACCCAGCGTGTGGTGCCGCCACTTGACATTGAAGGCTGCGAAGACTGTGTGCAGCAACCCCATTTGGCGATCGGCGTGGTGCCGGTTCCAGGCATGGGCGAGTTTGAAAAGCCCCAACAGCGCCGCCTGCATCCGGGGCCCCCAGTAATCGTCCCAGATACGCCGTCCGGCCTGGACGATGGCATTCCCGGCCCAGGAGAAATCCGGCAGTGTAAGCAAATTGAGCGGGACGACTTCGGGTTGGTCTGGCGTGATCACGCGCAGCCTGCGGATGGCTTCCGCGCGTAATTCGGCTGGGAGCTGATCAATGGCCTGCAAAAACCCGTCCGCCAGCGACGCATGCGGGTCGACCAGAAACAGGCCGGGCGCGGCCCCTCCCTGTTCTACCAGTTGCCGAAGCAGACGGAAGACAAACGACGACTTCCCGGTCCGGCTGCCTCCAATGGCCATCCCGTGCCCGTCTGGGTCGATCCCCACATCTTCACCAGTCGTCACAGATATCCCGATTTTGAACGGAGCTTCTATCAGAGCACGCGACGGAGGTGGGGCCGGTACGTCCTGGCGGGTCTCAGGGTCAAGAATACCCATGCCCTCCCCCTCCTCCGGCGGAGCCACCAGTCTGGCCAGGTCTACAGCAGGCAGGGGCATGGTGAACGCCTTTATTGCAGGCCATTCCGGGAGTCGAGTGTCAGGTGTCAGTTTTTCTGGCATCGCAAGTGACCCGATACCTGAGACCGCCGATTGTACCCAACCGCGGTACCTGACACCCTTCAACAGCTTCCACTCCTGCTCCCCGGCTAACAACTCAATGTCGAGGGATTGGGGACTGGTGATCGAAAAAGCCACCTTGAGTAGAGGCCCGTTCACCGCGCGCTCCAGCGTCTCTTTGGGGATGGAACGCCAGCGCATCCAGGCCAGCAGCCCCAGATAGGCAGCGAAGAATAACAGCGCACCTGCCAACAAGCCGACAAGGCTTATGGACCTGGCAATCCAATTGGTCGCCAAGAGTCCCCCACTGATGGCGGTTATGGAGCCGCCGGTCATGAGTAACGCGCGCCACAATGCCAGGCGGAGCGACCAGGGATTGGGTGCGTCGTCCTCCACGCCTTTTTCAGTGCCGGTCGCGTAAGCGGATAGGGCGCGCAGACGTTCCTGTAGTTTGGTTTCTTTGCCCAGGAGCCAGATCCGCAACGAAACCTCGTTCGCAGACGGAGGACCAGAAACAGATGACGGAAAACCGTCCACCCATCCTCCGTCTTCTGTCCCCGGTCTCACCATCTCTAGCAACTGTCCGCAAAGCGCCAGAAACGGATCCCCCTCCTGTACAGCCAGAGCCGGGAGCAACGCAGGCGCGCATAATACGTACCCATTTTCCCCTTGCTCAGGCTTCCTTTCTTCATTTAAAGAGGGAATCTTCCGCCACCGCGATTGCTGCTTCGTTAAGGCGGCCCAGGCATTCACGGTTCCTCCACTCTTCCCAGGGGGGAGATACAACCGTACTTTTACTCCGCGCGCGGCAGCAGCCAGTTCAATAGCCGCAGGATACGGCAACTGCCCCAACCAGGCAGCCACCTGATCGGTAACATTTAGCAGAGGCAAAGGGGAGAAGAGGAGTTCCCAGGTGTCCCATTTCCCTGTGCAGAGCGGACAGAAGGGAGAGGCGGCCCCATTTGCCGAGTATGGATAACCGCAGCTCGCACAGATCAGCGCGTTGTCCCCTGCCCTACTCTTGGTGTGTTGGTTGGGAGGTTGCATTGTGTTCATGTGAAATCGTGGCTATACGCAGTAAATTCAGCCTTATCTTCCTGGACGAAATCCGTTTTCAACGCGCCGCACCAGTCCGCTGCCAGAGATCCAGCCATGCCGGGGGGACGGTCACCTGCACGGGGAATAACCCTCCTCTTCCCCCAGACGGGGCCGCCAGGAAAACTCTGGGGGGCAGTTGGGAAACCTGTTCAGCGCTACGCCGGGCCTCGCTTTGCGAGATGCCCAATGATCGGAAGAAGGTGAATGCTTCATCTGGCCCCATCCGGCCGATGAAGGCTGTGGAAGCCATACTCATCGAGGTGGGGTTGCGAACCAGGTCGCCGGGCAGGTGTGTGGTGAGCGTCACCCCCACTCCGCGCTTGCGCGCCCGCCGCCCCAATTCGTCCAACAGGTCGGCAAACGCCCCGCTCCGGAGCAGACGCCAGCCTTCGTCTACGAATATATCCATCGGGTGTTTGCCAACGGTGACGGCATGGTATAGAAACCAGGCGAGCACAGCGTGGACGATAGCCTTGTTTTCCTCGCGTAGAGTAGACAGGTCGAAGTTCCACCACACCCCAGCAGGAATATCCGGTGTAAGCAGGGCTTGTGGGCGGTCAAAGAAGCCGTCCCACAAGCCACCCGCCGCATAGGGACGCAGTAAAGCCATTGGCATCGCTGCATCCGGCACGCTGACGGTTGCCAGCGCGTCGACCAGGTCAGCAATGGACCAGCGAAACTGCCGTTTCGCCCGAGATGGAAGTTGCGCCGCACCAGGCCGCCGTTCCCAGCGGCGTTTGACCGCTTCGTGCAGCGCGGCTTGCGCGCCGGGCAGCAGGGCGTCTTCCCCAGCCAGCGACGCCATGAGAAAGCGGGCCGCCAGGAGCATCTCGGCGGCACTTTCTCCCTGTAACGGGTGTAGCAAACAGATTTCCGAATCATTCGGGATCCCAGCCGGGATCACCCTTCCTCCCAACGTCTCGCATAGGCGGTTGTTTTCCCCTTCTGGGTCCAGGGTTACTACCGTCCGTCCCTGCAACAACCGCTGGAGCAGGATGAGTCGCATCAAGCTGGTTTTTCCGGAACCCGGCTCGCCCAAAATAAGCGTTAGGGCGTGGGGTGGCGGAGGAGCTAGGGGGTCAAGGCCATGCCGGAATGAGTAATACACATCCCGGCCTGCGTGGGTGTGCGCGCCCAACAGGACAGAGTCTTCCGGTGGCAGCACCTGCCGGGCGGGGGAAGGCATCAGGCGAGTGGCTTCTTCGAGCAGCAGAATAGGTTCGTCTAAGCCGGGGAACAGTTCCCCGCCGGGCTGTAGATGGTGCAGGGCACGCTCGGCGATGTAATACAGTTTTTGCGGGATGAATCCCCGCGCCCGTAAATTCGCTTCCAGGGTGCGCCGGACGGCTTCCCCTTCATGTTCCCGCCCGCGTTCGGTAAACAAGGCGGCTAGCAGCGCAGCTCGGAAAGCAGGTTTTCCCAGCGCCAGGGCGGACTCGGCCGCATCTAATGCCGTATCTGCCGCTTGTTCGGCCTGCGAAGGTCTCCGCCCGGTCTTTTCTGCCATGGCCAGCAGAAAACCTTCAAACAAGGTCCGCCGGGCACGCAAACTCCCCCGTAAGACATCCGGAGGTTCCCGGCGCAGCGCCAGAGAATAGACCAGCGGGATGTGGGTGTAGAAGAGGTCGGCAGACAGCCGCGTCCAGGGTCGTTCCGGCATCCCCGGCGAGCCGTTTCCCCGTACAGTCAGCGGGAGCATCACCCCGCCGGGAAAGGTCAAACGTTCCTCCCCAACTTCTAGCGCTTGGGGCGCAACCGAGGTCACGTACTGTTGGGACTGAACCTCCGTTGGATTTGGATTCTGTCCGTTCTTCACTAAGCTACCCTCAATTCCAGATCGCGGACAACGCCCTTTACGACGCGAAAAGGGTCATCACTGTGAATCCAGGGACACCTACCTCGCCACGCGGCGAAATCTCCGGCGTATCCATGGCGCTCCAGTACCTCCTGAACTGCTACCGGAATCAACGTTTCTACCGGGTAGCCCGCGTAAGCCTTGGCCCAAAAACCACGCGGGGGTTTGGAGAGACCCATTGTCAGACAGCGTTTCCGCACCGCGACGTCCGAGATCCCCAACGCCCGCCCTACCTGCACGGAAGTCATGCTCCATACCATGAGAACCAGCACTTCTTGCTCCATCGAATCAGCCGTCCTTCAGGCAAACTCCGGGTTGAACACCCGGCGTGCCAGTTCCTGGATTTCCTCGGGTGCGAGCGGCCTGACCTGAATTCCGTATCCCTGTAACAAGCCGGCCAGCCCTTCCCACCAGGATAAACCCTCCTCGCCAGGGGAAACGAACTCCAAAAGTGTGCGCCGAACAAAGGGCAAGGGCGCTTCCTGGAGAAACAGGGTCAACCCCTGGTGGAGCAGGTCGAGCCCCTCCCCCCGACCCCCTCCCCATTGCGAAACCTGCGCGGAGAACACATTCCGGGGCCTCGGGTCCGGCCAGAAGATTTGCAGCAGCCGCACCGTCCAACCCGGCTGCATCGAAGACAGTAAGGCGCGGTAGGCTTCCTGGGGATGCACTTCCGGGCGGTCGGAATCGGCAGTCAGTTCGGCAAACCATCGCTCTTTTCCGTCGATCCCAATCAAGGTGACGTGGCCGTTCTGTTGCCGGAAGCCCTGAGCGAGGACGAAGGATTGGGTTTGGCCGATATTGTTCATGGCTGATTTTTGATTGCTGATTGCCGATTTAGAGGTTTTCAATCAGCAATCCACAATCCGATAAACCTACAATCTGAAATATGATTCGGGCAAATTCAAATCCGCCGCGCGGAAGCTGGGACGCATGGGGCGGTTTCCGGTGGGAACCAATCCCCTTCCCTGCTCGTAGCGAAAGAGCGATGTGAACGTGGGGCGCGCGGCCGCACGTTCGACCACCGGGGAGACTTCCGCAATTTCTCGGACGATCTGGCCCGCCTGATGGCTGCGCTCAATGTGAACCACCGCGGTCACCGCTTCGGCAAAACTCTGGGCAATCTGGAATTCATCCAGCCGTTGGGCATCGGGATGCGCCTGCACCACCTGCAGAAAACGTGGCCAGACATGCTCGGCTCCTGTGGCGTGGATGGTGAAGGCGGAATGGCCGTGTCCGGTGGCGGCAGCCCGGATAAGCTCCCAGGCTTCCGCCCCGCGCGCTTCGCCGATGATGATGCCGTGCGGCCGGGTGCGTAAAGCCGCTCGGATCAAGTCATACATCGTCACCGGTGGCGGGCCGCCCCGGATTTCAGGCCGGGTGACCGCGTAGATGACATTGCCGGTATCTTCGGCCGGGTCCCCATTCCAGCCGTTGAGCACAATTTCGTTGCTGTCTTCGACGATGAACAGCCGGATGGCCCCACGCGGGAACCGGTCAAGCATCTCCTGCAAAATCCGCTGTCCGACAAAGGTTTTCCCCGAACCCGTCGACCCGGCGATGACCAGCGTCCCACCCTGCACCATCACAGCCAGCAAGTAGTTGGCCGTTTCCGGGGTCAGCATCCCCTCCCCGCGCGGGAAGTCCACAGGCGAAAACGGGGGACGCGTCACCGGTGGGAGACGATCCCGGCAAAGAAGCGCCAGGCTTCCTTTTACCAGGTCTGCACCGGTGCGATAATTGCTAACCCGCAGGGTGATCATGTCGCCATAAGGGGAGGCCGGGGGCATCAGGTAATTGATCCGTACGCCTTTGCGCCGTACCCCTTCGGAAGTGGGAACCATCACCTGGAGCATGGCATCGGCGATCGGGTAATCCGGGGTGGGTGTGCGTTGTCCGGCGCGATCCATGAGCACCCGCAAGGCATCGCCGATCCCAGGCGGGGTAGCTCCGGCATGTTCCCAGCCGGAGGCGGTGGTATAGACGTAGATATGACCCAAATTGATGGCGATGTCTTCGACATCTGACCGGGCGATCAATCCCAGGAGCGGCCCCAGGCCGGATAACTCCCCAATCAAGCGGGTGAGAAAGGCTTCCGGAAGCCGCACCCCAGCCTCCAGGGCTTGAGGCTGGCTTTCAGTGAACACCTCGCGGGCGAGCGTTTCGATTTCTGCCGGGGTGAGGGACTTCTGCCGCGCCATGACCGCTTTGCGGGCCTGCCCTTCTGCGACGAGCCTCGCCCACCAGGCTTCGACATCTTCTGACGAGGACATCTGGACCACTGGCTTGACCGAGTTTCTGGTCAGGTCGAAAGGGTGAGCGGGAATCTGCCTTGTCCCTTGTGTTTCCAGGGGATGTGTTATGGCCGTTTCGTCTTCCTCACCAATCTGTAGGTGCGGTAACTTCATGAGAACCACCTTCTGAGCCAACTGCGCTTCTTATGTCCATTCGCACTGGCAGTCAGCCCTGACCGGGATGCGCCTTCTAGAACCACTGGAACAAAATGGCTGGCAAAACCGACCAGCGCGTCGGTATACGCCTGCAGCTCTTCCAGCTTCTCCCGCTTATACCGCCAGACCAGGATGTCTTCCACCCGGTCGCTGTTGACCGCTTCGGTGGCCAGGTGCGCGTCCACCACTGGCAGGATGCCATTCGGGGCCAGAGAGAGGTGGATTTCATCTTCGCGCAGTGCGTGTTCCAAAATCTTGTGGGCTTCTTTGAATCCTTTCCCTAATACGTGGTTGTAACAAAGCTTCACGCGGCTGCCGACAAATTCGTAGGCCGCTTCCCGCCCCACCATGCCCGACAGTGAGCCAAGCATCCGGGCGATCCAGCGCCGGGTTTCGGCGAGATCGGGAATCTCCGGCTTGATGACGATCGCGATCCCTTCAGCCAGCCGCAAGGCCGCCCGGTGGATGACGTGGGCCGGATTGATCCCCACATCCATAATGACCACGCCTCCCGACGAAACTCCAGCTTCGTACAAGCCGTTCAACACGCCCGTGATCCGTTCTTCATTTTGCAAAGCTTCGTCGCCCAGATCGTCCATGATTAAACCAGGAAGCACCTTGAGAGTAGGCAGGTTTTTCAGGGGGGTGAAGGACTCCAGATAGCGCGCGCCGGAGGCGATCTCACCCATTGTGGTACTGGGGGACCCACCCGCCAGTTCCCGGCGCAGCAGGCCGATCATTGTCGCTCTGGCTTTTTGTAACCGCAGGTGGTATTGGATCGCCCCGGCGTTCGCATCGGCGTCCACGAGGTAGGTGGTGATCCCACTCAGGGCAAAGGCCACTGCCAAATTGACGGCCGTCGTCGTTTTGCCGGTTCCGCCCTTCGGGGAGGTGACGGCAATTTTTCGGATCGCCATACCGGACTGCACCCGGGCGGCCATGTCCCCGCCCAAAACTGTGCGCCGAAACTGGTCATCCGCTGCCAGGTTTCCGGATTCCGCCCGGCGGATTTCCGCGAGCAGCCGATCGGCTTCGGTTTCGGAAAGGGGGAAGGCAAAAGCAGGGATGCCGGTCCCGACGGCCCAGGCTGCCAGCCCATCTCCCGATCCGGCGACTACAAACAGGAACTTGCCGCGCTCAGCGGCCTGCACCAAGCTTTCAGTGGCTACCGAACATTCTGGGGAAACCACGACGAGGCCCTGGAAATCGAACAGGTCCATGTGCTGAGGAGTGAAGGCCGCCATGGCTGCGGCGATGCTGTGCCCGTGTTCGGCCAGGGTCAGGTTCAGGCGAGAAGTGACAGACCCCGCGCCGAGGAGTAGGATTTGCATAGGTTTGCTCCTTTCAGGTGTGCGATGTACTGTGTGCGACGTGCGATGTGCAAGGGAAAACGTCGCACTTCGTACTCCACCCGTCGCACCTACGGAACCGGTGTCACGGTCGCGCTCGGGCCTTCGCTCAAGGTTTCTTCCCGATCTGCCCTGAACAGGTCCTCAAAGTCCCAATAGGTGAAGCCAGGGGTGACACCTTCTTCGCCGTGGGCCAATAGGGAAACGAACACCCCGTCGCCCTGCTGCATTGCCAGGGCCAGTTCTTCGCGGCTTGCGTTGGGGACGAGCAGGATCAGCATCTGCGCCTGGGGTGCGCCGATGAACACGGGTTGGTCACTCGTCTCACCCTCTTGCCCTGTGGGTGCTGGGGGTTGCGGCAAACCCTGGATGGCGATCACGCGCACGCCCATAGGGAATATATCTTTGGCCAGCGGTGGAAAGGTGCGGTCCAGGGCTTCGCTCTCGTCGGTTTCCGGGCCGAAGGGCGAAGTCTGTACGGTTGTGGAGATAGTCGGTGAGGGGATGAAGGAAGAAAAGGCGTTCGGGGTTGGGGTCGCTGGGGGTTGTGGGCGGTGAGCGATCACCACCGTTATCCCTACCAGATCACCGGGCAGGAACGAAGCCGTTTCGGGGGCTACAACATTGCTGGCGTCCAGGGGCAACGGGAACAGGCTGTAGCCGGGGAAATCTGCTAGCACGGCCGACAGGCGGAAACCCGTCCCGGCGGGTGCAAGCACACTGTTCCGAAAAACTGGTTGCCCGGCGTAGATGGGCAACGCGGCCACCCCGCCGACCACCTCGCCGACCTGATCGGCTGGGATGTATAAAGCAGTGTTATCGTCTTCATAGACAGTCTTTTCCACCAAATCGGACACAGTAATCACTGCGCCGATCTGTAGGTTGCGGGCCGCAGCCAGCACGGTCACAGTGGGCGGTTTCTGCGCCGCGGCCAGACCAGTCAGAGCCAAGAAAGCCCCGGCAAAGACCAGCACTGCCACCCCCAGGACGACGACGTTGATGCCTGCGTTTTTTAGTTTGTTGAGCATGGGGTTACCTCCAATTCGGTTATTGGTTGATCGGTTGATAGGTGATTGGTGAATTGCTAACTGGTTGCATGGCAAACTGGTTAACCGGCAACCAGTCAACCAGCAACCACTCGCCTACTCCACTCAACCGGACGGCTTCTCGATGGTGGGGTTTTTCTTCCAAAACGTGATTGAGATGGACGATGATTTGCAAGGCCAGACCGCACAGGGCCACAGTGATGGTTTCGCTTTGGGCGTGTTGGTGCGCGCGGCAAACTCGCCAGGCGCGCACCATTAACAGCACCTCGGACATGAATTCGGCTTTCGCTAGCGTTTCGGCGGCGGACCGGTATAGAGTCGGGCGGCAGCGTTGCAGGACGTCTGCCAGTTCATGGATTGCGTCTGAATCAGTTATGACGGGGATGCTAATAGATTTGGGTAGTTGTGCTCCATTTTCCCGGCTTCTGTTTTCCTGATAGTCCAAACCCTGGAGCAATTCGTCCACCGTCGCACCCGGATGTTCTTCCAAATATCGGATAGCACCCGGTTGACTTTTCAAGCCGGCAGCAAGGGCACGTCCCAGGGTTTCCTGATCCGGGTGAGGCAACCGGGCGGCGGCCTTGATATTCCGCAAGGAAATGTGTTCTCCCAGTTCCGGCGGGAATTGGGAGTTTTGTTCGTGAAGTTTTTGTTTTCGCTGGTCGTATGAAATGGGCATCGTCGGTGCTTTTCGAAATCATTGCGTTGATAGTGACACAAGGTCAGCATCACGAGGCCATCATACAGGGATTCAAAGGGGGGAGGTCGCGCCGTATCTAAAATTCCGTTCCCCCGTTACACCGGCTGTTTTCTAGAAGTGTGTCACCATTTCCCCTAGTGGTATTCGCGTTTCACTAACTAAAAGGGCGTATTAGCTTATTCTTAAGACGTAGATTTATGTTTGGGCAAAGGATTAGAGTACAATTCTGCCGCATAACGCTCTGGATTTCCTGAAATCAGAGATGCGGGGTTATGATGAGTCCACATGTAGGGCAGAGTAGCCTTGATCCTAACCCGCGTTGGCTTTCCTGATCGGGTTTGCAAGCAGGTCGCCACTACAAAAAAGCCATTGGGTTTAACTCGATGGCTTTTTTTGTTTAAAGGGTCATACATTTGATCTTTCTCTTTGCTCTTTCCAGTCTCCCAAAAGATCCAACTGAACAGCCGGGTCAACTTTTTCCTAATGATGCTCCGCCGCGAGGAGGCGTAAGCGATGCGAAAGCTGGCGATCTTTGGCGACATTCACGGCAATTTGCCCGCGCTCGAAGCCGTTTTTGCCGATATGAAATCCCGAAGTTTATCGGAGCGCTACTACTTACGAGACCTGGTGGGATATGGAACTTTCCCAAACGAAGTGGTCGAAAAGATCAAAGCAAGCCAGATTCCAACGCTGATGGGGAATTACGATCTAGGGGTGGGGAATAGCAGTGACGATTGTGGCTGCGCCTATAAGACGGAGGCAGAAGAGACGCTGGGCAAACGCTCCATTGCCTGGACGAATGCCCAGCCTACTGAGGCGAACAAAATCTTTTTACGCAGACTTCCCCGCGAAATCCCGCTGCGAGTGGGGAATTTATCTGTTATTTTGGTGCATGGCAACCCTCGGCGGGTGAATGAATATCTTTATGCAGATCGGCCCGATGCCAGTTTGGAACGGTTATTGGATCAAGCGAAAGCGGACGTACTCGTTTGTGGACATACCCATCTGCCTTATCATCGTATCTTGCCCAATAGCAGACATGTCGTCAATGCCGGCAGTGTGGGTAAGCCCAAAGACGGGGATGCGCGGGCTTGCTTTGTGGTTCTGCAGGTTAAGGAGAAGGATTTGCAGGTGGAGTTTGTCCGCGTTCCCTACGATATTGAGCGGGCGGCGCAAGCCATTGAGGCCAGTGAGATGCCGGACGAATACGCTCAAATGCTCCGTAATGGGGCAGGTTGAAGCCTTTATCTGACTCTGTTCGCCGCTTCGAGCGGAGTGGATGGCGGCTTGACCTGAGCGGCTTACTTTTGCCGTAAGAGTCTCGCTGAGTTTGCAAGAATGCCTAAATCTGGCAAGGATTGAGCAGCAGCGGCAAGCACAGGAGGCAAAATGCCAAACGCCGCTAATGTCAACCCCACCACATTATAGACAGCCGTAAACGCAAGGTTCATTTTTACAATACCCATTGTCCGGCGTGCAATGCGGATGACCTCCGGCACGAGAGTCCAATCTTCACGCATGAGGGCCACGTGCGCTGCTTCAAAGGCAATGTCCGTACCTGCCGCGCCCATCGCAATCCCGATATTCGCTTGCGCCAATGCGGGCGCGTCGTTTACGCCGTCGCCGATCATGACAACGGTATGTCCTTTGGCTTGATAATCCTTCACAACTTCAATCTTGTTTTCGGGCAGAAGGTTGGCACGATACTGAACACCGAGTTTTTCAGCCAGTGCAGCGGCAGTACGCTCATTGTCCCCTGTGAGTAGTTCAATATGCTTGACACCGAGGGCGCGCAATTCGGCGAGGGCGGCGGGGACTTCGGGGCGGAGCGTATCGGCGGCGGCGAGGATGGCAGCCAGTTCAGCATTGTGGGTGACAAATAAGAGCGTCTTGCCTTGTCCTTCCAGTTCTTGAGCAATCGGCAATGATTCTGCCGCTGGTATCAGGCGGCGGTTGCCAATGACGACGGGACTACCGTTTATCCTGGCCCGAATGCCCATGCCCGGGATGGCTTCAAAATCTTGTGGTTCGGAGAGTGCCAGATTTTGAGCAAGGGCGGCGGCGCGCACAGCTTCGGCGAGTGGATGCTCTGAATAGTGTTCAGCGGAAGCGGCCAGGGCGAGAACTTCAGAAGCAGGCAAGCCGTTGAGGGGAATCACATCGGTGATTTGCGGTTGGCCGAGGGTCAGTGTGCCGGTTTTATCTACCAGCACCACATCGGCACGGGCAAGTATTTCGAGATACTTGCCGCCTTTGATCAGCAAGCCGCGTTTTGCGCTTCCACCAATGGAGGCCAACATCGCTACAGGTGTTGCCAATGCGATGGAACAGGAACACGCCACAACCAGTACGGCGGCAGTGGAGAGTGAGTTGCGGCTGATCAGAAAAGTGAGCGCGGCGATTCCAGCAACAACGGGCAAATAGTAGGCGCTGAACTTATCTGCGAATCGTTGCACATCGGCGCGGTTGACTTCGGCTTCTTCGACCATTTTGACCACACGCCCGAAGGTTGTATCCGCGCCAACGCGGGTAGTCTTTACGCGCAGACTCCCTAATTTGGCAATTGTGGCGGCGAAGACGTGCGAACCGCTTGCCACTTCAATGGGCATTGACTCGCCGGTGATAGCCGCCTGGTCAATGGTGGCTTGTCCGGCAATCACTTCACCGTCCACCGGAATTTTTTCACCGGGGCGAACAATCACGGTTTCACCAACGTTCAGTTTCGCGACTGGTACTTCCACTTCTGTACCATCGCGTTCCACGCGGGCGGTTTGCGGCGCGATGGCGGTCAATTCTTTGACTGCACGGCGGGCGCTTTCGGTGGTGAAGTTTTCGACATACTCGCCCACACGCATAAACACAACGACAATAGCGGCTGTGACCCATTCACCAACAGCCAAAGCCGCAATCACACCCAGTGTCATGAGCGTATGCGAGATGATTTGCCGTTTGAGGGTGGCGCGAAGGACGTTGCGAAAGATAGGCCAACCGGCTGCAATGACAATCGCCATGCCAATCGGGAACGGTACGAGTTCATCAAGTATTTTGAACACGCCCAGCCATTCACCCACTACAACGATAGACAGGACGACGCTGAATACAACAGCCAGCAAGATCACCAAACGACGGTTGAAATCGCCCATCGGCGCGGCGGGTGATGGGCCGGTTTTAGGAACAGAGTAATTTCCCGCGCTGGCAACGGCTTTGCGAATGGCAGGCAAATCTACTTGGTCAGGGTCAAGCCGGATGATGGCTTTCTCACTAGCCAGCAAAACATCCACCGACTCTACGCCAGACAATTTCCCAATCGCGTGTTGAACATGCTGAGTGCATTCCGCACAGTCCATACCCTGAACTGGAACTTCGAGAGTTTGTACTTTCGCCATGTTAGGACTCCTTTGCGCTATAGCGGGTGCATTCATAAACGCCTTTGGCAACCTCGGCGAGTAGTTCATCTGCAAGGCGTAGTAATTGCCCAACGCGCTCATCACTCAATTCATAGTGAACATACCGCCCCTGCTGTTTGCATGTAACAAGCCCGCAATCGCGCAAACAACCGAGATGATTAGAAACATTGGATTGTGTCAGTTTGGTAACTTCCACGATCCCCGTCACGGTCAACGACCCCGCGCGCAAAGCCTCCAAAATCGCCAGCCGAGAGGGATCAGAGAAACCGCGGAAGAGTTTAGCTTGTAACTCAATCGCTTTAGGGTTCGCAGTCATTAGCATGGGTTTATCCTTCATATCATTATATCAGTATGTAATGATATTTTACACAAAAACAGGGATTGGTCAAGCAGCCGAACCAGTGATGTCGATACCCAGGCGCCAGGCACTGATTCTGTTGACAAGGTAGCGGTGAAATGAATTATAATTTCCGCTGATGCGGAGCTTGATACTGATGGTGAATCTTTTCTTGATGGGCTTGATCGTGGTGATGCCCCCTGGAATATGCCCCTGCTGGCTCAATTCCCATGTTGAAACCTACCACATTCATCTGTCGAAAGAACACGCAGAAAGCGAACATTCCCACAATTATCTTTATCAACTTTCTCAGAGCACCTTCACCGCAACTATGCCCCTGCCAATGACTCCGGCAAGCCTCTGGCTTGCGCTGCTCTCGGCAGGTAGTTTATGGTGGCTGTTGGCTCATGTATTAGCAGGGGGACATAGCTGGAAGGCTGCGCCGCCGCTGCCTCCTCCGAAAACGATCCTTTCTTTTCTTTAACCGAATACGACTTCCTGGGAATGGTGAGGTTTTGCCTCACGAGGCATGATTTCATCTGGAGGTGATTCAATTTCCCAGGTTCATCCTTTGTATATCCCTACGAGGAGTATTTATGTTTCGTAGATTGCGGATTTCACTTAATTTCACAAAATTTATCGGGTTAATAGGGGGTGCGATCGTGCTGGCAATCGTCGCTGCCGGGTGGAATTCTCGCCCGGCGCTCGCACATACCCGGGTAGAAGCAGGGCCTTACGTGATCGTCGTTGGCTGGGAAAATGAGCCGGTCATCGTCGGAGAACGAAATGCCATCTTCTTGCAAGTGCTTGAGGAGGAAAATCCCGTTGCAGATGACATACAGGTCGAACTGGAAGCCACCGTATTTTACGGCGGGCGTTCCTTTCTCGGTATCCCTGATCCATCGCAAACAGAAGGGGTTTTTCTGGTGGAAATCTTCCCTACCGTGCGGGGCAGATATGAGTTACAGCTCGCCGGGACGATTGGCGAGACACCGGTAGATATCATCGTCGAGCTGGACGAAGTGCAGCCCGCTGGCGCGTTGCAATTCCCGGAGGAGCAGCCCGATCCCATCGAGATGCAGGCTCAGTTGGAAGAAACGCAAGCACAACTCCGAACCGCGAATAGTATTGCCATTGCTGGATTGGTAGCAGGAATCTTGGGCCTGGGTTTGGCCGCTTTCAGCCTGATCCGGCGATCAAAATCATAAAATTAGGAGCAGTTCAATGAATATTAGACTATTCAAAAAAACACTGACCATAGCAGTATTGATCTTAATCCTCTCTTCGGTGGCCCTCTCGGCCTGCCAACCTCAACCCGCCGCCGAAACCACCAGTGGGGAAGATGAAAGCACACAAGAGCAAGATCATGCAGGAGGCGAACATGATGAGGAACCAGCCCAGCGCATCCCTAACAACGGGGCGGTGATTGACATTATATCCCCCGCTGATGATGCAACCTTCCAACAAGGCGAAGACATCGTGGTCGAAGTAGAAGTGGAAAACTTTGATTTGACTGTGGAGGGTGCCCATTGGCATCTGTATGTGGATGGCAGCGTTTATGCACAGGTGTTGGAGGGGCCGACGAAAGAAGTCATTCGCGGCCTGGAACCCGGCGAACACAAGATAGAAACCTATCTGGGTTTACCTACACATGAAGAACTAGAGGATGGCGGTTCGATTACAATTACAGTGACAGAATAACGTATCTCGTCTTGGGTCTTGGATATTCCCGATTCCAGAATATCCAAGACCCAATCTCCAATATCTTTTATGAAACCTCGCGTTGTCCTCCCCCTCCTTCTCCTTGCCTTTTTCTTATCGGTTTCCGCACACATAGCCAGCGCCCACGGCACGCTGGTCCGTTCCACACCGGAATCCAACGCCCAACTAGAAAAATCGCCTGCGATCATTGAATTATTTTTCAGCGAACCCATTGAGGCCAATTTCAGCACGATACAAGTGCTGGACTCCACCGGAAAACGCGTAGATAACGACGACCCTCTGGTTGATCCCACCAATCCGACCCGACTCACTGTCACCGTGCGTTCCTCACCCGACGGGATTTATACCGTTTCGTGGAAAGTCCTCTCCCTGGTGGATAGCCATGTGACCGCGGGCGCGTTTCCATATGCAGTGGGCGATGTGGATGCCGCAGCCCTTGCAGCCGCAACCTCCAGCCAAACAGCGAACATTTCGACCGGGGAAGTGATCTTCCGGTGGCTCAGTTTTGTAGCGAGTGCCGCGTTAGGAGGCGGCGCGCTGTTTATTTTGCATGTGTGGCAACCCGCGTTGGAAGCCATGCGTAAAGAAGGGAAAACCGAACCAAATCTGCTTCCCCCCTGGCACACGTTAGCGGTTGCTGCTTTATTTCTGCTCACTCTGGCGAATATCCTGGGCTTGCTTTTTCAAACAGGACAAGTGATTGGCCAGGAAATCGCCGCTCCCTGGAATCCTGCTACCTACAAGTTGCTTTTTGCAACCAAGTTTGGCATGTTATGGCTGGCACGGTTTGTCCTCTCCCTGGTAGCCTTTCACTTTTTACTCAAGCCCAAACAAAACCGGGATTACTGGATCGCTTTTGCTGCCTATCTGCTGATTCTCCTCACGTTTAGCTTTAACAGCCATGCCGCAGCTGAACCGCGTCCCTTTTTCCCGATTGGTGCAGACTGGCTACATATGGTCGGCGCGCTGACCTGGATAGGCGGGCTGGTTTACTTCATTGGTGGGCTATGGGCCGTGCGCGAGGCGGAACCTGCTTTCCGCACCCGGTTCACGGCTGCTTTGATCCCCCGATTTTCATCGATGGCGATTGCGTGCGTGGGTTTGTTGGGACTGACCGGCATCTATTCTGCCTATTTGCGCGTTGCCACTCTGGACGGCCTCTTCGGAACGCTCTACGGGCGGACGCTGATCGTCAAAACCCTGCTCGCTTTGCCCATGTTTTTATTCGGGGCAATTAACCTGCTTAGAACTACCCCCACGATGCGGCAAGCAGCCCAAGAAGTTTCTCCCGATGGAAACAAAGTCAGCCGCTTCCGAAAACTGGTGACTACCGAAGTGGGATTTGGCGTTCTTGTGTTGCTGGTGACCGGGCTGTTTACCGTCATCCCCCCGGTTCGTTCAATCGCCACCAATACCAGCATCCGCCAAACTGCCTCCGCGGGTGATTTAACTATTGAAATTACCATCACCCCAGGTAGGATTGGCATAAACACCTTTACTGTTAACCTACAAGCCAACGGCGCACCCCTAGAAAAGGCTAAGGAAGTCGGCCTCCAATTCACTCCCACCACAGTTGACCTGCCCCCCACCCAAATCACGCTCGTGGAAACTGGCAACGGGGAGTACACTGCGGAAGGCGCGTTTCTCAGTCTTCCCGATACCTGGCAGGTGCAGGCAGTCGTGCGGCGGGAAGGGCAGTTTGATGCCTTTGCCAACTTTGATGTGGCGGTAGGCACCACCGCCGCCACCAATTTTCCCTGGACCCGGATCAATAGTTTCTTGATTCTCGTCAGCGCCATGCTCTATTTACTTGCAATGCGCCCGCTTGAGTCAAACTCCAAAAGGGCTTGGTACACACTCCGTGCCCCAGCAATGGGCCTGGTCTTAGCGGCTGTTTTCGTCTATATGCGGCCGGCGACGGACCCGGCTTTTTTGGTGAACCCCATCCCACCCAACCAGACATCCGTTGCGGCAGGACAGGCGATTTACCGCGTCCAGTGTTTGCCTTGTCACGGCCCGACCGGGCGCGGAGATGGGCCAGTTGGCCTGACTTTGATCCCACCCCCGGCGGATTTGTACCTGCACACCCAGCCCGGCGTCCATCCCGACGGGCGGCTGTACGGCTGGATTACCAACGGCTTTCCCAGCAACTCCCAAATGCCGATTTTCAAACAAATTCTGACCGACGAAGATCGCTGGCATCTCGTCAATTACATTCGCACCTTTGCCCGTGACGAAGAGGATACTCAAACCCAACCATGAAATATCTCCAACGTTTCCTCCTGGCCCTTGGCCTTCTGGTCTTGATCTTTTTAATCAGTGCTTGTTCTATAGAAATTTCCCAGACTCAAACCACTCCTTTGGATGCCAATGGAATCACCCAAACGCCTGCGCCACCCACCGAAACTCTGCCGCCCACATGGACACCCACGCTTACCCCTACCGATCCGCCCACATCCACGCCCACTGCGACTCAACCGGGCGACCCCACCGCAACCGCAACCCCTTCACCAACCCCTACTGTCCCATTCGTATTTTCGACCATCGAGGCCGACCTCGGCAATCTGCTGGTTCAATCAAACTTGCCTGATGGTTTACAAGGGCAACTGTTATTCTTAACAACCCTATCGGATGGTTTGCAGGCTTTGGTCTCTTTTGACCTCAATACAGGCGAGTTGTCCACGCTGTATAAGACAGAGCCGAAAGCATGGGTGTTGTCCCTTTCCGTGGCGATGGATGCGAGCGGGGTTCTGGTTTCTTACGCACCGCCGCCGCCTGCCGAGAAACCCAGCTACGGTTACACCGACTTATATATGCTGAAACCCGATGGGAGGATGGAGCCGTTGCTCCAACGTACCCAAGACGTCGAGGCTCTGTTTGGCGCGTTACTGACCCCAGGGATGGATTATGTCTATTATTCGTACTTTTTTGCCGATAGCACCGCCCCGTCCGGGTTCCGGTATCACGTTTACCGGGTGGGGTATCCAACTGGGACACCGGAAGTAGTTGTAGAGAATGCGTTCTGGGAACGGCTTTCGCCGGATGGCACGAAACTAGCCTATGTCACATTTGATGGCCGCGACTTTGATGAACTGATAGTAACAGATGCAGACGGCAGTAACCCCATCCGGGCGTTAGACCCCGCCGAATTCCCAACAGTGGACGCACCGTTCTTTTCACCCGATAACCAATATCTCTATTTCAGTGCCGTGTCCGAGCCAACCCCGGCTCTTTCCTGGTGGGAAAAGCTGATGGGCGTGCAGATCGCCTTTGCACGTAGTGCCACGCGGAATACCGCGCATACCGTGCCGTCCGATTTCTGGCGGGTGTCTTTGGTGGATGGTAGCATCACACAAATCACCCAACTGAAAGATCAAGGCATGTTTGGGACCTTCTCACCGGATGGGAAAATGATTGCGTTTATTAGCGCCACTGGCCTGTACGTCATGCACCCCGATGCAAGTGGATTGGTGAAGTTGATAGATAGTGCTTCGTTATATGGAAATGTGGAGTGGATCCCTTGAGAATGAAACAATGACCAGGATACACCCTATGGCGCTTGATCTGGCAGAGTCTCTCTCGTATAATGGAGAGACCCCACAATCTTCCAAGACTCCCGAGGCTTGGGCGAAGGAGAATGAGCAAACCCATGAATCCCCTTTTCTTATCTAAACCGGCCCCCCCAAACTATCGGCTGTTAGTTTTCGTCCACGCCCTTCTGTTCGTCCTGGGTTTCTCAGTGGTGTTTGTCGTCGGCTGGGGTGGGGCCACGACGTTGTTGGGGCAAGTTTTTGGCACGTATAAGAATATTCTTGCACAGATGGGTGGCGTCGTGGTGATCTTGTTTGGGTTATCTACGCTGGGGGTATTAAAAATCCCCTGGCTGAACTATGACACTCGCCCAGAATGGCGCAAGACTTCCCGCGCAGGGTGGGTTTCCTCTATCCTGATGGGTGTGTTCTTCGCGGCGGGTTGGACACCGTGCATTGGCGCAACTTTGGGGGCGATCCTCACGTTGGGCTTCACTGGACAGGACAATACCCAGGCGATGGTGCTGTCCAGTGGGTATGCTCTGGGGCTGGGTTTGCCATTCCTGGCGATTGGCCTGGCAATGGATCAGGCATCCGGGTTTGTCCGCCGCTTCCGACGCTATTTGCGGACGGTGCAAATCGCCAGTGGGCTACTATTGATTGCCATTGGGATCATGTTGCTAACGAACCGGCTGGCCTGGATTGCCATCTTGGCGCAGCGCTACGGCTTATTCCTGGACTTGCCATTGGGTGCAGCAATGATCCCAACTTACCCGATTGCTATCCTGGCCGGGCTAGTTTCGTTCCTCTCCCCTTGTGTGCTTCCGCTCGTCCCAGCATACATCGGCTATCTAAGCGGGCACGCGTTCGGGAGCAACCCGGTTTCAACCATACAGAAATGAGATCCCGGTTTTCACGCAGAGATTTCCTGAAATTGGGCAAGGTAGCGTTGAGTGGGCTGGCTGCCAGCCCGTTCACTCCTTTCTTTCCTTATCCAGAAGATCACCCTCCTCCAGAAAACATGGTGCGGGTGGCCTACCCGGCGGCGAGTGTATATGATAAGTCAGAAATGGACGCAGCTTATGTCCGCGATCATTATCGGGATGATTTGATTAACGTATATTATGCGTTCACGCCGCTTACCGGCCCGGCCTATAATCCGCTCTGGTATCGTGTCTGGGGTGGCTACATGCACAGCGCCTATTTACAACCGGTCAAGATTCGCTTCAACCAGGTCATGGGCACCATTCGGGAAGGCGGCCAACTGGCGGAACTCACCGTGCCCTATACACAGGCGTATCATTACTCGAAAACCTATGGTTGGGAAAGGATTAACCGCTTGTATTACCAGTCCACGCATTGGATCACAGGTCTGGAGACAGGTCCAGATGGCGAACCCTGGTATCGGTTTACAGATGAGTTACAGCCGGTGGATTACCACGCGCTGGCGGCACATTTTCGCCCGATTCCAGATGATGAACTGGCACCCCTTTCGCCGGATTTACCCTTTGAAGCCAAGCGGGTTGAAGTTTCTCTGGTGGCCCAAACCTTGACTGCGTACGAAAATGACCAACCTGTCTTTTTTGCAAAAGTCTCCACCGGTATCCCGGATCCCAATCCCAAACCGGGCCAGATTCCCACGGCCACCCCTACCGGCCGCTTCAATATTTTCTCGAAAATGCCCTCCAAACATATGGGCAATGCCCGTTTGACCGATAATCTGGATGACTACGTTTTGATGGGCGTGCCCTGGACCTGTTTCTTTGTCGAAACCGGAGTGGCACTGCATGGTGCCTACTGGCACAACAACTTCGGCTGGCCGATGAGCCGGGGGTGTGTCAACCTGCGCCCGGAAGATGCAAAATGGCTATTTCGTTGGGTTACGCCGGTCAGCTCGCCCACCGATTGGGAAAAGCCGGGGTACGGTACCGAAATCATCGTTTTCTGACCGTCTATGCGAAAATTCTTTATCCGGTCAGCGCTTTTCATTGGCGGGCTTCTCATCGTTGGCTTGGGGGTGTACCAGATTCCGGCCGTCAACGAACGCGTTGCCTGGCGCATCTCCGAATGGCAGGCGAATATCAAATACGCGTTTTCGCCACCGGAGGAGGCCATTTTTGTGCCACAGCAGCAGGAAGAGCGTCCCGCGCTGACTCCTCTCGCCAGCAATACACCAACGGTTGTGCCCGCGACCGCCACGTCTGAAGCCACACAGATTGGCCCCTCCCTCACGCCGCTCCCCTCATTGACCGCGACTCAAACGCCCACCCCGCTCCCAGAGAGTGTTCAATTGACCGGCATCCGTCACGAGTTCCAGACCTGGAATAATTGCGGCCCGGCCACGCTCTCGATGGCGCTTTCCTTCTGGGGCTGGCAGGGCGATCAAACTGCCGCAGCACCCTTCCTCAAGCCCATCCCGCGCGATAAAAACGTCATGCCTTACGAGATGGCGGACTTTGTTGAAAAACAGACAGACTTCGGGGTCGTCGTTCGGGTAGGAGGCGAACTGGCCCTCCTCAAACAGTTCCTAGCGGCTGGGCTGCCGGTCCTCCTCGAAAAAGGTTTTGAAGGCCCAAACTTCGAGGGCTGGATGGGGCACTACGTGCTGGTGACGGGGTACGACGATGCTGCCCAACAATTCACCACCCAGGATTCGTTCCTCGGTCCAAATATTGTGGTAGGGTATGAGGTGGCCGAGACCTTCTGGCGGGCTTTCAATTTCACTTATCTCGTAGTCTATCCCTCCAACCAAGAGGCCGAAGTATTCGCAATCCTGGGGCCGCAGGCGGATGAAACGGCAAACCCCCAGCACGCGTTGGAAATTGCTTCGGAGGAGATTTACACCTTGACGGGACCGGATCAGTTCTTTGCCTGGTTCAATCGGGGTACCAATTTAGTAGCATTGCAAGATTACGCTGGAGCCGCCGCCGCTTACGACGAAGCCTTTGCCCTGTATGCGGAGCTACCTGAAGAAGAGCGCCCCTGGCGGATGATGTGGTACCAGACCGGGCCGTATTGGGCGTATTATTACTCCGGGCGTTACGCGGACGTGCTCAACCTGGCTACCACTACATTGGACGCGATGAGCGAACCTGTCTTGGAAGAGAGTTACTACTGGCGCGCCCTGGCCCGTGAAGCCTTGGGGGATGTATCCGGGGCTATCGAAGATTTGCAAACCAGCCTGAAACACCATCCCGGCTTTGAACCCAGTTTGAGCCAGTTGGCGCTGCTGGGCGTCGAAAATCCATAAGCCCCAGGGATGAGAATTCACGGGCCTTACGCCCTAAAAAGGCTTGAAAAGGGGGTTTTATGCAGATGGCAATGCGGTTGACGGTGAAGACGTTCGTTCTTTCCCCGTATCGAGGATGAGGATGACCGGAACAGGTAAAGGGTGGTATTTGGAGAAAGTTGGACTTTGTTTATAGAAACGCTCAGGGACTCAGGTAATCCCACGGGTTCACCTTACCATAGAGTTCGCTCCGTAGCTCGAAGTGCAAATGCGCCCCGGTGGAGTTGCCGGTATTTCCCACAGCACCAATCCCCGTGCCCTGCGCGACGCTCTGCCCGCAACTTACACCTACCGCGCTCAAATGTGCATACGCCGACTGCCAGCCCGTGCCGTGATCGAGCACGATCAAGTACCCGTATCCATATTCGCTCCACCCGGCATATACGACGACGCCACTGTCCGTGGCATAGACAGCGTTTCCTTCGGCCCCGGCAATGTCCAAAGCGGGATGAATGTTGGGATTGTAATCATAGCCGGAAATCGAGCGCGAGACCGTGGGCCAGACAAAAGTGTTTGTCCCAATGGCACCCTCGTAAATCTGGCCGCAAGAACCAGACCCATAATAGGCTGCCGAAGCAGGGTTGTTCCGCGTGATGGCTGGCGGACCCCAATCGCGTAATTCTCGACGCCCGTTGGGGATGATCAACCACGTTCCCGCCGCGAGTTGTTGGTTTTCAAGGTCCAATTCAGCCAAGTCGAATCGGTTGCCGGGATATTCGAGAATATCGTCAGAAGAAACCCGAAAGAATTGTGCCACCGTTTCCAGCTTGTCGCCGTCCACCCACTGGTAATACGTCCCATCTACCGGCAAAATATTCAATTCCTGGTCTGGGCGAAGAAACTGGGGATTGTCTTGCAACACTTCGAAATTACCCCACAACACAGTTTCAGGCTGTAGCCCGAATTTTTCGGCAATGACAAACAAGTTATCCCCTGGCTGGACCACATAGGTGGTGACATCCACACGAGGACGGGTGGGGATTATTGTTCTGATCTGTGCAAAACGTGGAATCCCCTCGATGGCAGGCAAGGGAGTCGGCGGGAAGGGCGGCAAGACCAGCCTCTTACTTTGAGTCTGGGGGGTGATGGTTGGCAGTAAAGGGGTTTCCTGAGACAGCTGGCTTTCCGAATCCGTGCCTTCGGTTGCCATAACCCTGGTAAAAACAATCATCCCCAAGAGGATCAAGGGGATCAACCACAATGGTTTGATTTTGTTAGACAAGGTGCTCCGGTACAAAATTAAGGGGTCAGAAGGGCATCAATCGCCTGTTGGAACACTTCAAACGGCTGTGCTCCGACGAGCCCTTGCCCATTGAGGATGAACGTTGGCGTGCTTTGGACCCCTAGGGAACGCGCCCAGGCGGATTCTTGCTGGACAATTTCGGTATATTTTCCAGAGTCAAGACATTCATTGAACGCCTCAGCATCAAGTCCCAGTTGAACGGCAAAGGCTTTCAAGTTGTCCTTGTTGAAAGCACCCTGGTTTTCCCCATTCTGGCTGTCGAAGAGAAAATCGTGATATTCCCAAAACGCATTTTGATCAGCGGCACATTCGCTGGCTTCACCGGCCCATTGGGATTCCGGCCCTAAAAAGGCGAAATGGACATAGCCAAAGCGCACCTGCCCGGAGGCGACATATTGTTCGTCAATCTGGCGACCCGCGCCAGTGGCAAAACGCCCACAGAATGGTCACTGAAAATCGCTGAATTCGATTAACGTCACCGGGGCATTCTGATCCCCTTTGAAGTGACGGGTCTGGGAAAGAACCATTTCCATGAGTTGCTGCTGGCGTGCCGCCTGGTCTTCGGGCACAGGTTGTTCGGCTGAGGCGGAAGAACTACTTTCCGAGGGAGGAACTGAAGTGACTTCGACGGCCAACTTAGTGGGAGTGGGCGAGAGCGCAGGGGCAAGCCAGGGATGCCCGAGGTAGCCACCGAGCAGACCTACCACCAACATGACTACCCCGACCAGGGGCGTGGCCCAAGATTGGATATGGATGGTCAGAGCCGGGGCTGGACGGACAGGTAACGCGGTTGAGAGCATGTCACCCTCCCCGGCTGGGGGTGGAGGCGCGTCCAGAGGTGTGTTCCCTCCCGGACGAGGTTCCGGTTCAAGATCGAGTTCGGGTTCAGTCATGGGTTATTCTCCATTAAGGAAGATCAAGGAACAGGCGTGAGCATTTCCGTTTCCAGCATTTTGAAATATGCCTCCAAGACTTCCTGATAAATGACAACGTTGGCTTGTTCAAAAAGCTGTTCAGAGACTTGCGTGAGGAGTTCATCGTGCTTTTGTTCTGTAAGAATTTCCTCGAGGAAGGGTTTGGCCTCTTCAAACGAGATTGGCTCCGATTCAGAGCGTTCGATGACCTGTACGATGTACAGACTGTCACCGAACTCAAACGGCTGGCTGATTTCACCAGGCTCCAGGGTCAAAATGATCTCGTGGAAGGGGTGGATTTGCATCTCGGCCAGAATATCTTCGCTCTCGCCGATCCAGTCAGGGTATTCACCGCCATTCACCGCAGTCTCCGGGTCTTCAGAATATTCCTGGGCGATGGCCGCGAACTCGGCCCCTTGCTGGAAGAGTCCAGGGACCAGTTTCCGGTAGGCTTCGTCGGCACGGGTGCGCGCGGCATTCTGTTCATCCTCACTGGCCCCCAACCCGATGCGGATATAACGGATGCGGGCGCTGGGCGGCAGGGCCATCAGGTCAATGTTCTCGTCGTAGAACTGCTGCATTTCCTCGTCGGTAATCGTAATTTTATCATCCACCTCTTCTTGATGTAACATTTGCTTGAGCACCTGCAGGCGCGCCTCGTCCGTCAGCGGCTTGTTCTCTACGTCGAGCAACTGGTCGTAGGCATCTTCCACCAAAAGGAGGCGCTCGATGAGTTGTTCGGCCAGTCCCTTCATGCCTTCCGGCCCGGTATATTCGGCCTGGGTGAACACGGGGAGTTCTTGATATTCCTGGTAGAACTGCCCCAGCGTGTATTGTTTCCCTTTGAGCGTAAAGAGTGTCTTACTCCCGTTGAGGCTAAACCATTCGTCTGAGGTTTGTTGTTGTACAGCGGCCAGCACGGTAGCGCGTACTTCTTCGAGCGTTTGCGTGCGCGCGGGCTGCAGTTCGTTCAAACGGACCAAATAAAACGCATCACCCGCACGGAAGACATCGCTTAACTCGCCTTCGGTCAGTTCAAACACGGCAGTGTCCCAGGCCGGGTCCCGTGTTCCCTCGGAAATCAAGGTTCCGGTGAACACGACTGTGCTGGAGATCACCTGGGCCACTTCGCCAAATGTGGCGCCTGAGCGAACCTTGAGCAAGGCGTCGTCGGCGTCGCGCCGGGCTATTGTCTCATCATCACCAATGGAAAACTGCATTTCGTCCACGACTACCTGGCGGGGAAGTTTGAACGGGTCGAGGTTGGCATCATAATAACGGCGAAGATCGTCCTCGGACGGGACCGGCACATCCAGCAGTTCAAAGTTGAACGTGATCGAGGCGTTGTCTTTGAGGCGCTGCATGTACTCCTCAATGTATCCCTGCTCGCGCTCGGAGATCAGGGTCTGACGGATTTCCTCACGCACCTGATCGAGCGTCAGGTCGCCGAACTGCTCTCGGTTCTCGTTATAGTAATCCTGGATTTCGCTCTCCGCCACCTGGATTTCGCCCTCGTGACGCTGGAGGTCAAGCGACTCCAAGTTGAGGCTTTCGGAGATGTGTTGCATGGTGTGGCGGAAATCTTCATCCTGATCCGGCTGGCGGGTGGCAGCCCACTGGCGAACCAATTCGTCGGTCACCATATCTTCGATGATTTCCAAAAGCAAATCTGGTGAGCGGGCAAAAAGAGGAATTTCCTCCTGCATGAGCAGTGCCAAATGTGCTTCGACATCGGCAATGGTGATCTGGCCGCCTTCAAAAGTAGCGATCACGTCATCAGCAGGAGGTTGGGGGGCCGTCCACCTGGCCCAGACCCCGCTGCCGCCGGAGAACCAGAGACTGGCTCCGAATAAGATCACCAGGAGCAGATAGAGCACACCCGTGCGGAACCGCCTCCACCGAAGCTGGCGCGGCGTCAGCGCGGCTACTCCCTCGCCAGAGAGCAGAAGGGTACTTCCGGGCGGAAGAAGCTCACCGGATTCGGAAGTTGGGAAGTCTTCACCGGCTGGCTTTGTAAGGGGAAAGGGGGGAAACTCAACGGAAACCGCCTCTACGCTCTCAGATGGCACGAAAGTGGGGGCATCTTCCAGGGGAGGTGCTCCAGTGAAAATTTCTCCTTCCGTCTCACGAGGGACCACGGGCAAGCTGGTATCGTGAATCTCTTCAGTCTCCGCCGCTGAGGAATCGATCTTTTCGACGGTATGCGCCAATGTTAAGGGCGAATCGGCTCCCGATTCGTCCATCGCAGGAGAGGCCTCCGCGGGGGCGAGTGGCGGACTGGATTCTTCAACCGGCGATGTTGGCGTTTCTGCCTTCACACCTGACTCACCGCCGCGCATGGCATTGAGGATATCTTCCCAGACTTGTTTCCAGCCTTCAGCCATGATACATCCCCATTATGGCTCAGGTGTCGGTGGGAGAACCGAGTTTCCAAACAGACGCAGATTGACGGTCCCGCCGTTAGCCACGTCCACTGTATAAATCTGGACGAGTGGCAGAATCTTTTCGAGCGTTTCCAGATAGAGCCGGTACCGCGTCACATCCTCGCCGTAGATTTCGGAATTGGTTTGATATTCGGCCAGCACGGCCTCAAATGCCAGCGCCGCGCCGTTCGCCTGGGCCAGCACGGTGGAACGATAGGCTTCTGCTTCTCCCAGAATGCTGGAAGCTTGCGCGCGCGCTTCCGGCAGGAGGCTGTTGGCATAACCCGTGGCTTCGTTGATGGCACGATTCTTGTCTTCTTTCGCGCTGTTGACGTCGGTGAAGGACGCTGCCACTTCGTCGGGCGGGTAAGCTTTTTGCAGGTTGATCCCTACGATCACCAACCCGCTGCCGTAATCGTCCAGCCGCCTTTGCGTTTCCGCGCGGATGCCATCTTGTAAGGCTTGCCGCTCGCTCGTGAGGATGGCATCCACGGGTAGCTGGCTCATCAGTCCCGTAACGGCCTGCCGCACCGCGTCGCGCACCAGGCGGTAGGGTGCGTATTGCACGTTGAGCAGATAGGCGGCTGGATCGCGCACCTGATATTGGACGACGATTTCCACGTCAATCACGTTGGTGTCGCCGGAGAGCACTTGCAGTTTGGAGGGCGGCTCGGGGTGCTCATGATCCTCTTCGGGCTCTGGGACACCCACGACCTCACGGCGCACCTCGCTGGTGTTAATGATGTCTACGCGGTCAATGGGCCAGGGGAAGCGATAGTGCAGGCCAGGCGCGGCGCGTGGTTCGACGACCGCCCCGAAGCGGCGCACCACTGCTCCCTCGCCAGGTGCAACAACGTACACACCGGTCAGCAGATAGCCGATCAGGGCCAGCCCGATCAGGCTCCAGACCAGGCGGCGGGGATCAATATGGCCAAAGGCCGCGCGCAAATCGGCCAGAGGCGATTCGCCGTCGCCGATCAGGATACGAATACCCTGCGCCAGGGCCTGGCCAATGCGTCTCAGGGCGGCCCGCCAGTCGAACCGGGGGCGTTCCGGGGGCGTTGGCGGAGCAGATTCAGGGGCCGGAGGGAGGGAGTCAGAAGGATCAGCAGGCATCGTCATCATAGTCTCCTACGGTGTGGGAGTAGGTGTCGGGGTAGGGGTGGGTTCGAGCGTGGGTTCAACAGTTGGCAGAACCAGGGGTTCGGTTTCGGTGTCAGGTGAGATACTCGTATTGGCTGGATTGAGATATTGCAGCAGTTCGGAGTCGGAGGGCAAGATCAGCGTTGTATTGCCATTAAGAAAGGTTTCATAAGATTGCAAGGTGCGGAGGAAACGGTAAAACTCTGGGTCTTGTCCGAAAGCAGCGGCGTAAATGGCGATGGCTTCCGCATCCGCCTGGCCGCGAATCTCGGCGGCCTGCTGGTTGGCGTCGGCCAGAATTTGTGCTTTTTGCGTGTTGGCCGCACCACGTATTTTGGCGGCCTCCTCTGTCCCCTCTGAGCGGAATTGGCGGGCAATGGCCTCGCGTTCAGATTTCATCCGTTGAAAAACACTGGTCAGGTTGGCTTGCGGGAAAGTCAACTGCTTGAGACGCACGTCTGTGATCGTAAAGCCATATTGCGTCGTCTGGCTCGCCGCACCTTGTGTAACAGCAGCCAGAGTCTCTGGCAGTTTCAGTTGCGTGACATCCACCGTCACCAGCTCGCTCAGTTCCACCTGCCCCAGAGCGACACCGAGTTCCGAGGCGATGATGTCGGCCAGCCGGGTCTCCGCGCCTACCGGGTCCCCCACAGTTTTGAGAAACGTCAGTGCGTCGGTCACTTCCCATGTCGCGTAGGCTTCCAAGACGATGTTCTTCTTGTCGGCGGTGAGGAATTCGGTCTGTGGCAGGTTATAAGCGTGCAGCTGGTTATTGATCCGGACCACGCTCTGGAACGGGTCGGGGAGTTTGGTATATAAACCGGGCGTGGTGAGCACGCGCATCGGTTGACCGAACTGCGTAACAATGGCATATTCAGTCGCATCTACCTGAAAGAAAACGAGGTTGACGGCCAAAAATCCAATGGCGAGGAGGCCGAGAATGAGATTGCGAAGTAATTTCATGGGATTTTCCTTTCTTGATATTCCAGGAGCATTTTCAGCTGGATTGCGAGCATTGCCTTATGGCGCTTTTGATTAAGGCTGTGGCGGAAAAGTCTGGACATTGTTCCCGGAGAACCACAGGTCGGTAGCTTGTAATTCCACGGCGGCATCCAGCACGTACTTGTATGCGGCGGGAAGCACCTTTTCGACCGCTTCGAGATATAAACGCAGGCGCGTAATCTCTGGAGATTGGGCGTAGGCTCCCTGCCGGCTGGCAAACAGCGCCGCCTCGCCGGTTGACAGCCCAATCTTCTCTGCGTAGTAGGCGTTTGCAGTCTCGATGATGGTTACAGCCTCGCCGCGCGCCGTTGGCAAGACTTCGTTTTGATAAGCCACGGCTTCGTTGATGAAGGTGTTCTTGTCCTCGCGTGCGCTGGCCACATCGCGAAAGGCATCGGCCACTTCGGGCGGCGGGCTGCTCTCCAGCAATTGCACACCCAATACTTGAAGGCCAGCGTCATAGCCTTCCAATGCGGTTTGTGTGAGGGCGGCAGTCCTTTGTTGGATCGCAGCCTTATCCACAGTCAGCAAGGCATCTACTGTCTCGTTGGCGACGACTTGACGCACCGCAGCATCGGCAGCCTGGGCGATGAGAGCCTCCGGCTCCACTACATTCAATAAAAATTTGGCTGGATCGGTAATCGTGTAATGCACGCTCAAGCGGACGTTGATGAGGTTTTCGTCACCGGTGAGCATCAGGCTGGCAGGGGTTTCAACGCGACGGATGTTGCTCACCGCCATTACATCCACACGATCTATCGGCCAGGAAAGGCGATAATGCAGGCCGGGCCCGACGTTCCCTGCAACGACGCGCCCGTAGCGCCGCACCACGGCTGCCTGGCCTGGTTGCACGGTGTAAAAGCCGGAGAGGAGATATAACGCCAGGAGAATAAGTGCCGATACCGGGAGGAATGCGCGCCACAATCCGGAGGGTGCAAGCGCATGTTTGTGTACCCCCCCTGTCTCGCCCTCGATATCCAGCGTCTCGCGATGCCGCAATGCGCTGATGGCCGACGAGGCAATTTCGTAGCCAGAGAAAAGGATGAAAACCACCACGACAGCGGCGGCAGCCCGGTCCAGGTTCTGTAGGCCAAGGGCCGAGCCAGCCAGCCCAGCTACGACGACGATGGAGGCGTAAATGTCCATCTGCGAATGATAGCCGCCCGCGATGAGCGCAGGCGAGTTGGTTTGCCGTCCGACGAAGAGTTTGTAGCGCGAGATGAAGTATGCGGCGGCCACAGTGACGAGCGAGGCGATGGTGATCGGACCGAGATTCTTCAGTTCAGGTGACTCGCCACCCAACACCTCCAGCACGATGTCCACGCCAACATAGAAGATGGCAGCGGCCACGGCCAGTGCCACCCAGTTCTCGATGACGCTGACTTGCGTCTTACGCTGCTGGCGGGCGGCGTCCCACCGGCTGATGAACAGCCCAATCAAGACAAAACCGCCAATCGCGGCATCGGCAATGGAGTGCAGGGCGCTGGCGCGCAGGGAGAGACTGCCGGACGCGCCCGCAAGCCAAAACTTGAAAGCGATCAGCAGAAAGTTAATGACGATAGTAACAAAGACGGTGCGCTCTTTACGATCCATACACAAGGCTCCGTAGAAGATGTAGCTAACCTCCACACGCCCTAGCGGGCGCGTGGAGGTTAGCAAGGAGGAGTGTTGAGTTTTCGCTCAATGGAGAGGAGTGTAGCGAAAGAGGTTCAGAAAGTTCTGAACAAATTCTGAACAAAGGATGAGAGCCAGTCAAATGCAGGGGCGGCGGTGGACAGGGCCGGGTATTCTCCAAAGTTCGTCGGATCTCAGTAAGTGTGGGCAGCACCACCGCGTCCGGAGCAGGCCTTTAATGATTGTCAACGCCGATCTGGTTCGTCGCGGCAACTTAACTCACCGGGTGCAATTGAACAGTCGTCCAGGCGCAAACAATTACACTGGAGACCCGTTTCAAGCACATGCTTCATGCGTTGCGCCTGAGCAATCAAGGCATCCAACTCTACGACCTTCTGACGCGCCAGGGTCTGCCAGCGTGCGGCGGGAGACGTGTCTGGTGCGAACCCGTGAAATAAGGTCTGAATCTCAGCAATCGTAAATCCGGCTTGTTGAGCCAGTTGCATCAATGCCAGACGCTGGACCACCCCTGGATCGTAGCGCCGCTGCCCGTTGACTCGCCTGGGTATCGGGAGCAGGCCGACGCTTTCATAATAACGTAACGCGGATGGCCGGACACGCGCCCGGCGGGCAACTTCACCAATTGTGAGGTCTTCCATAGAAAATCCAATCCTTTCTTGACTTAAAGCATGCTTGAAGTGCTACCCTTACCAACAACAAACTTCAAGAAGAACCTTTATTGTGCGGCAACCGCCGCAGAGGAGAAAATTTATATGGCATCTACTTCACGTCGGTTCAACTCAATCGTGCTGGCGCGCCTGACGGCCGCTTTTTTGGTACTCTCCACTCTGCTCTTTGTATCAGGCATTTGGCTGGAGCAGGCTGGCGAGACCGGTGAAACTGCCGAAGGAGCCAACGAGGCCGGAGAAGGACAAGCCGAAACAGACGGCCAGCACGACGCTGGTGAGAGCGAGCAAGAACAAAGCGAGACATTTCTGGGTATCAACTTCGAAAACCCTTTAAGCGTGTGGGGGTTCGCAGGCGTATCCCTGCTGTTGGCCGCGGCCGTGTTGCGCTTCGGGCGGCCGGCACTGCTCCTCACACTTCTGGTGACCAGCGCGGCGACGCTCCTTGACGTGCGCGAAGTGTTGGTCCAGCTGGGCCGGGCCAACGCACTGATCGCCAGTCTGGCCGTGTTTGTGGCCCTGACTCATGGAGTGGCGGCCGTTCTGGCCCTCATGGCATGGCGCGCGGTGGGGACGGGCGTTCCACTCGAACCCCGCCAGCAGAGGTAAGCTTATGCCCCCATCCCACCTTACTCGTCGCGATTTTCTCCGCCTGAGCACGATGGGCCTTGGCGCGGTTGCATTGGCTGCGTGCGCTCGTTCCCCAGCATCCCCCGCCACAGCCAGCCAACCCCTAAGCGATTACTTTCGCCCGACCGACCCCACCACGGTCAAGCTGGCTGCTGGCTTGCCGCAGTTGGTGGAGTTCTTCGCGTATTGGTGACCGACGTGCCAGCGCATGAAGCCCATCGTGCATGGGCTCGAAGCCAAATATACCGGCCGCATCGGCTTTGTATACCTCGACATTGACGACCCCAACACCGACCCCCTCAAGCAGGTGCTGGGCTACCAGGCCCAACCGCATTTCTTCCTGATAGATGGCGAGGGCACCATCCTTCAGCAATGGCTCGGCCTGGTGAAGGAAGAGACGTTTGTGAGCGCATTTGAGGCGGCCTTGGAGTGAAGGGGGTTGGGCAAAAACCCGGTAGCATGAAATCGGACACTCCGAAATCCGGCAGAGAGGAGAATCATTGCAGTGGTTAAGAAAGTCCTGTACAAATTCTGATCAGCTGAGAATCCAATTAACTCTAATCAAGAGGGTTTAGAAACTTCTGAACAAAGTCTGACAATCGGATGAGAGGGGAGATAATGAGATTAACCCCCAGAGGGCGTGAAGGCTGGTACATGCTCTGGTAGCGTTAACGTCACCTGCACGCCCTCGCCGGGGAAATTCTCAACGGCGATGTCGCCTCCATGCTCCTGTGCGATCCAGCGCGCGATGGCCAGCCCCAAACCCGCGCCGGAGCGCGCCCCGGAAGGCGAGTGGAAAAACGGCTCAAAGATGTGGGGCAGAACCTCCGGTGGAATGCCAGGACCGGTGTTGCGCACACACCCGCGCACTGTGCCGCCCTCGCTCCGCAACTCGAGTGACACGGTAGCATCCGGCGGTGAGTATTTCACGGCATTGTCAATCAGGTTCGCAAACACTTGCCGCAAGCGGTCAGGGTCGCCGAGCACGCTGGCTGGCTCACAGGTTTTTACTTGGATGGTGACACCCTTCGCGGTTAATTGCGCTGCCTCGCAGGCTTCCAAGAAAAGATCGTCGATCGCCACAGGGCGAAGTTCTTTCAAATGCCAACCGGCTTCCGCCTGCGCGAGTAACAGCAAATCATCCAACAAACGCGCGGTGTGCCGTCCGGTGCGCTGGAGCGCGGCAATAGTTTCCGTCCGCCGGGTGGGGTCACCGCCAAAACGGGCCAGCAAATCCACATTTCCTAACATCGACGCGAGGGGAGTACGCAGTTCGTGAGCCGCCTCCGCCAGAAAGCGGCGCTGGCCTTCAAAAAGGGTTTGCAACCGCTCCAGCATTTCGTTGAACGTGTTTGCCAGTAAACCCACCTCGTCTAACGGGCCAGTATAGGTCACCCGCCGGGAAAGGTCCTCAGCGCGGGCCACGTCGCGGGCCGCCTGGGTCATGCGCGCAATGGGCCGCAGCCCAAACCAGCCTACGATCCATCCGCCCAGTAAAGCAAATAATAGGATGCTGGCCGTCCCAGCCGCGTAGATCAGCCGCAAACGACCCAACACCAATTCCAGCCCTGCCAACGACTGACCAACCTGCGCTGCGCCGACAATGAAGCCGTCGCGGGCCAGCGGCTGGTGGTACAACCGGACCGGCTGCTCGTCAACCTGCGTTGTACTATAAAATTTTTCGCCCGACAACACACGTTGCAGGTCGCTTGGTGCGACCGGCAGTTGCTGTGTACCCAGGTTGAATGAGTGTGCGACCAGCGCACCTTCGGCGTTGAACAATTGAACGTAAATGCCGGGTGAACGGAATTCGTCGGTGGTGCCCTGCGACACGCCTTCAATAGGTCGGTTGGGAACAACAGCGACAGCCTCGGCAACATGATTGGCGCGCTCGGCCAATGTGCGATCAATTTCAGCCCGCAGTGACTCGGATAGCACTTGATATGAAACTAGGATGAACCCAATCAAGCCAACCGCCACAAGCCCAAGATGCCAAAGGGTTAACCGCCAGCGGAGAGGAATCATTCAGTGCCTTCTTTGAGCACGTAACCTACACCATGCAAGGTGTGAATCAGGAGCGGGATGCCAAGTTTGCGGCGCAGGCGCGATACATATACATCTAGCATATTATCCGTGGGCGTGGTCTCGCCACCCCACACACTTTCTATGATCGAACTGCGGGCGAGAACCTGCTGGGGATGATATAGAAACAACGCAAGCAGGTCATATTCGATGCGGCTCAACGGGATTTCGTGTCCGTGACGGCGCGCGGCCCGGAGGCTTATGCTCAATTCCAGATCAGAAAACGTCACCACCCGGCTTGACACGGTTGCCCGCCGCAGCTGTGCCCGCAAGCGGGCGAGCAGTTCATCGAATACAAACGGCTTGACAAGATAATCATCCGCGCCTGCGTCCAAACCGAACACTCGATCACTGAGGGCGTCGCGCGCGGTGAGCATCAGCACCGGGAAGTGGTAGCCAGCAGCGCGCAAGCGGCGGCACATCTCCATCCCGTCCAGGTCCGGTAGCATCACATCGAGGATCATCAGGTCGGGATGGTGTTGGTGCATCTGCTCCAACCCGGCCTCGGCGCTGGTGGCCACGCGCACCCGATAGCCTTCGTAGGTGAGCCCGCGCCGGAGATAGTCGGCGAATTCTGTATCATCTTCGATGATGAGCAGGTTAGCTTCCATTTACTCAATAACGGGTAGCGACTTACACTTTTGGCTCGGTGAGCCGCGCGAGGATGGATCGGCCACCACCACGCCGCCTCGTACGGCCGCTCCAATCACCAGGCCAGCCCTGATCAAGGCCCCTGATTGACTTCAAAACCAGCCTCCTGCCAGGCACCGAAACCGCCCTGGATCGCCTTGACGTTGGTAAACCCTTTGCTCATCAAGATAGACGCCGCACGGGCGCTTGATTCTTCGTTCGGTCAGGTACAGTAGGCGATGATCTCCGCTTCAAGAGGCAGTTCCTGATACCGTGTTTCTATTTCGGAGAGGGGCAGTGAGAGTGCGTTCGGAATATGGGCTACTTCATAATCTTCCTGACCGCGCACATCCAAAAATATGGCTGTCCCAGCCTCATAGCGGGCTTTGGCGTCGGCTAAGGAAAGGCGCGGCACCTCGGGGTAAGGGATTCCCTCTTCTGGATGGGAGTCAACGACAGTACTTGAAGAAGTCGGGATTGGCTTTTGGCTTAAGGTGAAAAACACTGCGGCGACAATCAACAATGCTCCCCCTGCAAGCAGGGCTATGAAAGCCCGGCGTACTCGGCTATTGTTCTGCATGCTATTTTTTTGTTTCTCATTCTTCACCAAAGCTGGCCTCTGGTTAATTTTCGCCCCGCACGCGCTGCAAAATTGAGCTTGTGGGATCAGGGAATTGCCACATTGGGGGCAGTATTGTGTGTTCATGGGGGATCAGTCTCCTTTTATAGCCTTTTGGCTTCTGTTAGTGGCGGGCTGTCACTTTCCTTCGTCTCCGGAAAGTAAGTGGTAAAGGTCTGCGGCCATTGCTTCAGCCGCCATTCCAAATGGAAATGTCAGCCTCAGGTTGTTATTCTGATCAATCACGTAGATACGGGATGTGTGCATAACCAGATATCCGGTTGCACCAGTTGTCTCTTCCTTTTCGACAAACGCGCCATACGCATCGTAAACCGCCTGTAAGGCCTCCTGGCTACCAGTCAATCCTAGGAAATTCGGATTGAAAGCGGTGATGTAATTCGCCATCTGCTCTGGCGAATCCCTTTCAGGGTCAGCGGTAATCATGACAAATTGCACTTCCGCGGCCCGTTCACCTAACTGAGTAGCGATTTTTTTATATTCTCCCAGGGTGGCAGGACACACGTCGGGGCAACTGGTATACCCGAAGAAGAGCAGGACGACTTTGCCCCGCTGTTCACTCAAAGTGAAGGGCTGACCAGCGTGAGTTTGAAGGGCAAAGTCCTTGGCAGGGACAGGCGGCTCAATTGCCGAGCCTCGAAAGGTGTATGGTTGGGGCAAAAGTTGGATGCCCGAATAGCCCAGTGCCAGCCCAACGAGAGCCGCGAGGGCGAATAAAATGAGCATTTTCCGATTCATGAGGGCGGTTTGTCCTTTGTCTCTTCTTCACCTTTAAATAACCGGGAGATGTGCATATATTCCCGAACAATGAGCATTGCCTGGAGAATGCCAAAGATGAGAATCATCTAGGCAGGAACGCCAACATTGGACACGGCGAACTCTGTCATGAGGAGCAACAACAAAATAAGGAAGATGATCACCCCCAAACGATAGGCGGGTGTATTTTGGTTTTTAGGCATCATGGCTCCTTTCGCTCAGCGTTCCACTACCGGAACATCCAGAGGGACTTCTCCGGCGTTGCGGAAAGTGAGCACCACCTGGAAGGTATCTCCCACCTGCAAATCTTTGGCGATATCCACCACCATAACATGTAATCCGCCTGGCTCGAATTTCACTTGTTCCCCTGCGGGTACGAAAACACTTTCCTGCGGCTTCATGGATACCACGCCGTTGGCGTCCATAGTGCTCAGATGCGCCTCCATTGAGTCTGCAATCTCGCCACGGATACTCAACAGAGTATCGTCCTGTCGGGTGGCGTTATCAATGACGAAATAGATTGCAGCGTTCTGGCCTACGAGGGTAGGGCGCGCCCATGGGTCTTTGACAGTCAACGTTCCCTCACCTCCGCAGCTACTCGCAAAAACCCCCATTAAAATGGTTATACAAAGGAATAAAAGTCGTTTCACAGTTTCTCCTTGGTTCAAAGCCAGCGTCTCTGGCCTGTTAAGCTGTTCATCACTATCGCCAGAAACCACTTCAAGGCGACTTGTTTTCATGATCCATAGCTGGTATTTCATCCGATACGGGTGGGAAGCCTTTCCGTTGCAGAACGTCTTGCATGGCAGCAATCTCAGTGGTCTGGGCGTTTACGATGGATTGCGCCAACGCGTGAACTTCCGGCCGCTTAACACGTTCCAGCGCGGCTTGCCCCATGATTACCCCATAGCGGTGGTGCAGGATCATCAATTGAAGGAATAGCACATCGGCTTCCAAATCTGTCAGGGCACGCAGTTGATTGATTTGTTCGGGGGTTGCCATACCGGGCATGGGGCCGCTGGTCGGCATGCCCATCCATGCCATGGCCGGGCCGGTGCTGGCGACGGGATAACGCCACACCGCCAGCCAACCCTGTATCTGACCGATCTGTCCCTGCTGGGTCAGCATGATGTCGAGGGCCAACTGGCGCATCTCTGGATCATCCGTGCGGTCGCGCAGAATCGTCGCCATGTCCACGGCCTGGGCGTGGTGGGTCAGCATGTCGCGGGCGAAACCCACTTCAGGTGAGTCTTCGCCCGGCGCAAACGATTGGCGTCCCAGCCAAAAACCCATCAACGCGACCAGAAGCGCTAAAGTGGAGAGGAATAAGATTGTGGATAAGTTAAACACCTGCGCGTTGCGCGGCGCGGGCATTTCGTCCGGTAAGGTTGATTCAGTCATTGGGCCTCCTAGCCAGGCTGTCCCAAACCGCCTGTGCAAGGCGCGCCTGGCTCGGGCGCAAGCGGACTGATTTCATACTGCTCAATAAAGCTTGCCAACCGGGGATCGTCAGTCTGTTCCAGACTAAGTTGATAGCCCCACGCCGAGAGTACAATCGGGCTGGACAAATCTGGATAGGGGCTCAACAGACGAAAACCGCTCTGCCGGGTGAGGGTCTGCAAAGCCTGCAGGTCGGCAGCGGGCAAGTCGGGTTGATATGTAATCCAGACTGCACCATGTTCCAAGGAATGAACGCCATTTTCGTTCGCAATGGGGGCGATATATACCCCGCAGTTTTGCCAGGCTGGATTGTGGGGACCGCCCACCGGTGGGCTTTGTTCGTACGTCACGGGTGTTTCAACGTGACCCTGCTCCATACCGGGATAAGCTATCACATCTTCAATTTGCTGATCGGCACTATTAATGAACAAAGCAACAACCGCACCCAGCACTACCAGACCTACAATTCCAAAGATAACACCAGTACGTATTTGCTGACGGCGGTGTTCCGCACGCCGGTCAGCTCTTTTTTTAGAGAGGGGCTGAGAATTTTTTTGTTTGAGCATAATATGACCTCATGAGTATTGAGTAAACTAGCGGTTGTTATTGCAAAAAGCAACCGGATTGTGTGCTATATAAAGCAATCATAAACGTTTTGAAAATCACTCCTTGAGTCAAAACCAGCGTCGGACTTGTTGGCAGTATTGTTCGTAAACCTTTCCGTGCAAGCCGCGCAAATGAGTTTCTTCCAGGTAAACCTGCACTTGCATCAGCGTATCGCCCAGGAACCATAAGGAAAGCGTCAACGCGTTGGGCAAGGTGAGAAACAATCCGACCAGCATGACACGCATCCCCAAGAAAATAGGATTACGAGAAAGGTGGAACACGCCATGAGTCACCAACTCTGTCCGATGCTCCGTATCAATCCCGATCCGCCAGGAGTTCCCCATTTGGAATTGGGCCATCAGAACCCAAAGGAGGGCGCTCATGAGCAAAACCCATCCAGCGCCTAATACTACGGGGCGTTCCAGCCAGGTAAAAGGCGCAAAGAAAGTGTACACAGGCCGGAAAACAGCATAAGCCAGGACGACCAATATGACCCCAAGCAGGGCCAGGCGGAAGAGGCGGCTGACTAGCCCATAAACATCGTCGCGTTGGTACTCCTGGTTTGCCAGGCGGTAGGGATTGATTCCGGTGGTTCGCCACACCTGGTAGGAACGCCAAAAAAACGTCAGACCAAAGAAAAGCAGCAGGTAAACCAGCAGTAGAATAGAAAGTAGATTCATGATGATACCTTCAAGTAACTTACCACAGCGTCGCCGTCATCAGCGCAAAGAAAACCATGTAAGCGATATTGAATCCGGCTCCTTCCGTGCGGTCAGTGATGGCGAGCGGCAATATCTTCTTTAGGGCCAGCCAGACCAAAGTCATCGTGAGCGGGTTCACTGCCGCCATCCAGATCGGAAAGCGAGTGCCGCCTATAACGACCGCTACCGAGAACCAAATGGATCCCAAGATCGCACCTGCAAATAAGACGATGTAGCTAATTTGCATCACAGAGAGCTGGCGCAATAAAACACCAATGATGAGGGGGCGGGTGTCCTCGTTCACATTATTGAGGAGCTGCACATTTTCACCCAAATAAATGAACGACCCATGAATAAACGCACCAATCCCATTCAGGGCAGCAAACAGCAAAACTGGTGGCAAGGCTGCCCAGCCACCGGCAGGATGCAACCCGTAATAGACAAGCCAAATGCCAGCCAGGGTGAGGGGTGTACCAAAAACCCCAAGCAGGCCCCCCCAGGCGAGCCGCGGCCAGGTCAGAAGCGCCATTGTCTCGAACAGTTTGGCGCGCCGCTGAAGTTTTGGATAGGTCTTCAGGTCTACTCGTATAACGGCTGAATCGCGTATCGGACCAACGTTGGGAGCCAATAATAAAACGTCCCCAATTGCATACAGCAGTGCGCCAATGACAGCAACGATGCCGCTGATGTGTGTCAAAGTAAGTGTATCCATCATTCCTTCTTCAGAAAACAAATTTTTTTGATAAGCAACCAACCGCAACGCATTCAGTACCACCACAATCGTACTGCCCTCATGAAAGAGAATGGCAACGCCATTGCCTGCCCAGCCAACCGGTGATGATAACCACGCCCAGGACAACCGCACCCAATATGATCCAAGTTCACACGGTGAAACGGCAATCTGGTCAAAGCGTCATCTCATCCCGCTGACTTCCAAGCTCTATCTGGATCGTGGTATGCTCGATTTTGAAGTTGGCTTTGAGGCGAGCTGCAAGTGCGTCGAGCAGCTGTGAGGTGGCCCCGGGCTCGAACCCCTCTGCAACCACGACGTGTGCGCTCAATGATTCGAGGCCGGAAGTGATCGTCCACACGTGAAGGTCATGCACCCCAGCCACACCCTCAACTTGCCGCATCGCCTGTTCGATGGCGTTCAGATTGAGGTGCTCGGGAGTCGCTTCCAGCAGCACATTCACGGCTTGCCTCATCAGGTTCCAAGTGCGCGGCAGGACAAACAGACCAATCAGCGCACTGAAAATCGGGTCGGCGTAATACCAGTCAGTTATCCACATGATTAACGCGGCCACAATGACGGCCACCGAGCCGAGCGTGTCGCTCACCACCTCGAGGAATGCGCCCTGCACGTTCAGGCTTTCTTTCGCGCCGCCGCGCAACAGCCACAGCCCAATCAGGTTGACACCGATGCCCAGCACCGCCACTCCTAGCATGGGGATACTGGCCACCTCCGGCGGCGCACGAAACCGCTGATAGGCTTCATACAGAATGTAAAAAGAGATCAGAAGGAGTGCGACCGCGTTTGCAAGGGCAGCGAGAATCTCAGCACGGTAGTAACCGTAGGTCTTTACCGGTGTGGCCGGGCGCTGCGATAGCCAGGAGGCAAACAACGCCAAGCCCAGGCCGCCCACGTCCGTGAGCATGTGCGCCGCGTCGGCCAGCAACGCCAGACTATTGGTCAGGTAACCACCCACGACCTCCATGACCAGGTAGATGGAGGTGAGCGCAAATGTGATCCACATCGCGCGGCGGTGTTGCGCCGTCCTCGATAAATTGGTGCTCATGCGATGGCCTCTTTATAGGCAAGCAACCGTAGCGCATTGAGTACTACCACAATCGTACTGCCCTCATGGAAAATAATGGCAACCCCGATGGCCGCCCAACCGGTTAGCGAGGCAATGATTAAGATGACGATCACGCCCAGCGAGATGAACAGATTTTGCTGGATAATCGCGCGCGTGGCACGGCCCAACCCGACGGCAAAAGGTAGTTTAGAGAGATCGTCTCCCATAAGCGCCACATCCGCTGTTTCCAGGGCTACATCTGTACCTGCGCCGCCCATCGCAATGCCAACGGTGGCGTTGGCTAGCGCGGGGGCATCATTGACGCCGTCTCCCACCATCGCCGTTTGGCCGAACTGGGTATTCAACTCGCGGATAGCGGTCACTTTGTCTTCGGGCATCAAATCCGCGCGGACATTGGTAAGTCCAACTTGCTTCGCAATCGCCTGACCTACGCGTGCGTTATCGCCCGTCAACATAATCGTCTCTTGCACGCCCATCCGCTTGAGCGCGGCCATCGTGGATGCTGCGTCTGCGCGGAGTGTGTCGGCTACAGCAATCACCCCCATCAACTGCCCGTCTAGGGCTACCAGCATAATAGTTTTACCCTCGGTCTGCAAAGTTTCCACATGCTTTTGCGCGTCCGCTGAAACGGCCACCTTTGACTCGTCCATCAATCTGGGATTGCCAATGAGCACGGTTTGACCATTCACCGTGGAACGCAAGCCCTGCCCGGTGAGCGACTCCACGTCGCCAGCGTCGGGGAGCTGCAAGCTCTTGGCCTGTGCCGCGCGCACCACCGCCTGTGCGAGGGGATGGCCGGAGCGGTTTTCGAGCGCGCCTGCCAAGGCGAGCAGTTCCGCCTCGTTCATCGAACCCAGCGCGATGACATCCGTTACTTCAGGCTGCCCATGCGTGATCGTGCCGGTTTTGTCGAACGCAATGGCCTTCAGCCGACCCAGATTTTCCAAATGGACTCCGCCTTTGATCAGCACCCCATTGCGCGCCGCCTGCGCGATTCCAGCGAGAATGGAGGCCGGGGTGCCAAGCGCCAGTGCGCACGGCGAGGCCGCCACCAGCAGCGTCATCGCCCGCAAGAATGAGGTGCGGAATGGTACGCCGAAGAGTGGCGGCACGAGGATGACCAGCGCGGTCACAATCAGCACACCCGGCACAAACACACGTTCAAATTTATCTACGGTCTGTTGCGTGGGCGATTTCTGAGTCTGCGCTTCCTCCACCATCTGCATCACACGCGATAAGGTGCTGTCTTTCGCCAGCTTCGTCACCTTCACTTCCAATGCGCCTTCGCCGTTAACCGTTCCAACGAAGACTTTGTCGCCGGGGGCTTTCTCCACGGGCACGCTCTCCCCTGTGACAGGCGCTTGATTGACCGCTGATTCTCCCGCCAGCACCTCCCCATCCACGGGGATACGGACACCTGGACGAACAATGACGAGATCGTCGAGTTGCAGGTCTTCTACGGGTAGTTCCATTTCTTTCCCCTCGCGTTTCACCAGTGCCGTCTTGGGCGCGAGGTCGGCCAGCGCGCGCACGGCAGCGCGGGCGCGGTCAAGCGCGCGCTCTTCCAACGCGTGGCCGAGGCTGAACAGGAAGAGCAGAAACGCGCCTTCGGCAAACTCACCCAGCGCCGCCGCGCCGAGGGCGGCCGTGACCATCAACAGATCGGTATCAAAGCGCCTTTCTTTAAGCGCGTGCCAGGCATGTTGCGAAATGTCCCACCCGCCAAAGATGTATGCAGCGATGTATAGACCAATGGCGACAGGTACAGGCAGCCCAAAGAACGTCTCGCCCAGCCAGCCTATTGCAACCAGCAGGCCGGAAAGGATGCTGAATAAGATTTCGCGGTTTTCCTGATACCAACTCCGCAAACCTTCGGCAGGGATGGCGTATCCCAGCCCGTGTACCCGTTTCTCGATGGCGGCGCGGTTGATTTTTTGTGTATCATACTCGACGCGCATCTTCTGCAAGGGGTAATTCACGTTGACGGCCAACACCCCTTCCATCCGTTCTATGCCATGTTCGATGACCTTGGCGCAATCAGAACAGTCCATGCCTTCTATCGCCAGCAAGTCATGGTGATACCGATTGACAATTCGCGCCCCGGTTCGTTCAGCCAGCCGCCGCACGTCTGCCATCGAAATGGTGTTGGGGTCGTAATGCACGCAGAGCATCACCGGCTGTTTATCGCGTTCCAGGTGGGTGCGTTGCAAGCCTTTTTGATTTTGCAAGGCGTTTTCCAGCCGGTTGAGACATTCATCGTCTTCTTCCTGGACACCCGGAAGAAGCAGGGGGATTTCAAGTTCAATTGTTTTTTCAGACATAAATCACCTAACAAAGAAGAGCAGTATGAATCAATACATGCATCCACGGCACGCGTACGTTGTGCGGCGTGCGGAATCAAACAGACGCGGGGAGCGCCAGAGGTATATCCAGATTTAGAGTGTAGGAATGGGAGGGCGGAAAGGCGCAGGAGGAATCCAGCCCCTTTTTGAGGAGACAGAAATTTCCTCAATGGAGGGGCCTGGCGTAGGGGCGGCACAGTCTCGTACTTCTGAAAGTAGATATCCCCCGTGCAAGTCGGTTGCATGCCCTACTCCCTGGTTTCGTTGAATAGTCTTTTGCTGGACGGTTACTGCGTTTCCATGTTCATCCAAGAGGGGCAGCATGTCAACAAAAAAATGGCTGACCAGACTCCAGGCGGCGAGCACGAGCAGGAGGACAAACCATTGATGAAAACGGCAGCAACGTACTTCAACCATGTAAGACGTGATCCAGGCCGCGCTGGAACAGTTCGGCGACATGCTCGTCGTCCAGCGCGTAATACACTTCTCGGCCTTCTTTGCGTGTGCGAACCAGCCGCATCTGGCGTAAAGAGCGCAATTGGTGGGAGACAGCCGAGGGAGTGAGATTGACTGCTGCAGCCAAATCCCCGACATTGGTTTCTCCATTTAACAGAGCGGCAATGATCCGCACCCGGCTGGGATCGCCCAGCGTGCGGAAGAGTTCAGCCAGGTAAACGGCCGTTTCTTGTGTGAGGGGAGGCAAAGTCCGGGGGAGTTGCATATCATATAATACATGAATAGGTGTTCATATATGCGGGTATAGTAACACCAAACTCCTGGTGCGTCAAGTTTCGAAATCTGGCTCCCCTTGCGAAGTAGGAACTTCCAAGAACGCAGATACCCGCGGCCGGGGCTTGATGGAAATTTCTTGCTCGCCATGCAAGCTGAACCAAGAAGCCGGCCATGTGGCCGGCTTCCAGTAGGGATAGGGGTTCTTTTTTAAAGTGGGAGGATGTCTATTTAAGGATGCTCCTCCGAACCGTGGTCGTCGTCATCATCCATGGGTTCTGAGGTGTGTGAGGGTTCCATCATCGGTTCATCCGTGTGGGTAGGTTCGTGCGTAGGCTCCCAGGTGTGCGTCGCTTCGGGGGTGTGAGAAGGTTCAGGAGTGTGCGTCGGCATCGGCGTCATGCTGGAGGGGGGCATGGTGGTGTGCGTCGCTTCGGGGGTGTGCGTAGGTTCGGACGTGTGCGTGGGCATCGGCGTCATGCTGGAGGGGGGCGTGGAGGTGTGCGTCGCTTCAGGCGTGTGCGTAGGCTCCGGGGTTTGGGAGGAGTCAGGCAAGGGGTCGTGGAAGCGTATATGCAGGGCCACCACCTGCCCATCGGCGCGTACCTGGGCTTGAACCGTTACCCGGGTGCCAAGCCCGAAATTGCCTTCAAGGACTGTTTGCGGTTCCACCAGAATGGCCAGGCCGCCAACGATCCAGGTGTCGCTGTCAACGGCTTCGAGGAGACCTTCAATATCGAGCGTGCCCTCGCGGCCTTGCGCGATCATGTTCTGGATTTCCTTCTGGCGTTCCAGTGCGAATTGCGCTTCGAGCGACTGGCGCGCATGGGAATCGAGAGTTACACCCAGGCGCACATCTTCCCAAGTGCGCTTGACCCCATACAACGGGTCTCCCGGCAGGCTGCTGGCTGAGGCGTTGAGGCCGAAGAAGCTGCTAATTAAGAAAATGACGACCAGATCAATGGCTAAACGGAGTGCGAGTTTCATACCTTTATTCTCCTTTCCTAAGAGTAGGATTTTGAAGTTTGTGAAAATTTGCACTGTATAACGAGAAATTGCTTCAAATGATACGGGTCGTCGGGGATTAATTTTTTTCTGTGCTTCAGACAGCATCCGTTCTCGTCCGGCCTGGATGGCCTGAGGCCGCGGTTGGGCTACCGGGAAAGTTCGCACACGCAAAGCAGTTTGAAGCAACGGACGCAAACCTTCGGCTTGCTGCGGGTAAGCCGCCAGACAATCTTCTATTGTTTGCCCATGGCGCAGGCGTTGGACACAATCTTCAATCATGGAGGCGTATTCAGGAGACATAGCGACCCTCCTGCTCCATGACCCGGTGAAGCGTTGCCAACGCCCGATGTTGTAAGGAGCGGATGGCGCGTTCCTGTTTCCCCATGATCGCGGCGACCTCGCTTATGTCGTATTCCTCGATGAATTTGAGCAGAACCACCTGGCGCTGATCTTCGGTTAGATGAGTCAGCGCTTTGGCCAGACATTCCTGGCTCGCATGGTGCTCAACTATTTGGGCAGGGTGGTAACTATCGCTCATCACCCGTGATTCTTCCAAAGGCATCACGTTCACTTCTGCTTGCTTACGGTAGTAGTCTACGACGAGGTGGTGGGCAATGGTGTACAGCCAGGCCAAAAAAGAGTGGCTGCGAACTTCATAATGGCCTATGTTTTCGAGCATGCGGACAAATACCTCTGCCGCCATATCTTCAGCACATTCCTGGTCGCTGATACGATAATAGATATAACGAAAAATCGCCGGATAGAATGAGTCATAAATCGTCGCCAGAGCCTCCTGGTTGCCTTGTTGTGCCTGTCGAATCAGGCGATGTTCAATGTCGGCCATAGTGAAAGCCTACACACAAAGGGATTAACGGGAAATTGCCTGTTTTGATACGGCCCCCAAACCATATCCTGTCGAAACCTCAAAGGGCAATCGCAGGGTTACCCCGGGTCCCTCCAAAACAGGGGGATCCGCTTCATTTCCCATAGCTAGCGTAAACGTAGGTGTTTCCCTGTGCATCAAAGGCGATCACGTCAAAAGGCTCTGAAGCGGCCCCTTCCATGCCAGGCGAGCCGAGCGGCATCCCAGCAACGGCGATGCCAACAATATCGGGTTTTTCTTCTAATAGCCGTTCGACTTCGGCAACCGGGACGTGTCCTTCGATAACGTAGCCATCCACGATGGCAGTGTGGCAAGACTGGAGTTGCGAGGGGATGTTATATTGCTGCTTGATGGGGGAAAGGTTATCCACGTCTTCCACTTTGAAGGAATAACCGTTTTGCTCCATGTAGGCAATCCAGCTGCCACAACAGCCTCAGGTAGGGGACCGGTAAACCACACCCATTTCGGTGGTTTCCTGTCCACTGCTACTACCCGCACATGCGGCTACCAGGAACAGGATAGGGGTGATGATCAGAATAAACAATAGTTTGAATTTCATGTTTTTCTCCATATGTGTACATATCTGGATAATGCAAGGGATTATATTTTTTTCCCTGCTCGAGCTGAAGGGGCATTTGTCCCGATGGGGCTGGGACGTTTATCCCCTGGCATCCACCAGGGGCAACCGAAAAGTAAAGCTACTCCCTTTTCCCATCCCCTCACTCTCCACCCAAATCCGCCCTCCATGCGCCTCGACCAGATGTTTCGTAATCGTCAACCCGATGCCGCTGCCGCCCCCCGCCCGGGAGCGGGATTTGTCCACCCGGTAGAAACGGTCAAAAACATAGGGGAGGTCGTTGGGCGAAATCCCCTCGCCCGTATCGGAGACGGTGACAAGTAATTCTTGAGATTCCGCTTTTTTACATATCACCCTCACCTGACCTCCCATAGGGGTGTGGCGCAGGGCATTGCTCAATAGATTGCGAATCACTTGAGCGATCCGATCAACATCTACATTAATCAGGGGGAGAGCGGAAGCAAGCTCCAATTGCATCTCAATCTGGCTGGATTGCGCTTGCAGGCGGAATGGTTCCACCGCCCGCATCAGCAGTTCAGCAGGATCGATTTTGGCGCGTTCCAACTTCAATTGTCCTGCTTCCGCCAGGGAAAGCAGGCGTAAATCCGTGACGAGACGGGCTAACAAGGCCGTCTCATCGCGGAGCGTGGCAATTTCTTGAGGGGTGGTTGGCAGGACGCCATCCAGCATGGCTTCGAGATTTCCCTGAATGACTGTCAGGGGCGTCCGCAGTTCGTGGGCGACATCGGCAATCAGGTTACGCCGCAATTCCTCGTGCGCTGCAAGCGCGTCCGCCATCTGGTTGAAGGCGGTTGCCAGTGCGCCGATTTCATCCTGGGCCTGGATGGGAATGCGTTGATGTAAATCCCCCGCCGCGATTTTTTGTGCGGCGGAGGTCAGCCGCTGCACAGGCCAAACGATTTGAAAGAACAAAAGGGAACCCAGCAACAAGGCAACAACTGTGGCGACCACGCCTGCCCACAAGGTGGAATGATTGACCGCCGAAACAAAATCTCCCGCGGCATTGGGAACGTTCGTTCCTGCATAAACAGGCAAGAGCGTCCCCACCTGCTGACTGCCAGCCAGGATGGGCACACCAGCGGCAAGGTCTACCGCTGAGAGCGTCCTTCCTACGTCTTGTGCTACGCTATCGGCGACGATGGCTCCGGTGGAATCGGCCAGCAGGAGGCGCAGGCCCATCATGCTCCAGGGATTGGAGGTGGAACCCATGCCCATGTCGCCCATCTCCATGCCTCCCCATTCCTGCCACCTGCCCCAATCTTCCTCGCCCATCATGCCCATCCCGCCATTCATCATCGTGCTTCCCCAGGGGTTGTTGAGCAGGCTCTCCACACCCTGCCAATTCCCCTGGCGGGTGTAATACTGCGCCAGCGTCGGAGCAAGCTGCCTGGCAAATACTTCCCCATTCTGATTGAGATACTGGCTGAATTGTGTTTGGGTTGAGCGGCTCACCAGGTAGGTATCAATCCCGCCGCCCACCAGGACAACCAGCAGGAATGCGCCCATCAATTTAAGCCACAAGCTACGCATCATGGCGGAACTCCGCAGAGAAACGATAGCCCACGCCAAAGACCGTCTCGATGAAGCGCGGGGCGCGGGCGTCGTCACCCAGCTTCGCGCGCAGGTTCTTGATATGCTGATCGATCCCGCGCTCATACCCTTCATAAGCCACTCCCTGTGCGGCTTCCACCAGTTGCAAGCGGGTGAATGCCTGTCCTGGATGGCGCATCAAGGCGGCAAGGATGTCAAACTCGCTCGGGGTCAGGTCGAGCGGCAGGTCGGCTTGGGTTGCCGTATGTCCTTCGAGGTCCAGGATGAGCGTATCGGCGCGCAAGCGCGGCGGCGGTTGCACCTGCCCGTGACTTCGGCGCAGCACGACGCGCACGCGCGCCGCCACTTCGCGCGGGCTGAACGGCTTGGTGACATAATCATCCGCGCCTAGTTCCAAGCCAATCAACTTATCGCTCTCCTCACTGCGGGCAGTGAGCATGATGATGGGCGTGTCCGCCTCGCGGCGAATTTGGCGGCACACCTCCCAACCATCCACATGGGGCAGGTGCAAATCCAGAATGACCAGGTCTGGCTTTTCATGCCGAAAGGCTGGCATCGCCAGCGCGCCGTCCGCGATGATCACGACTTGGAAGCCGGCCTGTTCAAGATAAAGGCGCAGGGTGCGGGTAATTTGCGCTTCGTCCTCGACGACTAAGATTTTATCTACCAAAACGGAGCTCCTGATTTCTGCATTCGCCTGAGCAGGTCACGTCTGTTTTTGCGTCGCGGCACGCAACAACCAAAATATGCCACCAATGATGAGCGCAAGGAAACCAAGCGGAATGAGCCACATGAACAGCATCCCGAAAATTCCGAATGGGGTCATCCCCCAACCGCCCATCATGGGCATGAAACCGCGATAGCCCATCATGCCATTTCCGTTCCAGCCGTCAGCACAACCGCAGCCATAGGCAGCGTTGTTCGAGCCGATGGGCAGAAACATGCCGCCCAATAAGCCAAGCACGAATAAGGCAATTGCGCCGATGATCATCCAGAGGGCTATATTTTTCATTGTAACATCTCCTAATCTTTGCAAATGAGTTTTGAAATGGTTAGTTATTAGGAGCGCCCGAGGCGATCCAATCCAGGATGGTTTGAATTTCTGTGGAAGTGAGCGGTGTGTTTCGGAAAGGCATGTAACCGCTGTACACGTAGTAAGCGAGGCGGCTGTTATATACATCGGATGGAACAACGACTGCGCCGTTGACACTGCCTTTCATAACATTTTCATATGTGTCGAGAGATAAGCCGTTTGTCCCGCCGTGACATGTAACACAGCGCGCGGCAAAGATGGGCTGAACATTATTCCTGAATGAAACAGTGGTGGAAGGCGTGGGATAATACGGCGAGGTATTGGGGGCGGTCTGTGTGGAATACGAATTGGTATTGGTCTGCCCGCCGTAGCCATTATTCCAGCCGTCATGCCAGCCGCCGTCGCAATTGTCATAATCCCCATCGTGCATCCCCCAACCTTGCTGACCTTGCGGGGAAAAATTGGGATTCATCATCCAGCCATGTTCCCATTCTCCCTGCGGAACATAATTAGGATCCATCATCCACCAGCCTCGTCCCCACTGTCCCTGCGGTGGAATGGCAAGCGGCGTGGTCTGCGGAACGGATGTTGCCTGCGGTTGTTGTGGAACTATCGTGGGTTGAAATTGCTGTTGAGGAACCACCGTGGGTTGGATCTGTTGCGGCCAAATAGCTGTTGGTGGGGGCTGAAGTGGCTGTCCTTGAGCATAGGTCGGCTGAGTGTTTACAAGTTGGCTCTGCATAATAAAAGCCCCTACCGTAAACCCGACTACCAGAAGGCCTCCAGCTGCGATCAGTCCGAGAAGGAATTTTATAACTTTCATGGTGACATCTCCTGTTTGTGAAGTTACTCACAGGATACCCCCTAGATATATGGAAGTTGTGTAGAGAAAGTAAAGAGGTTGTATATGAATCAGCACCAATCCTAGGAGGCGGCAGCAAGACGAACGTAGACATCGGCTGCGATATCTTCGTCCACTGCAAACTGGGAATAACCACATTCAAACACGAAAGATGGCGAGCGGCGTTGTAGCCTGATCTTTCCTCCAGGCAACACACCCATTGCGATCAGTTTCTGCAATCGTCCTGCGTTACTCATCTGAATGTAGGCGACTTCCCCACCCTGTCCCTCCGCAAGCTCGCTCAAAGGAGCAATTAACCTTCCTACTGATTCGCGCATTTGCCTGCAGCACTCGCCTGCTGGAATTGGTTTGCCATGCGGACAAAATTGAGGATGCCCCAGCAGCGTACAAATACTTTCATCCAACCCATCAAACAGGACATGTTCCAGGCGACAAGCCTGTTCATCGAGGGACACATCCTCTGCCTTCAGAACATCCGCCAAGAGCCGTTCGCCGAGACGGTGTCGGCGAATTGCCTGCGCCGCTTCAGGGCGGCCAGAATCTGTTAACTTCCAAAACAAGCCATCCTGGAGTATCAGTCCGGACCGAGACAACTCGCCCATGCTTTCGGCTATCGGGTCTGTCACAGTCAGCCGATCGTCCCCCTCTTCTTCCGCCAGCCACAATCGTTCCAGCATTTCCTGTGCTTCTTCACTGAATTTCATTTCGTAGACTCCTTCACATCTTTAATTTCATGTACCTGCAGTTGCGCTTTTAGACTTCGTAACCAGCCAATCAATTTGGCTTCGGGTGGCATCTCGTAGTTACAGCGCGGGCAACGCACGAGATGGCAACCTTTGACCAGCGGGCAGTTTCCGCAGGCAGTTTCTGCCTCGGACGGATCGAAGTCGTAACTGCAAAAACCACATTTCATAGCTGTATACCTAGAGTGATGAGCAGCCAATTGAGCAAGCCTCCCACCAGGAAAGCGAACGGAAAAATGAATGCCTCCATAGCCAGCGCCGTCTTCCAGCCTCGCTCCTTGAGTGTTACCGAGAACTGGGCTACGCAGGGCACAAACAGGGTCATTGTTACAGTTGAGACCAAGATTTGAATCCCCGTCATGGAAGTTCGGAGATCATACAAACCAGCTGCGCCATAATCCCGGCGGAAAAAACCGAACAGGAAAGCTACTGCCGCCTGATCCGGTAATCCCAGCCAACGGACAATGGGCTCCAATCCGTTTACGATCACGTCAAATAAGCCAGTCAGCCTCCCCAGCCAGATAACCAGGCTCGCTATGATAAACAATGGAAATACCTCGCGGAAGTACCATTCCATGCGAGTGTAGGTTTTGACGAAGACGTTCGTCAGAGTGGGCAGGCGCAGGGGCGGTAATTCCATGTAGAACGTAGGCTGTTCACCCGGCATCAATTTTGCAGCCAGCAAACCGACCAGCAGGAAGATGCCCGTCATGATCAGGGCCCAGATACCTAATAGATCAGGTCGGCCGGCCAGCATGGCGATCATGACGCCTAACTGAGCCGAGCAGGGGATCGCCAGGGAAAGGAGCAGGGTGCTAAGAATACGCTCGCGGCGCGTCTCCAGCGTTCGCGTGACAATGGTAGCCATCGTGTCGCACCCAAAGCCCAACACCATGGGAATGACCGCGCGCCCGTTCAGCCCTATCTTTTTGAAGACGCGGTCAATTAAGGAAGCCAAACGTGGAAGGTAGCCGCTATCTTCGATGATCGAAAAAGCCAGGAAGAACGTCCCTACGATGGGAAGGATAATCGCGATTGCGTAACGAACGCCCAAAGTGACAATTCCATACTGCCCTCCGATCAAGTCGCGGACCGCTACCCATGGAATGTACGTTGCAAGTAGCTGGTCTATCCATGGATTTACGTATGTTCCAAATACAGCATTCTCCAAAAAGTCCACCAGTGTTTGCGCGCCCAACACACCAACGAACTGATATAAAAGGTATAGGGCCAGTAGCAACATTGGAATACCGGTTAAAGGAGTGATCATGGCTTTGCTCAACCGTTCCGCAATTCCATTCGGACGTTTATTGGGTAGGAAGAGGACATTCTTGAGAATCTGCCGCGCGGTTTCCCGTTGCTGGCGGGCGACCAGGTAAGATAGGGGCTGATTGAAACGCGCCTGAGTGGCTTCGACGATCATTTGAATATCCTCGGCCCGTCCCCCTTCCTGCCTCAGTACCAGTTCAGCCACACCCTTGTCGTTCTGAAGCAACAGGAGCGCAATGGCTCGTTTCGTAATTTGGTAGGAGCCATACATCAACGCTTCAATTTGCAGCAGGGTGTCTTCTATGGTGTCGGGATAGAGAACCAATTTCTTTGCGCCCGGTGTTACCGATGAGCAATTCGGACAATCATGAATGTAAGAGGCAAGGATCTTCTTTAATTGGGAAGCGCCGCGCCCCAGGGCTAATGCTGTTGGAACGACTGGAATTTCCAAGGCCTTTTCCAGGGCTGATGTATCAATTGTCACCCCCAGACGTTCGGCTTCATCCATCAGGTTTCCCACCAGAATCACAGGCAATCCAGCCTCAATCAATTGCAATGTCATGGGAAGCATGCGTTCCAGGTTTTTCATATCAACCACATGCAGGGTTGCGGCTGGATGCTCCTGCAACAAGATGTCGCGGGCGACTCGCTCTTCATCAGTTAGCGGGACCAGGCGATACATGCCTGGGGTATCCACCACTCCTACCTGTATATCACCCAGCCGGCCCTTACCACGGCTGACTTCGACGGTTGTGCCAGGGTAGTTGGATACGGTTACGTAGGCACCTGTCAAAGTATTGAATAATACGCTTTTGCCAACATTTGGAGAACCGACAATTGTAATCAGTGGCAAGCCAGTGGTGTCGGTTTGCATACCTCCGTGACAACTTGCGCCGCTTGTTTCTTGGGCTTTCGAGAGGGTCATCAGTGCATCTTGCATTATTAGTCCTTAGTTATGAGATAAGTTTCCCTGTTTTGTAAAAATATCAGGATCTTTGACCCAGATCCTATTCGCCACATTTTCTGCGAGATAAACCGAACATCCGTCTGCGCTCACCAGGATAGCACCAGTATTCCCGATGCCGAGGCCTGTGACTGTAACTCCCACTTTGAGGCCTTCTGCAGATAGGAAGTTTTGAACGGCTAAATCGGCATCAATTCTCGTGACCTGGCTTTGCTGATTAATTTTCAACTGGCTCAAGAGGGTGTCTGAGCTCAGAGATTCTTTCGTCGTCAACGGTGGAATGCGCTTTCCCTGCGGACTGACAATCGGGTCACCAAGAAAACTGGCCAGCCGTTCGGCGGTATCAATGGGTAGGATGTGTTCCAGACGGCACGCCAGTACATCTGCCTCATCCGGTAGAACCCTCAGGTTTTCAACGAGAAAAACTTCCCACAGTCTTCGATGGCGCAGGACGCGCAAGGCACAGGATTGTCCTTCGGGCGTCAGGGCTACCCCTTTGTATGGGGTGTATACAACCAAACTTGTTTCTTCCAGCTTGCGAACCATCTGGTTTACAGAAACAGGTTGGATTCCAAGCCTACGGGCCAGCTCAGAAACGGGGGTTGGCAGCTCTGCACCTGCTTCCGCAAGCATGGCAAGAGTCACCAGGTACATCTCTTCACTTTCACTCAACATCTTTTCCTATGGCAATCCATAAATATTCACATCAATTTCCTATGGTTAACCATAGGATACTTTGGAATTGTTCTCATCACCATTTCCAAAGATCACCGTTTTTTCGTGACAAGTGTCACTAACAATAGGTGATGGCTATGCAGGGATGTTTCTTGACAATTTATGCTTTAAGGATAAAATATCATTACATACTGATATGATGATGTGAGGAAGTTATGATTACTATCTCTGCCCCTTCCAAAACCGGACTGCAAGCCAAGCTCTTTCGCGGCTTCGGCGACCCTTCGCGTTTGGAAATTCTTGATGCGTTACGCAATGGGCCATTGACTGTTAGTGATATCGTCGAGGCTACCAATCTCTCGCAGTCGAATGTCTCCAATCACCTGGGCTGTTTGCGCGACTGCGGCCTGGTTATCGCCGAACAAGAGGGCCGCTACGTCACGTATCACCTTAGTGATGACCGCGTGGGCGACCTGTTGGCCTTGGCTGAGTCGTTATTGGCGGATGTGGCGAAAGGGGTCTATGAGTGCACTCGTTACAACGTCCGTGCTTCGGAATCCCAGGCAGGTTGGGCACCCAAGCTACAGAAGATCCAAGAAGCCTCGCGCTGATCAGTTCGAGGGTAGGTACAAGCATGACCCCCGCATACTTACGAATTCCATGAGCACACACATTAAGATGTCGTCTTCTCGTCGTAACGCGATTGTCGCCAACCGGCTGGTATTATGGCTCAGCCGCGATTGGGTGACGATCTTTATCACGCTCTTCGGGATTTTTATTGCCCTACCGTGGCTGGCGCCGGTATTGATGAAGGCCGGTGCGATCGGCGCAGCGCACGTGCTTTATTTCTTTTATTCGTTAGAGTGTCACCAGTTGCCAGAGCGAGCCTATTACTTGTTTGGCACGAAATCTATGTATTCACTTGCCGAGATTCAGGCCGCATGGCAACCAACTAACAACATCCTGATCTTGCGCCAGTTCGTTGGAGATGAGCAAATGGGCTATAAGGTGGCATGGTGCGACCGGACAACCGCGATGTATGGGGCGATCTGGCTCTTGATGTTCTTCTGGCGGCCTTTGAGCAAACGACTTCGCCCTCTGCCACTGTGGGCGTTTGCCTTACTAACCCTTCCTATCACTATGGATGGTGGGACTCACTTTGTCAGTGACTTGATGGGGCTTGGAGTGGGGTTCCGCGAGACGAACAGTTGGCTAGCCGCCCTGACGAGAAATGCTTTCCCTTCATGGTTTTATTCTACCGACATTATAGGCTCGTTCAACTGGTGGATGCGGTTGCTGACCGGCTTCGTGTTCAGTTTCGGCCTGCTCTGGCTGGCATACCCTCAAGCAGAAACCTTCTTTGCTGATATAAGGACTCGGATTGAAATGAAGTTTCAGGCCGCGGGAATACGTTGACAAACGCGCCAACTTTCTTTTTTTTTATCACTTTATATCATCATCTGATAATGTGATAATGCGACGTTCGGACGGTGTAGTTGATGAACAGAAAACTCAGAATCGTTTCGGGGTTGCTGCTGCTACTATTGCTGGCTTGGCTTGCTGACAGCGTATCCAAAGCCTGGGCGGAGCAAACGCTTCGCCTTTATCGGCCTGTGCCGATGCTTGGCGATTTGTTCCGTCAGACGCTTGGTTACAACACCGGCGTTGCATTCGGAATGTTCGCGAACGGCGGGATCGGACCGCTGGTTGTCACTGGACTCATTATTGTGGGCATGGCGATCTGGCTCGTGAGTACAATCCGCAGCGGTGAATTGCCGCCTACAGCGGCCGCGCCCATCGGACTGATCCTCGGCGGGGCAATTGCCAATTTTGCCGATCGCTTACCGGATGGCCGCGTTACCGATTTCCTCGATGCTGGCTTCGGTCCAACTCGTTTCCCAACATTCAATCTGGCAGATACCTTTATTGTTATGGGCGTGATTCTCTTGCTGTGGCTCAGCCTTCCTACGAAGAAAGCCGTGGAGGATAAAACATGAATGCACTTCTTTTCCTGGGTATTGTTCTTGCTGCAATAATCGCTGTCAGTTTTTGGTGGCGCGACGCCAGCCGACGTCGTTCGCTCCCCTGCCCGACCTGGCTGGCTAGTATGCTGGATAGCCGCTGGTCAGATGGGTTGCTTGGCACGCAGGCGACTCTCGACCGCATGGGACTGCAGCCTGGTCAGCGAGTGTTGGAAATTGGACCCGGTCCGGGGCGACTGTTGATACCCGTAGCCAAGCGCGTGCTCCCCGGCGGCGAAGTCATCGGGTTGGACATCCAACCGGGGATGATTGAGCGGCTCAAAGCGCGTGCGGCCCAGGCCGGTGTGTCGAATTTGACCGCCTTTTTGGGCGACGCAACGCAACAGTATTTTCCGCCAAATAGTTTCGATGTGATTTTTTTCTGCACCGTCCTGGGCGAAATTCCAAATCGCGAAGCCGCACTCCGGCAATGCTACGCGGCGCTCAAACCCGGCGGCACGCTCTGCATCACCGAAATCTTCCCTGACCCGCACTACCAATCCCGCGCGACCGTAAAGCGGCTGGCAGAGAGGGCAGGATTTCGCCTGCAAGCGATGCACGGTCCCTGGTATTTTTTCACCGAAAATTTTATGAAAGCGTAACTCGAACAGGATCAATGACCATGAAAGCCTCACGAACCCGCGGAGTCAAAAAATGAGCCAGACCTTTTTCCACAACGTATTTGTTGTCTTCTTTGTATTGTTTGCCGCGATTCGCGTGTATTTTCAGTGGCGCGCCCGGCAGACGCAGGGACGAGTTGAATACAAGGAGGGTAATCTGAATACCGCATTGCGCGCCCTGCTTGGAGCGATATTTTTCCTCGGCGTCTTATTCTACATAGTTCGCCCTCAGGTCCTGACATGGGCGGAACTGCCATTGCCTCAATGGTTACAGTTGCTGGGCCTCATTCTGGGTGTGGTCAGTCTTCCCTTTCTCGCGTGGACACAGCAGGCTCTCGGGAGTAATTTTTCCACAACCCTCCATGTGCGCCAGGAGCATACGCTGGTGACCAGTGGGCCCTATCGCCATATACGCCACCCGATGTACACGGCATTGTTTCTGTCCTTAACGGCCATTCTGTTGCTCACGCGAAACTGGCTTGTCGGCGGCGTTCCGCTCGTCGGACTCTGTGTGATCGTATTTCTCCGCGTCCCGCGTGAAGAACGCGCGATGATCGAAAAATTCGGCGACGCGTATCGCGAGTATATGAAACACACAGGGCGCTTCCTGCCGCGTTAGGTTTTCAACCACAGAGCCTGCATATCTGTGGTACTTCTTCACAGCCAGCTTGGTCAAAAATGGAAACCCGAAAACGAGTTGAAAGGAGAAAAGATCATGAGTGAGAATATATTGTCGCTGTTGCGCGACGTTCGCAGAGTCAGAAAACAAGGACTGGATGCGATCAAGCAACGCCAGCGCGAACGACTCGCTGACATTGTCTCTTTCGCACGTGTCCACTCGCCCTACTACCGCGAACTTTATCAAGGCTTACCGGAACGGGTTGAGAATCCCATCCTGCTGCCAGTCACCGACAAGAAAAAGCTGATGGCACGATTTGACGACTGGGTCACCGACCGTGAAATAACGCTGGAGAAGGCCCGCCCATTCGTTGAAAACTCTGATCTGTTCGGGAAGCAATTTCTGGGCCAATACTTGGTGATTACCACCTCTGGAACCACCGGGACGCACGGCATTTTTCTGATAGACAAGCCGAGTCTGTCCGTGGTCGGGCCTCTCTTTCTAAGCATGTTGAGCTCGTGGCTCAACGCCCGCGACATGATCAGGATTATCGTCGGCGCACACATCAGCTCGATCTTTGCAACTGGCACACCACTCGCCACCGGAGTGGGTATCGCGCGCTTCAGCAAAAGGCTTGGTAAGTCGTTTCAAGCGTTCTCGGTGCATGCGCCTCTGCCCGAGCTTGTGGCTGAGCTCAACAGGTTTCAGCCTGTTATTCTTATGAGCTATGGCACCGTGACGAAACTGCTTGCCAACGAGCAGGAAGCTGGACGCCTTCATATCAATCCAGTCTTGACATTACTCACAGCCGAAGGATTGGCGCTAAACGAGTACGACCGCATCGCCAGTGCCTTCAACACAAAAGTTGGCAACAGCTATGCCGCCTCTGAGTGTCCCTTCCTCAGCTACTTCTGCGAGCAAAAGTGGTTGCACGTAAATGCCGACTGGGTTGTGCTTGAGCCAGTGGATGCCGACTACAGGCCCGTTCCACCGGGAGTACAGTCATACACAGTCCTCATCAGTAATCTTGCGAACCGCGTCCAGCCGATCCTGCGTTACAACCTGGGCGATAGCATCCTGCAGCGTCCCGACCCCTGCCCATGCGGGAACCCGCTGCCAGCGATCCGCGTGCAGGGCCGTGCTGCCGATCTGCTCACCTTTCCGGCTGACGACGGTGAGCAGATTACCATTCCGCCGCTCCTGTTTGGCACCTCACTGTATCAAATCCCGGGAATCGAACAGTTCCAGGCCGTGCAGACCGCTCCGGCAAACCTGCGCGTGCGCCTGAAGATTGCCGATGACGCCCATCCCGACCATGTTTGGCAGTCAGTGCATACCGAACTCACCCATCTGCTCACCAAACATAAACTCGGCCACGTCACGGTTGAGCGTGCCGAAGAACCACCAGAGCAGTCCGCTGGTGGGAAGTACCGTGAGGTCATCCCGCTGAGCGGATCGACAAGAAATAGGCAGTAGCACTGTGACCAACGTTATACAGGCAGTCATCTCAGGCGTGGCTGCGTTTGCTGCGACCAATCTGGACGATTTGTTCCTGCTGATGCTGTATTTCTCACGGGCAAACAACGAACCTCGACGGGAACGGCATATCATCCTTGGACAGTATCTCGGTTTTTCGATACTTGTGGTTATCAGCATGCTGGGGTATCTGGGCAGTCTTCTGATCCCGCGCCAGTATGTGGGTTTGCTGGGCATCTTACCCGTCCTTCTCGGCATTCGGGAACTGTTATCAGTGCGCCGGGCGAAGGAGCAAAACGAGCAGAAAGGTGAGGCAGATGGTATTTCGCTTACCCCACCTGGTATCTTTCGTTCCAAATGGTTGAACTGGGTAAATGTGGAGGTCGCCAGCATCGCCACTGTCACCATAGCCAATGGCAGCGACAATCTTGCCGTCTATACCCCGCTATTTGCTGCGGGCGGAGCGACGCAGATGGTCATCATCATTGTAATTCTTCTGCTCATGGTGCGAGTCTGGTGCTTCATTGCAGATTGGCTGGCGGAGAATCCCATCACCGCCGGTCCTCTGCGCCGCTATGGACGACTGCTCATGCCCTTCGTACTAATAGGAATCGGCGTGACGATCCTGATCGAAAGTGAAGCGCTGAGACTTTTCATTCGCTAGTATATAGGAGAGACTAACGTGGAACAAAATGTGTTCAAGATCCTGTGGATCATCGGCTTCATAATGATCGTCAGTATTCGCCTTCCCCACTGGTGGCTGGGCAGGAGCAACCGGGTCGTTGTAGACCGCAATCCGGTGCGCGAGAGAATCCTCCTCGCCCTCGAGGCCGTTGGGGCCGGCGCGCTTCCCCTCGTCTACATCTTCACGCCGTGGTTGAGCTTCGCCGACTACCAACTTCCAGCCGGGGCGGGATGGGCGGGGGCGGCGGGACTCGTGGCCAGCTTGTGGCTGCTGTGGCGTGCCCACGCCAATCTAAGTCAAAATTGGTCGCGTTCGCTCCAACTGCGGCAGGGACACCAACTCATCACGAGCGGCATCTACAGGTACATCCGGCATCCCATGTATGCATCCGGTTGGTTGTTGGGCATCGCCCAAGGCTTGTTGCTGTGGAACTGGATCGCGGGGGCATCTGGTTTGGCAGCGTTCGCTCTGCTTTATTTCCAGCGAGTGCCGCGGGAAGAACAAATGATGATCGATCAGTTTGGAGAGGAATACCAGAACTATATGAAGAGAACGGGGAGGGTTATTCCCCGCTTGCAATTGAAGTAATGCCTATGTTTAGTCCGAAATTACAACAGAACGAAGGAGCATTCCTTATATGAATATTATCCATCGTTGGTTATGCCGCTCGGTGTCTTGGCGTCAGAATCTCGAACAAAGCCTCTTGCCGTGGGCGCTCGAAGGCATTGACCTGGGCAGTGATGTGCTTGAAATTGGACCCGGTCCTGGTTTGACGACGGATTGGTTAAGGTAGCGGGTCACGCACTTGACCGCGCTCGAAATTGATCCGCGTCTCGCAGGGGCGCTCAAACAACGGCTGCGAGGCACGAACGTGCGCGTGATCGAAGATGACGCGACGAAAACGCCGTTCGAGGATCGCTCGTTCTCGGCGGTCATTTCGCTGACCATGCTTCATCACGTTCCATCGAGCGCATTGCAGGACAAATTATTGCGGAAGCCCGGCGTGTCCTGCGTCATGGCGGGATATTCGTCGGCATCGACAGTACCCCAAACCTCCGCTTCCGATTGATCCACATCGGCGACACAATGATCGTGGTTGACCCAGACACATTCGGCGCGCGGCTGCGGGCTACAGGCTTTAGTGATGCCACGATTGATAGGCGCCCGAATCGCTTTCGCTTTCGCGCTTATGCGCGTTGAGACAAGCTTAACACTAATGATTAAGGAGATATAGGATGAGTACCAAACAACTCGAACTTCGCGTCGGCAATCTCGATTGCGAACATGACGCCAATGCCATTGAGCGCGGTTTAGAAGGATTTAATGGATTGGTGAATTTGAAGGTGTACTTTAAATCTGCCAAGGTTGCAATCACGTACGACCCCGCCGCGACCGAACCTGAAATACTAAAAGAGAAACTGGAGTCGCTTGGCTTCCCTCCGCAGAAAGGAATGGAAATGGCTGAGCAGCCCGAGCCGTGGAAAAACCCCAAAGTGCTTGCATCTGCCGCGTCGGGCATCCTGTTGCTGATCGGCTGGCTGATCGGACTGGCTGGCGCACCGGCAATCCTATCCACCGTGATTTTTATTGCCGCAATCCTGATCGGCGGATATTACTTTGGACGTGAAGCCATCGAAGAATTGATCTTCGAGCGCGAAGTAGGCATCGAACTCCTCATGACCATAGCCGCGGTCGTTGCCGCTGCTATGGGTGAGCCGTTGGAAGGCGCCATGCTGGTCTTCCTCTATTCCATCAGCGAAGCCGCCGAAGGATATACGGAAGAAAAGACCCGGGCGGCGATCAAAGCCTTGATGAATCTCGCGCCAAAAGTGGCGTTGGTGCGGCGCGAGAACGTCGAGCGTGAAATCCCGGTGGAGGAACTCGAAGTCGGGGACATATTCATCGTCAAGCCCGGTCAATCGATGGCAACCGACGGTGCGGTGGTGGTCGGATCTTCCAGTGTCAACCAGGCGCCCGTCACCGGCGAGAGTGTGCCAGTGGAGAAACAGCCGGGAGACATGGTCTTTGCTGGCAGTATCAATGGCGAAGGCGCTTTGGAAGTGCGCGCGACCAAGACCTTTGCTGATAACACCATTGCCCGCATCATCACAATGGTCGAGGAAGCCCAGGAAAAGAAAGGCAAGAGCCAGCGCTTCATCGAGCGTTTCGGGAAACGTTACAGTCCCATCGTTTTGCTCATCGGCATTCTCATTGCCATTGTGCCGCCTCTGTTCTTCAGCGCGGGCTGGGTGATGTGGATCACCCGGGCGACAGTCTTCATCGTTGCCGCCGCACCCTGCGCTTTGGTTATTTCCATCCCGATCACACTAGTAGCTTCGCTTGGCACCGGCGCGCGCAATGGTGTACTGATCAAAGGTGGCGTGTATGTGGAAGAACTCGCCAAGGTGAAGGTTGTGGCGATGGATAAGACCGGCACATTGACGCGCGGCGAGCCGGAAGTGACCGATGTGATCCTCTTCCGTCAGGACCCGGACCGCTTAACAAATTCCAGGCAGGACTTATTAGCCGCGGCGTCAGGCATTGAACGGCGCAGTGGTCATCCCCTGGCACAAGCCATTGTTCGATATGCGGATGCGCAGGATATTCAACCGGTTGAACTGGCGGACTTCCGCTCTCTTACAGGAGCTGGTGCTTCCGCTCGTTTGGATGGACGCACCATTTATATTGGCAGCCCCGATTTATTCCACTCGAAACTGAGCGTCTCGCTGGAACACGCCTGGGGGGACATCAACCAACTGCAGGGCGAGGGCAAGACCGTCGTTATCGTGGGCGATGAACAGGATCCCTGGGGATTGATTGCCATCCGTGACAATATCCGCCCCAACGCTCAGAAAGCCATTGATGCAATGCACGCTGCCGGAGTCGACAAAGTGGTGATGCTGACCGGTGACAATGAGCGCACTGCCCAGGCAATCGCCCGCGAACTCGGTATTGACGAAGTGTATGCCGACTTAAAACCAGAAGATAAGGCTGTCAAAGTACGCGAACTCACCTCCCGCTATGGACATGTGGCGATGGTCGGTGATGGAGTCAACGATGCGCCCGCGCTGGCGGAAGCAACCGTGGGCGTCGCGATGGGCGCGGCGGGCACGGACGTGGCTTTGGAAACTGCCGATGTCGCGCTCATGGCTGACGATCTGGAGAAATTGGCTTACGCGCTCAAACTGGCGAAACGCAATCAGTCCGTCGTCAACCAGAACTTGGCTCTTTCAGCGGTGGTGATCGGCGTGCTGGTCATCGGCGCGGTGGGCGGTTGGTTCACCCTGCCGATCGCAGTACTGGCTCACGAGGTCAGCGAGTTCGTGGTCATCGGCAGCGGATTGCGGATGCTACGATCGTAAGGAGACGTGAAACATATGGAAAGAGCAATTCGCCCACCGCATTGTATAGTGCACCTGTACTTTGGCGAAGTACACCTCGGTGTTGCCTTCAAAACAAGATATGGTCTGGTAATTGATATTGACGACAATAGTTTCTCCGCCACTTCCGGGTTGAAGTGGCGGATTATCAATCGGCAAACATTGAAGAAATATTGCGAGAGCGAAGAACTTTCCAATTAGGGCTTGACATTCCAGTTACTGGAAGGTGTACACTCTCCAGTATGTCCTTATTTATCCACGACCTCGCTCAATTGACTGGCGTCCCCGCCAAAACTATTCGTTATTACGAAGAGATTGGCCTCCTGCCACCCGCTCAACGCGCGGATAACAATTACCGCCAATACTCCCCTGCGGACGCGGAGCGTTTGCGGTACATTGTCAGCGCGCGGAGCCTGGGCTTTGGCCTCGCGGAAATCAATGAATGGCTCATGGCGCGGGATGATGGTACCCTCCCATGCAAACAGGTGCTCGACTCCTTCGATCAGCGCATCGCGGACATTGACCGCCGCATTGCTGACCTGTTGTCCTTGCGCGATACGCTCTCGGCGATTCGCAAAGAAGGTGAGAAGCTTCCGCCCGAAAAGACGTGTGATGAATCGTGTGTGTGTTACTTCATCACGACCGATGAATGTGGACAAATTTCTATACATCGTGAGGAAATCTCCCATGTCTGATTGTTGTCAAACGACCGAAGAAGGAAACGCAATTTGCGTTCTGCCTGCGGACGGTCAAACGAGTGCTTGCGCCTGTGCGTCTGAGAAGCAGGAGACCCCGATCCTGTTAGAAACATCTATCGTCGGTGCCAAGAAAAATCTATCCGTCCCTACACCCCTGTTATCTGCGCCCAGTCTGTGGCAAAAGGTTCGCAGTGGGATCATGTTCGGGGTGGCGTGTGTAGCCAGCCCGTGTTGTACGCCGCTGATCGTGCCGTTGGGCATTGCGCTCCTTGCTGGGACACCTGTCGCGGCGTGGTTAACTGCGAACCTGGGGTGGGTGTATGGTGGGTTGACCCTGCTTTCGGTGGTGAGTCTGGGGTTGGGATTCCATTGGATGAAGAATTCATCCGGTAGGGCATCCAAATCCAAAGCAACCCTTCAATCGAATCCCCCCAACGTTGAGTTATATAAATCTTGAGGAAAATATGCAAACTGAAATCTTACATACCCAACCCGTCATCGCTTGCACGCCCGACGCTGTTCCGGTGGAGCTACGCCCTCGCTGGATGGAAGTCGGATTGCAAGTGTACGCCGCCGTCGAGGAAGTTCAGGAACTTCCCGACGGCTATGCCTGTCGCCTCCCCAACGATGCGGCCATGCTCGTCAGGGCCGCGGAATATGTCAGCCTGGATCGGCATTGTTGTCAGTTTGTGCGCTGGTCGCTCGTCGTTGACCCCCACAGAGGCCCGTTGTGGTTGCACATCACCGGGCCGGAAGGAACGAAGGAACTGACCCGGCACACCTTTGAAACCACGCCGATGCTCACAGAGGAAGTCGCCAAAGCCGCAGGCTTTAGTGTGGCGGCGCGGCAACGGTGGACACATCCCTCCGATCCGTCATTGAGTACCACCAACTACCCTAATTAGGAGACACCCCCAATGGAATCTTTAACTGTTGACACCCAACCTCTGTTTTGCGATATGACCGCCATCCCTGCCGATGAGCGGAAGGAGCATCTCCTCACGGCTCAGGACGTTTTCCTGGCCGCGCAGGAGGTGCGCGAACTCCCCAATGGCTACGCGTTACGCCTGCCGAACGAAAGCGACATGTTCATGGCAATGGCCCGCTTTGTCGAGAACGAGCGCCTGTGTTGCCCATTCTTCAACTTTGGGCTGGACGTGGAGGCCCACGGTGGGCCGCTTTGGTTGCAGTTGACCGGGGAGGGGGAGATCAAGGCCCTGCTCCTCACTACCCTGTCCGAACACATTGACCCCGCCACGCTGAAAGAGAACATTCGGACAGGCGGTGACGCACATCTCGACGCGGTGGTGGCCGAAGCCGCGCCGCGTTTGGGAGAGGTGCTGAAGAAGGCCGTGCCTGCGTAGCTCAGGAAAGCCACGATGAAGCTGGATATCTATTACAGTTACGCTTGTCGGGACACTTATCTTGTGTTTTCCTGGCTCAAACAGGTTCAGAATAGTGGATTGATGTTCACTGTAAACTGGCATCCGTTTGCGATAGAAATCAATGACAAACCAGACTACTGGGAGCAACCCTGGGCCTCGGCCAGTTCTGAGTTACGCGGTTTTATTGCCGCAGAGGCCGCTCGTCAGCAGGGGTCTGAACCTTTTCTTCGCTTTCATGACGCCCTTGAACGGGGTGTGCATGAGGAGTTCATGGAATTGGGCGAGGAAGCCACTCTGCTGAGGGCGGCCCAACTTGCCGGGTTGGATTTGGATCCATTCCAAACGGCCTGGCATGACTTTGGCTTGACCCAGAGGCTACGAGAAAGGCACGCCCACGCGATGGAATGTCACCAAATCTTTGGGACGCCTTCCCTGGTTTTTGACGGCGGCGCACCGTATTACCTGGAATTGCGCGAAATCCCCCAAAAAACCGACGCGTTGACAGTGTTTCAGGCTGTCGAAACGCTCGCAAGTGGTTCTCCTTATCTACGCCAGTTAAAGCGACGCAAAAAAGTCACTTCATCTATTTGCCATGAGGACAAAAATGCTCCAATCGCTCGCTTACTTCCTTCTGGCGGGTCTGCTTGAAATAGGCGGTGGGTACTTAATCTGGATATGGTTGCGCGAGGGGAAGAGCGGGTGGTGGGCCGTCTTGGGGGCGGGCCTCCTGATCCTGTATGGCGTGATTCCCACGTTACAACCCGCGCACTTTGGACGGGTCTATGCCGCTTACGGAGGGGTGTTTATTGCCCTGGCGCTTCTTTGGGCCTGGAAGGTGGACAAAATAACCCCAGATAAGTTTGATCTGCTTGGGGCTGGCCTGGCTTTAATCGGGGTGGCGATCATCATGTATTGGCCGAGAGGATAACACAACCCGAACACCCCGTCCTTTGTGGCGGGGGTGTTTTTTTAAGGGTGGGTTTTTGCTTGTTCGGAAGATGAAAATCGAGTAAAGTTGAGGATATAAATATGAGCGAGGCACTTCTATGAACCAAAACACCCTCTTCTACGGCGACAACCTCACCATCCTGCGCGACTACCTCCCCGACGCCAGCGTTGACCTCATCTACCTCGACCCGCCCTTCAACTCCAGCCGCTCCTACTACGCGCTCGTGGCGGAGGCCGCGTCGCGTTTGGGGGAGGTGTTGAAGAACGCTGTGCCTGTTTAAGAGAAGAATTCAGCCCTTCTCATGCAAATTGCTACGGAGTTATGAGCCGCCAAGAGACTGATATGCAATTAAGATCAAAAACCGCCTGAGAAGACTCAGACGGTTTTGTTTTTGATTTGGTGGGCGTGGATAGAGTGTTGAGTCGCCTTTCCTGGTTTGAACGATTGGTGCAATTGCCATAAAAATTATGGGTTGTGTAGACAGGCTATATAATTCTTCGACAAATCTCCAGGGAAACATGGGACGCTGGCAAAAAAGTGCCTTAGGAAGGATTTGAACGAAACACCACCAGTAGACATAATAATCTCCTGATCATCACGCTATTCGGGTATTCCTTAAGCGTGAACTATACTCAGCACGGGTACAAATTGCGCTTTTAGGCGTCGGTCTGGTAAGATAGAAAAATGACCATCCAACTCGAATTTACGCCAGAAATCCTCAAAGAAGTGAATTATCAACGCTATCACCATCCATCCCCGTTAGTGCAAAGACGGATGGAAACGGTTTGGCTCAAAGCGCACCAACGGCCACATGGACAAATTGCGGAACTGGCCGGTGTCAGCGAAAACACGATGCGGGATTATTTGGAACTTTATCAAGCCGGTGGCGTGGATAAGCTGAAAGAGTTGAATTTCTATCGTCCGGTTGGCGAATTGCATCACCATATTTTATCCTTGGAAACGCATTTTCAAAACCATCCGCCAGCCAGCATCAAAGAAGCACAACAGGAAATTGAGGACATCACAGGCGTCCGGCGGAGCGAAACCCAAGTCGCAGAATTCCTCAAAAAAAACTGCATTTGCGTTGTCGCAAAGTCGGCACCCTTCCGGCCAAAGCAGACCCGGAGGCGCAAGCCAGGTATCTCAAAGAAGTGATGGAGCCTCGTTTGGAAGAGGCCCAAGCCGGAAAACGGGCGGTTTTCTTCGTGGATGCCGCACATTTTGTGTTGGCGGCTTTCCTGGGTTTCTTGTGGTCGGTCAAACGCCTCTTTCTCCAAGCGCCCTCGGGACGCCAACGTTTCAATGTACTGGGTGCCCTCAATGCCATGACCCATGAAATGATCACCGTCACCAATGACGCTTACATCAACGCCGAAAGTGTCTGCCTGTTATTGGAAAAACTTGCGGCTTTGAAGTTGGGGATCCCCATCACGCTCTTTCTGGATAATGCACGCTATCAAAAATGTGCCCTGGTCCTCGAAAAAGCGATCAGTCTACAAATTGAATTGTGCTTCTTACCGTCTTATTCGCCCAATCTCAATCTGATTGAACGTGTGTGGAAATTTGTGAAGAAGAAGTGCCTGTATTCCAAATATTACGAGAAATTTCCAGCGTTCAAAACAGCCATCTCAAACTGCTTGGCGGAAATGCCAACCACTTACAAAGCTGAACTGAGTTCTTTGCTGACCTTGCGCTTCCAGATGTTCCAAAAAGCGCAATTTGTGACCGTGTAAGGTATAGCTATATTCGTGGGCAAAACCATATATTCTCTAACGTTCCTTGCTCAACCCCAAGTCGCGATTGTCATGTTCCCCCTACCATTTTCCCCTCTTGTTCCATCATGTATTCCGCAAAACAAGACAACCGTCTTTATGTCCAGGGGTGACGCAGGTTGACGTGTAGCACCTATGTCTATGCTCCTGAAAGAATCTTCAGCTTTGCAATAAGATAAAGCCTACGGCATTCGTCTTTGCACCAGAACCATGATCCTGGTTTCACCACCCTGTCTTTTTCCTGGTTATCTGAGTGCCCATGACTGCTAATTCCCTTGAAGGCTCCCGTACCTCCATATTGTCCAATGCCAGGTAGCAGCAAGCAACGTTTTGGTTTGGAATACTTGTAGAGTTGAGATTCCGTGATAATGAGTTGAAAGCTCTGGTTCGAATGGGAATTGACAGGTGCCAAAAAGAATTCGTATACTGAGAAGGATTTCTTGTTTTTTTGAAAAGGTAATAGATTTTAGCGAAAAAGCCCGACGAAAGTTGGGTGGTTTTGGTTAAGTTTTCTCAAAAGTCTATTTTTTCGGGTTCCAGCTCGCGCTCCTGGTTGTTATTTTAGGGTATCGGGGAAACGGCCAGCCTTCCGAAGCCACTCAGCAAATCTATAAATATCTTGGGGACGTGGATACCATCCTTTTGGCATCCGTCAATATCCATGTTTCGCTGTAAGAGCGCGGCAACTGATAGAAAAATCTGTTGGAAATTCAAAAATGGCAACTTACTGGACACCGTTCGATTTTGTTTGGGCCTGGATTGTGAGAGCGCGAGGATGTGCAACACGAATCAGGCTTGCGCTTCCTCAGTCGTATGTCGTCTCTAGCACCTTCTATCACCTGGACGCTCTTGCCAGATGTACTGCCCCAAATTGATCCGACCTTTGCCTCTCTTACCCGAGACTACAGGTGTCACGCCGATATCTTGGCGTGACACCCTTTCCTGATTTTTCCCCACTCACACGCCCCAGCTCAAGAAAAACGGGCGTTGCTTCAGAGTCACCTCTGGGCAGCGCCCGTTTTTGATTCCCATCCCAACCCGTCGTTCGGGTTGGGATGGGATCCCGGCGGGAGTCTATATATCTTCTCACGGAGGCCCAAAATGTACGCAATATCCTTCCCCAATCTCAACGGGAAACTTTGTTTCCGCATCCCAATAAGAAAAGGAGGCTCACATGTTCCCCACCAAAGCAAAACCGGCGGTTGCAGCCACCGGTCAAGCGCCCAGAAATGGGCAATATTCTTACAAACCTCATCCTACCACCACCCGCGCGGAGAATCAAGGCTTTCCAGGCGTTTTTTCTCCGAAAACCGGACAAAAACGGCTTTTTCATCGCAACCAGGTCGCCTTGGCCATTTGCTTCGTGATGGGTGGGTTGCACTCCCTCTTTCAGGCTCATGCTCCGATTTGGGGAAAAATGCGAGCTGCCGTCGCGCCAGGTATTCTTCCTCAGAATTCACCCCGTTTCTATCAATCATACTCTCCCCAGCCATCTCTTTCTGCTGGACGCGATCCGCCCGGTCAGGGATCGAATATTCGTCCTGAATCAGCCAGCACGATTCTCTCTCCAGCCCAACCGGGCTGACCGGATGTGTGATCATGCCTCCAGGGGGACATCTTTTAACTAGCTCAATTCATCTAAAAAGGAGGTCGAACATGGACAGTCTGCAAACGTTGGCATGGCTGTTGGTGCTGATCGCTATCACCGTCAGCCAGCCTACGCAAGTCTTGCGTGACGGCTGGCTGGTGGTCGAAACGATCATCCACCTCATCTGCTGAATGATCCCCGTTACACCGGGAAGATTACATAATGCGCGACCAGGCTAAGTCTGGTGCGGCGCAACATATGAACCGGGCGTTGCTCTGGGAAACCAGGGTAACGCCCGGTTTTTGTTTACCCCTGGAGTCACCCATGGAAAACAAAGCTTTGCTCACCGCCGGCCTCTTGATCGTCGCCGGCCTGCTCCTTGCTCCCGTCCTACCCTTCATAGGGCTGCCGTTTTTACTGCTGGGCATCCTCCTGCTGGCCGTGTCCTGGTAAACACCGGTGCACCGGGAGAGGGCACACTCCCTCCTTTCGTGCTCCCCCCGACCGGGTGGGTTAGCCGGTCGCTCTTTTACCCTGCAGGCAAGGGAGTTGAGCCAGTCGGCTCAACTCATCCCCCAGACAATATGGTGATTCACCTACTTCGCAGCCGGGCATGGAACACCCGCAGGAAGAGACCGGGCGTGATTGTGGATAACCAGATCACGCCCGGTTTTTGATTGCTGCTCTGTAAAAGACCAGGAATACGTTGGCGTGAGTAACCCGAACCAATCAGGAGAAATCCAATGTCTGAAAAACCCTATCGCAAACACACCCCCCGCGGCGGGGGGCGTCAGATCGTCTACATCGCCGATGCAGACGGAAACCCCCTCCCCCTGACCACCTTCAACGAGCAACTTGCGGCTGCCCAAATCATCCAGGCACAAATGCTGCTCGGAGCCAGGCGGGAAGAAGCGGAGGCCTCGGCCGCCGAACAAATCGAACAGTTACGGCGCATGAGAAAGTGGATCGAGGGCGAGTAGGCTGGCGAACCCGCTCACCCCGCGCCAAAGGCCCGCAGGCTGCGCGCTACGCCACTTCCCACCACAGCCACCTGGATGAGCGTCACTGGTGCGTTCCATCGAGGATGCAATCGTTCTAACACTTCCCGCATGGCATCCCGGCCATTCCCGCGCTTCCAGTCACGCCAGCGGTCACCCTCCACAAGCTGTACGGCAACTGCCGGACGCGCGTGGAGGGTTTCATCGGCGCGGTCCCCAGTCATCTGAGCCGGGTCACCCGCGATACGCCCCAGCACCGTGACAAACACACAATAACTGTCCAGACCCAGCGGCGTTGGCGCACGCGTGATTAGTTCGTCAACCTCGTCCAGCACCCCTTGAACGATATCGCCGTCGCTCTCCGGCTCGTACCACCATACCAGCTGGTTCTCCGGAGCAAGCGCCTCGGAAAAGGTCGCAACCATCCCGGCCATGACCGGGGAGACGGCGTAGACCAGCTGCCAGAGCAGGCGGTTGCGCCCGATGCCCCGGCTGGCCAGCCAGGCGGCGATTTGTTCTCTCGTCATCTTCATCATCACGCGGCACTCCGATAAATAAAAACCCGGCTTACGCCGGGTAGATTAAAAACGAACGGGAGGGTGAGGGGGGCACCCTGCCGTTCGTTACCCAAACTATACCACATCGAAAAACGATTTGCAATACCCGGAATCCGACGATCTCAAAGCGCAGGGGGCGAGGGATCAGGATACGCCGCGACTACCCCACTGCTCGAATTCATACAATCTGAACGCCGCTCCCCTGCTGCCGGTGGAGCGGAAAGGAGGTGTCTGTTGCCCGACATTTCGTCCGATATCTTAAGCCAGGCCCAGCAACTCTTAGGGCCTCCCGTCAAAATCGAAGCCCACCGGGATTGGGGAATCTGGTGGTGCCCGTTCCACCCGGATGACGCCCGCGCCGGGCGGGGCGGCCATCCGAATTTTGGCATCCATCTTGGCATAGGCTACTGGAAGTGCCTGCGCTGCGACGCGGCAGGTCCTTCACTGGCAGCCTTGCAAAAACGCCTGGGCGTGTACCGTCCACCTATGCACCCGGTGGTAGCGACCGAACGCCGCCCCCGTCGCACCGTTACCCCGCTGGATGAAGCGGTGGCCGAGGCCCGCGCCGCCCTGATGCGCAGCCCAGCCTGGGCGTACATCCAGAACCGGGGCATCCGTCCCTACACCGCCCTGCTGTACGGTCTCGGATACGGCCTGCGCAATCCGCGGGTGGGACGGGAAACCCTGCAGGCCGCCCGGGACGCCATGCTGGTGTACGAAAAAACCGGATTCTGGCTCTGGACAGAGGGGGTGGTCTATGCCGACCCTCCAGCAAAGCCCACTATCATCCAGGTGCGTCACCGGCGAGAGGGCGTTTCGGACCATTACCAGACCTGGGGTGCGTATGGCCATCCGCTGGGGGCCTGGCGGGTGGGCGCACAGACCCAAATTATCGTGGCGGTCGAAGGGATGTTCGACATGCTCATGTTTGCCCAGGCGCTCCATGACCGGAACCTGGTAGAGGTCATCCCGGTCTACACGGCCAATGCCAATGTGCCGTGGACAATGCTGGATTGGGTTACTCAGCACTGTGACCGGTTCGGCTATGTCCTCGTCCCGGACCCGGACAAGGGGGGCGAGGCCTGGCTCAAGCGCATGACCCAAGCGATCAAGAAAGGCAAAGGCGTGTCCCTCGTCGCCAACCCGCCCAACGGGCTCGACCCCGACGAAGCGCTCCTGGCCGGCTGGTGGCCTGAGGGGCTATGAAGCCCAACCGATCCCGCGCATTCCAATCTCACACAGAACTGCCCCCGCCGCTCAGGTAGGGGCAGTTCCCATTTTCCTGAAAGGATTTCCAAATGAACACACAAACCCAAACGTCTTCAAAAACGCTGCTTTTTCTTGGCCTCTTGATCCTCGTTCTGCTGGGGGTTGCACTCCTCGGGCTTACTTTCGCCCAACTCCAGGATCAAGGCCAGCAGCTGTCCCTCCCCGGCTTTGAAGTGGGCGTGGAAAGCGCCCAACAGGAGTTGGGACGCCCGCCGGGCGAACCGGGACCTTGCCCGGAGTTCGATTATTCCCGCTTCACCGAACAGCAGTGGCGGTATGCCTTCGGCTCGGCCCACAAGGGAGCCGGGTTGCGCTATGCAACGGCCCGGTTGTTCCAAGACTTCGCCCAGGTAGCCGGGCTGGAATATTACGGCGGAACCGACGCGGAAAAAACGCTGGAATTTGTCCGGGCTGTGTACAATATCGTGAATCGATGCCCATGATCCACACCCAATTCCACCCCCACGAATACAACGAACTCAGCCGGTTGGCGAAAGTATTCTCTGACGACCTGCTCGCCCCCCAGCCCAGCGACTGGCGCTCGTTCCAGGAGTTGTATGGCCGCTTCCAGTCTCCGGAGGGGATTGGCGGCGACCAGATTCCCGCCGCCTGCCAACGGCTGCAGGCTGCCATTGATGAATCCTGGGAGGGCGCGTGGGAGGCGGACCACGCGCAGACCTCCAAGGCACCGCTGCCTGCAAATCAGGTGGCAGAGCTCAGTTTCATCTTGTTTTCCCACCAGTTTGGAGCCAGGGTGAACACCCGCCGCTTCGCCTGGTACTTTGCCTACGCGTTGGACGCTCTGACTCCAGCCCATGAATTGCCCGCCGATTGGCATCGCTCGGCTCCCAGCCAGGCCGAGTTCGACATCTGCCTGAAATTGCTGCGGAAACAAGCGCTCGACCGGAACGCGCTACTCTTCTGGGCGATCCTGGCCTGGGTGGCCGGACGCGAGACAAAGAAGCCTCCGGAATAGATTGGTCCAGGTCGGGGCTCTGGCGGCCTGAGTCCCCCTGTAAAACCTATCACCCACTCAACCCATTCTTCACAGCCTCAGGCTTCCCGCCTGGGGCTGTTTGCACATAAGGAGTACGTCATGCAAGCACAACTCAATATTTCCAAAAACCTGCTGCCGAAAATCCCGCAATTCTGGGAATCTCCCGGCACGGCGTTTGCCGAACTGGTGCAAAACTCTGTCCGCGCCGGGGCCACTGAGATTCACCTCGAAGTGGACGTAGCCGCCGGAATGCTGACCATTCGGGATAACGGGCGCGGCATCCATTCCCTGAATGACTTTCTCACCATCGGCGACTCGCAATGGGAGAAGGAAGTCGTCGAACCGGCTGGCATGGGTTTCTACGCCCACTTCGGCTACAGCAAACAAACTGTCGTCGAAAGTCGGGGGATGCGGTACACCTTCACCCCGGCCTGTCTGTCTGGCACGCCGGTGGAAGTCGAACCATGTCCGGATACCGGTTGGACGGTCATTGCGATCCAGGGCGCGCAACCCCTGAACGAAATCGCTTGGGCGCGGATGCGCCCCCTTCCGCCACCTGCCCAGGATCTCATCTTCGCCGTCAACGGCCAGGAAATCCCCAATCCGTTGGCTGCCATGACCCCACTGGCTACCTCCGTCGGGGTCGTCTACCTGCGCCAGACGGACGGCCCATCTGGCTTGCCCACCGGTCTCTGGGAAGGTCTGCCAGTCGGTTATACCTACAGCGTCCACCAAACCCTGTGGGTGCACGATCAGGAATATGTCTGGGCGGTGGATCCGGCCTGCGGCGTGCGCCCCCGCCTGCCCGGGCGCGAGGGCTTCATCCAGGATGCGTCGTATCACAATGCGCTGGCTACCCTCACTCAGGCCATCGAAGCATATTGTCAGGGACGCGCTGGGGAGCTTGATCCGCAAACGCTACCGGAAGTGCTGGATTGGCCAAAGCAAGAGTTGGCCACGGCCCTGGCTGCTGCTGAAATCAGGGAGCGCATGGTCATCCAATGGGTGTGCAACCATCTGTATCTGCCGGTCGAACTCTTCGAGGGCGAGTGGTACACCGAGGACGGATATCCGGACTACCCGACAACCAATCACGTACAGGTTCGCCGCGATCAGGTGGTCTGTTTCCATCTCGAAGCGACCGAGCACAGCGAAGGGGAGGTGGTGCAGGCACTCCTGAATACCCAGGCCGGCCGCTGGAAAGGGTGGAATACACACCCAGAGGAAACCCCAGAAACCGTCGCGTTTGTCTACAACGAAGGGGGTGAAACCCTCAAACTTGCCGGCTTGCAGCGCCTTGGCCGCGGCTGGGTGGCACAAGCTGTTTCGATTGGGGGGCGCGTCGTGCTTGATGGAAACGGCAGGGGTGAATGGCCTGGTTCTGCAGGCCCCGGTCTGTTCTTCCACGAAGGGGAACCGGTTTGGGTCGGGAACCCTGGTGACATTCTGGAAAAGGCCGAAGAACTCGCCGATCTGTGGTTTTTCTGCGAACACCATGCCGAGGACAGTGTGACTGGCGAATTGGTGGGAAGTAACAACGAGTTCAGCGTCAGCCTGCTCCAACGTCATTTAGCGGAAAGATATGACCTGGGCGAGGACATCAACCTGCGGAACTGGCTCCGGGCCACGCGCGATAAGATGCAGTGGGAAGTTCCGCAGAAATACCGGCCTTTGTTTGAGCAAGCGCTGGCGAAAGCCGAACGCCAGGCGGTAAAACGCGGTTACACCCTGGTAGAACCCCTTACCCATGCGCGCGGACGTGTGCCATGACTTTCGCCCCGGAACAAGCCGCCTGGGACATTATCTGGGAGGTGGAAGATACCGATCCGGGGCTGTATTTTTGCAAATAAACCATGTCGCACGCCCGCACCATTGGGGGGATAGGTTCCTCTCCCACCCCAGGCGATTATCTGGGGTGGTTGGAGGAAGAAGCCGCGCGGCAAAAGGAACTTGCCCAACTTTACCCGGAGGAAGCCTTACGGCACACCCATCGTCATACGCTTTTGACCGCTATCGCCGACCGGCTGCACGATCTGGGCATGGAGCCTGTAGAAGTACGGGATGCTCCCTCACTAAATCTACACTTGTACAGGCCTTAACGGGAACGCATCCTGACCGCTTGAAAGAGGAACGCGAGCGGGAGAGTTACATTCCGTCACTTCGCCCGAAAGTACCCGTCTCCTCTCGAAAAGAACCAAAATAACGAGGACAGAAATCGATGCAAAACACAAATACTCCCCCACCCACCCGCCTCTTACACGCCTATCCCACCGGCGATTTCTGGCGAGGTAAAGTCGTCCCTCAAATTCGTTTGCAAGGAAAGTGGTTAGAGGCCGCGGGGATTCCGCCGGGAGCCCGGATCGCCGTAGAAATTCATGGCGAGGGCCAATTAGTCATTCGTTGCCTGGAGGAAGAAACCTCATGAGCTACTATAGTGAACATCTCAAACTAAAGCCGGTGCTGGAAAAAGCCCGGGAATTCGACATTGCCACCAATCCTGCGCCTGAAGCTCTCTTCGAGGACGGGAATGCGGGCTTTCAAATCTGGTGTTCGCCTGAAGATCACCCTACCGGGTGGGAGGGCGTGCCAATGGACGCCGGAGCCTTCTCCAAGCCTTGCGAGTACGTCGCCTCAGCACACTGGGGGTGGGAAGGTGAGACGGAGAAAGCTCCGACAATCACTCATTTGCTTCTATCCACCGACGCATATGCCTTGAGCGACTTCCACGGCCAAGGTCGTTATAACTACCACAACCGGCCGGAGGATCTTGTCTGGGCGCAGGAAAAAATCCACTGGCTGTTCCAACAGGCCAGTGTGCCTTTGCCGCCCATCCGGACGGAGGCTTGAAATCACTCCCCCATCGGGGCGAAAGTTGTTCTTTCGCCCCGGCATTTTTCAAATGAAGGAGACGACCCATGTTTTGTACGAACGACCCATGTGAAAACGAAAGCATCCCGGAAAGCGGCGAGCTGCATCTCTGTCACACCTGTCTCCAGGCTTGGCAGCGCGGTTTCCGGCAGTGGAGTACCGTTGCAGGACAGGTGACAACCTATCACACCCCGAACGGACTTTTGATCCAACTACCTCGCTCATTTGCGGAAGATCATCCCCCTGAAGCCTCGCCGTTCAAAGAACTGTTCAACCCCCTTCCTTCTGGCCGCGTCCCTTGCGGCTTTCTTGAACTAGGAGAGTGGCAAGGTAATGAATACGAAGTCCAAGTGCCACTCTTATTGGGGCCGGACGGCCAGGTCTGGGCAGAAGTTGGTGAGGTGGAAGCTTTGCCTTTGCTGGTCGACCATAATCGAGAGAGCCTAGCGGGACAGATGCTGGACGAATTCCTGGAAGCCTGTGATGACGACGGAGATGCGGGCCAGGACGAAGGAAACCCCACCCGTGCAGCCTTACGTACCTGGCCCGTCCCCCGCGTGATGCACTGGCTGCAACTGCCGACGACCCTGCGCCGGGCTGACCCCGCCCAAAGGCGCCTCATCGTCGGCCTGCTCGGCGAGCTGCGCGCTCTGGGTTTCCAACCCAGCCCCTGACGCATTTTCTATCCTTTCTTTTCTTTCAAACCGCCCTGTATACCCTACAGGGCGGTTTTTTTAGGAGTCTATTGCGATGTCTACTCGAATCTATCCTTTCCAATTTGTTTCTACTCACTTGGGAACGCTCTCTGTTCACTGCCAGATGCCGAAAGAAGCGGCTGAAAAACTGGCCTCCACGCTCCGTAGTACGGTGCAACTGGCGGATGGCCGCTGGTTCTATGAACTGACCGGCATCGGGACACCGATGCCCGGTGTCCAGGGGCAGGAGGTTCGCAAAAACGGCCCTTTCCGCTTGCTATTTGGCACCGAGGAAAAAGCAAAACTGGCTGATGAAGCCACCTATGTCTTAGACCTGATGACCTTTTGGAGCAGTTTGCCCAATCCGATTACGCCCGAAACTGCGCTCGCCATCCGGCAAACGGCGGAGGACCTCTTCGAGCGGCATTGCCCGGTCGTGGATAAAACCGAGACATTGGATGAAGTTCAAGCCCGACAAGCCACCCTTTCAGCCGCAGAAGCATCTCAACAAGTCGAACGCAAAAAAATCATCGCCGCCTACGCCGAAGGCCCAGAAGAGATCACCCTGGAAAAGGGTGAGATGGGGGTCGTCGTGGCCCTGGTCTACGACAACTCCGATATGATGACTGACTACTACCACCCCCGCTCGGTCAAACACGAATTTTTCCTCGCTCGTATGCGGTCACAGCGCCGTCAGGAGCGCATTCTCCGGGAGGTCATCGCCCGGTATGCCGACTTGAAAGCCGTCGAGTGGAGCTGGCACGGCAGCGACAAATACAGCCATAGCCCGGATTGCTACTTGAAATCCAAAGGGACCTTTGAGTATCAGGGCACGCCATTCAAGGCCTATAGCGGGCAGGAAGTGACCCGCGTTTGGTACGAAATCCGCTTCGTCCGTTCAGGGCGTTACTTGCCTTATCACGGGTTTCACCATCCTTCGCCCGAACCCACACCTGCGGACTCATCAACGCTCGATCTCTCGGCCATCCGCATCGAACACGAACGCAGCTGGACCTGGTTATATTTTCCCGAAAAACCACCCGAAGCCACTCTGGAACGGCTGGACAAGATGGGCGGGCACTGGGGTCGCAAACGTGGTGGCTGGTATTTCCAGCGGCACGTGCCCGACGAAGAATTCGCCTGGTTGTTTGAAACTCGGGAGCCAGAAACGGAGGAGACACCTGCTGAGGCGTCCGCTCCGCCAGCCGTGCGCGACACACCCACTCCTGGCCCGGCTGGTTATATTGCTGGAAAAGGCAGCGCGTTCGAATACATCCCACCCTGGATGGAAGTGCCCCCACCCTATGCCACTGAAAAACAGGATGATCCGCTTGCCGTCATCAAGCTTTTCACGCCGGATAGTTCATGGTCGTGGTTTATTCTTGAATACGATGGGCAGGATATTTGCTTCGGCCTGGTCGCCGGGCACGATACGGAACTCGGAGATTTCTCGCTTCGTGAAATGCAGGCTGCCCACGGGCCGTTGGGGTTGCAACCCGAACGAGACCTATGGTTTTGTCCTACTCCCGTGACCCAACTCCCGGAGTACCAGGCGAAATGGGGAACTGATGGTCCGTTTCGTGGTGGAGGCGGTGAGGCTAGCGCGCCGGTTTCAGAACCGAAACCCCCGGATTCCCCCTCCCCTGCCATCCCCGAGGCTTTAGCGGCGCCGCTGCCCGATGGCTGGACGGAAGAGGACGTCATTTTCCTGTTCGACAAATTGGCCGCGGGGCCGATCCTGGTCGGAGATACCCGGTTGGGATTGCCCACCATCCACGATTTTTTAGATGCCGAACACCTGGGATACGGCCTGTTCCGGGTAAACGGGGAGGGCTTTACGTTGCAGTTCGACGGGGGGAGCGCGATGGGGCGTACGCCCTCCGGAAAAGGCTGGACGCGGCTCGATGTCCAGGGCGATTATCCCTACGACTTTGAGGGGGTAAGTGAGGTGTTGCAAACCTATCTAACCCCTCCGGATCCAACAAACCGCGAGCCGGAGGTGCTCACTGAGGCTGAAGCCAGATCCATCCTTGACGAGACAACCACTCCCCACAATAATCCGGCGCAAACGTTGACCGGCAAGATGCTGGCCGCGATGGAACAAGTTAGCCGGGCGGTGGTCATCGCCGACGAAAACCACAACCTCACCTTCGGGGATAATGGGCACCAGGTGTACTTCGAGGGGGAGAATTACCTGCTACTCAACCCCTATCTGGAGCGCGGGGGCCGGCGATTCGGCTCCGGCTGGGTCTGGTTTCACCGGAATAACGCTGGCGAGGATTGGCGCTGTCTATCCGATCCAGTGTATGGCCCCGATTCACAAATTGGCGACTTCAGCCTGGAGAAGGCACTTCATTACGCCGAGCGCGCCATCGGTCAATGTTTCGCTCTGGTTGATGCACCAGAAAACTTTCCGGACAGATTTCCGATTCTGTCCATTTGGCAGGACGGGGCCTCGATCAGCGACACTCCCAACGGAGAACCATCCCAGCCCCTCTTTACCAAAATGCTCACCGGCCTGGCCGCAGAAGCGCTCTTGGAGCAAGCCGCCAGGATCGTGCCGGAGATGAGCGGGGTGGACGAGGCCCCAAACCTCCTCATGAGCGCAGACTCAGAAGCGAGCACTCCCCCGAAAACCACATTTCAGCCAGTAACTTCATTTCCACCTGGTCCCGAGGAACTCGCCGAGTTCGCACAATTTGAACTGGCCCTGGTCACTGGCCTGACCCATAAACCTAACAGCGCCTTCCACCGCGCGCTGAAGGCTATCACCCGGCCAGACACACTGCGTCTGGCTTTGCAGCAGGTCAATGGAGATGCACGCCGGGGAGAATTGCTCTTACGCCGGTTACATACGTTAGAAGGAAGTTCCCCCGCGCACTGAATTGACCTGTCCCTCTAAGAATGATAACATTGTCTACACAATGATTGTGTAGACAATGTTATTTCAAATCAAGGAAGAGGTGTTCCGATGCAATTCGTCGATCGCAAACGCGAACTCAAAGCCCTGGACAGTTTTGTCCAGGCACCCCAGGCAGGTTTGATGATCCTGTTTGGCCGCAGACGGGTCGGAAAAACCCGTTTGCTCACGCATTTTCTGGAAAGCAGAGGCATCCGGGAAGCGTTGTATTGGACCGCTACCACCCACAGCGCCCCTTACCAGTTGCGCGATTTTTCTCAGGCCCTTTTACGGTACGATCCGCGCCTGGGTGCCGCTCCCACACCCGACTTTTCCTTCCCCGATTGGGAAACTGCGCTCAATCATCTCGCTGCGATTGTCGCACAGGCCAATAGCCCTCAAGTGATCGTTTTAGACGAATTCACCCACCTGATCCGCAACGACGCAGCGATCACCAGCGTGTTTCAAAAGCTGTGGGACCATGCCCTCGCGCGCCTTCCCCACTTGAAACTGGTTTTGACCGGTTCCCTGGTGGGGATGATGGAACGCGAAGTCATCTCCTACCAGGCGCCCCTCTACGGCAGAGCCACCTCGCTCCTACGGTTGCGGCCGCTCCCATACGCCTCCATGATGGAGTTATTCCCCACGCGCCCGGCCCCTGAACGGGTGGCCATTTATGCCGTGAGCGGCGGCGTCCCTGCCTACGTGGAGTTGTTTACCCGCACCAAACAATTCGTCACCGCCCTCCAGGATCACTGTCTGGCACCAGGAAGCCTGATGTTCACCGATCCCGCACTCATCCTGCACGAACAATTACGGGAACCCCAAACGTTCGAGTCGATCCTTTCGTCTATCGCCAGCGGGTTTCATCTCTGGCGTGAAATCGCGAAGATGGCGGGCGTCTCTGAAAGCAGTCTCGGGCATTATCTCAAAATCCTGCTTGAGCTGGAGCTGGTCGAGCGGCGCGAGCCCGTGTTGTCGGCGGCCTCCAGCCGGCAGGGGCGTTATTACGTCCGGGACCATTTTCTGCGCTTCTACTACCGCTTCATCGTCCCACGCCTGACCTCTATCGAACGCGGCTACCTGGAAACGGTGGTTACGAGCATCAACCAGGACTTGCGCGCCTTTATCGGCACGTATGTGTTTGAAGAACTTTGCCGGGAATGGGTGCTGGCGGCCGCTGCGCTCGGAGACATCGATTTTTCTCCCGAAGAAATCGGCGCGTATTGGCGGAAAGCGCAAGGGGAGGGGGTGCAGCTGGACGTTGTGGCCGCCAACCGGCGCGAAAAACGCCTACTCATTGGGGAGGCCAAATGGGGCACGGGAGATATGAGCAGGCAGGTCTGGCGCGATCTGCTCACGCGCAGCCAGCTCATGCCCCAGGTGGCCCAGGGCTGGACGGTTCAATACGTGTTATTTGCGCGCGAAGGATTCACTCCCGCTTTGCAAGAAGCCGCCCAAGCCGCACAGGTTCGTCTCGTCGGGCTGGAGGCTTTAGAACAAACCCTGCTCCAGGCTCAAACCTGAACCGTACCGCATCCTCATACAGTTCGTCATTGGAGGCCGGAAACCATTCCGGCCTCCTTTCTTTTAAATCCAATTCTCAGGAGACCTTCCCATGAAAATCACGATTCTCAAAGAAAATTTGGCCTATGGCCTGAACGTGGTCACCCGGGCGGCCAGCCCGCGCGCCACCCTGCCGATCCTGCAAAATGTCTTGGTTAAGACGGATAACGGCGGCCTGCACTTGTCAGCCACTAATCTGGACCTGGGCATCACCTGCCAGGTGCCCGCCCAGGTGGATCAGGCTGGCGCGACGACCGTTCCGGCGGCTATCTTCTCCGACCTGGTTAAGACCCTCCCCGAAGGTGCCGTCTCCCTTGCCTTGGACGAAAAGACGGAGACTCTGGGCATCCGGAGTGCCGGGGGCACGATAAAAACCAATCTCAAGGGCATCACAGCAGGGGAATTTCCCGCCGTGGAGCATTCCGGTAACTCGACTGGGATTCAGGTGAACGGCGGTATCCTCAAGGAGATGATCCGCCAGGCGGTGATCGCCGCCAGCCGGGATTTCGCCCGTCCCGCGCTGACGGGGGTATTGGTCAGCGTGGAAGGACAGCCCGGTTCCACTCCTCACATTCGCATGGCGGCTGCCGATGGTTTCCGACTCTCCCTGGCTTCGACCGCCGAAACCCGGTTTCCGGCCAATATCATCCATACGGCCTTCAACCCCAGGGTAGAAACCACTCCTTCGGCTGGCTCCTTTACCGCGCTGGTCCCTGCCTCATCCCTGCTCGAACTGACCCGGGTGATGCCCGATGGTGAGCTGGTGGAGATCATCTTGGGCAAGACGCATATCACCTTCCGGGCCAAGGGCCTGCAAGTGGTCAGCCAGCTGCTTGACGGGCAGTTCCCCGACTACGAGGCGGTGATCCCGAAAAGCCACACCACCCGCACCCTCCTGCACCGGGAAACCTTCCTGAACGCCTGCAAACAGGCCGCCATCTTCGCCCGGGAAGACCATCACATCGCGATCCTGGACATCACCCCTGGCCAGGATGGGCAACCCGGCCAGATGGTGGTGTTCGCCGAAGCTGCGGAAACCGGCAAAAACGAGGTCACCCTGGCGGCTGACGGGCAGGGCGAGGCGATCCGCATGGCCTTCAATGTGAGCTACCTGCGCGAGGCTCTGGAGGTGATCCATACCCCCAGAGTCGCCCTGTACACAAACGCGCCAGCCAGTCCCGGCGTGATCCGCCCGGTGGCAGAAGCAGCCGGATCAAGTTCCACCCTCGCAGGAGACTTCCTGTACGTGCTGATGCCCATGCACGTCTGAGCGCGGAAACAATCACGGCGTGGAAACACAGCTTCTCGTTTCCGCCGATCCACCCTCAACGGAGTGCCCCTTGATGGATTGATATCCGCCAGGGGCATTTTTGTTTTCTTTACGAAACCGGAGCCTTGATTCATTGGACCCGGGAATCCGGTTTCGACGTGAGGTAAACCATGCAACGCTCTTTCTTTCAACATGAGGATGCCAAACTATCGTATTTGCCGCCGCGCGAACATCCTGGCCGCCGTGTCGCCGAACAGCCGCACGGCTGCAATCTCGTCGAACTGTTCGCCACCCTGATCGGCGGTCCCCGCCAGGTGGAAACCGCAGAGGCACTGCTCCGGCACTTCAAAACCCTGGCGGCCCTCCACCAGGCGCACACCGAAGAGATCGCCAGCCTGGTCCCCGGTGTGGGGCGAGCGACCGCGGCACGTCTGGTCGCCGCCCTCGAATTAGGTAAACGCCTGGCCACAGAACAACCCCCAGAATACCCGCTGATTTACAGTCCCGCCGATGCGGCGGCCTTGATCCAGTTCGAGATGGGGGTCTTCGAGCAGGAACATCTGCGAGTGATGTATCTGAACACCCGCAATCGGGTGCTGGGTTGGGAAGATGTTTATAAGGGGTCACTCAATTCCGCCCAAGTGCGCGTAGGGGAACTTTTCAAAGGCCCCATTCGGCGCAATGCTTCAGCGGTCATCCTCGCCCATAACCATCCCTCCCAAGACCCGACCCCCAGCCCGGATGATGTCGCCATTACTCGTGCCATTGTCCAGGCTGGGAAGTTGCTTGATATCGAGATTCTTGACCATCTGATCGTTTGTAAAAGAGATTTTGTCTCGATGAAGCAAAGGGGTCTGGGGTTCTCGTAGGAGGGTGAGCCGTGACCCAACAACCCACCCTCTTTCCGCTCCCCGAACCTGACTTTTACATCACACTTGGCACTGTCGGAACGGTCAGAAACCGTGTTTCTGACCGTTCCGCGCTGTGCTGGGGAACCCTGATCGAGTGGGTCAAAGCCTATCTGCGCCTTGACTCGCGTCGAGACGGCGAAGCGTACAGGGAGATCCAGGCCCATCTTGCTTCGGATGTACTCATCCGCGCTTCCCCGACGGCTCATCGAAGCCGAAACCGATCTGGACATCTTGCGCGCAACCTGGCAGATCGTCGTCAAAAACAAGCCTCCCCGCGGCCAGCGTGCCAAGCACCCCACCACCATGCTGGAGATGTGGCTTAACAACCGCATCACCCGGCTCACGGGACATTCGTGACGGATTAACCGGCCAACCACTCGTGAGTGCCCCGCTGCAGGAATGAGTGAGAGGGCTGCAAAGCCGCTCTCTCACTCATGTTCGTCTGCACACCCTTCAAACTGATAGCCTATCCCTATTGAATTCCTTTGGAGGTTCCTCATGACTATCCCTCTCACTATTTCTGACGGCACCGAAATCTTCGTCGACGACCAGTATACCTACTGGCTCATGGACGCGGAGGGGAATTTCGGGCGCGGTCCGACTCCCCAGGACGCCCTGCGCGAATATCTGAAAGTGGCCGAACCTGAAATACTCGTCGTTCTGAAAGACCGAAAGGCCACTTTCACCGTTTACCGGTCTTCATAGGCGATGTAAGCATATGATTGGATATCCCAATCGAAATCCGCACGCCACTCCGATGGGCACACTCATGTGCAGCCCTAAATGACACCGGATAGGGGCATCCATTTAGAAGACCTCTACCCGTCTCGATCCCCCAGCAGTTCTTGCTGGGGGATTTTTGTTTACGTAAAAAAGGAGCGAAACATGTACATCACACCTTTTGAAAAACTCTACCTCGGCCCCACCCCGCCTGAAGAATCGTGCGCACAAGTCGGGCGGCCCAATTACCGGGAGCAAGCGCTCAAAGAATGTCGCGCCTACATGCGTCAACTCGTGCGCGTCTTTGGCGAGCCGCCCTCAGGAGCCCGATTTGCTCTGACCAGCGAGGCCCATGACTTTGGGACCTATTACGAAGTCGTTATTCAGTACGATGTGGAAGATGAACCAGCCAGCGCATTTGCTTTCCGCGTCGAAGCGAATCTCCCTGCCGAGTGGGACGCCCAAGCCCGGGAAGAATTGGGGTTGGGCGATGTTTGAAACTTCCGAACCCCCTCTATCCGCAAGAGGCCCCTGGAAAATTCCAGGGGTCTTAGGAGAATACGATGAAAACACCACGTTGTTCTAAATGTGGGCGTCCGCTGAAAGACCCCGTTTCCATTGCGCTCGGCATCGGCCCGGTCTGCCGGGGCGCAAGTAACGGGGTTCGGCATATCCAGATCAGATCACGCAGTTCATCGGGGCGTGTGTATGCGGCAGGGAGTGTGAGCGCGCAACAGATGAATTTGTTTGCCCCTAGAGTGGAAGAAGAACTCAAATGTTCCCGCCGGGAACGAATCTTGGCAGCCAGACGGGTGCGGCGAGTGGCCTACGAAAACCGCCAATCCTTTCAAATTGGCCTCAACTCCCGCACCAAAGAACCGGTCATCTACTCCCCTACTCCAGAGGGTGCCTGGAAGACCAATGACGGCTATCAGGCAACCCACGAAGCGCTTGGAAAATACCTTCGGCAGTACGGGATGATTTAGCGCCAGTAGAATCGCTCTAATTCTTTGGAAGCCCTACAGGGTTGCCCAGCTTCCTGGAATCCAACGAAAGGAACATCCCATGTCAACAACTTATACCGTCTATCACCGCTGGCCGTTGTGGGCCGGCATGATTCAAGACCACCTGCCTACTCCAGTTGATCTGGATTGGCCAGCAGCGTATATCCCGGTCGCCCAGGTTGAAGTTCAAGACCCGATTGAGAATCAGCCAGAGCTTCCTTTAGAAGAAGTCTACCAGCTCACCCAACACCTCGATAGAGAATGGTGGCACAACCCAGGCGTGACGGCGTTGGTACATACCCGCTCGACCAGTGTTGGGGATGTGCTCGGCGATAGCCAGACCCTCTGGGTGGTTGCTCCATTAGGGTTCGGGAAACTGGACACTAAACCGGTCACCAACGCTTCTGCCGGAAACTGCGTTTCCGCGCTCGAAGCCAGGGTAAGTCCGAAAACGATCCACTTGTCCATTGGCGCGGACGTCTCGGAACTGACCGTTTGGGTCGGAAACCTCACCCACCCTCCGACCGCGCCGGTGACAAAGCCAATCGTGCAAAGCGGAGGGCTGCAATCCAACCTCGAAAAGGCTCTGGAAGCCGCCTGTGCTGAGATTATGGCTGCGCTGGCTGCAAAGGAGTGAGGCCGATGAACGACAATCAAGACCCTGCCCACCGCTGGAGGTCAGGAGAGCAATGTCATCTTGCGGCTATACGCATTATATTCAACTTGACCTTCATTCCCAGGAGCACCTGCCATGCAAACCATTGACTTACCTATCGAGAATCCTTTAGGCCACCCTTCGGTAGCACAGCTCTCAGCCTGCGATGGGTGCATGACGTCCTGGCAAGACAACTCGACACTCGCGGAACTTTACCGGGACTGGCTCTCAGTAGTAAACGGACGCGTCAGTGCGTACCCATCGCGTGAAACGCTGCGGAAATACCGGCGTTGGGCCGAAGAACTGGTCATCGGAGGCTCGCGTCAGGATGAAGGCATGGAATTCCGGCATTTTTGCCGGGTGCGGTTGGAAGGAATCGTCCGTGGTCTTGACTTGCTGGCTACAGGGGAGGCCTTCAACCACGGGCAGGATTTCCCACCTCTACCGGGCTGGGAGGCGATCTTGGGAGCCGTAACGTGGGCGCAAAACCCACCGAGGCCAGCCAAACGCGTCCCTGAAAAACAACTGGCTCTCTTTTAAGAGAAAGCCAATCCGATCACCAAGCGAGGCCGGACTCCGTCGTCCGGCCTTTCGCTTTTCAAAAACGAGCAAAACACCATGTTAATCGACATTCCACCTTCCCTCCTCAAAGAAATTGCAACCCTGCCCCCAGGCATCGCGATGCCCGGCATCGAGGCCGTCATGCGAGCATGGCACCCTGAAGAGATGATCACCTTTTCCGACCAGGAAATCGAATGTCCTGGACCCGAGCCTTCACAGGGCAGTTCAGGCCAACTTGCCGTCCACCCTATGACGATCAAAAGCGGCCTCTCTCCCTGTCCTATCTTTTTTCTCAAATTGGAGATTTCCCACCATGAACCTCATCCGCATCAATAACCATTCTGCTGGCGCAGTCGCCCGCAGCTACGCACTGACGCCGGACAACGTCATTGTCTGGCTAGAGTTGGCCCCCCAACACCCCAAAATCGTCGGAGCCATTTGGGCATCCCTGGTAGATGGAGGCGGCGAATGGCTGCGTATCCAGGACGAAGACCCGGACCGCGCCCACGAGCCGGTGCGCTCCTTCCATGTACGCGGCCTACATCGCCGTTATCATCGCCTTGCGGTGGACGTGCCACGCCTGGCCGGGCGCGCGCGGCCCAAGTTTCTGCGGCTGGTCGCTCCCGATCTGTGTCAGGTGGAAAACCCACAGCAACCCTTTGGCGTCCTGGCCTGGCCCGGTTCTTCGACTGCGGGGTTTCCGCCGCTCAGGATGTCTCCAGGCATGGCATTGGCCGCTATGCTGGAGCACGACACCCCTTACCCCGTCCGCATCGGGTGGGGCGACTATCTGCTGGCCGAAGCGTTGAACCGCGGCCATGCCCAACCCCTGATCACCGGCGGTCCGGCTCCGGAAGGCTACTGGATCGAACCTGCCCCCTGGGAGGCGATCATCTCCGAGGGGGTTCGAGATGGGCACATTACGCTGGAAGGGGACATCGCCCGGCTGCCGGTGGGCGTGCATGCCCCGGTATATGAGACGGCTGGCCTGGCGGACTGACTGTCCCCCCTTTTTCTAACCGGCCCGCCTGGAGTGCGAAAAGCGTACTCCAGGCGGGCTTTTCATTTGGAGGTATCCATTATGAGACTCGCTGGACAGGCAAAATTAGGCTATTACCCCACCCCTGAAAAGACGCTGGCCTTCCTCTTGACCTGGCTCTCCCGCTCCGGGCCAGGCTATCGGCGTTATTTCGACCCCTGTGTGGGAGCGGGCGAAGCGCTGGAGACAATCGCGGCCCATCACGGCCCCGCCGAGACGTACGGCATCGAACTTTCCGACGTGCGTGCGGAGGCTGCTGCAGAGGGCATCGACCACGTCCTCCCCACCGGTTACGAAAACGCTGTGTTGACCGAAGAAACCTTCTCGCTCTGCCTGCTCAACCCACCCTACACCGGGGAGGAGATCACCGGCGGCGGGACGCGCCTGGAGGAGACCTTTCTGCTGCCGACCACGCCCCTGCTCGTGCCCGGCGGGGTCTTAGTGTACCTCATTCCGCACGCGCGGATCAACGAACGTATCGCCCGGCACCTGGCCGGGTGGTATGACCATTTGCGTTGCTTCAAGCTTCCCGCGGGGGAATATGAAGCCTTCAAGCAAGTCGTCATCTTTGGGACGCGCCGGGCAGGTTACAAGCCTCCGAGCAACGACGAAGTAAAGGGAGTGCTGGCCTGGCAGTCTGACCAGTCCGTTGCAGGGAGCGCACAGGGAGCAGGCGATGATCTTTTGCTCCGGCAATCCGGCGTTTTTCAGGCGACCTTGCTTGGGGACACCCTGCCCCAGCGCGCCGGGGCAGGCCAGGCGGGGGCCAGCCAACTTCCTGAACTGGCCGCAGGGGACGGCTCCTACTCCATTCCGGTGTCATCACTGCGAGGCAAAAACGGCAAACCCTTCCGTTTCCAGTATTACGCCGTCTCCGACGAAGCGCTGCTGCGGGAGGCGGAAGTGGCCGCAGCCCGCCTGGAGCAATCCCACCGCGAGTGGCGCGATCTATGCCCGGTTGCTGAACCGCCCATCCTGCACCCGGTGATCACGCCCAAGAAGGGCCACATCGCCAGCCAGCTCTCCGGCGGCCTGCTGGGGACGAACCTGGTGCAGCAGGATGACGGTATGTATGCACATACACCCTTATTGCTCAAGGGTGGGCAGCGCAAGTACACCGTCGTGATCCGTGGGGACGAGGATGAGGAGGCCGAAATCGTGGTCGAGGATCGGGGACGGCAAAAGACCCTTCGCCGGGTGGACCTGGAAGAGCGTTTTGAGACGGTCTTGACCACCCTGAACGCGGAGGGGGAACTTTGCCTTTCCACCGATCCCCAGGCGATTGCCGGACTCATCAAAACCCACGTCGAGCAACTGGCCGGCGTGGTAATGGCGCGCAACGTCCCCCAATATGATTTACAACCTGAATCCTGGGAGTGGGCCGCCCTCGACCCACTTTCGCGAGGCCACCGGCTGCCCGGGATGCGGGAGTCCGGGCTGACACCCTTCCAACGCCACCTGACGATCGCCAATGGGCGGTTGCTGTTGGGTTCCGGGGCGGGGATTCTCATGGCGGAGATGGCCTCCGGCAAAAGCCGGATGGGCCTCGCCCTGGCTGAATATCTACGCGCGGCATTGGAACGCCGCTTCGCTTACGGGCGAAGAGGAGAAGGGGAGAAAAGGGGAAAAGGGGTACCTCTTCCCCTCCGCCCCTCTGCACCTTTTCCCCGACGAAGTCCCTATCCCGTCCTCATCGCTGGTCCGGGGGTCGTCACCGGCGAGGAGAACTGGCCGAAGGAGATCGCCGAGACCATCCCCGGCGCGCACAGCCGGGTGGTTACGGCTGGCGTCCGGCCGTTCCCCAAGCCAGAAAAGATCGGGCGCTGGTTGACCGGGTTGGGGGTCAAGCTTGATGAGGCCGCTTTCGAGGGCCTCCCGGCGGCCGCTGTGTGGCGCAAAATCATGCTGGCAGCAAACGAGCAGGGACGCGCCCTCACGCGCACGGTTGCGCGTGCGCTAGTACAAGCCCTGAAACGAGCGGAGCGGGACCAACCGCCCAAACGGACGAGGGCTCAAGCCGCCAATCTCCTCGATGGACGCCTCGGCGGTTTTCTGTGGCTGGGGTTGACCCATTCGACAAGCTCAGGGCAAGCCGTGCCCCGCGATGAAGCACATGCCCGCGAAGTGGCCGGGAAATACAGCCTGGCCCAGTTCGTGGATGAGTATCGCCGGGGCCTGCTGCCAGAAAAGAGTTTCGCCATCCTGAGTTACGAAACGGCCAAACTCGGCCCCGGACGGGTCCCGGCCATGCGGACAAAAACCGTGCGGAGCTTCGAAACTAACCTGGAGGGGGAAGTGATCCGCAGCACGCTGGTACAGGTCTGCACCTGCCCTCACTGTGGGGCGGTTGTCGCCGAAGTCTATGACCCGGAGGCGGGCGAGCCCATCTCCGGTTGGGTCATCACCCCGCTTAAAGCGGCGAATTGGGTCACGATGCGTCGCCGGTTTTGCCAGGCTCCCGCCCCGCGCTGGGTTTGGGATGAAGAAGTTGGTAAGCGAACTTACCATACCCACGACGCAGAGGGTCATCCGTATATCTGCGGTGCGCCGCTCTTCGAGCAGACCGCGCTGCGGAGAGAGGCTGCTGCCGAATACGCCCGCAAAAAAGCGAAGGACGTGTTCGGGCTGTTGTTGGTAGACGAAATCCATATGGCGAAAGCCAAAGGTACCGGAGTCGGTTGGGCGTTGGCCGCCCTCCACGCCGCCAGCCGGTACACGTTAGGGTTAACCGGGACCTTGTTCGGGGGTTATTCAACCTCAATTTTTTGGCTGCTCTACCGACTCGTCCCACAAGTCCGGCAGGCGTTCGGCTTCTCAGATGAGATGCGCTGGGCGCGGAAATATGGGTTGCTGAAAACCACCTTTTACGTGGAGGAGGACGAAGCTGTCGAAGAGGGGACCTATACCGGCACGCGCTTCCGGGAGACCGTGCGCGAGAAACCCGGCATCAGTAGCGCCATTGTCGGGCTGGCGCTCGAACGCTGCACCTTCTCTTCGCTGAAGGATGTCGGCCTGCCTCTGCCCCCATACCGCGAAGAGATCGTCCGCCTGCCGCTCACCGCCGACATGGACGAACTGCTCCTCCAGGCGGACGGCAGCCAGGAGAAACCCCCAACCGGCCTGCTCGCCTGGGCGCTCGAGCGGCAAAAGGAAGAGGATGGCAAAGGGGCAATCAGCGTGTGGCTGAACACCGCTCTAAACTGGCCGGACGCCGCCTTCCGAGCGCGGGACGTGGTGTTCCATACCCGCAGCCGGGACCAGCACACGCTGAAACGGCTGCACAAGACCGAGTTCGTCACCCACCTCCCGGCCCTGTCCGGCTGGCTGCCGAAAGAGACCTGGCTGGCCGAAACCTGCCTGGCAGAGCGGCTTCAGGGGCGTAAAGTGCTGGTGTACCTGCGGCAGACCGGTGAGCATGACATCCAGCCGCGCCTGGCGGAATGTTTGCAGACCTATGGGCTGCGCGTGAGCATTCTGCGTCCCTCGCTCGCGCCCCGTCAGCGGGCGGGCTGGATAAAACGCCATGCCGATGGGTTCGACGTGCTGCTCACCAACGCCCGGCTGGTGCAGGTCGGCTTAAACCTGACCAGTTTCGCCACCGGCATCTTTTATGAGCTGGATTTGAGCCTATATGTGGTCTGGCAAAGCATGCGTCGCCTGTACCGTCCGGGGCAACCCCTGCCTGTGCGGATGCTCTTCCCGATTTACGAGGACACGCTCGAAGCGCGGATGTTGGATCTCATCGGGAGCAAGATGCTGGCGGCCCAAATCTTCTACGGGGATGATGTGTCGGGTGCCCTGGTCGAAGAAGGCGCGGAGTCCGACCTGCTCGGGGATTTGGTTCGGGCGGCGCTGGGGGAGATTAATGTCGGGCGCGCGGAAGGGGTCTTCAGTCTGGGCGGGGAACAGCATGCTCACGCGGAAGAACCTCCAGCGTTTTCCGATTCCTCGGGCGGAAACTCCGTCCCTGACGACCCTCCCCTGCCCGATTCGCACTCCGGCTCCGAGGTGGCCTTTGTCGTGCCCGAGCCGGTGCCCGCCTGGTACGTGCCCAAACGAAGGAAAAGCAAACGTACCCCACCGGAAGGCCAATTGTCACTGTGGTGATAACCAGCTTCCCTACCCTCAACCTTTTGTTAACCGTTTCCATAACGCCAGGGCAACTAAGCTGCCCTGGCGTTACCCTTTTCACAGGAGAAAAACCTCATGCAAAGCACACAAGATGAAATCGAAGTGGAAGGCGAAGAGATCGACGAAAAGTCAGTCGAAGAACCGGAGGCCTCATCCACTGCACAGACGACAGAGGCCCGTTCGGAGGATGAGGAACCCCCAACCCTCGCCGAGGACCCCTACGAGTTTGAACGCTGTGCGATCACCGCCAGCGTGGTTTGGCTGCCCACCGACGATCATCCCGACGGACGGCAGATGCTGGTCGGCGTCCGCAGCCACCTGGATGCCCCGATTCTGCGCGTCTTCCGGGAGGCCGATCTGCCCCTGGTGCGGCTCCCTCAGGTGCTCGAAACCCTGCTGGAGGAACTGCGCGCGGAACTTCCCAGCCGCCAAGTCGAGCGGCTCCGCCGTGGAGCAGCGGAGGCGCAGAAGAGGCCTGGAACACGCCAGCGAGCGCCAACCGCTTCGAAACCGGATACCCCTTCTCAAATAGCCTCCAATCTGCCTGCTAAAGGCCAGGTCTCCAACCTGGCTCAGCTGAATCTATTTCAAGCCCTCACCCAATCCCCAACCCTGGAGACCCCAAAATGAACACGGAACCTCAAACGATTCCTTTCCCAACCCCCACGACGGTCCAGGCCGTGGTTGTAATTGAAGGCCAGCGCATTCCGCTCCCGGCCGAAATCGCTACCAGCGATGACCTGATCCGCCGCGCCCTGGCTCCTTTCTACCCTGACGCTGCCAACGCGCAACTGAGCCGCGCGGAGCAGGACGGGATGCTGACCGTGACGGTTGTCAAGCGCGCCGGTAGCAAGGGCAGCCTATTGGCATACCTGCAAACCTGCCCGGACGGGAAGAACCCGGCTATATCCCTGTACGAGGCGATCCGTGGGTTGGATTTGGCAGTCCTGGACGCCTTTACCCAGCTCGAACTCGCCCACCGGGTGGAACAGGCCCTGGCAGAAGGCGAGACGCAAGCGGAGGCGGTGCGCCGAACGGCCCATCGCCTGGCGTCCGCGGCTCCCCAACTCGCGCACTGCCTTCCCCTGGGGTTTTGAGCCAATCCTGGTAATGCGGAGAGGACGGAAGATTCGCCCTCTCCGCATTTGTTTAAGGAGCAAGGTCATGAAAGCATTCACACCAACCCCGCTAGAAGAGGCCGTACACGCCCTGCGCGCGCTAAGGCCGCCTGACTTGGTGCATGCGACGGCTGCCCTAAAGCGAGTAGGCTTCTTTCTCCAGGTGGCCGGGGTGTTTGCTGAACTCTACCCGGAGGAATACCAGGAGTGGACGGGACAGGCCACGTTGCCCGCCGGAGCATTGCCGGAAACCCTCTCCGAACTGGAGAGCCGGGCGCTTGCCGCTCTCGGTCGCCTGTTCCCGTTGGCGGATTTCGCTCTCGAGGAGCAGCTTTTTGAGCTCGGAGGGTTTGGCGAGGAACTGTACCTCCCCATCGAGCCGGCTGGCTTTCCGTACAGTTGGGATGACCTGTCCGAGATCATGGAAAACCCATCCTCCCTGGATGCCTCCGAGAGCCTGTTGTTCTTCTTGAAATATCTTGACCTGGGCGTCGATCCGAGCGCCTGGGAATTGGCTGCCGGTCACTTCGGCTGGCCCGGCGCTCCAGGATACCTCAACCCGGCGGACGTACGAAAAATTGATCATCTGGACAATGAGCGCCTGTTTGCGCTGCTGGACGCACATGGACTGGATTGTTTCCAGGCTGCCTTTAAAGTGATCTGGGGCGGGACCGGAAACCTCTTCCTGGATTATTCCTATGAGGAGCTGTATGAGATCGTCGAACCCATCCCTTTCAGCGTCGAAAACGTCCGTTTATTGGCGCTTGCCTGGCAGGAGGCGCAGACAATTCTGGAACGGATCCGGGAAGCCGAGACGAAGACGCAGGACGATCCTGGCCTTCTGGAGCGAATCCTTGAAGCTTATGAACGATCCCTGGTCTTTAAGGACCCTTAGGAGGTGCCAATGTTGATCCAACCCATCCAACCGCCGCCTTTCAATCACCAGGCGGCGCTTTATTTTCTCGACGGTCACTACCTGTTTCGCTGGCAGGGGCCGGACGGGAAAGTCCTTTCAAAGTTCGTCACTGCCGATGACCTGGCCGCCGCCTTCTCCGGCCACGAGGCCGATAGCGGCTGGCTGCCCCCAGGCGTGGTTCGGGCGGGATATTGTGCCAGAGGCGCTTTCTTTGTCTCCTTCACCCCGGCCCGGAAAGTCAGCATCCCCCTGCTAGAAGGCGAGCAGATCACGGCGGTCATCCTTCCGATCCCGGCGACGGTCTTGCTTGGCGTGGGAAACGCCTATTCCCTGTGGGCTGTCAAGGGACGGACGCTCGATCCAAAAACTCACGCTTACCACGCTCCGTTCCCGAATATCTATGACGACGGGCGGATCTGTTGGGGTGCAAACACCCCACCTGCCGCGCACCTCTCACAGGCGCAAGCGGCCTGGGATTTGTTCTTCACCACGCCTTTCAACAACCACCTGTCCCGCGGCAAGTCTAATGCTTTCCCTGACGATGTGCGCCAACAGTTGCGCCACCTGGCACGCCGCCAGGCGCGGACCTACCCGGTAAACGACCTGAGACCCTACCATCGCTCGCTCGCCGATCTGGTTGAGCGGACGATCCATGGAGATTGAATATGTTTGTCAACTACCACTTCGCCCACTCCGGCACACTGCCGCCGTTGGGACCCTGTTTGTATGAGTACGTCGTTGCAGAGAATGGCCTGTTCGTGCGCGCCAGCCGCCCCGGCCTGCAGGTGCACATCCCTCTGGGAGCCTGCCCGGATCCCCTCCGAGGGCTGGCGCGCCTCGAACCGTGTGTCACGCTGGCCCACCCCCGCATCCCCGCCACGCACCTCGAACAGATCCTGGAACGCGCCCGGCAGGCCGCCCCACGCGAAATCCTGTTTTACCTGCTTCCCGGCCCGCCCTGGAAACTCGTCATCCCGGCTCAGTACCAGTCCCCATACCGCGTCCGGCCAATCGATCCGCACCATCCGCACAGTGCCGCCGCGCTGATCGAAGTCCATTCGCACCACTTCATGTCCCCAGTCTTTTCTACCACCGACGACCAGGACGAAACTGGTTTCCGGCTGTATGCCGTGCTTGGCAGTCTGCACCGGCAACCTGCCCTTCGCCTACGCGTGGGTGTCTACGGGCACTTTTGGGAGATTCCGGCCGCCTGGGCTTTCGAATTGCCAGAAGGCATCGCCGATGCACACGATCTGGAGGAAACCGCTCATGCACACGCTATCGCTTGACTATCTGAACGCTTCCCGGCTGTTATTGCCGGTAACGGACTCGGTTACCCTGGCCCTGGCCGGCTGCGGCGGGACGGGAAGCTGGCTCGCACCCGCCGTTGTGCGGGTCGCCCGGCTGTTGAAGGAAAAATTCGGGAAACGGGTAGAAGTCCTTTTCTTTGACCCTGACCGGGTGGAAGCCAAAAACTGCTATCGCCAGAACTTCTGCGAGGCGGAAATCGGGCAGTTCAAGGCCGAGAGCCTGGCTTTCCGCTACGGCCTCGCCTGGGGGATGGATATCGCGGCAGTCTGCGGGCCGTTCGATGCTCGCCATCTGGACGATCATGGTCATCCCTTGCGGGTGCTGATCGGCTGCGTAGACAACCCCGTCGCGCGCAAAAGCCTGGCCGGAGTCGCCTCCGGAGACTGGCGCAGAACCCGTACCTGGTGGTTGGACTGCGGCAATGAAAAGGTCACCGGCCAGGCGCTGCTCGGCGGGGGCGCGTGGGACTTGGCGACCGCCTTCCAGTTTCCGGGTTTCTGTACCGGCCTGCCTTTGCCTTCCGTGCAGCACCCCGAGCTACTCATAGAACGGGCTACGCCCGAAACCCCTGGAGACCTCGCCGACCTGTCCTGCGCTGACCTGGCCTTGCTGGACAGCCAGGGGTTGACGATCAACCCCCGCGTCGCGACGGAAGCTGGGGATTACCTGGTGCGGATGCTGTTGACCGGGGATTTGCGGAAGTTCGCCACCTATCTTGACCTGGAGAGCGGATCGGCGCGCTCGGCGTATATCACCTCCGATGCGCTTGCCCGATTCGCCAATGGGCCGGAGCCGGATTGAAGACGAAAGCCCCTGGAACCAGGGGCTTTTTTGCTTTAAGGAGGGAATTTTTTCATTTAAGGGCAGATGTCAGTCATCTTTGAAACAAGAAATATACTTGCGATGAGGCGACCATCCGTTATTAAAAATTCCGATTCACCCGTTTTTGATACGGAAGCGCCCTACAAGATAGGGTATGATTACCACCCCCTTAAAATGATGACGAAAATTTTGTGGCTCGAAGGTCCTCGCGCCGTTACTTCCTCTTTTGTTCCTAACTTACAGGCGAAAGGCTACCAGGTGGCATGTGTGTCCACTTGCAAAGCTGCTCTGATACGGCTGGAAACCTTTTCGCCCAGTCTGGCTATCGTCAACGCGGCTTCCTTCCGGGGCAACGGGAAACGCACCTGCCGTACCTTACGGCAACACCTGAACGGATCTCCGCTCTTGCTGATTTGCGAGGCGGAGCCATCCTATGGAGAGACCGACGCACAGGTGTTGGTGCTCCCCTTCACCTTACGGAAACTGCTCAATCGCATCCAGACGCTCGTGCCGCATCACTCGGGTAAAGTCCTCCGTCAGGGGCCGCTGACGCTTTACCCGGACTGCCATCTGGTGCAGGTAAATGCGGGCAACCTGCAACGCCTCACCCCCCATCTGACGGTGCTCTTACACGCGCTGATGCAGCATCCAGGGGAAGTGCTGGGGCGTGCACAACTCTTTCGGAAAGTCTGGCAGACGGATTACGTGGGAGACACGCGGACGTTGGACACCCACATCAGCTGGCTGCGGGGGAAAATTGAAGAAAATCCCCAAAATCCAAAGTTCCTAAAAACGATCCGGGGGGTGGGCTTCCGCTTAGATGTGTAAGCTTCTGTTCTTTTTCTTTACTCTCTGATGACGAGGGGCAGGTAGAGGTTGAACGCCTCGGGCGGTGCGGCAACCATTTCGGTGTTGACACTGGCGCTGTTGTCAGCTGGGTGGGGGTCCACCGTGGCGCTCCTGACGAAGGCGGTGTTGGTGAGGAGGCCTGTTTCCTCGGCCGTGACGGCGATGGACACCGTCACCTGACTGCCCCCCATCAGGTTGCCTAAAACACAAGTCACCACGCCACCTGCCTCAATACACCCTGTCGAGGCCCTCAGGAAGTTCACGCCTGTGGGCAGGGTATCCGTCAGCGTCGTGGTAAGCGCGAGTCCCGGCCCAACATTGGTGACGGTGAGGGTGTAAGTGAACGGGGTGCCTACGGTCACAGTGACCGGCGCGGTCTTCGTCAGCCCCAGGTCGGCGGCGGGGTCTACCGTCAGGGTCAACGGGAGGGTCACCCACGGGCTGTCCGGGTCATTACTGCTCAGACACAGGCTCCCAAGAGACACACCCGCGCTCAGGCCAGCGCTGTCGAACACCACCGCGACGTCGGAACTGCTGGAGCCGGGTGTCGTGCCACTGGCCGGACTGACGCTGACCCAGGGCAGATCCCCGACGACACATGCCCCAGCGGTTGGAACCGCCCCTGGTACGCCTTCTTGCAACGTCCAGAGGAGGGGGTTCGTCCCGGTGTTGCGGAGGGTCAGCGTTTGGGTGACGAGCATGTCCGGTCCCAGGGTCACCTCGAAGGTCCCTTCGGTCACGAGGTTGGGCCAGGCCGACGCCAGCGCGAAGTCCTGGGTGGTCGTCGTGCCGGTCAACACCGCCACGCCTGTGACCGTTTGCGACAGATAGCCAGGCGCGGTCGCGGTCACCTCGTAATCCCCCACAGGCAGGGTGAGGGTGTATTGGCCGCTGGCCCCGGTTGTGGTGGTGTTGGTAATGGGGCCTGCAGCCGTCAGGGTAGTACCGGCCAGTGGCTCACCGGTCTCGGCCTCGGTCACCGTTCCAGCGAGCACCCCAGTCGTGGGGGCAAGGCCACATTCTGGGAGGCGGAAGACACCGATGCGCGTGTTCCAGTTGTAGCCCGCGTCATTCACATCGTGATATTCGGAGGTGTACCAAAAGTGGCAGCCGTCTCCCGGGTCCACGGACAGGGAGGAATAATCTCCCCAATAGGGATGGCTGGTTTGCACGCCCCCGCCTGACCACAATTCGGCTTCGAGATTGAGGGTGCCCAGCGGGTCACTCGCCAGCCGGGTGGCATAGCGGATGGAGGGCAGCATCGTCTCGCTGGAGATGCTGTAGCCCAGAGCCAGGTTGCCCCTGGCGTCCATGGCAATGGCCCCCATCCAACGCGAACCCGTATCGGGAAAGTAGGTGCCTTCCTGATAGAGGGCATAGGTGGCGTTCGTTTTGCGGACTTCAAACCAACGGATCCCCGCGTGATCTTGCCCGTCCGCATCCACCGTAAAGTTGCCGACCATTGCAGCATAGTTGCCAAAGTTGCGGTACTGCAGCCGGTACATCGGCCACCAGGCAATGTCCATCAGGAGTTGGCTGGTGCCGGGTTGGGTCAGGCAGCCCCAGGCAAAGAAGCCGCAAATCGTGTAGTTGAAGGGGGCGACCGGTAATTCGGCGGCCAGGGTGTAGCTGGAGTTGGCTGGGGTCGCCCAATCCACTTCAAATTCAAAGAAGGCTAGGCGGGCTTCCCCAGCCGGATGGCCGGTCGCGTCCGGGTGGAAAAAGGTGTAGAAAATCCCAGGGGTTTCCACAGGCGGCGCGGTCGGGCCATCCACGTCGGCGGGCAGCATCAAGTTGACCAGCCCGCCAAAGGACTGGCGTGTGGCCGGGGCCCCCGCCAGCATCGCCGCCCGGTCAAAAGCATGGACGTAATACTGGTTCGGGAAGCCGCTATTGGTGCCGATAAAGTAAGCCGCCGGCCACACCCCGTACCGGGGATAGTCCGGGATGTCGGGCATGGGCATATGATAGAGGGAATAGGTCCCCGTGGGGTCCGGGGTGGTGGAGACAGCCAGGCACAGGCCGAAGGAACTGAGATTCATTTGGCTCAAGAGCCAGCGATCGGCTAGATCGTCGTACACCACGACCGGGTCGCCCCAATCTAACTGGCAGTCTTCCCCCAGCGCGGCGAACAACGCGCCCAACGCGGTGGGGGGAATCAGGGGCGTGGGCGCGACCCCGTGGTCCGGGTCGCCTTTGTCCCAAATCTGGAAGGTGATATTGGTCATCTGGACGTAGTGGTTGGGGCCGACCTCGCCATTGGTGTCCGGGGGGATAAAGCCGGAGAGGGAGGGCAGGCCTTCAAAGGTGACCAGGGGCAGGGGGGTCGTGCCGCTGTTCACGCTGCGGGCCGCCAGCGGATCCAGCCCAATAGGCGCGCCGCCCTCGCCCACCCCCGCGCCAAACCATTGGAGGGGGTTCACCTCCCGGGCGAGAGACGGTGCATGCCTGGGAACCAGGGCGCGGACGGCGGCACTGAGCGCCGGGAGGACGGGGTCACTGACGTCAAAGAGGAGGCCTTCGTTTTGAGGCCTCGTCGCCGTGGCGCGGAGGTGCATATCTCCGAGAAAAAGGAGGCTCAAGGTTGCCAAAATGAGAAACAACCAGAATTTCCAAGAAGTTTTCATCGCAGAAGTTCCTCCAAAAAAGTGAGGGGTTACCCGTGGCCGAAATGTGAGCCAGGCTGACCCGAAGCCCTCCGCATCTCAGAAAAGCGCAAGACGAGGCGCGATCCGGCTCCGCCTCGCCTCCCTCGCCACATATCCTTCATGATGAACCTTGCAATTCCCGCACTACTCAAAGCCTCCTCATACGGCTGGTATGTCTGTGAGTTCGCCGGTTTCGTCCACCAGTTGACGCACCGAACCGAGCGCGTCAGTAGTAGCGAAGATCCCATCCTAAATTCATCAAAGAGCTCTTGCTTTTCTTAAGGCAAGGGACGAAAAGCATACAAGGTACTACAACCAAATGAGGCAATCAAATATTCATCGGAGGCGGTCAAACCAGGGATTGGAAAATAGGGATTATCGGTATTTCTCCAATAACTGAGGGCGTCGCTATGCAAAACTTGGCTGATTTCTCCATTTTCCAAGTCGATCGAGCGTAAAGTCCCATCTTCAAAGATTGCATAGCCTGTTTCGTCTAACACCTTTATCCCTGACAGGATTTCAATCCCATCTTCAGCCTCCGACTTAAAAACTACTCCCCCATCCGCAAGCGACACGGACATTGCATAGACTGGATAAAAAGCCATATCCCCGACTTTCTCCCCTATGAAATACAGTTTCCCATTGTACAAAGTTGGGGATTCATAAGGGATGAAGGGGCGATATGGGTGTTCCCATACCGTTTCCCCTGTCTCGATTGAAACGGCCTTTAAATCATTTAAGTTGGCGTCTCCTACCAGCAGAGAATCGGTATAAAGTTCCGGCGAGGCAAAAGAGTTAGCTGGAAAGTTTTCGATCACAGCCCCTGTGCTAGGGTCAAGGACCAAAAGCCCTGACAACGCGTCAACGATCAACCGTTTATCGGCCGTCACAAATAAAGAATTGCCTTTTCCAACTTCCGGTAGAAATTGTTCCCATAACAATTCACCAGTCTGCAAGGACGTTGCCCTAATATGGCCATAGAAATCGTGCCAATACAGAGCATGGTCGTCCACAGTCAGCGCATACAAGGATGGGAAGGCTTCTTTTTCCCCCAGGACACGTGTGCCCGTGCTCAGATCAATCACACTACCCATTCCAACTTCATAAGTTGCAAAATAAGTGGTGGTATGTACTCGAGCTGCATCATACCCAACCGTGATTTTATTCGACACCCAGACTTCTTCCCCAGTTTTAATTTGGAAAGCATGGAGCGTGGCCAGGGAAGGGGTTCTGAAAGATCTTTCGATGACAATGACATAATCTTTTGCGATAAAGGGTGGAGCTGAAATATACCCATCCTCAACCCGAACTGACCAAGCCGTCTGCCATTTCTCCGCAACCCATTCAATTTGCTCTTGGGCGCAAGTGGGTGGACTTCCTCTGAGGAATGAAGTGCCAGGCCAGCAGGCCGTCAACAACAGAGGCAAAACAAGGAATGAAAACACAATTGATGACCGCATCCTATTAGACTTAAAATTAGCGCATAATAATAGGTAAATAGATTGTATCAAAGGGGCCTCCAATCACAATTGGCAGATACTGTATCGAGGTGTTGCTTGTGGTTAATGTTTTCTGCATCCACCAAAAACGTGCTGAGTCAACAAGCATATCCCCAAACATATTGTTTTGTAGTTCGCTTTCTAATTCACTAAAAGAGTTAAATGTGGTTTTACTTCCTAACGGCGTTGCATCTACAAAAGAGATGTAAGACCCCGAAGCGCCCTCTTCTAATAGAGGGCCAGGGATTCCCAACCCCACCTCAAAACTCATCCCGAATGTTACCGAATCCACACCCGGTCGGCTTACGGATATATTCGATTGTGTCCCGAGACCAACCTCACCAAAACCTGCACTAAAAGAAAAGCCGAGTGGAGGAGCCAAAGAAATCGAAACTCCTCCATAGTCAGAGACATGATCTCGATTACGAAAACCTGATGCTAGTCCTTGATACAAACTCAACTCACCACCTACGAGTTGTAGAAAGTCAACCCCTACATATGTAATTCTAAAATCCTGTTTTTCTCCATGAACAAAATCATAAACCGTTTCCTGTCCATAAGCTACAACATTGATTAGATCTTCGATTGGAAAGCAATCAGGAACCAAATTTGGGAGCAGAGGAAGATTAAATCCTAAAAACAACGGAATATTAAGCCCGTGTAGTAAATTCAGACCAGCAACCCCCAACCCAGTAGTCATGTTGACCACCCATCCTCGAATGTAACCGTCTACGAGAAATCCCCCTAAATCGGGAGTGTACCCCGATGGATCTGAGTACCGTACAGGATTTGCGTATGCATAGAGCCATTTATTATATGATAGCGGCTTACGGTAATCTCCCTGCCATAAATCTTTGCTTATAAACCTCCCTGCCCCCGGCACATAATACCGTGCCCGCAAAAAGATTAACCCTGTCGCATCCGTGGCTTCCCCCGTAAACCCATAGCTCGTCGCCCCATTCCCCACGCTACTCAACGTCTCCCCGTAGGGTTGGTAGGCTTGCGCCAGGGTCAGTTCGCCGGTTTCATCCACCATCTGGCGCACCGAACCGAGGGCGTCGGTGAGGAAGTATTCGGTGCTGGTGGCGCTTTGTTGGGCGAGACGCATGTTGCCGTAGAGGTAAGTATGCGTGCCGTCATCTAGAACTTGGGTCAACCCCCTGGCGAGGTCGAGGGTGTAGTTCGTTGTCTCGCTGTTGACGGTTTGTTGTAGGCGATCGCCGCGGCCATTGTATTTATAGGTGTAGGTGTTTCCGTCTTGGGAGAGTTCGCGCAGGCGGTTAGAGGGGGTGTAGAGGTAGCTGGTGTTTTCAGGGCTAATGAAGAACAGAGCCTGCCCTGAGCACACCGAAGGCTTGCCGTTGCTGCTCCAGGAATAGGTTTTTGTACCCGTCCCATCATCGGAAGTGCCCATCCGATTGGCAATATCGTAGGCAATACAACTCCAGCCAATTTTCAGAACAGTGAGGAGTTTTTATAACTGCTTTTTATTAGGAAAGTATAGCTCTAAGGAACCACCTCAAAGGTTACAGAATTTGTCTCAACCTCTCCCATCCAAGCGTTATAGTCGGTGAAGTAGAGTTCAGTAGTTACGTACGCTCCAAAAAAATAATTTTGATACATACCAACCACCGAATATTTACCCCTAGGCAGAGGTTCCCTTGGACGGGGAATCAGTGGAACTACACTTGAATACGCCTGTTGCTGATTAATCACAACAAACTCATCCGCTTGAATCTCCACAGAAATAAAAACCGAACCTCCAGGTAACAATAGCTCAATGTTGGTATCAGGGTCGGCTGGTATGAGAGTAAAACTCATAGGAGTGGGGAATGCAAGATAATTCAAATAAGCCTCAGGACGCCGGATTACAATATCATGGTCTGTGAGATTATTAACCATAACCTGAAACTCTATAACTTCATCTGGCTTATATATCGGCTTAGTGGGTTTAATCACAATACTAATCTCATTTTGACGCGTCTCAACTTGTTGAAGATATTTATTTTGCAGTTCGATATAATCGTCAAATGAGGTCAAAGTTGTAATGACAGAGGGGGTCGATTCCTGCGGAACACACGATGCTAAAACGACCATGAGAAAAACTAAGGAAATTAATCTTAGCATTGATTTAAAGTAAGAGAAACATATCATTTTTATGGAACTCCAGTTGGTAATTCAAAGGGGAAATCCTCACCAAAAAGATGTCCTCCTATATAAACATTATGGTCAGCTATGCCTTCAATAGATAAATTAATTCTACCCTTATTATTTGCATCAAGAGCTATTTGACTAGCCATTCTTTCGAAACTGTTCCTGTAACCATTCACCCAGTCTAGTGACGGAATGAAGCCATATATCATGCCAGCATTTGGGTTATTGCTCCACGCATCCCGTGCAGCAGCTTGTTGGTACGCGTGGACAGCCTCATGAATCATGGTTCCAGCGATGTCATCTGGGTAGAATTCATAATGAGTAAATGCCTTCTCCGTAATGAAAACGCTAGATTCAATATATGAAATTTGATTTCTATCTAATCTGGATCTCTAATCCCAGTACAATCTCTGATGGAAGCATCTGCATATGTTGACCAGTTAAAATCAAAAAACCATGGTACATATCCTAAGGGTTCTACCCCTATACTCTGGAATATACCACTGTCATTGTAAGCAAATGCGAAATGAAATGGCGTCGGAAGTTGGATATTATATTTCTGCTGTAATGTAAGAAGTGCTTGATCTGGGTTTGCATTGTAGAGGGCCTCTAAGGCTTCGGAGTCAAGCGTTCCATCACCAGGGGTTCCTGATGGAGGCGGAGAACCAGATGGCGGTAAGCTTGGAGGCGCAGAAGGAGGAGAACCTGTGCCACAGGCAGCCAGCCCTAATCCAAACCCTAACAACAATACCAAGCCGATCAAAAGATGATCATATTTGCCCGGTTTCTTCCGCCGCCGTTGTAAAAGGAACAGCAATACCGCTGGCCCTAACAACGCCCCCAACGGATCCCGTTGAGGAAGGTAAGGATTCGTCGCACCAGGATTGGCAAACCGGCTCAAAAACCGTCCGGTCGCGGGGTCGTAATACTGCCCGCTCCCGACGTAAATCAACCCGGTCGCCGCATCCAACAGGCCGCCGAAGTAACCCCAGGTGAAATCACCGTCGCCCGCCTGAGTCAGCACTTCACCCCTGGGTGTAGCTAAGAGCCAGGGTCACTGCACCCGTGCGTCAACCAATTGCGGGGAAGTTCAAGTGCCATCGTGGGGAGTGGTTATCCGATTAACAATGAGCCTTTGCATAACAATTATGGTAATGGCGACCAAACTGCCCAACCCTCTTGCCCAGGCATATTGGTCAATTGAGTTAATCCCGAACCGTCAGGCTTTATCACATAAATATTCCAATCGCCATCCAGATTTGACGAGAACATGATGTATTTACCATTTGGAAACCAAAAGATTCCGCTAAAGTAAATTGAAGAATTGGGCTTTTGATCCATCAAACACTTACTCTCTGATTTATCAAATTTCATTATTTCGATTCCCAAACAATCGGAAATCCTGGGGTCAGGGGAGTATGCAACAAATTTGCCATCGGGTGACCAAGCTATAGTAACCGACATCGTGAGTTCGGGAAATTGGTTTTGAATTACGCCATCAGTGTTTACAATGTAGTTTGAGGATGCCTGTTTGGTGACTGGTTCCACAATAGCAATAAGGCCATCCTTTCGGTAAAAACCTGTCATGTTTATGTTGTTAGCCTTTGTCTTCACTAGGAAGCGGCGCACCTCAGTTCCATCAGATTTCATGATGTAGATTTGTGCCGCTGGACTGCCGCTATCATCTAGAATATCCTGGCTGGAAGATGTAAACATAATATTTTTTCCATCAGGGGACCATGAAGGATTACCACCACTTTGTATGCCAGATGTCAACTGTACCAAGTCGGAGCCATCTGGCTTCATTTTGAATATTTGCATTGCGTTGTCTTTCCATGCTGCGAAAGCAATATACTGCCCGTCTGGGGACCAGGATAGAAACCTAATGTATAGAAGATTCGGCGGTGTAATATCCATTATTTCGCTGCCGTCTGCATTCATTACCTGGATGTGGAAATTAGGCATAATGCCAGTAGTAAAGGCGATTTTTCCTGTAAAGGGCAATAATGGAGGAGACCCTGTTACTTGAGAAGTTGGAGCGCTGGTTGGCGTCAGAGCAGGGGGCAAGGTGTTCATTGTTCCAAAGGAAGAACACCCAGCTAGACATAAAACTTCGAACCACATAAAGATTTTTAGTATCTTCTCAGTAAGTCGGGGGGCAGGGTATTTTGGGTGTGCTTCACACACCCAAAATACCCTGCCCCCTCCTCCTATTTGAGTAGTTATGATTTTTAGCATAATTGAAATATTGTGTCTCATGGTTGTGCACTTGCTACTCTGAAAGTTTTACCATCATATTTTGTGAATTCGGGATTGTTATAATAGTTATCATAGTTCTGTGCGCCAACATAAATATCGAAATGGTCCGGCTGACCAGGCTCAGCAACAAACGACCCCGTATCTTTTACAGTGAATATTTTATTTTCAAACCCAGGAATATCAATATAGTATTTATCACCGCAACTATGACCGGGAGAACCAAATAAATTACTCGCAACGGCGATACTTGCATTTACTTCCAAAGGAGTACCGCACGCGCCTTGAGGTTGGTCAACGAAGTAATAAGAAGCGCTAGGTTGATATCCATTTGCGGGGTCCGGTGGGGGAAGATGCTTAGTATCTGCTTGAACATATTGCTTTCCGCCGCTCAATGCCAATGATGCAGGTTCAGTCAACTTTCCTGATCCTTGAAAAGACACTCTCCAATTGCCGCAATTTCCATCACAATCATTGCCAACGTAAAAGCGCCATTTAGGGACGTTTGAATAGGAAATATCTCCTGATGTTGGATTGTAAATTGGCACATTTCCAGATTCATCCGGGAAAAAGCTATCACTTTCCAACACTGTAGCATAATGAGTAATAACAAATTCATTAGGAAGCCAATTTTTTGTCAATGCCGTTGGACAATCCGGAAGTGGTAATGGGGTAGGCGACGCTGGAGGCGGTGTAGGGGTTGAAGGGGGCTCGGTAGCAGGCGGCAGGGGAGTCCCTCCACCGCTTGGGGGTGTAGTCGGTAGAGTAGGAGAAGGCGTCCCATCTCCTGGTGTGCCGGTACCGTCGCCACACGCGGCCAAACTCATTCCCAACGCCAGCACCAAAACCAACCCGATCACAAGATGATCATACTTCCCTGGCTTCTTCCGCCGTCGCTGCAATAGGAACAGTAACATGGCTGGCCCTAATAACGCCCCTAACGGATCCCGCTGAGGAAGATAAGGATTCGTCGCCCCAGGATTGGCAAACCGGCTCAAGAACCGTCCGGTAGCGGGGTCGTAATACTGCCCGCTCCCGACGTAAATCAACCCGGTCGCAGCATCCAGCAGGCCACCAAAGTAGCCCCAGGTGAAGTCGCCGTCTCCTGCCTGCTCTAGGACCTCGCCCCACGGGGTGTAGCGGCGGGCCAGCGTGACTGCGCCAGCAGGATTCGTCAATTGGCGGGCGGTTCGGGTGCCATCGACCAGGGAGTATGTCCATTGGGCCGTTTGTTCCGCCAGGGAACCATTTCCGTATAGGTAGAAGGTGGTCTGGTTGTTGGCCGTCGCAGAGAGGGGGCGCGCGTGGGCAGGCAAATCAAGTAAGTATTGGGTGGTCAGGCTCAATTCACCCTGGTGGGCGGTCATGCTAAGCCGCTGTCCCAAGCCGTTGTACACCATTTCGGCCTGGGGCTGGTAGGCGGTGCCATCGTGGGTTTCGACTTGGAGCAGGTAGCCCGCGGGGGAGTAGGTGTAACGCCGCGCGCCGTTGGCGGGCGTCGTGCCGTTGGGCGTGATGTCGGTCAGACTGCCGTTGGCGTCGAAGGTGTAGTGCCAGGTGAGGGGGTCACTCTCCGCGTGGGCGGTCATTAACTGGTTGGTCGCGTCGTAGGTATAGGTGGTGACAGTGGTCAACTCCGCCAGCGTTTGGGGATAGGCAAGGGTATTGCCATTCACAGCGCGCCGCCCTCGGTAATGAGGCAAGCTAGTCGAATGACGAATAACATCGTTAACATCCCAGGTATACGCCTGACCGTTCGCGCTGGTTCACAATTAAGATAAGCTTTTCAGCATCGATTCACTGCTTCTTGAGCACAATTAATTCCTGATTGTCACTAAAAAAAAGCAAGACATACGGATCATTGGTGACAACCCAATACGACCCAGTACCAACTTCTAGAGGTTTTCCTTCGAAAGTCAGTGCCCCCACCATTTCACCAGTCTCGATATCTAGAGCTACCAATACACCATCTTGACGCAATGCCAATACCCAGGAACCCAAAATCGCCATACTCGAAACGTACTCCCTTTCCGTTTTCCATAACACCTGTCCAGTCTGAATTTTTACGCGCAAAATTTCGATATTAGGATAGCCTACTTGAAAGAGCATATCTTCCCCTAAAAACACAGGTTCTTCCAACTGGTTATATGGGGGCTGTCTTTCCAGTCGCTCCCATAATATTTGCCCGGTAAGTCGATCAACTGCCCATAAAGCTTCCGCTGTTTTCACAAAATGAACTTGCTCATTCCGCTCACATATAGGGTAGTCGCGACTAGGTTCTCGTGAAAGAATCGTTCCTGTAAGGGTGTCGAAAGAAATGATCTCATTGTCATATAGATCATTCATGGCATAGAGTTTTAGCGGGTTTTCTGTATCCCATTTGCAAAACCAGTGGCTGGTGCGCGTAAACAGCTCTGGAGACTGCCAGAGCATTTCTCCCGTGTGCAAGCTAAAAGCCTGCACACGAAAAGAATATGCTAGATAAAGTCTTTCCAGCCCTTGATAGGCATGTCCTATTCTGCTACTAAAACCAGGATCGGCCAGCGGGGTTTGCCAGACGATTTGCCCCGTAACGATGTCAAATGCAGTCAATAAACCATCTATCCCTCGTTGTTGATGATCCCAATCCGCGCCAACATCCATAATGGCGTTTCCGCTTGAGAGGAACAAATAGGGTGGGATGGACCCACTTGCCCGAAATGGCTCGGTACGAATCCTCCATTGTTCCACCAATGGTAATGTGGAAATGCTTGTTGTACGCGGGAACCAAACCACGGGCGTTGGAGTAGGTTGGGGCAAGGGTTGGAAGGGTAAACACCCTACCAATATCATGGGCAGGAAAACTATTGGGACGAGTATCCAAAAAAGTTGTTTTCTTGGCATTTGGGAATTTCCTTGTTCCAAATCAAGGCGTGTACATCCACCGCAACTGGTTGGCGGCAGCGGTTCGGGCAGGGATGAGCATCGGGGACAGCATTCCTGCGGGCAAGTTCAAAGAGTCAGAATTTTCTCCGCTCAGAATATCATTTGCCATTTCTTGATAAGTAGCATAGTATTCAATATCACCTGCTCTCGTATAATACAAATACATAAGAGAGAGCCCTATTGGCAATCTGGGCATACCGTCTACCCCCACACTTTCATTTACGGAAAAGCCAATTCCTTTCAATTGACCACTTAAGTCAGGAACCCAAGTGGAAGTAATTTCTCCGGAAAGACTAAACCCAAGAGGGGTGGGACCTGAAAACGAGCCAGAGAACACGGCCGCGCGGCCCCCATATTGATCATTAATTGCTACTCGGTTGCCTCCATCATATATAAAATTGTACGACCCAACATATCAGGACTGCCCCAGGCCAAGCAGGTTCGTGTTAAATCCACAAATTTTCCCAAAGAAGACAGGATCTCCTTTGAAGGTAAATTCTGAACGTTGCTTATTAGCAAAATCATAAACCTGCTCACGTCCTTCCGCTGTTACACGCATAAATGCAATGTCAAACGTGGTACCTGTGCCTTCAACATAACCAGAGAAGAAATTCGTCTGAAAGGGCCCTGTAGGCGCAGGTTCTGTAGGCTCTGGATTGATTTGGGCATCCGATAGATATATTAAATCGTTAGGATGGATAATATAATCTGGATAGCTAACTTGTGGATTCCACGCTGCAAGCGTTTGCCACGGTTCAATTCCATAGGCAGTGGCAATAAGCGATAAACTATCCCCGGCATCAACCCGGCAAGTATTTGGTGGATCGTTGGTATTATGTGTACAAAGGCCAGACGGATCAATCCGGTTAACGGGGTTTGCACCCGCGTAAAGGTATAAGTTTTGTTCAATGCGTGATGGATCTAAAGTAGTAAACCTCCCCGCCCCCGGCGCATAATACCGCGCGCGCAGATAGACCAACCCCGTCGCTGTCCGTAGCTTCCCCCGTAAACCCATAGCTCGTCGTCCCACTGCCCACACTACTCAACGTCTCCCCATAGGGCTGGTAGGCCTGCGCCAGGGTGAGTTCGCCGGTTTCGTCCACCATTTGGCGCACAGAACCGAGGGCGTCGGTGAGGAAGTATTCCGTATTATTAGCGCTCTGTTGGGCCAGACGCATATTGCCATAGAGATAGGTGTGCGTGCCATCATCCAACACCTGGGTCAGACCACGGGCGAGGTCGAGGGTGTAGTGGGTTGTTCCGGACTGGTCAGTAATTTGTTGTAGCCGGTCGCCTTTGCCATTATAGGTGTAGTCGTAATGGCCGTCTGCCCCTCCATTGACATTCACCGCCTTCAAACGATTATGTTTGTCGTACTCGTAAGCCGATGTTCCATCCGCGAGCAGGTTGCCATTGGGGGACCAGATATAGGTCACCGCCCCCGTGTCGTAGGTGTAATCCGTGGGATTGCAGGGATATCCCGTCAGACAATCTTGCTTTTTCGTTCTGTTGCCCACCGCATCATACTCATACAAATAAGAGAAGCCGTTGTCGTAGTACGCCCCGGTCAGCCTGTAAAGCGGATCGTAAGTGTAGGTGATGACGGTCGTCCCGGTAATGGGATTGCGGGCATCCGGGAGGGTGGGAGTTCCATCATCTCCCGCGTCTGAGGGATTCTGGCCGAGTTGGCCGATGAGCGGGAGGTAGATGAAAATCGGCGCTCCGGGGTCAGGTTGTTCGGGGTCAGGTGCAGAAGGGTCGCCGTTGGGGACAACGGGCGATGTCAGGGTCGGGGTCGGCGTGGGTTCACTGTGGTCAGGGGCGTTGGCTTCACCACAAGCCGTGAGGCCACTGCCTGTACCGAGGTACCCACTTTCGGCGGAGACGAAGGCATCCAGGCAATAGGTGCCGGAGGAGCCCGGCAGGGGGGCAAAGACCGCACCCCATTCAGCCTGGTCGAGCACCAAGCCATAATTGGCCACGAGCGTATGCTCGTATACCAGTTCCCCATCCAGCCACAACCGTAGCCAGCCATCGGCCACGCCTGGCGCAGAGGCCGCACCCCAGCCGATTTCGACCGCGTGCGGGCCATCGCTGATGGTAAAAGCCGGGGAGAACAACCAGTCATGGTCTTCCAGCCGGGTGGAGACAAAGAGTTGATACTCGGACATGTCGGGCTGGTGGCCCAGGTCGAGTGTCAAGACACTCATCTCTGGGGTCATCCCCCCGCGGAAAATGGTATGGTTGCCGCCATTCAGCCAGAGACCGTGGGGGTCCAGGTAAAAGCGCACCTGGTAGCTGGTTTCGGCGTTGGGGGTCTCATCCCGGACGATGACAGGCTTGGGATCGTCCACCAATACCGCCAGCCCGTAGGTACCGCTGAGGGCCGCCGTCGTCGCGACGGTCAGGTCGGGATCGTTGGTGTAAGACGACCAAGCAGAGAAGTCCCCGTTCTCGAAGCCGTCGGCGAAGAGGAGGGTGTCAGGGGTTTCAGTGTCAGGGGTTTCAGTGTCAGGGGTTTCAGTGTCAGGGGTCAGGTTGTCAGGGACAAGCGTGCCGCCACTACAGCCAACGGCACCTGTGACCAGGCCAATATAAGTGGTCTGGCGGGACTCGAAGTAATCCAGACAATGGCTCCCTGAAGTGCTGACATCCGGAGTGCTGACCACGCCGAGGCGAGCCAGGTCTACGCGATGGGTATCGTTATCCACGGCGGTTTGGGAATATTTCAAGACCCCGTCGAGCCACAGTTCCAGGATCCCGTTGTTGGCTCCCGTTCCCGTCGCGGCCTTCCAACGGATTTCAAACGCGTGTGGGCCGTCGCTGAAGGTGTAGGCCGACGAGGAAATCCATTCATTATTGTCTTTCCGGATCGCCACGCGCACCTGGAAGAGCGGATTCATGGTCTGGACCCGGCCGATTTCGATGCGTACAACCGGTTTGATGGGTTGCATCGTCAGTTCGTCGTACGCCTGGAAAACCGTGTGCCCGGCACTGTTCATTTGAATGGTGTTCGGGTCGAAGTAGAACCGAGCCCGGTAGCTGCTCTCGTTGTTGGGGGAGTTGTCCTGCACATAAAGCGTGCCGTTTTGGTTGACCTCGTTGAGCATCCCATAGTTGCCCACCAGGGCGGCATTGCCTGTGACCGTCAAATCCCCGCTATTTGTGTGGGAAGACCAGGCTGAGAAGGTGCCACTTTCAAAGCTATCCGCAAAGATGAGATCCGAAGGGGTTGCTGTGGGGGTGGAAGTACGGGTCGGCGTCAGGGTCGGGGTGTGCGTCGAGGTAGCAGTCGGGGTGGGAGTGGGCGTCAGGGTCGGGGGTTCTGTAGGCTTGCCTCCCGTAGGGGTGGGCGTGGCGGTTGGGGTGGCAGTCAGGGTAGGAGAAAGAGTCGGGGTCGCCTCGAGGGTCGCCGTCAAGGTGGGCGTGGCGGTAAGCGTCGCGGTGAGCGTAGGCGTGACGGTCGGGAATGGCGTCAGGGTGGACGTATTCGTCGGCGTCAGGGTGGGGGTCAAAGTCGCGGTTGCCGTGGGGGTGGCCGTGGAAGTGCCTGTTGGGGTAGCCGTCAGGGTGGGGGTTAACGTGGGGGTAGGCGTAGGGGTTTCCGGCATTTGGACGGATTCCACCGCCTGCACACGGTTGCCCATGGCATCGTAGGCATACCCAAACTGGGAGAGGGTCCCGGTGAGGGTGCTGTGGGTCATGGTCAGCACCCGGCCCAGGTCATCATAAATGTAGTCAGAGGTGACGCCATTAGGCAGTTCCACTTCTGTCTGGCGGCTGGCTGCGTCGTAGCTGTACAAGGTAATCTGGGTGTCCCAATCTGTCACCTGCACCAGCCGATTCAGCCCATCGTAGAGATAACGGACCGTTTTCTCATCCGGGTATCGCAGAGTGAGCCGATTGCCCAGCGCGTCGTAGGTGTAGCCGAGCGTCCCCGTGAAGGGATCGGTGATCGTAATTGGACGCGAAAGCGCATCATAAAACCAGGTAGTGGTGCCTACGCTATCGGTCATCATGATGTGCCGTCCCAGCACATCGTAAGTGAAGTCTACATCATCCACCGCGACCAACAGATTGAGGCCGTTGTAAGTATAGGTGGTCGTCACCAGTTGGGCATCGCGCACTTGCACGCGATTCCCAGCCGGGTCGTAATAATATATCCAGGTATTCGGAGGCACGAGCGCATCCTGTTCTTGATGCAGGCGGTTCAAGCCATCATAGACCATTGTAGTGGTATGGCCGTTCCCGTCTTGAATTTCAACCAGATTGCCCTTGACATCGTAGATATATTCAGTCCAGACGTTGGTTTCTTCATCTGGCACGGCACTGCCCTGGAAATTCTCAATGACGGCGACCAACCGGTTGAGATCATCGAAATCATACCTCGTCACAATCCCCAGCGGGTCAACCATCTGGGTGCGGTTCCCGGCCAGGTTGTATACGTAGTCGGTCCGCAGGTTGGTCGTGGGATCACTCCCGCGCGCGGGGGGTTCCGTCTCGGTGAGGGAATAAGTGGCCGTGATGAGATTCTGCACGACCACTTCCAGGCGGCCTAACCCATCGTAGTAGTTGCGCGTGACCGTCCCGATTTCATCCACGGACGCGAGGACTGAACCATCGGCCGCATAGATCGTGTGAGAAATTTATTTTACGGTTTGATGAGGATTGGTAGATAAATGAACTGATTTATACCAGGTGGTGGATTCGTAGAAGTTGGGGGGATTGTAGGGGTTTGAGTTGAGGATGGGGTTAACGATGGGGGATGAGTCAGGGTTGGGGTCAGCGTGGGTGTCTGGGTCAAAGTAGGGGTTGTCGTAGGACTTGAGGTTGGGGTGATTGTAGGGGTTTGCGTTGAGGATGGGGTCAACGATGGAGTATGAGTCGGTGTTAGTGTGGGAGTGAGGGTCTGTGTAGGGCTAGGCGTTATGGTGGGGGTTGGAGTTATCGTTGGGGTAACAGACGGCGTGGAAGTTGGCGCTGTGTTGGTAGAGGTTGGGGTTGGTATTGAGCCTATGGGGATTACCCAGCACGTGCTGTACCTGAGTAGGTCAATGGATTGAGGAGTATAAGAAACATTTGTAAGTGTCCCCGAATAATTTTGGGCAGAGACAATTGTATCTTGGATGATCGCGGAGGTGGTTGAGAGGGTTGAGGTATATGCTTTCACGGAAAAGCAATCACAAATTTCACCGGTTTCGTTTGTTTTTACAAACCAAGAAGTATTTTTCTGTAGAATGGCTGGTGATGTACTCGATCCGCCTGCAATGATTTCATTGTTCGCAGAGAGATCGATATCAAGAAATCCATCTGAGCGGGTATCTCCGTAAATTTTCTCCCAAACACGGGTGCCATCTGCATTGAGCTTAAAAATCCACCCATCAGGAAAAGGGGCGGCAAGGTTAATCGTTATTTCTCCTCCAACAAGGAAGCCACCATCATTACTCTGTATAATATCATAGGCACGATCTGACCCTGGCGCACTTAAAAATTCCTGCCAGGTAATATTCCCGTTGGAATCTAGTTTTACCACCCAGGCATTATCGTTAGGACTCGGGCCGAAAGATGTGGTATACCCTACAAAAACAAGCCCGCCATCACTGGTAAGCTCGATACTTCGAGCGTAATCCAATCCACTTCCACCATACGTTTTTTGCCAGATTGGGTTGCCATCCGCGTCAAGTTTGAGAATCCATGCATCTCGACTTCCTGCTCCAAACGAGTCTGTATACCCTGCAACGATCAAATCCCCGTTAGCCAGGCGAGAAATATCGGTCACATAGTCCAATTCCCCGCCGCCATATATCTTTTCCCATAACGGATTCCCATCTGCCGAAATTTTGAAAAGCCAATAATCGCCAGAACCTGTTGCAGGGATACTCGAACCTGCAATGATCAAATCGCCACTGGGGGTTTCCACGGTGGCAACTCCCAAAGCAGCATTATGGGTTTTTTGCCAAAGTGTATTCCCTGACGAATCCAATTTGATGATCCAAAAAGTAGAATCCCCAAAGGATTCCGAGTTGAGTAATGCAAGATACCCACCATCCGAAGTCTGGAAAATGTTCCTAGCGAAATCTTCACCTCCCCCATTAAACAGGCGCGTCCAGGTGGTATTTCCTGCCGCATCCAGTTTTGTGATGAGGACTTCAGTATTAAAAAAATTTGATGAATAGCTGTTCATGATAAAGATGATGCCCCCATCACTTGTCGTTTGAAGATTGTCTAAGTAATTAGATGAAGAGGAGCCGGAATAATGTCTCATCCAAAACTCCTCCGTTATATCATCCTTGACAGCAACCGAGCAAATTAGCGCGATAGTCGCTGTTATGTCTTCTACGGTCAATGTTTCTACCACCGGAGTCAAAGAAGTCTCTTGTTCAACAATTTGTGTCTCGGTTAAGTTTAATACAAGCTCAGCCATCCCTGCCTCTGTTTCTTCAATACCAGGGCAATCGTCAATAGATCCTTCTGCATCCAGGTACGCAATCCATGCTACTTGAGCGGTAATACTAGAATCCGTGTTGCCTGCAAAGACGAACCGACCACCAGGGGTTTGCTTTATTGAGGAGATGTTGGCATCTTGGCTTCCCCCTGTATATAACTTTTGCCATTCCAATTCCCCCATTGAGCCGAGCTTTACAATCCATCCTCTCTCTGAGTTTATAGTAAACTGTTTAGATCCGGAAATAATATATCCTCCATCTAGCGTTTCTGAGATATCCATGCCCATTTCATTATCCACATCCTTGAGCACTTTTGCCCAGACAATCTCTCCTTGTGTGGTTAGTTTAGCGACCCAGAGCTCTTGGCTATCAAAAAAACCGATATTGCCGGTAACAATGATGCCGCCATCACTGGTTTCTGCCCCATCCCAGAGGAAAAGCGTCCCGAGGTTAGTTGTAACACTATATTGCCAAACGATGTTTCCAGTTGCAGACAACTTCATCACAACACCATTGTATGGGTTAAATGAGGACCCAACCAAGATGATTTCGCCCGCCGTGGTTTCCCATACCGAATAGATCTCACTTGTCCCGTAGCTCTTTTGCCAAATTGGAGTGCCCTCACTATTTACTTTCATAACAAAACTGGAATCACTTGAATCCCTTACTCCTGCCACAAGAAAGCCCCCATCACTGGTACTATCTAAAGCATAAATTTCCTCTGTGTCATCATTCTCATAAGAAAATTGCCAGACGATTTCACCGTTTTGATTTAACCTGGCAAGCCAACCATCTCTGTTATTTCCAGTTGTAATGGTTCCGGCGATCGCGTAATCCCCATTTGCCAATTCTAGCACTGCATTGGCTGAGTCATAATTCCCTTGAGAATAGGTTTTTTGCCATTCGATCTCGCCTTTGAGATCAATTTTTGCGACCCACACATCTGAAGGCCCAGTAAGGCTACCTATGCGCCCAATGGCTAAAAATTTTCCGTCGCTAGTTGTAATAACTTCGTTTGCAGCTGCGTCACTTCCAAAACTGTAAACTAACGACCAATAATTTGTTGGGAGACTATTTAGCGTTTCTGAATTAGGCTGCGCCCACACGCGAGCCTGAAACAAAAAAATCGTAGCAAAAATCGCCATGCAAGAAACACGAAGCACTGTAATGGTTAGAGACTTTTTCATTTAGATTCCTTCTATTTTTAGCCCACAGCTTTCGGTTCGCTCATATTTTGACCGGATTTAAGAAATGCGGTAAGCTATCGGCAGGACTGAACAGCTTACGATCACAACAGAACGCGTGGATGATATTCCCATTTTGACCGCATCTGCAGAACGGCTGGGGGTGGCTGAGTTGCTGGATGAGCATTTTGCGGCACACGGCCACTGGCGGGGGCAGAGTCCAGGGAAAATGCTGACGGCCTGACGCACCTGCTCGCGATTGGCCTGTGGATACTGACCTGCTGGAGCATGTCGCGCGCAGCTATTTGGCTGAGAAGAAAAAAACCCGACGCGGGCCACCGCTCGCCCTCCCACGGAAGCTAGGTTGCAGGCTTTCAAGGATATTTTCTTGAACTTTGTCACAATTGACGCTCAAACTTACTGCCCTCTCTGACCTTCACCTGAAAATTCTCATCCGCTGGGACTGCCAGCCAGCATTTACGCTCGATGGCCCAATTTCCAAAATTCGTAATGAAAATGAAACTACCCTCCAACTGATTGAATATGGTTCTTCGACCGATAGATTATGACGCAAATAACAATCCCAAAGAACAACAGGTCTTATGAATTGGCAAAGGAACTCTTTGAATGCTTCACAAAGGTTTCCCCACCGAGTGATCCACGGTGCAAAAGCCAAGAAGCCTGGCCCGCTGTAAGGTTGAGCAATCTTGTCGAATGGTTTCCCAACTCATAGGGGGATCATGGCTTTGTGGACTTTTATATGTAAACACCGTCATATTTAATCAATTTCTAATGGATTCTACGAGGATACGATGTCCCGTCTATCTTAGGACAAATAACCCGTAATCTTCGTCGCGTTGTTTTCACGGCTGAGTTCCTGGACGATTGAAATGCAACCAAATTCCCCCCCTTGCCATTGCCGCACACAACAAATCAAACAGAACGATTGCGACAAGGCCACCCAGATAGATTGATAGTGATTCTGATGAGGATCTCTTTCCCCAAGCACGTGGGCAATGGCCCGCACCCATGCCGCTATCTCCGCGGCCTGCTCCTCCATGATCACCATGCATCCGAATTTCCAGGGAACGTACTCGTTTCAAAGTGTCCCGTATAAAGTCCCTGGCCCTGTCTAAATAGCTGTCCATTTCGTCCATGCGTTGTTTGAAGGCAACCTATTGGCGAGCCAATGTGACCAAGGTTCCGGCCCTCGCCAAAGCCTGTTCGGCGAGGAAGATAAACAAAATGGGAAAGATAGACCGCCCAAGCATGGTTTTTTGGCGTTTTCTACAGGGTATCTTTCTATTCAAATTCCTCGTCTTCCTCATCCTCGTCCAACCCCCAGATATCTTCCTCTGTTAACCCCATTTCCCTCAGGATACGCCGGTGTTCATTCACCTCGGCGGATAAGTCATCCAGATTCACGAAGGCATCTTTCGAGAAACAGTAGCGCGTCAGGATCGTCGTTACGAAGCCGATCTGGCTCGACAGGTTGGCGACTTCCATCACTTCGTTTTCCACCATCGCCCCTACCACTGCCAATCGAAATTCAGGATGGGCCGCATAAAGCCCTTGCAGGTAGTAACCTAACTCTGTAAAAAAGTCGGCCTCCACCCCCCAATACCCAAAGGTCACGCTGGCAAACTCGCTGGCGGCGCGATAAAAATCTAAAGCATCATGCCCTACCCAAATGACGCGGTTCGAGACGAAATCTGGCAAGTTGTTCGGCGCTTCTGGATTGTCCCACCACATGAGTTCGTCGCTGATCAACCCGTTATACATTTTCAATATCAACTTGAATGAGTCTTCATCGTCGAGGGCAGGCATCCATTCTTCCGGGTCAGGCTCGACGAGAATCAGGACGTGAAAAGAGAGCAGAGGCAGCGTGAGCGCATCTGCAGTACTGATGGTGAGGTTTTTACTCGTGATTTTGGACATTGTTCACCATCCCCATTCACATCCCTAGCTTCCCTCTGCGGGAGGTCGTCCTTTCATCTCCGCCAAAGTTCGTAAAAAAGCCAAGACGCGCTCCCGATCATCGCGCGGCAGTTGCCCAAACAGGTGTGCAACTTGTTCGTACTCTGCTTCGTCATAGGTTTTAGAAGGTAATAAACCTGCTTTCCTAAATACAAATTCTGTTGGCATACCCAGCGCGCGGGCAATCGATTCGCAAGCCCCCCACTTAGGTAAGGAGCCACTTCTAGCTCTACTAATCACGGAATGAGATATCTGGGCCCGTTTTGCGAGCTGGTAGTCACTCCACCCGCGCCTAGATAATTCTCCGTCTAGCCAAACAATAAATTCTTCCTGTTTACTTACAGACATATATTGTGCCTTCATAGACATTATGACATCATTGTCTGTCTGTTGGTAGACGTTGATATGACTATATTGACACAGACAGTTGACCATGATAGCATGTGCTTAAATAAACGGTTAATTGTCTTTATAGAGACTTGTCGTTGAACCCCATTTCACAACCAATCCGCTTAAAGAGCCATGAAGAAACTTAGCATCGCCCTCGGCGTAATTACCCTCCTGGCTTTTCTTGGCCTCTCTTTGCTGACCGGCCTGACCACTGCGCGAGCCGGGATGTTCCAGGCTCAGGCGAATGTAGCTCAGGCCACGGCAAACACCATCCAATCTACCACGACCCTGGTGAGCCAGTGTCTCACCGGGTTGATGATCATCGTCGCCCTGGTGGGCGGCATCGTGATGGGATATGGCTTTCACGCCTGGCGGTTTATTTTGCAAAAAATACCCGCTCACACCTTGCAAAGGGAGGCCGGGCAAAATTGGCTTCCTGGCCCAAACGCCCAGTGGGGAAGGCGAGTCAACATGCATACGACACAACTTGCCCGGCCCGGCTTGCCCCAAGGACTTTTAAACATGCCCCCCCTCCCTACTGAAACACTATCTACGCACGCCCTCATCATGGCCGATTTAGATGAGAACTATGACGTCGAAGAAGAGTTTATTGGAAGCCAATGGGGGTTTTAAAACGATGCGGATGCAAAAGGTGTTGGTCGTTTTGATTTTTATACTGGTTGTGGGGTTATCAGGATTATCTAGTTGTACGCCTATCCCCTCGTCTGGCAACTCAGGCAGTGAGAGTTTGCACCTTCAGCAAATCCTCGCACAACAAACACAATCGGCCATTGACGCCGCCTACACAGCGACCGCCGAACACGAATTGGGAGACATTGCCACGCAAGTCGCCATCGAACATGGCACCGCGCTGGCACTCTCGGCACAATTGACGCAGCAAGCCGCCAGCCTCGTCGCAACCCAGGCTGCCGCGACCATGCTCGCCGATCAGGCCAATAGCACGGCCACCGCCCAAGCTCAAGCCACCGGCACAGCAAGAGCCGACCTACAGGCCACTTCTACGGCGGAAGCGGAAGGAACCGCCACTGCCATTGCCTATACCCACGCGACCAGCACCGCCGTTGCCGTCCAAACACAAGTTGCCAAACAGGAAAAAGCCGAAGCCCGGCAGCAAACCTGGAACACATTTTGGCGCATTATGGGAGCAATTATCCTCATTGCCTCTCTCGTTATTCTAGGCATCTTGATTTTCAAGTTCGTTCCCTGGGTGCAGGTCAAACATTTCGGCACCCAGGAATGGAACGGCAAGCCCATCCCGATGATTCCCGATGGCAAAGGCGGGGTCATGATCGGCGACATCGCCCGCTCGCTTGGACCTGGTCTGGTCATCGACGCCCAGACCAGAGATGTTTTATCGAAAGGCATTTTTGAGAATCCAGAATTGCAAGCCCAGGTCGTCGCCCGTGCACAGGCCGCTGAGTTGCTGCTCGCGGCCAATAGCGGCCATGGACAGCTGACTCGTTCGCAACGGGAAGCGATCCTGCGCAAGGCCGTCCATGCGGGGACTGAGGCGATCACCAGCCCTTATCGCGTCCTACAACCGCACGACATGCCACCCCCTGTGCTGGCCCAACCCGGAACCGTTCAGATCCTGGACGCCGAATGGAAGGAGGCTGAGGATGAGTAGCATGCTCGCACCCATACCTCCTATAAAGAATCATCAACAGGCGGTCGAATACAACCTGACGCGGAATATTGCTGACCAGGCATTCCGGGTCCTGGAAAAACAACTCACCCCTCATCATCCGGGACGGCAAGTCCCCCTGTTCTATGCCTGGCCGCGGCGCGACCGAGCCGTCTTGATCTTCGACCCGGCCAGCTTCAAAGACCCGCGCACCCTGCTGGAAACCCGGTTCGCCGAACGGCTCGCAGCTGGGATGGGCAATCGGAAGGTGGTCGTCACGCTGCACGGCGCGCTGTTCGTCCAGGTCAGCTACACACCCGCTGAAATCGGTCGATCTGATCTGGAAATGGTATCTCTGGATTTGACCCAACAACCTGGCCCTTTTCACGTCCCCCTGGGAATGGCTAAAAAGGGAGCTTTATGGTTATCCCTCTTGGAAATGGATTCTGTCCTCATTGGCGGTTCCCGGAGGATGGGTAAGACACGGGTGATCCACGGGTTCATCCAGGCCCTGATCCGGGGTAGGCAAGCCGAACTGCTGCTTTGGGATGGGAAGAACGGCGTTGAGTTTGGGCGCTACGCTGGCCAGCCCCGCACAAAAGTCATTCCGGCTGAAGGGCTACCGGGAGTGCTGAGTGATCTGGCTGGCGAGATGGTACGCCGCCAGGCGTTATTCCAACAAGCTGGTGTAGCCAGCCTACCTGAATACAACGCACAGACTGAGGAAAAACTACCTGTGCTGGTGCCGATCGTCGACGAATTGGCTCTGATCCCGGATGAAATCCAGGCGACCCTGGCGAAACTGATTGCTCTAGGCGGGGCTTTTGGCATCCACCCGATCCTGGCCACTCAACGCCCGGACTCTGATCACGTGCAGGGACTGCTCAAATCTAATCTGTCCACCCGAATTGCGCTGCCAGTGCCCGATCACCAGGTCTCGAAAATCATTCTAGGCCGTACTGGAGCGGAGAAACTGCCCAAGATAAAGGGGCGCATGTTACTCGTTTGGGAGGCAAAGCTAGTAGAAGTGCAGGCGTTTCAGATCGACCTGCCGGAGACCAATGCTGGCACGAATGGCAAGATACCCGGCTGGAGTCTGCTGACACTGGACGAGCGGGCTTTGGTCGAGGTGGCGGTTCAGGAATTGGACGGATGGTTCAAAATCCGCGAGCTGGCAGAGATCACGGGGCAAGGGCGGGACGCGATCAACACCCTGGCCAAACAGTGGGAAGCGTTGGGCTATTTGACTCCCGTGCAACGCAACGAACACGGCCACCAGCTTGGCCGTCAGGTCACTGAGAAACTGTGCGCGGTTACAGGGCATCCGACGGTTGCGGGGCAACCAGCAGCCATCGGAATTGCCGGATCACGGGATGAGGCGGATCGGGCGGATCAGGGTCCCCATGAACCGGATCAGGGAAGTAGGCTGCGAAACGTTTAGGGCCGTGGGTCGTAACCGCACGACGGTGACTGCTTTGGCCCTGAATCTCCTCCCCCTCCCACTGAGGATAGACAAAGGAGGATTGAGAAAAAACGCAAAGAGTGATGATACCAATAGGGGTATTTCCATAAGAAAAGGATCTGAGTAGCATGGCTATAATACTCCTGTGGAATTATCCGTTTAGAACAACAGTTCTGTACCCACCAACCGTCTAACCCTCTTTGCCAGCCCCGTGAGAATGGCTCAATACTCACCAGTTGCTCTCGTCAACCAAGCATACGTAAGGTGATGAGCTATTCCTCTAAATCGGTCATTGTTTGCGTTACTTATTTTTTATTTTATAATTGTGAATTATTTCACTATATGGTTTGGATATTTGCTGCTTGTTTGTATCTACTCCCTACCGTTCCACTGGATCAGCTTCGATTCAGAAACGCGTGTCCAAATTTCCTAGTGTAAAAGTTCCGACCAAAGCTGATTCCTCATTGCTGCACACCTGGCAAATTTGTAGAGTGTCCTTTTGCACAAACGCCCAATTCCATAAACTCAATGGGATCCTCCCTACCCCACTCACCTTTGCCCGTAAATGAACGCGCTTCGCTTATCTAAATGAGCCAGTAGGAAAATTTTCTCTTTCAAAACACCGGGGAATACACATTTCTGATTCCGAACCGCGGTTCGGAATCAGAAATGTGAGCGTATTTCCTCAAAGCAATTCCTAGATAAACAAAAACCAACTTGAAATGGGTGTCATACCCATTTCAAGTTGCACCGAATTACGATTCCGAACCGCGGTTCGGAATCGTAATTCGGAAGAGCTCGTATAAGCTTAGTTGTGCCTTGAGCCGTACTTCGGCAAATTCAAGAATTCGCTACCATACTTCTAAACACAAACACCGGGTTTCATCAATCAACATGTTTCGTGCATTCAAGGGAGCCAATTAGAATTTCCTTTCACCACCCCGAACATCGTAGAGATTTATTATTCGAAATCGCATTCCAATTTTCAAAAGACGGGAGGGGCTTGTCATGGCACATTTGATCATTTCAAGTGGGGGGAACGCACCGGTCTCCAAAGCGAGGTCTTAGATATAGAAACAAGAACGCAACTTGAGATGGGTATCATGCCCATTTCAAGTTGCGTACCTTTCCAACTTGACTAACCTCGTTGATTCCGAACCGCGGTTCGGAATCAGAGAATACCCCAACAAACGGGGGAAAAGCAAGTGAAGAACTGAAAGTATCATCGTTACAAGTCAACAATGCATCCGCTTCAAAAGGGCATACCAATTCATTAGTCAGATTCTCGCATACCCCTGCTGCAAACAGAACGCGTTATTCTTCGTAAGAGACAACAAAGAGCAATCCCTACACTAGATACCCTTCTAGGGGTATCTCCTAAAAAAAAAGCACAAAAACAAAAAAGGCCCGCATTTCTGCGGGCCTTCTCAAATCAAGGGACGGATCCAGTTTTTACAGACTGTCGAGCCGCACCCGGATCTCACCAGCCAGCTGCTCGAGAAAAAGTACCGTATTGCCGGCCTCTCGCTGTTCATCCACCACGATATCTGTCGCCAGCTGGCCGATCATCGCCGTCTGTTTTTTCTTCTCTTTCGCCGAATAAACCGCATTGCGAAACCGGCGAATCCCACCCAAGGCGATTTTCACCGGATCTCTACGACCTCCGCTTTTTTGCTTCCTCTGCTTCGCTTGCTGGTCCGCGCGGACAGAAGGGAGTAGTTCGGATTCGAGGTTTACTTTTTCCGCAATTGCTTCCTGGATGAGACGTTCCCATTGGGATTCAGGCGCGCGGATAATTTCTCGTAGCTGGCGCGAGGGGAGATCATAGACATCTGCCCAGTCCAGAAGATAACTCGGCAGTTTCAGCAGGGAAAGCACTTGCTGCATCCGGCGATCCGTTAAGCCTGTCACGGCCTGTAATTCATCCCACATCTCCTGGGGCACCCGGTAGGTAAGTGCCCGCCGGAAATAGTCGTAAATATCTTTAGGACGAGCGATAGGGGAAGCGATTCCCATCGCGTCAAGTAACAGCATTGCAATCTCGCGCGCCTGTGAGACTGCCCCAGGAGGGGATTGGTGACGGTTTTCCAGCACCTGACGCCTTCGTGAAGTCGTTTCATAGCCAATGACGTTAATCCTCGGCGGTTCGGTAAATCCTTCCACAACTGCAGCGAGAATCGTGGCCCAGTAGCGGCGTTCTCCGGTTTCGATAATAAAAACAAATCGATTATCCTCCATGACCGCCCACCGGCCGGTAATGGCATTCACCTGACCTTCCGTTTGAAAGGAATGTCCCATATTGAGCAATTCATCAATGCGCGCCTGATAAGCCGGGTGATCTTTCGCCATCTCCAGCCACTCTCTGGCTGCCTGAAAACAGTCGATTTCACCATCCCAGAAACGCTCTCGAATCCCTGAAGGCAGAATAGGATGGCGAGATTGATAGACGTCCGGAAAAACTTGGTCAACCGCGATGGATTCAACTGCGGCTGTAACCCCGAAGTCGGCCTCTCCCTGCATAGCTGACTTTACTTCCGTTCCGAAGTCCTCTCCACTGACAAATTCATCAAAAGGGTTTTTTGCATCTCTTCTTTTGGGCATCGTATACATCCTTTCTGGTTAAATCACTTTGGCATTTTAACGGAGGTTCTCCGAATCACTTCTTCAATCAGCACCGCAAATTCCTGGGTTGGCTGGGAACTGGAAATAAGTTGATCTGCGGTGCGCGTTCTGGGAGGATACGCTGTAAAAATATCCTGATGTGCGGCGTGGGCGATCTTGATATGAGAAGAAAGATGAATGGGAGGAAAAACCTGGCCTGGAAAGCGTTGTTCCAGAATATCGAGAAATTCCTGATTGATATTGAGATTGCGCTGGACCATGGTGGGTAGAAAGCCCAGGATCTCAAGCGAGATTTCAAACTCGACTTCAATCTTGTTGATCTGTTGGAGCAAGCGCTGCAACCCGACGATATCATAATACTCCGGTTTTACTGGAATCAAAACATGGGTACTGACAATCAGTGCGTTCGCAAGCATATAGCCTACACTGGGGGGGGTATCGATCACGATGTAATCATATACTTCAAAAACCGGGCGTAGGGCGCGCTCGAGACGTGTTTCGCGCCGGGGCAAGGAGAGAATTTCATCGCGCACGAGATGGTACATCGCTTCAGAATTGCTGGGGACAATACTTAAATTGGGATGGTGATCACTGGTTTTGATCAAACGTTGGATCGAAGGAGGCGGAGTTTCGCGTAGTAATGCATAAATGGATTCGCCTGGCCGCCTGTTGTGATGCTCGAACCCAAGGCTCATTAATGCATTTGCAGAGGGATCCAAATCTAAGAATAGAACCCGGACGGGGTTTTTCCGCCGGTACCGGCCCCACAGCGCCAGGCCGGCTGCAAGATTGACGGCCGTGGTGGTCTTGCCTGTCCCTCCCTTTTCGTTTGCGACTGTGATAACGATGGCCATAAAGACTCCTCACGACCGAGATTCCGAACCGCGGTTCGGAATTGTATTATAAGAGAGAACGCTGGCTCGTGCGAAAGATTTGCGGCGGTTCATCATGTGTGACTCGGCGATACCAGTTTGCCAAAAATTCGGCGACCTTAGAAAAATCTTTTTCGGCGATCAAGAGATAGCTGGGTACATCGAATACCCGCTTGATCTCTGCGTAGATGCTAGAAAAGGCGCGATTCTGTTTCGCTTTATCCGGTTCGAGTTTTGCAGCCAGCACCGCCACCATTTTCTGGATCTGGCTGGCCTGGGCGGTGTTAATAAAATCTGTGCCCAGAAAACGCGCCTCCAGACCAGCGACCCGCGCGACAACGTCATCAATTTTCTCTTGTTGGCCTTGAATAATCTCCCGCAACCGCGTGGCCTCGTCCATGAGGCGGGAGTATTCCTGTTCGACGGGCTGCCGGTTCGCGTCCATCTCCGCTAGCATATCTTCTGGAAAGATTGCCGAGCGGAAGGCAGCCCAGGCGACTTCTGCAAACTCGCGCTTGAACGCGATGACTTTGTCGCGGTGTTCTGGTTTCACACGATCCGTATCCACGGTGCCTAACCAGTAAGGCAATCGCCTGAGCTGGAGACAGCTGAGCTGGCGGGAACCGCCCCACCCTTCCGTGCCTTTTGGACTCAAGAGGGCACTGGCTTCCTCCAGCACCTCGTCTCGTTTTATGCGCTGCAATTGGCCACTGGGATCGAGTCCCAACGTCTCACACATTTCCCGAACGGGAAGATACGGTTGCAGATCGTCGGTGATGTACAATTCAAACACGTCACCATAAAATTCAAACGGGAAATGATTGATGATTTCAAAAGGCATGGAAGACTCCAACGTTCAGAAGGGGAGGGGTTATGAATGGATAAATAATGGCGTTTGTGAAATAATTCACAAATACTTGGTATTCTTAAGCATCGGGTAGAAGCTTTTGAGACTGATCATACAGAGAAAGTTATGCTAATTATAGTATAAAACCAAAAACTTAGCCTAATTCTTTCATTATCAAATTCAAGTTATGTTGCTGTTGCGAAAAAAAAGCTTTTATGCCATAATTAGCGTGAGTTGCACCAATAATTAATCTAAACAGGAGTTTCTTGTGCCACCTTCCGTTGATTTCAGAGACGAATGGCGTATTATACATCTCGAACGGTTGGGTCTCAAAGAGGATCCCTTCAAGGCCTCGGCCGATCCTCGCTATCTCTACCTGGGGTCCGAACACTTGACGGTCTATCGCCAACTTCAGGGAGTGATCGCGCGTCGGCGCGGGCTGGCACTGGTAACCGGGGGGATGGGGATGGGAAAGAGTTCCCTGGCCAGGCGTCTGTTTGACGTCTATTATGGGGACACGAACATTGAAATCGCCTACATCGACACCGCTTCGTATAAAACCCCGATGGAAGCCGCGCGAGAGATCTCCCGGGCCTTCACCAGCCTGAACGTCCCACCCGCCAGAAGCTATGCCATTCAAAAAGAACGCCTCAAAGAGGCGATCGTCGCCTCTTACCAGAGCGGCAAAAACACCATTCTTTTGCTGGACGACGCCCAGCGGATGCACGTGAGCGCTTTGGAAGTCATTCACGAGTTGTACAATTTTGACTATGACCAAAAGTTGATCCAGGTGCTCCTGTTTGGACAAAATGAACTGAGCGGCCTGTTCGAGAGCGACCCGGCGGTTAACGCCAGGGTATTCTTGCTTATGAATTTGCCGCCTATGACATTGTCCAGTGCCTTACAAATGATCAATTTTCGCTTGCAAGTGGCCGGGCGTAATGCACCGTTAATTGAAGACGATGCGTTTCTTATGCTTTTCAATGCATCTTTAGGCGTCCCACGAGAAATCGTGAGGTTATGCGCGCTAGCTACAGATAAACTGATCGAATTAGGGGAGGACTTTGTAACGGAGGACATCATGCAAGAGGTATTAGATACCTATGTCTGAGAACAAGCAAAACGAAGGAGCTCCGGCCTGGTTGCAGCTCTATCTTACCAGGCATATGCCCAAAGACTCTCAGCCAGCGATTCCTGGGTCAGTAGGCAGGCCCTCGCGAGAGGTCCCTGTCACGAGAACCACAATCTATTTAACCGCAAAAGACAAAAAGATTCTTTCCACCTGGCAAAAATATTTCGGCTCTTTGATAGGCAAAGAAAAAGTGTCCATCGGAGAAGCGCTTTCTCTCCTGATCCGAATCTGCGATGACCGCCTAATTGCGGTTGGAGGGAAAGGCCAATTTGACGATATCACCGAATTAACCCGGGCAATGATCTCTGGAGGAGAAAAGTCATCAGATTAATGACATCAATAATTATCCCTAATTTTTGACATCATTAATTATAGGTACTTTTTAACATCGAATATCAGCAAGGAATTATCATTTACACCCATTTGCGTGTAGTCGTACAAGGAGCCAAAAGTAAGCAACGAAAACCATAATCGTGGTTTGACCAGCCATTTTATAAACGAAGCGGGAACGCACCTCCGGCCAAGGTAGAGCGCGTTCCCGCAGTTGAGAACTAACTACTGTCGTTCAACACAGCAGCAATGCCTCGTTTTAATTATAGCAACGAGCCGATTTCAGGGCAACCTATATGTGTACCTGTTTCATCCTAAAAAGCAGAAATGCGCCGACCCTTCCGGGCTATTCGCATGATGAGGACAGCACAAGAGGGGAGGACGTATGTCCCGCCTCCAAAGTGACGTACAGCCACCCGGTCGCGGGACATAGGTCACTGGACTCAGGCGTTTTCTTCTCATAAAATGGACCGAAGCACGCGAGCTGTTTATCCGGTAATCATGCGGAGCATCCTGTGACCCCCGAACAAGCCTGGCAGGCCACCATAGGCCAACTCCAGATGGAGATGCCCAAAGCCACTTTCGACACTTGGGTTCGCGACGCGCGCTTTTTGTCTTTTGACGGCGGAAATGGTAGTACGCAACTTGTTGCGACCGGGAGAAACACAGTTTCTCCGGTCGGTTCCGAGGGAACCTTTACGATTGGCCTTGAGAATGCCTATGCCCGTGACTGGGTGGAAAGCCGGTTGACGAGCACGATCAGCAGGATTCTGGTGGGCATTTTAAACCAACAGGTAAAGATTGACTTTGTTGCCCGACCGCACACGCGAGGAGAATCCTGCCCAGAAGAGGCCTGGGAAGCAGTTATTGAACATCTGCGGAGCTCAGCCTCAAAAACAAATTTTGACCGCTATTTAAGGGGGGCTAGATTCCTGGCGTACTATGGTAACAATTTCATCATCGGGTTGCCAACGAACGAAGCACGCGGCTGGGTGGAAGAAACCGTAAACGGTACGGCTTCGCATATGCTCACCGGCCTGATGCATCAGCCGGTCAACGTACAGTTTGTCGTCGCCCCTAATCAGGAAGAGGAAACCTCTGAAACCCAGGCAGGATCAGACGCGGGAGAGGGAGAAATTCCGGCCTCCGCCGAACCTCACAACGGTCGGACGCTTTCAGACGAAACAGCGGATATCCTCATCCAGCCCGTTTGCACCTCCCTGTACGAAACCATCGTGCGTCCAAACAAGGTCGTGGTTGTCCCCGCTTACTTGTTGCGCTGGTTGCCCTATCTCGGCCCGGATAAAGGGTGGCTTTTGATCGCAATGCGGCAAGCATTCTATCAGGTATATGGCAAAAAGGTCTGTACATCGAACTGTGGCCAGACATTCACCGTGAACCGGCAGCGCATTGTCCGGTGGTCTAATCTGGGCGATAAGAAAGTCTGGCAATTTCTGAAAGACCTGGAAAAAAAGGAGCAGGCAGGCAATTTTCTTGCCTGGTTCCTGCAAGCTTCAAAAAATACACCCGGAAAACCCAAAGTTTACACCTTTCGCGCGGATATGCCGCTCACACCGGGAGATGCCGAAGCTTTGCATGCCTGGCTACTTGCCAATGGAATTCAGGAACAGCCCACTGAAACGCTTACAAAAGCACTGCAACAACAACCCAGAGATATCCTTCCCTTTCCACCTCTCCCTCCTACAGCTTCTCAGCTCAAAATGACACCCAATCCCCGCACGGTACAAGACGTGGTCCTTGCTGCCTCCGGGATCGAAAAGTCCAGCCCACAGGCTCTCCCAATTAAAAAGCTTGCCGACAAACTGCAACATCATCTCCAAAGCCCCTCGGATAACCTGGTCATTAGCCATTATTTCCTTCTAGAATGGGTGAAGCAGCTGGGACAAACCGCGGCCTGGATTGTCACGATTTTACGAGACCGAGGGTATATTGACCATACACAGGGCATCCGGCGAGACCGCATCCAACTCAAGGGGGGTTACACCGAACTGGCCCAGATGCTTGGAGTGAGTGAACGGCAAATTGAAAGTTGGCTACCTCCCCTTGATGAAATGGTTCGCCGGAAAACTCACCCTACTCAGGAAACGTCCAATCAAGATTCAGCGTGGGCAAAGCGCCAGAACAAACGCGCGCTGGTCAGCTACTTCCTAGATAAAGAGGGAGAGATTGACTGGAGCGGTGATCACCAAACGACTTACGAATTCAAAGTCAAACTGGAAGACCCGCTGACGCCTCAGCACCAGGAAATTTACGAGGTCCTAGAAGAGCTACTCCATGAGAGTCTAGTCTCGGGCGATCCCACAGGAATGGCATCACTGATTACGGGACTTGAAAGCGCATTGGTACGCGAATCACACAACCTGACAGAATGTTGGTGCGCGAATGACACAACTTCATCCGAGCCTGATCCGCGAATGACACAGGCTGATGGAGATTTGGTACGCGAATCACACACCTCTTGGTGCGCGAATGACACAGCAAAAGCGGAACTTGGTGCGCGATTCGCGCACCTTAAAGCACTATTAATTAAGCACCTTTATCCAAAAGCACTTTTAGAGATTAAGCAACTACTTCAACAGCACCTGGAAGAGCTGCGTGCAAGTGAGCCTGTTGAGACAGAACGCGATGGGGTGGGGGGTGGTCATCTGATCTGGAATTGGGAGAAATTGCTTGGGTATGGAGGTCTCTCGGCAGAAACGCGCGCGGAAATACTCCAGAGTCCAGAAAAGCAAGCGCAATTTCTCGGTCAGGTGCTCTATGGATTTGAAAATAAGGCTACAGAGGAGGGGAAAGGCATAAAATCACCCTTTAAGTATGCCGAAAAACATCGGCACGAGCACCCGTTACCCGAATACATCGAACTAGCCAGCCTACCACCCAGCGAGCTGACCGCGGTTCTTGAAGATTGGCGAAGAAATGGCCTAGCATACTCGATTTCTGATTCTGCTTTCCGTGTGGCCAGAGCGCTGCGGGAAAACGAGTTTTTGAGAATCATTGAGGATGCAGCGCATGTTACAACAGTAGGAAGAGGGCCATAAGAAAGAATTATAAGTGTTCGCCTATGCTAGTCTTATCTTGGTAGGTATTGCGCATAGCCGCATTCGACTCATACGCAATACCTACCAACTACCCCGTATTATACGGTCTGGAAAAGACCCTCACGAATGAAAGCACCAGAGTACTCTCAGTAGAGGACAGACCGGAATTCTCATAGGCCGACGACACGGCAGAAACGGGGTGCTGTAAAATTTGCTCCAAAACTCGACAACACCGTCAACAATTTGACGGCTGTAGAACTCGTTTGTAGATCTTGTAAAGGGCAGGGACCAACGTAATGTGGTTACGGGAGATAATGGTTTAGAGCTAAGTTTCGAGTAGGGCGAGGTCGCTGGGGTATAGCATTCAACTCCTGAAGGGGCGAGTAATTAAATACCCGTTTTGATGGAGTTGTAACTTGAAGAAATCAAAAGTTGATCAGAAAATTTGCCATTCAACTGCCTCAGCCGGGAGCTTCTTACCACAGTTTTCGAGCTCATGTTATTCGATATAACGGAGGACATAGATTTCACTGTCAATCCCGTTAATCGCATCCTCCCAAGCAATGTAGGGGATGCCATCCAAGGCAATTGCGAGGGATGCGAAACCTGAATAACCTGAATTATTACTAATCCCACCACCACTAGCCGAGCCAGCCCCTACCTCTATCCAGCTACTCCCGTTCCACCGCCGGACGTATATTTCAGCATTGCCACCGCTAAAATCGTGCCAGGCTACATAAGGCGTTCCATCTATGGCAATCGCAATGGAGGGGCGAGACGAATCTCCGGTATTGTTACTAATCCCCCCACCACTGGCCGATCCGGCTCCCACTTCAATCCAATTACTCCCATTCCAGGTTCGGATATAGATTTCCCAATCCTCACTGCTATCATCCGACCAGGACCAGGTGACATAAGGCGTACCATCTGTGGCAGTTGCAATCGATGGGCTCCCTGTCCCTCCTGAATCGTTGCTAATGCCTCCACCACTGGCGGAGCCGAGCCCCACTTCTATCCAATTGTTCCCATTCCAGGATCGTACATAGGTTTCACTATCATCACCATCGCTAAAATCAAGCCAAGCCACATAGGGGATACCATCCAGGGTAATTGCAATAGCTGCCCAGGCTGAATTCCCTAAATTATTACTAATCCCACCGCCACTAGCCGAGCCATCCCCTACCTCTACCCAACTACTCCCATTCCAACGTCGGACGTATATTTCAGCGTTGTCATTGCTATAATCGTGCCAGACTACATAAGGCGTGCCATCTGTGGCAATTGCAATCGATGGTTTATACGAAGACCCTGCAGTTTCACTAATTCCCCCACCGTTAGCAGAACCTGCTCCCACTTCTATCCAATTGCTCCCATTCCAACGTCGGACGTAGATATCAACATTGTCACCGCTATAATCTTCCCAGGCTACATAAGGTGTACCATCTATGGCAATTGCAATCGATGGGTAAGTCGAGGCTCCTACATTATTGCTGATTCCTCCACCGCTGGCAGAGCCTACCCCTACCTCCTCCCATATGTTCCCGTTCCAGCGCCGAACGTAAATTTCCCAATTTCCACTGTTTCCATCCACCCAAGCCACATAAGGCATTCCATCTGGCGCAATTGCAATGGATGGGTACTCCGAATGCCCAGAAAGATTGCTGATTCCGCTCCCACTGGCGGAGCCAGCCCCCACTTCCTGCCAGGAGCCAGTGCTCGGCGGGTCTGTTGGTGTGGGGGTTATTATTGGCGTTATCGTTGGTGTGGGGGTAGTTGACTGGGTAGGGGTAGGTGTTGCTATACCTCCACTCGCTTGAGCAATCAAAATCTTAGGTCCTGGCTCCGTGACCTGATATCCTGCCACCACATGGCTAAAAATCTTAATTTCCACCCCTACGCTCGCTTCCAACCCACCATAAAGTAACCACCAAGGAACTGCTTGAGGATCAATATCAAGCTCAAGATACGCCTGAGTTTCTCCTCGTGGACCTATTACACCATATAACATCAAAGCGAGCTCTGGGCCCACAAAACCCTTGATTTTATCCAGGTTTGGTGAAAGAGTCGGCATATCATATTGAAAAGTATTCGTTAGATCATTGACGAGATTCCAATTACCCTCCTTGTAATTCAATCCACATGTAAAAGTTGCATTTTGTACGACGCCTGCTGAAATACCAGCATGAATACTTCCATCCACACCTACGTTGAGTGTCAAAATTGGTGTAATCCACACTGGAAATGGGCCGATAGCAGCGGTGAAAGGTGCGAAATAATAACGGGCAAGCTCGAATTCTACCTGAATATTAGGTAGTGTTATTAAAGAGTTAATTTCCAGATTGGCAGTTTCTTCAACATTTATAGCAAAGTATAGATCTTCTAATTGCCAATTTTGAACAAGTATACGGAAATCAAACCCTGGTTCCAATAGGATGCTTCCATGTGCAGTAACCTGATCGTCTGTTGTGCTCGGGGTCCCATCAATATCGTGAAGCACAACATTATTAATGCCCACATAAAATTCATCTCCAGTCTCAGCGGCTTGAAGTAACGAAACACCTGCCAACTGCGTGCTGGAAATGATATCAGAGGGTGTGAGCGTCGTTACGAGTTGGACTCCACCTTGTTGAATCGCTTCTTCAATCACAGCATCTGTCGTTATCACAATCAGCTGTCCACCCGAATCTGAAACCGAGCTTACCTTCCGCAAAAAACCATACGGTGCAACAGTGGTTACATCGCCAACCATGATGTCGTCTGGAGCCAGGAATTCCAAATCGGGAGTAGATTGGGAGAAGGTGAAGGTTGTCCCGTCGGGAGAGATGTCTGAGAGGTATTGAGTTGTCGTGGCGGGCAGGATTTTGGTGGTGTCGGGAATAATTGGAGGGGGGAAGGGCTTTTCAACGATAGGTAAATAAATGGATTGGACTAACCCGTCTTCGGGCGAGGTAACGTTATTGGCCCCACCTAAACTAAAAGTAAGCAATGAGAATACAAGGACAAAATAGAGGGCAATGAACAGTTTGCGTTTCATAAATGACCTCCTACGAACGCTAAAAAAGATGGAATGGATGATTTAGATTGAATGGGCAAGGATTCCCCCAGGTTAAATTTTTGTCGAGGAGCGACTGACAACAAAATCATCAAAAGATCCAAGGGTATCTCCTCCAATTCAGCATATCACTTTTTGCCAGACTCAACCGGAACAGCTTCGGGATTTTCCTTCCATCATTATACTGGTAACTTTGCTATTGACGAATAAAAGACGTAGGTTCTCGTTCTTCGTCTAAGAAGCGTGATGACACCGGGGAATCTCAGATGACCGGATTCGCGGAAGGGTTGACAAAAAGGTTTGCTCTCGTTACATTTATTGTATATATGGGGATAGGAGGATGAACGGTGGATGGCTTGATGAGAATGTCCAAGCCAGGCATGTTTGTCTGCATAGTAGAGTTCCACCGTGAAAGGAGACATCGTAATTGAAGCAACGTCGCTTAAGAGATGGTCAGGACTTGCCCAACACACGCAATCAGAACGGCGATGATTTAACTCGGCGACAGCGCACAACCGTTTCTAGTCACCAATGCTGCATCCTATGAAAGCTGATCGCTAGCGATTTCAACAGCAACATATGAGAATCAAGACTTGTTTTCAAACGGAGTTCCATGATAAAGAATATCCACGTTATTGTAATTGAGGATCATCACCTGCTGCTCCGGGCGATGGTAGAGGAGCTGGATAAACAACCTGACATCGATGTCGTCGGGTCTGCAAACCATGGAGACAAATTATTTCAGTTAGTTCGCAGCACGGTACCAGATGTCGTTGTGCTCGATCTCGGGATGTCAGAGGGTGGCTTTGAACCCCTTGCGTCCGTCCGGCAGTTAATGCAAGAACACCCCAAAACCCGTGTTCTGGTTTTGACAGGCCGAGACGACGAACTGATGATGCGGGAGTTAATCGATGCTGGAGTCCAGGGCTACTTGCTGAAGGGGGATGAGGCCTCGCTAAATCTGGCAGCCGCTGTGCGTAATATTGCCAGAGGAGAGCCGGTTTTCTCGACCTCTATTGTGGGGAAACTGATTTCTGCGAACAGGCGACAGGACCTCTTGACCGATCAAGAAGTTTCGGTCTTGCGGTTGCTTGGAGAGGGACTCGACAACGACCATATCGGGAAAGCTCTGGGAGTTTCAGAGCGACGAGCGCGCAATGTTGTTTCCCAGATTTATCGGAAGATGGGCTTGAGGGATGTCAATATACACACGTAAATGCTCCATGTATATTCACCCACACCGCGCCAGTGATCTTCGGCAACCGTGCGCCACTTTCGCGACGGGCGTGGGGACAAAACGGGACTTTTGTTAAGGTGGTTGCTAAGGAGACGGCCCCTCCTCCAGCAGACGCGCCCGCCCCTGTGCCCGATAACTGGCCCCGCGCACGATCACGACCTCGGCGCGGTCAAGCAGGCGGTCCAGGCCTGCGGAAGCCAAGAGGGGGTCGAGAAACAGGTCGGGCCACTCGTTGGGAGCCCGATTGCTAGTGAGGAGGATGCTGCCCCGCTCGTAACGTTCGTTGATCACATCGTACAGGTCTTCCGGGCCGGGCGGTTGAAGAGGTTTGAGGCCAAAGTCATCCAAGATCAGCAAATCTGGACGCAGATAGGTCGTGAGGCGGCGTTCCCAGGAGCCATCCGCCCGGCCGCCATGGAGGTGCTGGAGCAGTTTCTGGACGCTCATAAACAGCACGTCATACCCTTGACGCACCGCTTCCTGGCCCAGGGCTTGGGCGAGATGCGTTTTGCCCACCCCGGTGGGGCCGCAGATGAGCAGGTTGCGGTGTTCCCGGAGATAGTCGCAGGCGGCGAGTTGGAGGACTTGCGGGCGGTTCAGGAGAGGATTGAACTGGAAGTCAAACCCTTCCAGAGTTTTGCTGGCATTGAGCGTGCTGCGGCGGAGACGCATGGTGAACTGTTTCTGGGCCCGCCGTTCGGTTTCATCCTCCAGGAGGCGGGACAGGAACTCGGTGTACGACCACTGCGCGTCCATGGCCTGGCGGGTGCGGGCGTCCAGCGTTTCCAGCACGCCGGACATGCGCAACTGGCGCAGTTGGTGGGCGAGTTGGGGTTTCAGGTCCATGTGTCCACCTCCGCCCACACGCCCACCAGTTCATCCACGGGGCGCGAGAAGGTCGCCGCGGCGGGGATTTGCACGGGGATCGGCAGTTCTTCCTGATCCAGGTGGTGTTTAAGGATGTTTTTCACCGTTTTGTAGGCCGGGTCGCCGTAAGCCAGCGCCCTTTGGCAGGCTTGGTTCAAGCGGGCACTCCCATATTTTTCGTGCAAGCGGAGCAAGCGGCCCGCCTGATGCAGGCGGTCCAGCACCGGGTCCGCGAACATGTGCTCCACGGTTTGCCGGACCGCCGCCCCCAGGTCGGCGGCCTGGGCTAAGACCTGCGCCCGGGTGCGTTCTAAGCCGGGCAGTTTCTCGGGCGGATAGTGCTCCCGATGCGTCTGCCGCGTCCCGGGCCGGGAGGCCCGCTCGTGCGTAGCCACCAACTCATACTGGGCATTGAACACCCGGACCTGCCGCGTCCCCGCACAGACCCACAAGCTTTGGCCGACCAAGCGGAAGGGGGCCGAGTAGTAGGAACCCTCGAAGACCACATGGCAATCGCGATGGAGCTTCGCCTTTTTCCAGATCGCCAGGTCGTAGGGCTGCGCTGGCAGGGGTTTCAACCGCTTTTTTTCCACTTCCTCAAAGCGGAGGCGCGGTTGCGCTTTGGTGGTGCCGTGGATCCGCATCCCGGCCTCCTGTTGGCACCACTGGCGGACCGCCTGGTTCGCCTGCGCCAGTTGCATCGGCCCCCGGCCCCCCATAAACCGCCCTTGCACGTAGGCCACGCCGCCTTCGACCTTGCCTTTGTGTTCCGGGGTGGCGGGGCGACAGGGCAGGATCAGGAACCCATAGTGCTCGGCGCACGCCCGATAGGCCAGTTGGACTTGCGGGTCGTCCCACACGGCCTGCGTGATCCCACTTTTCAAGTTATCGATCACCAGCCGCTGGGGCACCCCGCCGAAAAACTCCAAGGCCTGGCGATGGCAGTGGAGCCAGGTGGCCACTTTTTGGTCGAACACAAATTCCACATAGGCGTACCGGCTCCACCCCAGCACCATCACAAACGCATAGGTTTTCCGTAAATTCCCCTCGGCGTCCTGAAGCATCCCGACATAGCCAAAGTCGATCTCCGCTTCCTCCCCGGGTTGGCATTCCTTGCGCACAAAGGTCTCGGTTTCCTTCGGCTCCAGCCGGCGCGCGAGTCTCAGCACGGAGGCGTAACTCCCGCGATACCCCTGTTCTTTCAGCCGGTCGAAAATCGCCGTCACTTGCACCTTCTCCTTAAGTAACTCCACAATGTAGCTGCGATAGGGGGCAGCTTTTGAGCTATTTTGCGGGGGGACTTTTTCGGGCAACGTCACATCCAGCGTTTTGAGCAGGGTTTCGTGGTCGGGCAGGTCCCCGGTCAGGAGACTCTGCTCCTGCGCCCACTGCCGGTAGCGCTTCACCGTGCGGCGGTCTACCCCTAAATCTTTGCCAATTTGCCGGTCACTCCGTCCTTCGCGGATGTGCCGGATGATTTCGCGTATATCCATGAGTGGTTTCCTTCTTTCTGACATGGGTCCTCCTGGCACCTTTGTTTTTGGCCAGAAGGATACTCGGATTTGCCGCCCTCAGAAAGTGGAACATCTTGGCTGAAGATCACTGGAACATCGTGGGTGAATAGCGGTGGGACATCGTGGGTGCATGTCACTGGTACATTATAGGGTGATCAGTGACAAGGGATGAACCAGGGATCAATCCACGCGTTGCGGCCGTGGTCAGAGCACGAGAAATGGGAATGTTGCCTCAGGAGTGAAACTCAAGCGTGACATTTGTCACGCCTGGAACGGGACGTAGGTCACGCAAGAGGCGTGACGTAAATCCCTCGACCTTGCAAGTTATATTGGTTATCATTTATTCAACCCTTTTCACCTGACCAATCTGGAGGTGCTGGCATGGACGTTTCTAAGTTAGCGAAAGAACTAACTGTATTTTGCAAGCAACGTGTGGCGAGCCGACAACGCTCTCCATATAGCGCTATTCTTTTACTCGTTGTGACTGTCCTCGCGGGAGGCAGCCCAGGCACGGACAAGAAAAATTTCTGGACTGTAGATTAGAAATTGGAAGTATCAACAAGGTCAGGGATGGACGACGGAATCTGTTTTTAAATTTTCACGCAGAATGCATTTGCATTTTCACCCTTTTTGAACGTGAAAGCCATCGTAGAACTTGAGACATACACAGAGGCTGTTAAAGCGTTTGTCGCCTCAGCTGACCTCCTAAAAGAGTGGTCGGAATGTCGGCGTGTCTTGCTCACATATCTTGAGGAAGAATCCCCCCGCATCTTGGTCCTTCCTGCCATCTGTTGTATGGCCGTAGGTGGCAAACCTCTAGATGCTGTCCCGGTGTCTGCAGCCTGGGCGGCTCTGAATCTGGCAGGTCATCTGGTTGATAGGGTTCAGGATCAGGAGGAGCTGTCTGCCGAAGTAGCCCGAACACCAGCAGAAGCCCTCAGCTTTTTCATTGGTTTGCTCTTCCTGGCATTTCATTTTCTTGAATCGATCATACAACCAGCGGCGGCCCACCGGGTGCATTCGATTTTTACGGAAGCCTATTTCCGCGCTTCTCTGGGGCAGTTTATGGGGTTTACAGACTATGAAAAACTGCCCCTAGATGACGGTCTGGAAAAATACTGGCAGGCGACGATCTTGAAGGCAGGCAATATTTTCCGTGCGGCAACTTCTGGCGGAGTTGCAATGGGTATGGGGACTGAAGCACAGATTGCGGCTTTGGGGGATTACGGGATGGCGCTAGGGACCATCTTACAGATCCTGGACGATTGTCGAGATATATTGGATGAATCGGGAGAGGAAACTGCATACGAAGTTTCGCTCCCAATCTTGTTGTACTACGCTGCAAACCCACCAGGAAACGCACAGGCGATTTCCACCAACCGGACGGAATTAATGCAGGGATTCCAGGCCGCCCAGGTGCAAGATGTCATCGCGGATGTTCTGGCGAACTGGCGTGAACGCGCGTTGTTCAGTTTGCAGTCACTGCCTCCCTCAAAAGCGGTAGAGCAGCTTGCCGCGTTTGTGGATCGGATCCTGGCACAGAAAAAAAGCTGAGGTTTTAATAGCAGCGTTGTAGTGCCGGGCAGGCGGTAGAAAATATGAAAGTGAAAGAACAAAAATTCACCGATTTCCATCCTCCCTTTATCATCTCGCTCGTTACCGACCCCAAGGCCCAGGGCATTTTTGCCCTTGTGTCTTTGGTTCTCATCGTCGTCTTTATTTCCTCGTTCTACCTGTATACTGTGGACGAGGGCCTTTTGCTTTTTGCCGAAACGGGCGGGGAGATTATCGAAGTGTTTTCGGGAGGACCGGCTGAGCGCGCCGGGCTACGTGAGGGGGATGTAATCCTGACGATTGCAGGTCAGCCTCTCGACCCGTGGCTCCGGCATCCGCTGTTTCCTGCTGGGGTAAAGGCCGGAGATATATTAGCACACACGATCGAAAGAAATGGGCAAGTGTTAACGATTCCAGTTCAGGTTGAGACGTTCTTTGACGATTTTGGAGATACTGTAGCCGTACTTGGGATACAGTTCGTTGCGGTCGTTTTTTGGGTGCTTGGTTTGTTACTGATCCTGTTTTCCTCCCCCGGCGATTTACGCGCCCGGTTGATCGGCTTGAGCTGGCTTTTGGTGGGCGTATCGGCAGCAGCCGGCGGCCCTGGGATCTTGAGCCGTTTTTGGGGCGCCGGGGTCGGTCTCATTGTGGGCTGGAGTTGGCTGAGCGTCACACTCGTCGCGGCACATCTGTATTTTCCCGGGCCTGTTTTCTCTAGTCGGGTCCGTCATGCTATCATTTGGATCTTGACCGCGACTGCATTGGTCATCTCTGTCCTAGATATTCTGGACGAATGGGTTTTCAAATCGGCCGGATGGTCTCTCGCTCAGCACGGGCTGCCCATTGATCAAATCGGTTACCTGTTCGCCGCTCTGGCAATGGCAAGCAGTATAGGGCTGCTGATCCGCAATCATTTTTTTGCAAAAGACCTCGACGTCAAAAGGCAAACACGGATCGTGTTGTGGGGCACCGTCCTGGCCTTGAGTCCTTTTCTGGTTTTAACGCTGATCCCAATCTTGTTGTTGGGACCCGACGGGGCAGTTGCACCGGGCGGTCTCACGGTATTGTTCGTCGTCATCCTGGCCCTGGTGTATGCTTATGTGATTCGCCAGCGTGAATTACTCCAAATCGATTTCATCATCAACCGCCTTGTGGTTTTCTTCGTGCTGGCGATGCTGGTACTGCTCTCGTCCACTCTGATCTTTAGTGCGTTTGCCTTCGTCTTCAACCTGCCGTCAGAATTGCCCCTCTTAGGGGGAGCCATCGCAACGCTGATCGCACTCCCCTCGGCCACGATACAAAAACGGGTGCAGGCGCAGATCAACCGGGTACTGTATGGAAGCCATTATGATTTCTCCACTGTTACGGCGAGCCTTTCCAGTCGCCTCGCGCAAACCCTTGACCAGCCGAAATTGATCGAACTGCTGACCGGAGATCTGGCCAAGCAAATGGGCATCCGGCGAACGACTTTATTCCTAGCCGATGGGAATAAGTTGGTTCTACAGCCTGCTGGGGACTCTGAATTTGCCATAGACGCAAATGATGAGATGTGCAAGAATCTGCTGGAGGCGCGCATCCCGGTACGCGCGGAACACTTGTGGAAGCTGCTCACCGAAAAAACAGTACAACGTTGGCAACGCCTCGAATGGGGAGTTTTGTTTGTCCCAATCATTTTTCAGAGTTCTTTACATGGCATCCTCATCCTTGGCCCGCGTGCGGCTAGCGATGTGTACAGCGAGCAAGATGTGCAAATCATCGCGACGGTCGCCTATCAAGCCGCCTTGGCCGCAGAGAACGTGCGCCTGGTAGAAACCCTGCGCGGACTGGCCCAAGATTTGGTACGCGACAATGAAGCGCAACGCAAAAGCCTGGCACGCGACTTACATGACGCCGTGCTCCAAAATCTGTTTTTTCTCAAAAAACGCCTGGCCGAGGTTCCAGGACAGGAAGACCTCAACGGACATCTGGACCACATTATGGGGACGCTGCGCCAGACGATTCGAGCTCAACGCCCTCCCATGCTTGACCAGGGTTTGCCGCTGGCTCTCGAAGACCTGGTGAATGAGATGCAGAGGGTCAATGAAACCACCCCAATCATCTCATGGCATTGTGAGTCCAGTGAGGAGGTTGCTCTGGACGATGAGGCGGCCATTTCCGTGTATCGCATCGCGCAAGAAGCCCTTTCCAACGCCCTTCGCCATGCCAGAGCGGAGTATGTTAACGTCAGTTTGAAACGGGATAACGGGCATGATCTGAGACTGACCGTTGAAGACGACGGCGTAGGATTGTCTATGAATGGGGCGAGCCCGAACGCTTCTCAAACGGGATACGGCCTGGTGGGGATGCGGGAACGTGCTCTCATGGTTGGGGCCGATCTGGAGATCCTTGGCGAACCCGGTGAAGGGACGACCGTTACCTTGAGGTTCAAAGCATGAGCAACCCAACTGCCATTTCCGTTTCCAATCTTGTTAAATTGTATCGTGCAGATCATCCTAAGGCAGTGGATGGGATCAGTTTTGAAGTGCTGCCCGGACAGGTATTTGGTCTGTTAGGGCCCAATGGAGCGGGGAAGACAACCACCATCAAGATGATCCTGGGCCTGGTGTTGCCGACTTCGGGCTCGGTGAGTCTGGCCGGGTACAACATGGCGACCCAACGCGCCCAGGGCTTGCGCCACGCTGGTGCGATTCTGGAAGGGTCACGAAACATCTACTGGCGACTGTCCACCCGGGCGAACCTGGAGTATTTTGGGGCGCTGCGTGGGATGAAGGGTCAACGATTGCGCCAACGCATTGACGAGTTACTCGCGTTGGTGGGTCTGTCGGATCGGGCGGATGAAGAAACACGCTACCTTTCCAGAGGGATGCAGCAAAAGGTCGCTCTGGTGACCGCTCTTTTGCACGACCCCGAAGTGCTATTGCTGGACGAACCGACTCTGGGACTGGACGTGCAGGCGGCGAAAACCATCGAAAGGACCATCGAGGAACTGGCTACACGCGGGAAAGCGATCCTGCTGACCACCCACCAGATGACACTGGCGGAAAATCTGTGTGACCGGGTGTTTGTGATCAATAAAGGACGAAAAATGGCGGAGGGGCCGACCCGCGCGATCATTCAACAGTTCGGAGGAGGACACCAAACCCTCGAGATTCGTCTGGGATCAGAACTCCCCGACGATGTATTAGCACGCCTGCGCGGTTTATATCCTGATCTGGAAGCGACTACGGCAGACGGGTTAACTTCGTTATCCTGGTCCGACCATGTCTCTCAACGCGAGATGATGGGGCTGCTGAACGCTCTGGACACCGAAGGATTGCCGATCCTCCACGTCGGTAGACGAGAAGCCACGCTAGAGGAAGTTTTTGTGCAACTCACAGACGAGGAGCATTAGCCGCAATGACTGTGCTTGGAGCTGAGATCAAACGTTCCGTACAGTTGACCCGCTCATACTGGATGGAATACGTCTCGGACTTTGTCCTTTATGCGCTGGGGTTCCTGTTGCTTATCGCAGTCTTCCGGGCCGCCGCCATAGAGTATGGACCGGAGGGAACCCTGAGTTCTCTGTTGGGCTATGTTACCTGGAAGATTTGTGCGAGCGTCCTGGCTCGGATAGCGCTCAACGTTTCCGACGATGCCCGCGCAGGTACCCTAGAGCAGACCTTTATTACTGGAACCCCTCCCTGGACTCTCTACTTGAGTCGTAGTTTCGGAATTGCTGTGGATTACGGATTGCGGGGGATTTTGCTGGGTGCGATCCTGGCTCTAATCTTAGGGATTCTGCGTCCTGTTCCTATGCTGGCCGTGGGCGTGTTCCTTCTGACGCTGGTCGGAGCACTGGGAGTGGGCTTTGCTTTGGCCGGGTTAGTCCTGGTCTACAAGCAGGTGCGAGGGATGATTAACTTGATCTGGCAGACGCTGGTGTTCTTTACGGGTGCGCTGGCTCCCCTCTATCACCCCGTGCTCTCCGCCGTTGCAAAGCTGCTCCCCTTAAGCTGGGGGATCGACAGTCTACGAGCGATTTTCCTGGACAACGCCGACCTGGCTTCACTATGGCAGCAGGGATTGCTGGTTGGATTGCTGATCAACACGGCGGTATATGTAACCCTGGGACTGCTTTTGTTCACCTGGGGGGAGCGACGGGCGCGTATGTTGGGTGTGTTGGCACACTATTAGGATCGAGAAATGACCGACTTGTTGTGGATTTTCCGGGCCGAAATGAAACGCTATTACGCGATCCGCTGGTCGAACCTGGGAGATACCTTTTCCTGGTTTGCGTTTACCTTTATGATGTTTGTGGCGATTGTGGTCGTTCTGAACGGCATCAGTGGGGGAGACCTGGGTGATCAAGCCCGGTTGCTGGTGATGATTGGCTGGATCACCTGGATGGTGGCAGGAGATTGTATGGCCGAAATTCCTGAAGAAGTGACTGAGGAAGCCGAAACCGGGACGCTTGAGCAGTTGTGTTTGCTCCCGGTTCCATTTGCCTTTATTCTGGGGGTGCGCAGTGTGGCCTATTTCTTGGGCATTGGGCTGCGCGGAATCCTGGCTGCCATTGTGCTCATCTTCTTTATCGCACCGCTGCCCTTTGCCCCCGCACTCGTGATTTTGTTCTTCCTGAGCCTGATAGGGGCTTACGGGTTAGGGTACCTATTTGCAGGGCTGGCGCTTGTCTTCAAACGGGTGGGGGCCTTGACCAGTCTGGTTTTCAGCCTCCTGATCTTGTTGACGGGGGCCTTCGTTGGCTTAGAAAGCCTGGGGTGGCTCTTCGACGTTTTGCGCCTTGCTTTCCCGTTAGCCTGGGGGATTTCTTTGATGCGTCAGGTGGTGGGGGAAGGTGCCACTCTGACTGACTTGCTTCAAAGAGGCGAGCTTATGGGCCTCCTCCTGCACTCGGCCATTTATCTAGGGGTGGGGCTGACAGTGTTTGTGTGGGGGTACCGCATTGCCCGGAAAAAAGGAACACTGGCACATTACTAAACCAAAAGGTCTTAACATGATTATAAAATAAATCATGGCACGTATTCTTGCTATTGAGTGTTGAAATACCTAACTGCAAAGGGTCTTGCTTTCCTGAGCAGAATTACTGTGTAATTCGAGTATAGTGCTCAGAGGATGAAAAAAAGCGGTGCAGTATGACTGTATCTTATGAGTATGCCTAGGCCGAATCACGCACTTCTCGTTTGATATAATTTGCTCTCACTTTTATTGGTCACAATTTCCGAGGCATGTCAATGCGCTAATTGTCCCTTAACAAATGTTTAAGATTCTCTCAAACATTAACATTAATCCCCCAAATGCTTCTCAATATCAAACTGCAACTGGAACTTCCGGCGTTTCTCCAGGATTTCCTCAATATTAACGTTAGTCGGTCTGTACATAACGACTGAGTGTTGAAATACCTATCTACAAAGTGTTCTACATCCTTGAGTAGAATTATTGGAATTTCGCAACAAATACATTCGATTTCAGAAAGACAGAATCTTCCGAGGTTTTCAGATATGGGATGGACTTTCAGAGGAAGATTACACCGTAGATCTGGAAGAAATGTATATTCTCTATATTATTCAAACCTTTCAAATCTCTCTTCATGTTTCTTTAATTCCCTTTCGCGTTGTACTTGCACTGCCAGTTGAAGTTTCTGGTGTTGTCCGGCAGCCCAATCTCGAATTTCTGAGTTTGGATGTTCAAAAAGTTTGGCAAATAAGGAAAGCCGCTTCGCCATTGCTTCTGCTAGTGAGCCACTCCCAGACGAGGGATAAATTTCGCTTTCAAGTTGTGAAAGCACTTCTTGCAGATCAGGTGCCTTTTCAAAGATAATATAAAGTATTGGTTGCCAAAGCAATTCCTCTGAGTCTTTTAACTTTGAGTACGTTTGCATTGATGACACTATTAGCGGATAACGTGTTCCTGGGTCTTGCTCACACCAATCTATGAGTATATTTTCTGGTATTTGATTGACAGGGCTATCTACTCTTTCAAGATCGCCAAATGTCCTTCTTCTGAAAATATATTCATCCCGTCCTATAAATGCATCCAAAAATATATATGGCTGAATCTGCGCCAAATGCCCAAGCAATCGCGGATACTCGAAACTGTAAATTCGATGTTCTTGGAATCCTTTAACGAGATGTCGACATAGCTCTATCGACGCTTGAGCGCTTTCTTTTCCGCGTAGAGAAACATTTGCTATCTGCGGTAACCAATAATCAGGGTGATCGTTTCTGATATGTTTTTCCTCGTAATCGAACTGCAATAGAACCTCGCGTGATAGCATAATTAACTTCCGAGAATGCGAAGTTGATTCTCCCTTTTCCTCATGAAATCTTATACTCAATATATAGACTGCAACCCTTATCCCGCCATCTTTTAATATAAGCTTTTGAATAAGTGTTGCCAAATCATCATCGTCTAAAGATTCGTGTCGATACCCCCAAGCTCCAGCAAGGCGTTTAAAGCTATCGATGTCTACCTTGCCTTCATCTAATGATTTATGCAAACGTTCAATACCTTGTTTATCAAGTTTTGAGGTTGTCTGAAAATGTGGAAACCATCGACCTAGTAATTCATCATTTACCAACGAATTGAGAATTAAATGGTACAGATCAGGATCGAGGGTAGCACAGATCGAAAGGAATCCTAGCAAGACAGTAATCTGACGTTTTTCAGGTAGTGTAATTTCTATTTGCTTGTACAGTGCTTGCCAGACGCCCTCTCTGTCTTCACATCCATCTGCTAACCCCTGACCGAACACAAACAAACGATAATGATGATTTGTTACAAGCTCTGGCAAAAGTTCTTTGAAAACATGCACGTCTTGCGCTACTGCTGAGCCGATTTGCCGGGTTATATCTTGAACCCGTTTCCATTGTTCCGAGGCATTTTCGTCTTCATCAAAGTCATCCTCTAGATCAAAATTTAAGAATTCGTCGGTAAGAGCGTATACGCGCGCTTGTTCCAGAAGATTGATTGGTTTTAGACGTTGTGATACTTGCTTAAGCCGTGATAGTGCTTCCTGATCTATCCGTTTACCATCGTAACGAATAATCCCTTTGATTGAAATCCAACCTTCATTCCACGGTTTTTGGCTATGGATTTGAATAACTGAATTTTCCAAGTCCTCAAGAAATTCTTTATCATAATTTATTCCAATTTCCCATAACCCTCTAAGATGATTTGCCAATACCCGTTTTGCTTTTGTTGCAATAGGCACATTTAATAAAGCTACTCTTGTGCAGATCAGGAGATGGATCTTGTACCAATCTACAATCTCTTGATCCGTTTGCGGATGATAGCCAAAATCACGTGATCTTGCACCAAAAGTGCTTGTGTGATCAGTCATAAAGTGTTCAGTTATTAACGCGGCATCAAGAAGTTCTATCCCCAAACCTTGTTCTATTTGAAGTTTTGAGTGAATAAACTTATCAATAATTCTCGCACGTGCCTGAGCGGGTGCATGTGTGCCAGATAGGATAATGTGGAAAAGAGCTGATAGTGTTCTACGAGCAGAACCACCGTCGTTGGTATCTGGTTTTTCTAGTAGTGCCAATCGAGAAAGTAGCTTTGCGCTTCTCGCAAACAGTTCGGTATCGTAGGCTAAATTTCTTAATAGTCGAATAAATTCATGTTTGCGAAGTCTTTCCAAGCCATCACTTTCATTACTCGCCCGCTCTAGCAATCTCAGGGTCGTTTCAGGTGCAACGGGTGCAATGTTTTCAAGTACAGTTAACTCCAACGAGTTAAAGTCACAGTTTATCGCACCAAGCCAACCATCTGGCTTTAACCATTTTTGTACAATTTCAATTGCAGGTTCACAATCATGAAGATAGCCAAGCCGACGGGAAAAAGACTTGATCAGCCTTTCTGAACCCCTTGATAAAAACGCATCCACAATCGTTGGGGTTGGTATGGAATTAAGGGCATCCTTGGCTAGTCGGTTAGAGACGGCGTGTGGTAGAACAGCCCTCCATACGCTACGCGCTTGCACCAAACCTCGACGCCTAAGCTCCGCAATATCTCGATATAATTGACGTGATGATTTTTCGCCCAGGGTTGCCAGAAAATTAAGCTCAGATGTCGCGGATGTTGTATCGTCTCCGTTAAACGAGTACACCAGGGAACAGATTTCGGCCGAAGCTCTCAAATTTTCGTTTGGCTTATGATGCTGGTGGAAAAGCCTATCAAACAACTCTTCGTCCTTAAGCGTTGACAAGCTTTCGTCTTGTTTTAACGTGTTTGCAAGAGCAATTGCCACACGTGCGTTTCCATTTGCAAAATCTGCTATTGTTCGTGCGTTAATCTGGCTGATGTGTGGGTAGCGTTGTTCCAAGAGCTTTTCGATTAAATTATCGCTAGAAGGCTCTAATCTGAAGACATCTGTTTCTTCTGGAACGTCGTCGCGAATATCATACTCAACTGTTAGCAAGCTAACCATCGAACCCGCGCATAATTTGGTTAGTTTGCGATGCAACTCAGGAGAGCAATTATCGATGATCAACACGGCTTTTGCTTTTGTTGCTACAAGTTGGCTGGCAAATGACACGGGGTCTGGAATGGGGCTGTCTGAAATATCTGTATAGTGTGCAAAAGATTGGTTAAGTGCGTGAGTGCCAACTCGCTCATCAAACAATGCTTGCACAAATCTCGTCTTTCCGACACCTGATAAACCAATTAGCCGAACTGATGCACTATTTTGAGACAGGCGCAACCGTAACTTGTCCAGTCCTTCAATTATTGAATCCCCATGCTCAGAATTTGTTCCGTCATAGAGCCTTGATTCTTCGTCAACTATATAGTCTTCATTAAGTCCTGTGGGTGTTTTTGCCCAGTTATCGTAAGGTTGCCAACCCTGGAGTGGCCGCCCAATTTTGTTTCGCGCCCATAGAATCAAAGAAGTGTGTGTACGTACCCAAGTTGCAACGCGCCCTCGATCTAAAAAGTCTAGGTGTAGTTGTCGATAATTAGGATCATCAGCAACCGCTTTTCGCATGGCCTCCGTGCGATTTTTTAGTGCTTTTTTTGTCGTAGAGCCTTGTGAACTGACAATAATATACGAACCATGTTGGTGGATTAGCGCTTTGATTTCATCTCTTAGTTTTCCATTTGGCCTCATTTCCTCTTCGATTCTTGAAGGTTGCATATCAGGTTTTTTCACCTGAAACCCCGTTGCTTTTCTTGGCACCACACTATTTTGAGGTGGGTCAACATCACTGTGAACGGTTACATCCATTCCATCATCACTTGCATCTTGATGACCACCCCAGATAATTCCACTTGTCGGCAATCCGGCTAGCCGGAAATCGGCTTCACACAATAAGCCAATCAATGAACGCAGATCGGCGTCGCTCAGCAACGCAATATCATCTCCCGTAATTTCAAGTAATGTTGACATAGGAACAATTTTACCGTGCAGTGTCCCCGCCAGCGTAAGAATGACACCAATTTACGGAAGGTTGGCTCGAAAAAACAACAGTGCCTGGCTTCTGCCGGGCACTGTCAATATATAAAACGTTAATTCCCCGGCTACTTCCCAATCTCAAACTGCAACTGGAAAGTTCTCCGCTCACGCAATATTTCTTCAATGTTTGCGGGTTGGTAATCGAACGACATGAACTTTGGAGCCTCAAATTATGAAAGAGCAAATTTACATAAATCTGATTTTTAAACTTATCTTTACTTTGAGGCTGCGGAAACAAATAGAATGTTTGATTTTGTGATCAAAAGTGGCTTGCCAAACGAAGTTAGTCTGAACTTTGCCTTCTTGAAGAGCTTTCAGGTTTTAGGGGCGGATATTTCCTCAAAGCACGCTCTGTTACTTTTTCACTGAATTCGAGTATCATCGTTTGAACTAAGCAAACAACCCCAACGGGTCCCCATTTTTCAGTTCTTGATATATCTCTCATGAATTTAGCCATACTTTCCGGATCGTGAGGAAGAAAATAAAGTTCAGTTGACTCCCAACGCTCTTTGCTTCCGAGGGAACGACGAGAAAGAATATCATCCCGCGAGTAGGTCTTTGAGCGGATAAGGCCGGTTAATTCATAAAAATACCATCGCGTGTCTACGCCGAGAGTAAAGAACACTAACTCGTCCTCGGATATTTCAATATTGAGTTCATGACTAGCCCCTCTTTGAGCAGTGGCAAACAATGATAAAGTGCCAATTGCGCTTCTATCTGCAACTGGATTCACAACTTCGTTTATGGCAGGGAATATGTAGCCCGGATAACCTCCCATACCCTCTGCCCGTTTGCCAATGACAATGTATCCGTCACTTGTAATCACATTTAGATTGATGGAGAAAGCACTGGCAAATTCTGGAATAGGCGACTCATAGCGAATGTTGCGCAAATATCTCTCGCGGACTGTAGTCGTCCTTCCTTGTTCCACACTAATTAGCTCATCCAGACTCATTGCCGTAGCCAAGTATGTGTAGTAATCCGAAGATCGCAATTGAAGGATTAACAATGGTTCTTCCATATCGCCTTTTTGCCCTCGACGAAATCCTCCAAGTGCAAGTGTTGGTCCGTTGTGAAATTCACGACTCCCCAGTTCTTTTTCTAATTTCGCTTGCGATTCTTCTATTTGGTTTTTCCTTTGTTGTCGCTCAGGTGGTAATACAAGAGGCGTCGGGTCAAATTGGCAAATAGCGTTATTGACCGTATAAGGGTCCGAACTCGAACCCTCAATAACAAACCAGCCCACGCGCCATTTGCCTATCCGGTATTCATATTGAATGGGCGCAAGGTTGCCAGATTGGCGAAAACGCGAAATAAATCTTCTCAGCCCATAGTTGACTTTTCGTTGAAGCCGCTCTATTGGCTTGTCTAAGATTCTGGTTATGACTGCGCCAACTAATATCCAAAACAGATTTTCAAGAAATGGGGACATTGGTTTGGGTGTTCACTCTGCTAAGTTGATTATATGGACTATCAAAAAAAGCGATATTTATACTGCAACAACGCGTTCGATACGTTGTGGACTTTTGCAATTGTAACTATCGAGAACGGTGTGATAAGCTATATTATTGGATTGATAAATCCCATTTATTATACAACAAGAATATTGAATAAATAGCTTATGAGGAACGGTGCTCCTGTGTGGAGGAACATCATGCCTCAATTCTCGAATGCCTCAACCCAACAACTCGATCAAGTTCAGCGAGTGGGTCGGAGCGGCACGTTGGATGGCGATCGGGTGGGGTAACTTTCTACCTGTCTTAAGATTCCGGTTCGGTCGGGAGGTGAGGGGTTCGGGCGTGCGCGGTGTGGATTCCGTGGTTGCGACGAGGGTGGTAGCAGGGGTTGTGGAGGGATTTGTTGTAGGAGCAGTCGCGGTTCGACAGGTGGTTTGTCTACGCAACTAAAGTCATTAATTTCACTTTGGATTGTTTCTCTTGATAAACGTATAAATCTTCTCGCAAAGTTTCCTTGCTTCCTCCGATAAATCATTAATTGTTTCTATGTGATCTAGCGCCCTCTTACAGAAATTTACCTTGTCAGAAACTGTGCCACTGTCTAACGCATAACTTCCCCTCCGTTTCTTGTTATCCAATATTTCGTCAATATAGTTACCTAACAGAGTGTGTTTGTAATTTTCTTCAGCCAAGTCCAACTTGAACTTCAATTGAGAAACCTCAACCCCTTCGTATTCTGCAATAACCTCCTTTAGAATAGCGGCACTTAATAGATTTTCTACCTCTCTGCATTCAAGGCAGTAATATTGCTCTCCAAGTTTCTCTCGTAGCTTTTCGTGTCGTTTTTCCTTGCTTTCATCTTGATCGCTGATTAAGAATATTCGACTACAAATTCTGTCTACGTTAATAGTTCTATGGAGGTCATTTGTTACATCCTCGTCCAAGAATGACCAGTGTGTAATATTTCCACCGCTATATTCCACGAATGAATAATGTGTGTCTTCCCTAAATCTTGATTCGCTGTTAAGCAGGCTGTTCTGATAAACCTTCAAGTATTTACGTAAGTAATAGCGGTCAGTAATACCTTCTATCCAAATTGTACAATTTGAAAGAAATACTGATGAATTCTTAACACCGATCAAATCCAGAACATTGGTATCTTCGTTACTGACATTTTCAATATGGAAGTGGGCTGGCTTTTCATCCCCCATTTCGTCTTTGAAAATTTTCTTAAATGTGTAAACCGAAATTTGTTCAACGTCTAAAGTAAGATCAAGAAAGTGATTTGAATGCGTTGCTATGAAATACTGAAAGTTTTCAAATAGTGGCTTAGCTAAAGTCTCAATAAATATCCGCTGCAAACCTGGATGTAAAAATAGCTCAGGTTCTTCAAAGAAGATTAAGAGATTTTTTCCTTGATTAATAAACAGAGGAAAAGTTAAAATTATTAGCATTTGGATCCCGTCCCCTAGTTCATGAATCTCCTTTTCTTCCTCATCTCCAATCTTTATTTTCAGTCGATTATGTCTTATTGACGGAATTAAGGCAACTGGATTTTTCTCAAAGAAGGTAGAACTCAGGAACTCTTGGAAACCCAAAATAAGTTTTCTATCTTGAAGGTTTCCAACTAATTTATCTCTTACGGTATTGTTTATCAAAAGACCGGTAATAATATTAGATTTCAAATTATCGGCCTTAAAATAATCCTGCAGGGTTCTTTCTTGATATTGATCCTCACCTTCATTAGTTGTAAAAGGTCGTAAACCTCGCAAAGTAGGGATATATACTTTTTCAAAAGAATAGGACAATTCAGGAGATAAATTTCCCAACTGAGCAACCAGCTTTTCCTTTGTTGTGTTTCCTATTTCTCTTAGTAGTTGAGCAAACTTTTCAGTGTTAAGACTTACATCACGTCCTGGAATGTGGGCATAATTTGCCCTTGGTTGGATAGAAATAAGTTTAGTTAATTCGGCCAAAAAAGGTTTTACAAATAGATCATTGGGTTTAATTAAACCACTTGGGTTGTAATGACTTAAGGTAGGATTTATCCCTCCATATTCAGAAACCCCGTTGTGTTCGAAAATTCCCGCCAGTTGGTTTTTGCAATCGGCAATAATGTCATCTAGCGTTTTTAAATCAAAATCAGAAGGTAATAAGGAAAATTGATTTGCAAAAAGGTAGCGTAGAAACCGACTCTTTCCAGAGTTGTTCGTTCCAATGAATATATTTATCTTTGAAAGATTAGAAAGCCTTTTCTTTTTCTCGAGTTCACTTGCACTGTTGCTAATAAACTCATAACGCGAAAAAAGCTCGTCGTCTAAAGCAATTTCTTTAATTTTGTAACCCATTTTTACACCTCCTAAGTCAAGGTATTTATCTGCCATAATTGATTATCACATTCAAAGGTGCATGCGTAAGTATAAGCGATAAATTCCCATGAAGTTGAATAAAGCACTCTTCTTCTATCCTGAAGAACTGCAGGAAGATTTGACTATAAATCGTCGGAGACCTAGGCGGGCAAAAAGCCTTTGTAAAACCTTTGCGGCTCTGCCGTTCGCGCCGTTGCGTTACAAACGAGCGTCATCAAAAGCCTGGCCTCGCCTGGTTGCATAGGTTACAAACCTGGAATTGGTTGGTATTTACTCGGTCCGCAGAATGTGCAAGTGACAATAGTTGGTAGGCGTGGGACTCTCCAGTTTTCAATGTTTTTGGCTCATACGATTATTTTGACCAAAGAGTAGTTGTAGAAGAAACACCTCTGCATCTCGAATATGAAGGTTGTTCGTCTGCTCTTCAATTGGAGATGGGGATTTGCTCACTGCCAATTTTTAATTTGTAATACGTATAATTGGTAATTTTGAAATGATTTTCTGACCCAATTGCATACTACTGATCTTTGCAGAAGTTGCTAAACTTTTCGACATTCCATGCAGATAAATCCGGTTTAGTTTTCTTTGCAAATATCAGTAACTGAAACAACAACGCCCAATGAATATCGGGCGTTATTGTTTCAATCGACTAACTTTCACATTAGTCTGATATTTGGATTACTAACAGCTAACTATTACTTTGATTGCTTGAGAAAAAAGAATCTCTCCCAAAGAAATTTGTTCTCCCTATTCTTGCATCCGGTCCCGCATAACTTGCGCAGTCAACGTAAGCTGAAAGACTCCGCGACTACTTCGCGAAGGCGAGACGCCAAGGCGACATGGCAAAAAACGCCTAACTTTTGCAGGGTGTTTGAAACTAATCCCCTAGGTGCTTCTCAATATCAAACTGTAACTGGAACGTCCGGCGTTTCTCCAGGATTTCCTCAATATTAACGTTAGTCGGTCTGTAATCTAACGCCTGAATGTTGAAATACGTTTCTACAAAGAGCCTGCCCCCCGAGCAGAATTTTTGGAATTTCGCAAAAAATACATTCGATTGTTTTCACGAAATTTGCGCCAGACCCCGTTTTATTTTACAAAAAACACGGGTGTCCCATTCGCTGAAGGTGGAGAAGTTGATATGGAAAGTTGTAGGTTGGATATTAGCGGGCGTTTCAGTGGAGAGTTCGAGATTGGGAAGGGGAGAGGTGAGGGGTTCGGATGTATTAGCAGGTATTTCTGGGACTGCGGTTGGGGGATGGGATTTAGGCGCTGACTGACAGGTTGTGAGAATGAGGGCGAGGAGAATGAAGAATATCGGGAGTTTCTTCATAGTGAATTTTAATATTCTAAAAATTCAAAATATAGCATTTGCAGAAAATAAGGAAAGCAAATCGCGTCTCTATATTATTCAGCTAATTTCCTGCTCAAACATCCCAAACAGTATCCACCTCTAAAAAGAGGCCATAACTCCTCAAACGAATAGCCATGATAAATTGATCTATGCTTCAATTCAGTACAAACGATCCATTTTTTAGGAACCTCTCTATAGAAAGTTTCTAATGATTTTTCGTGAGATTTATCCTCAATAATTTGAACATATTTGCACCATTCTGTCCTTTGCTTTGCTACTGCAACCATGTCTTCGACACCAGTAGTTACTGCCTCTCTGATTTCTTCTATATCAATTTCACCTGCAAAAGATTCCAGAACACTCTCAACATAATGTGCTTTCCTTTTTTTGTCATACGAGGCTAAATTTTTATCTTTATCACTCTCCTTCATTGTTTCTAATAGAGATGAATAGGTTGATTTATTGTTTAGAATATCTTGAGATCGCTCAATAATATTGACCAAATTCTTTTGGCTGGCAAGATTAAGTGCCTCTTGTGCATATTTATTCCGGTTTTCAAAGTCTTCTAATATATCCAAAATATCGGCAATATCACAATATGTTTTAACGAGTGGATGAATCATCTGATATTTTCCAAAGATTGCTGCACACTCTTGTAAAACATAGAGGCACATTCTAAAAGTTCTTTCTTGATCTTCTGTAAACCTCTTTAGGCTCTTTACAGCTTGTGAAGTAGTAGTTTCTGTTATAAGAAGATGAACCATACTTAGACGGTGAGCATAAACGCGCATATGCTGTGAACGAATTAAAGCCCATTCAATCTCGTTCTCATCTTTTGTAAGTTTTTCTGCCTCATCGTATAGCTCTAAAACATGATGAAAACCTTGAATAATAAATCTCGCGTTGGCTACTCGATCATCCATTGGCACCGGTTTATTCATTGACTCTCGCATCCGAACCTTGGTTGCGCTATTTCGAAATGTAAAATCAACAAATTGAAATAATAAGTGTGCTTTTATAGCTAATGCTCTAGCTTTGATTGATGAGTAATTATTACCGAGTTGCTGGATGCGGGATACCAGGGGATCAATACGTTCTATTAATTGTCGTAATAATCCTTGATAATGCACACTAATTGTTTGTCCAATTTCAATCATCCTGATTTCGACTTGAACTCCAAGTAATGTATCATTATGTTCATAGGCTTCATTTGCTATTCTATTGGCCTGGTGAACAAAATCCTCCGCACTCATTTCACCCTTGTTGAGGTTAATTTCATTTACTAGATATTGGAGACGAAGCATTGCCGATTTCTCTTCTTGAGATTGATATAAAGATTTAGCTATTTCAAGTGAGACAATTGCACGCTCTAATTCGCCAATTTGCAATGCTGCTCGTCCTATTGTTTCTTGTATTATCGCTGATTGGTTTAGTAATTCAACTGGAATTTTTTCAGTGTTCTCTAAAACTAATAAGCCATATCCCATATTCATTGCTGTTGGTGTAATCATCTCCAACCCCTCAATAGCCAGTTTCCATTCACTCCCTTCTATTGCATGTTCTGTCGCAGGAACCCATTGACGTTTGGCTGCATAAAAGTGGGCTAATGTGCGATGGGTATCCTTCAATGTTGCATCACCTTCCTCATCACACAGCCTAGCTTCGAGAAACTGGGCAAACAATGAATGAATACGATAACTATTGGTTTTAGTATCTTCTTCGATTAGAAACAGATTCGCTCTTGTAAATTCCTTTAAGATCAATCCACCGTCGTTTCTTTTTGTAAATAAATTAACCACCTCTGGGTGTAAACTTTTGGCAATCCCCAAACGCTTAAGCAATATTTTGTTTTCTAGAGGCAACGCTTCATAAACTTCCTGTGCAAAAAAAGTGTATATATTTCCGTCAAATCCTGAAAGACGCTTGAAAAGCTCATCAATTCCATCTGAGCTTGTTCCGCGAAATGCTTCTACTGCTAATCCTACTGCTGCTATCCATCCATCAGTTCGTTCATGAAGTAGATTTATCTGCTGTTCTGATAACTTAATATGTAATATGGAAGTTGTATATTCTCTGGTCTCATCTGGTTGAAAGGCAATTTCTAAACGATCTAAAACCGTCAATGAATTTTGAGCAATCAACTTAGCTTCGTTGAATGGTGGAGAAATCCTTGAAGTTAAAATTATCTTCAAATTTGAAGGACAATGCTTAATAAAGTCCACCAGCAAAGCGCCAATTTCCTCTCCTATATAATGTAGATCTTCCAAAATAATAGTTATGGAAAGCTTCCACGACTGAATTTCATGAAGCAAAATTGTGATCACCTGATTTGGATCAATCTCTTTGCTATGCAAAAAGTCAAGGGAGCTGAAAATTTCCCCATTAGTTTGACGGAATATTTCTTTTGCTAACTCTTCGAGAAACTGCAATGGGTGAATTTTTTCATCTGTGAAGGTATACCAAATAAAATTCTTTAGATTTGTTGTGCTTATAAAATCTTGAATTAACCAAGTTTTCCCAAACCCTGCATCTGCCTGTAGAAATATGCTTGATTTTTCTTGAGCATTCGTTATGATGCTTGTTAACCGCTCTCGATGTAAGCAACCTTCAATTTTTGGATGAATTACGCGAGTTGATGAAGGTAAAAGCGATTTGAAGGACTTGTTATGACTATTAGAATCAGAGGTGGTAATCTCACGTAATGAGGCTTTTGCTCTTTCTGTGTCCACATAGTTAAATATTTCATGATGTGTTGTCTGATCAAGAACTTTAGAAAGAGGAACGTGTATCCTGATTTCAGAATTGCCTTCCTTTGTACGCCAGTCAGGTTGTTTTTTGTCTAATACTTCCCTTAAAAAGGATTTAATCCAGAGATAACAGGCCCGGTTCTCCTCTGCACTATAAATGACAAGCATAACTGGCAATACTAAACTCTCAAAGTAATTCAATGTGGCAACTTTAAGATCTTCTGCTATTTGATTTGTGTTCACGACTGAAAATTTTTCATGCCCTTTGGATTGAACTCGGAACTCTAATCCGGTTGCCTCCTGATTTTCAAAAATTTCCCAAAGTATGTCTTTGCCATAATCTGTGCCCACTTTGGGTTCTTGATCAGTCCACCCACTTGGTAGCATATTCTTAATATGCCTCACTGCCTCTGTATCAAGCTCATGTTGACGTGGGCGGTTTGGCATAGCAGGTTTTGATCTTCGTCGAGAGCGTTCCTTGGTCATTTTGCATAGATCCCAAAATTTGAGCATTCAAAATTTATCGATTTCAGTTTAGCCCAATGCAAATCGTTTTACAATTCTGGTTGAAATATAACAGATGTTTTAGCCAAACTAAAAAAGAGCTCATGTCCGTAAACCCCATGCGGGCAATGATGTATTCGAGTCGGCATCGTCGCAAAATTGCCCAGGACATTTTTTTCTTCCCGAAGGTCTCGAATCACCGTGATCTGAAGCCTTTTTCTTCGGGAACGACCCGATGCAAAATTGCACAGGATCGGGTGTTTTTGTCAACTGAAACTTTTAGTTTATCTAAAAAAAGGAGTGAAAGTAGGCGCGGGTTGGCAGGCGGTGAGGATGAGAAGGAGAAATAGTAATTGGTTAATTAAAGCCATACCCCATTATATCGATAACCAAATTTGTAGCAAAACGTAGTAATCAGTGGCGAATTCTTTTGAGGCCTTTGAGTAATTCAAAAGCTTCATTAAGTGTGCCGCCTGTCCCCATAAGCCAATCTGGTGGGCTATTCGGCTTTACGCTAAACCAAAAAGTGTCAGTTCCACTAGCTCCTCTATGTTGAGGTTTATGCCCAATAATATATTGATAAAGCAATTTTTTGCTTAATACCCAACAATGCACATCGAAAGGAGATACACCCAAACAAATAACAAATTCATAATTTTGGTCTCGAATTTGCTGGAATTTGTAGATACCAGTTTTCCAAAGAGTAGAAAATTTTATTTCAATTCTATGCCCATTTATCCGTAAGTCCGCATCTGGATCGGGACTTGAATCGATAAGTAATCCCTTTGCTGCACACCAAGCTGAAACTAACCTTTTTCCAAGCTTCCCTCGTGCACCTGAGGAAAGGCTATGTATCCATACAAAAGGACTTCCTATCCAATTTTCATCAACTCCTTCAAACTCTGGACGAATATGAGATGTAATGGATGCAAAAAATTCAAAATCTGAATTTATGGGCTGGTTCATAATTGTCCATTACCCCTGTAATGAGGATGGATCAAAATTGATCCATTCGACATCTTGATCCTTAAACTTATTTGCCATTTCTCTAAGAAGTTGAGGGGTTTCTTCTATCAAAATAAAATTTCGAGTAAGAGAAATGCAAACCTCGCCAGTTAGGCCATTTCCCGCAAAGAAATCTAAAACAGTGTCACCTCTGTCTGTAGATGCAGAAATTAATCTTTTCAAGATTTCTTTCTCTGAGATTTTTTGTGTATACCACCAAGTATCTGTAGGCAATTTTCCAAGTTCTTCTTTTTCTTTACCTACTAATTTGGGAGCTAAATAATCAATTCGATCAATATTAGCTGAATTGAATTTGAAATCTGGCGTTTTGGCATACATTAAGATGTTTTCGTGTTTTGCTGGCCAAGCGTGGCTTCCCCCTCCATTGCCTTCTTTAGCCCAGACAATCTCGTTAATAAAATTATCTCGCTCAAATATTGGGTCGAGAATTAAGGCCTTTATATAATGACCTCTTTTATGGTTCGAATGAAGATAAAGCGTTCCCTGATCAGTAAGAATACGATGCGCCTCAACCAGCCTAGGTTCTAAATAGAGCAAGTATTCATCATAGAGATTAGTATATTGAGTTATACCTAAAGTAAATGGCCTCTTTAGATCATCAGGGTTAATATCAATTGGGTTTATTTCACTTGGAGGTTTTATATAAATGAGATCGATAGAAGAATCATTTAGCTGTTTTAGAATGCCTAAATTTTCCCCGTTATAAATACGATTGCTCATATATTACCTACTTTCCCTGTGATGCAATCCCAATCAATAAAATCGACGATTTCTCCATACGTCTCAAATCTCTTCCTCATCACAAGCTCAGCCTGAGAATTGTTGTCAATTAAAATAAATTTTCGACCCAGTTTAATACAACTCTCTCCAGTAGTTCCACTTCCCGCAAAAAAATCCAATATCAGATCACCTGGTTTGGAAGAAGTTTCAATAATTCTATTGATAATCCCAAGAGGTTTTTGTGTAGGATAACCGGTTCGCTCTTTTCCACTTGTCGGAACAATGGTATGCCACCATACATCAGTCCATCCAATTTGCTTTTTACCAGCACCATTAGGAGCTTCAAAGGCTTTGCCTATCTCTTTTGCTCTTTTTTTATCAAAGTAATATACTTCTGGATCTGGATTCTTTGAGTAAACTAAAATATTATCATGCTTTGCAGGCCATCGATTTTTTGAGCGGCCACCATAATCGTATGCCCAAATAATCTCATTCAAATAACATTCTGGGCCAAAAATTTTATCTAATAACAATCTGCAATAATGAACTTCTCGGTAATCAATGTGAAAATATAAAAGTCCATGACTAGCTAATACTCGATACGCCTCACGCAGTCTTTCCTCTAAAAACATCTCCATAAATTCTTCGCCAAAATTGTCATGATATGAGCGCGTTTCGAGTTTTATTGTTTCATATGATTTGCCTAGAAACCCTTTTCTGTCGCCATTTTCAGATTGCCTGACTCTTAATTGAGTTCTGCTTTGCGATTTGCCAGTATTAAATGGAGGATCAATATAAATTAAATCTATAGAGTTATCATTTATTACCCTCTCCATTATTTGTAGATTATCTCCAATATATATCTTATTCATCTTTTCTCCTGAAAATAGAACTCATGTTCTGTAATATTGTACTCGAATCCCCTTGTTTTTAGCAAATTGTTTCAAAAAACATTGTGCTATACTCATTTCTATAATCGTATTTATTCATATTGGTTATAACCTCATGCAAGACTTAACATCACATGTCACAATCATTGCTATAGGAGTAAGTAGTTATCACGATAAACACTTTGAGCAATTACGAGGAGCGGATCATGATATTGATCGTTTAAGAAGATTGCTAGTAGAAAATCCGAAAACTGCACTTTTCACTGAAACACAATTCATTGAGAGGTTTGATCCCACGATCAATGAACTTCGTAAGATTGTAGTGGACTATACTTTAGGGAGAGCATATGGGAATGATATTCTCCTTTTTTACTTTTCAGGGCACGGAATGCCAATTGGGAGAGATGATTTTGGCTTTTGCGTAACTGATACTATTATATACCGGGAGTCGGGAAAACCCATTCCTCTAAGCGTACTTAAATTTAGTGATTTATTGAAAACCATAGAGATTGCAGGGGTGACCCCGGTGATCATTATTGATGCGTGTTATAGCGGTATGGTAGCGCGAGCACTATCACCAGCAGATGCTGTAACAAGTATGCAACATCTAATTCATAATCTAGTCGCAAGTAAATTTGCACTACTTTGTTCTTGTTCTGATGAACAGGAGGTGGAAGAAACACCTTATGGAGGAGTGTTTAGTCATTATTTATGCCATGTTGCTAGTGAAGGAATTCAAGGCACAAAGCTAAAACCTAGCCGTTCGATTTTGGGTTTGAAGGACATCTTTCCACAATTGGATAAATCTATTGCGAGTTATTCGAGTAATTTCTCACCAAGATTATATATTGGTCCAACCCTGCCTGATTTTCCTTTTGTCAAGAATACAAGGTACAGACCAAATGATTATTCATTCTCAAAGCAAGATGCTTGCATCATTTCAGCGCTATGGGCTGACGGAAATCCGCAGGAACTTACCCTTGAGGAGATTAGTCAAATTTGCGGAAAAGGCGCTTACGGGAATCACAATAAACTCAGCTTGGAACCATGGCAACTGTTAGAAGATGTTCCAAATGTATTTCCTCAAAAGAGAAGACTAACTGAAACCGGAATAAAATTTGCCAAAGGTGAGATTCTTATACCGAAAAAAATCCTCAAAGATCCAGACACAGAAGTTTTCACTCCAGTAAAAGACACGAATCTGATTGGAATAAAGGATTTTTAGATCAATGGAAGGACCAATATCTTTAATGTCCAAGTTGGACAGATGTATTTTAAACTGAGCCAACATGAAACTCGGTTTCACCGCCAAGTATGAAAATGGCTGTATTTTCAGAACAGTTGGGGCGTTCCTAAACCTTAAATATCAAATCCAAATAATTCTTCAACAGTTCGCTCACCAGCCCTCGCATCGGCATCGTCGCAACGAAATAGGGGTACAAAAATGAGGCTATTTCTCCCATTAATTTTCGTTGAGCCAATTGCCATTTTTCGTTGGTAGTTAAATTTGAAACCCCAGCATATGGGCAAAGGTGTCTGTTGCCTACTACACACAACAACGCCCAATGATAATCGGGCGTTGTTTTCGCGTTGGCTTGCAAGTTAGATTGATATGAGGGTTTGAGAGATAGTGGTTACCTTAATTGTCTTAGAGAAAAGTATATCTGCCAAAGAATCTGGTTCCCTCCGCCCTTGTATCCAGTCAAGTATCAGCCTCACGGTCAATGTAACGTGATTGACTCCGCGACTACTTCGTGAAGATAATATTCTGAGGCAACCAGGATGGAAAGTAAGATTCCTGATGATGTAATGCGCTAATTGTCACTTGATAAATATTTAAAAAATCAACAATGCCCAGCGAATGTCGGGCATTGTTGATTAAGATCCTCTAAAACGTTAATCCCCCAGGTGCTTCTCAATATCAAACTGCAACTGAAAAGTTCTGCGTTTCTCCAGAATTTCCTCAATGTTAACGTTAGTCGGTCTGTAATCTAACGACTGATGACTACCCTCTCATGCGTCAGTGCGTCATCGAAAAGCTGGCCTCACAAACCGGCATCGAAGTTGTTGGGGCAGGCGCGCCTGGGCAATTGTTGACACTGGTATCGGCGTGCGCGCCCGCCCTATCAGTATGTCCAACTCAATCCCGTCACCCTGCGCCGTTCCATTGACGAGAAATTCGCCCGTTTATGGAAACTTCCAAAGTAACTTTTTCTTTTGAGCCAACGTTTTCCCTAAGTTACCTTTCTTTTTGAGTTACTACGTGGTCCCCACCAGATGCACACCAGCACGGACCACCGCTTGAGAAGTGGTGACATTTGTATGAACCGAACGGGATGTAGGTCACTGCCCAGACGGGACATTTGACCAAAAAAGACGAGACGTATATCCACATAAGGACGGGACGTAGGTCTCTCGCCTTTCCAGCAATTATTATCTAGAATAGGGGAGTATGCGAACCAAAACGACCTCAATAGCCTTATAGATGCACAGTTCATGCGCGGGTTCAAGGGCCCTTGCGCGGACCGTGACATAGCTCACGCCCTTCACGGGATGTAAGTCACGCATAAATAGTGACGTGTGCCTGCTTTCGACAGGAGATAGGTCACTCGCTTTTCCAGGCGAGATTCCCTAGAATAGGAGCGACATGAAAAGCCACCTATTGCCTTCAATGTCTTCAACGGAGTTCTTCGATGCCAACAAGTAACCCCGCTTCTGATGAAACCGAACGGCTCGAAGCCCTCTTCACTCGCGAGAATGAAGCAGCCAGTGGATGCACATCCGGGATAACAGGGTGGGGGAGTCCCCGACGGTCCTTTCAAAGAGGCACACCTCTATTGACGCGCCTCATCACAAGCGGGGAACGGTGCCAGACTCCCACAAGTGTGTTTGACCTCGTGGAAGATTTGCGGGCCAACTTGCAGATTGATTTACACGACGAGGAAACCTGACCCTGAGAAGGGCGAGGTGGAGTTAAATATGATGCGTATAGCCATAAATACACAAACTCCCGATTATTGGAGAAGAAAACCCCATGAACCCTAACTTCCTTATCCCATCTCGGATGGCCCTTTCCTGGAAAGTCACTTCCTGGCAACGTTCCTGGGGCGCGATGTTCAAACGTTCTTTGGGAAAGACTGTCCTCGTCTTTCTCTATCCTCATCCCGCGCCGCGCCTCTTCCATACCTACTGCTGCCCACCGTTACGGATCATCACCCTGAATGGTGGGGGAGAGATGAGCTCCGACCAGGTCGTGGCCCCCAACCACTTCGTCCGCTTACCCGCCAGTCAGGTGGTCATCGAAACCGACCCTGAACAGGAGCTGACGCCTGGCGACATAGAGAATCTGTTTCAGGAAGCTACCGCCCGCCTGCCCAGGGTCATCTCCGGCTCCTGGGAGGAGGATACCTCGCTCTACAGGTTGCTATTCGCTTTACTTGGCGGAGCGGTGGCCGATATCCGGCGGATCAATGAACTCCACTTCCGCAGTGGCGAGATTTGCCTGGCAAGGATGCACGCCCGGTATTCGCTCCATGAGTGTGGGAAAGTGGCCAGTTCTGCGATGTTCTTATTGGACTATGAAGACCACGTCCAGATTCCAGAGACGGCGCTGAGGCTTGCGCGCTATTACCTGGAAATCGAAGCCGAGGCCGGAGACCTGGAGGAATTGCTCGCGGCCGCGGCGGCTGGAGAACCGTGGAAGCAAGACTTCGCCGCAACCGGTAAGGTCGCCTGCATGAGCTGCGCCAATCCCCGCTATTCCTGGCGTCCGGTGCTGGCTGCGCCGGAAACCATCCCGGTCGAAGCCACCTGGCGCTACGAACGCCCGGAGAACCACATCCCGCTATGCTTCCGCTGTGCGGCTACGCTGGACTGGCACCAACAGGAATCCGTCCGCCTTGGCCTGGCACAGGGTTTATGGGGGATGCGCTTCGACGCTTTTCTGGTCTGGCACAATGCCGTTTCCACGAAACAGTTGCCGCCAGACTGGGACCGGGATGCCTACCCGCTTTGGCCGCGTGCATATGGAGGGGACACCTGGGAGACCGGCAGTGGTGCGATTTTGTATGCCGACCCGCGCCCCCCGCAAGACATCTGCCGGAAGGCCGAACACCTGGCGGCCCTCCAGCTTATCCTGACCCGACCCACGGATGCCCATGCGGGCCGCCCGCGAAAACAACCCTGGCAGTTTGAAGTTCACTTGAGTGGTTTTTCCAAGGAGGTCAATGGAATTATGGATACCACCCGACCTCCCCTGGCCAGATTCTGGTAAGGTGGCCTAAACCTACATAGGAGTGATGACTGATGAATATCCTTGCCTTCCTTGGTGCGCTCGCTCTGAGCGTGTTCGCTTTTGAACTGGCTTCGGCCTTGAGCGGCGGTTTGATCCGTCGCAATCGCCTGGCTGGCGTGCAGAGCGGTCAGACTGCCGCCCCCGCGCCTCCCTCCGGGCAATATCGTTCCGCCTGGTACGCCATCCTGGTAGCCGCGCTGCCTTCCCGTTTCGACCCTAAGACGTCCAAAACCCTCCCTGATGTGATCAGCCTGCTGCGCCGGGCAGGATACCCGTATGACACCCCCGGCGAATTCTACGCTGCGGCGGTGCGGACCTTTTCCCTCTACCTGGCAGTTGCCGGATTGTTAGCCGGGGTGATGGCCTCGCTGGGGATGATTCCGGCTAGTCTCGCCGTAGCCGCCCTCTTCATCTTCCTCGGCCTGCGACGGCCTTACATCCGGCTGAAGCTGCTGGCGAAGAAACGGGCGGAGGCGCTTCGCAGCAACATGCTAACTGGCCTGGCGATGCTCCACGCGCTGATGTCGGCAGGGGTAGGCGTGCAGGAAGCGCTGCGCCGCACCGCCGGGGTGGGCGGCCCGTTCTGCAACCTCCTGGGACTGCTGAACGCCCGGATGGAGGTGGACGATTTTCACAAAGCCCTCGCCACTACCCGCGCGCATCTGCCTGATCTACAAGACGTTGAAGCCGGACTCTTCCTACGGGATGTGGAAGCTTTTTTTGTCCACAACCGTCCGCTTCTACCCGGTGTCCAGGCGCTCCACCAGGCCACCCACCGGAATGTCGTGGAAGCCACCGAAGCCCGGGCGGCCCTCGTTCGGCAACGGAGCGGTCTATTCGGAGTGCTGGCTGTCATGGGGCTGGTCATATCTATCATCGCTCCCTTCGCAGGCATTTTGTTCTGAAGCAGGAACTTACCAAGATGGATGTTGACGCAGCAAACTGGTTTATTGCCGGATTTAGTCTGGGTTTTATCATGGGCGCCCTGGCCTGGGCAGTGATTTTTATGTTTTCCTGGCAACGAAGGAAATAGGGGTGGTCTTCCTGAATTTTGGATACGGCCGGACCTCCCCTGCGTGAAATTTGCTATCCTGCTTACTGGATGAGGACGCCTTGCATAGCAAGGACTGATCCCAACCCCCACATCTCTCTCATACAGGAGGCTGATATGTTGACAACGATGCTTCAAAATGGAAAAGCAGGGCGCAAGGCCCTGCAGAACGGCCAACAGCTTGTGGCCCGCTTCATCCGCGCGGATGAAGGGCAGGATTTCGCGGAATATGCGCTGATCCTGGGCGCCATCGCCGTGGTCGCCCTGGCGGTGATTTCGGCGTACAAAAACGAGCTGCTCACCGCGTTCCAAAACGCTATCGCCGCGCTGCAAGCGGCCAACGGGTAGGAATATGGTGATGAAACGCCCCAGACGGTCCGAAACCGGCCAGGCCCTTCGACAAGCCGCCAAAGGCGGCCACTCAGGGCAGGCCATGGCTGAATATGCAGTTGCTTTGCCCGTCCTCATCCTGCTGTTGTTCGGCATGACCTTCGCGGCGTTCTACGCGTTCCGCGCGGCGGCGGCTGACTGGGGCGTTTTCATCACCGGCGTTGCCGAAGGCGCGTACGACACTCCAGCCACGAACCAGGCGCGCCAGTCGGTGGTCTGGATGGACATTCGCAGTGGCCTCACGACGGGAGCCCAGCTAGACGACCGCCAGGTGCAGTCGCAAATCGGGATCGTGACCTCCCACCCCTGGTTATTCGGCCTCAATCTGGCCGAAGCCCACCAGGGCGGGGCCACTTTCCGGCTCTGGCGGTTTTACGCCGGGCCACCGGAAGGAGAGATTGAATGAATGGGTCAAACACTAAGTGTCAGGGGTCAGGTATCAAGTATCAGGCGAGACCAGCGAACCTGATACCTGACACTCGAATACCTGAAACCCGCGAACGCGGTCAAGCCCTGGCCGAAACCGCCATCTTTTCCGCGATGGCCGTGCTGCTGGCTTTTGGGTTGTTAGCGCTGATCCCCGTTCACCGGGCGCGCACCGTGGCCACCTCTGCCGCGTACGGTTGTGCCCAGTTCGTCTCCCAATCTCCCAACCCCAGTTGGGCCGTCTGGCAGGCAGAACAGGTAGCCTGGCAGACGCTCGAAGAAGCCTGGAGCGGGACGGCGGGGGTGCAGTATGACGTGCAGGTGCTCGCGCCCTCCGGGCCGGGAAGCCAGGGTGGGTGCGCCGTTTCCTACCGGCCCACCATTCTCTTCAACGGTCTATTAGGGCTGCCTGATCCCGGTTGGCGCACCGTGACGTTCTTTTCCCAGTCCGAAGCCTGGAAAGCGAGGTGGAGATGAAATGGAATGCTGATTGGAGATGGTATGGGTGTACCCCCACACCCCATCTCCGATTGCTGATTGCGGATTGGAAAATCTCCAAAATCAGCAATCGGAGAAACTCGTTTCTCCAATCCACAATCAAAAATCAAATGGAGCGCGGTCAGGCCGTTGCCCATTTCGCCATCCTGATCCCGGTGACGATCCTGTTCTTCCTGGGTGTCGTGGACTATATGGTGAGCAACGCCCGGGCGATGGACACGGTGGCTGCCGCCGATCTGGCCGCTCACGCTGGGGCACAGTCCATCACCCTGCTGCCAGACGGCACGATCGATTCAGACGTCTCCCTGGCTCAGCAGGTCGCCACGGCGTACTTTGCCGCGCAGGCTCCGCAAGAGGCTGCCCTGGGTTCGGTCTCTTGCGGGTTGGTGCAGAACCGCCCGGCCTGCCAGGTTTCTGCGGCGGTGCAGTCGGCTGGCTGGTTACTGCCCCCGCAATGGATCACCGTTCACGCGATAGGATACCTGGCTTACGGCGTGACGGAAGATGATCAATGATTGGGTGTCAAGTGCTCCAGTTTCAGGTGTCAGGTTGCCTGCAATATCAAACACCCAATACCTGACACTTGACACTTAAACACCTGACACCTACTGAAGGAGTACCCATGTCCAACTTACGTGATCACCTGACCTATCCCGACCTGGCGGGGACGCGCAAACTGCGGCGCTATGTCCTTGCCGCGCTATTGCTATTAGTCCTCGTCATGGCCCTGTTCGGGTGGGCGCGACTCCAGCGTTCCCAGGTACGGGCAGAAGTCTTTGCCACGCCGCGCCCGGTTTCGGAAGTTGAAGTTCAGCCGGTCGCCCTCCCTTCTCTCACTGCGACGCCCGAACCGACTCCCATGGCAGGTTGCCCCACAGACCCGGAAGAATGGACGTTTTTAGACGCCTTCCCCGGCGACAATTACAAGCGGATCGAACCCGGATGCGTCTATGAAAGCCTGGCAAAAACCGTTGCCTGGCATATGTTGGAACGCATCGGATACAGCAAACCCGAAGCCACCGAAATGCTTGGCTTTGACGGCATCCCATACAGGCGGATCGAAACCATTCAGGGGCTTACCAGCCTCAAAGGCCCGTTGGACCTAGCAGTGACGATGGAATGGGGACCACACCCGGATTACCGGTACTGGACGCTGGACGAAAATGGCAATCCTGGGATGGCGTATGCCTTACAAGGCTGTTATCGTGCCCATACCGTCGTGGGCAACCGCGTCGAAAGCTGGGGACCCTATCCCGTGCATTGTGTGGTGGCGGTGGACTATTCCCCCGGCTGGACAGTGCACGAGCTCGGTGAATACCGATATACAGCGAACTGGGCCGATCAGCCTGGTGCGCGTGTGTTTGTGCTGTTTGCCTATACCAGTGAGGGGCAGTGGGTGCTGGTCGGTGAACTGGCCGACCTGTATGTAAGCCATGATCAGATCGGCGCAGATTTGGCTGGAGACCGGGAAGCCGCCGCAGCCCGGCATGGGGTAATGGTGTGGGACGCCAACTGGCTGTTTACAACTTATGGCTTTGCTCCCTACCCACTCCAAGAAGGTTGGCAGGCCATGACTGATCCGGCAGCCTTACAGCCGATGGGGGAAGAACTCAATCAATATGTAGAGGTGCCCTGATGATTACCTGGAATCGAAACACGCTCCGTATCATTTGCCTTCTGGCCATCCTGATAAGTCTTTTGGCTGTCTCAGTCTCACCCGTCGGAGCCAGTGCCATCCAACAGGCTGGCGATGAGTGTGAGACCGTCTTCAACCCGGTTCCTCCCCCAGGCACTTGGACGACGATCTGTTCCGGTGGGGGAGGGGGCGGCACGATTATTAATCCTCCTGGCGGAGGTGGAGGGAGTTGCACACCTGGCACGATTGCCGTGGGCACCCAGGTGGTTGGCGGGGATGCCCTGTGCGAAGTCTATATGATTTGGTATGACACCTGTACAGGGCAGATCATCTCCTCCCAATTGATAGATGTCATTCTGGGCGGTTCCTGTTCGGCCCCGCCCGCTGACCCACCTACCAACCCCTGTATCGCCTTTGTCATCACAGCGGGAGGGATGTACTGTCAGACTGCCTGGGGGATCGACTGGTTTCTCGAAGCCAGTGTCAGTTTCCCGAACACCTTTTTGGATATCCGCCCCTTCCCGGTCACGTTAGTCCGCTGGCCGAGCGCGGTGCGCAATGGCGGCACCCCCCCGGCGTCCGGCTCTGGCACACTCGATTATATCGCCTATGGCGGGGGGGACGAGGACGACCCTGAAGTGGGTGACTGGCGGGACGTAACCCTCACCCTCAGCCTTACGCCCGCGTCCCCGCTCTTATTTTTCACGATGCCGCAAATTGGGACCCTCGCACTGCCAGACGTCGGCCCGTCCGGGCCGCCTGTGACTTTCCAGTTTGAACTGCCTTCCCATCCTGAAGCTGGGGGCAATATCCTGGCCGGGCAGGTGAGTGGCTTAGACGAACTGCCCGAGGACATGCCGCTCTTTGCCGGTTCGGCGACCTCCGCCTATCGGCTGTTCTGGTCGCTTTCCTACGAGGAATATGACAAGGACTGCGAACCCGGCCCCGATCCGGGGACAGGTACGTTCAACTGCAAAACGAGCGGACAGACGGCCGAGGACGATGGCCACTGGGAATATGAGTGGGAGAATGAGGGTTTGGGGGGTGAGATCACGCCGGACATGGTGGTTGGCTTGCCTCCCGGTCTGGCGGCCGACCTGGACGGCGATGGTACCCCCGACGCCTATTGGAATACGCAGGTCACGGTGCGCCGGATGGACGACAACAACCAGATTGACAATCCGGCCTGGCAGGCGTCCTGGTCGTGGGGTGGAGTCGTCTACTGGGCGGTCCGCGAAGGCCAGGGGCAGGTGGGGTGGCCGTGATTTGAGAAGAGGTACAAGGGAGCAAAGGAGAAATGGAGATTGCTTTCCTGTGCCTTTTCTTCTCTGCTCCTTAGCGCCTTTTCCCCCTTTCTCCTTTTCATAAACCCCAATGTTGCTGCTATTCCTACCTGTACTGCTTCTGCTCCTGGCCTTTGCCCTGGCGCTCTACGACTTCCGCACGAGGCGCGTGCCGAATTGGGTCACGCTGCCTCTCTTGTTAACCGGGATGTTCGTTCATGCCCCTGGCAGCCTCGAAACCTGGCTGGGAACTGCCTTGTTATTTGCCTTCTGGCGCTTTGAAACATTAGGTGGGGGCGACGCCAAACTGTGGATGGCATTACTCTGGCTGGTGCCGATCGAGTGGATGCAAGCTGCTCTGATAGTGATTGGTTTCGCTCTCGTCGGTACGGCGTTGGCCCAGTTGCTCTGGCGGTATGTGCGCGGGCTGCCCATGTTTGGCGTCCAATCCCCAGGCGCATGGCGAGTGATTCCGTTTGTGGTCTGGATGCTTTGGATGGGAATTTCTGATTTTTGATTGCTGATTTTTGATTGAAATTAGAAATTAGCAATCAGCATTCCACAATCTACAATCGTGTACACCGATCTCTTCCTGGCTTTGCTTGACAAGAAAAATGCGCGCGGCCACCCGCTCCTGGCTGCGCTTTTGTACGCCTTCTGCCCGGCTGCGGCGCGCTGGTGGGTGAACGGAGCCGACCCCACTCCGCCGTTTGACCCGCTCTGGCAGGCGCTCGTAGACCGGACCACGGGCAAGACTTTGAAGGAAGCCCTCTCTGCATACGGCTTCGAGAATCTGCTCGACGAAGCCCAGGAATACGTCCGTCTGGTGGACACCCAGCGGCGCGAACACCCGGGAGTTGCCTCGCCCGAACGATTGTTTCCCCAACCCGCCGTGGAAGGAGCGAAACGATTTGGACTGCGTGAGGCCGTCGCCAGGCTGGGTGGGGATTGGGACAACTTCTTCGCCTACATCCATGCCTGGGTGTTTGTCTATGTGGATTGGGAGTACCGAATGCGGTTTAACACCCTCCCGCAGTTTCAAGCGGTGAGGCTGGCACTGTCGTTGCCCGGTTTTAGCCGGGTGGTTTATTTCCCGGCCTGGCAGTGGGTGGCGCAGCACGAGCGGACGACCCGAACGGTGCTGGGTTTGCTCGTAAACGCGGGAAACAAATCCAGCCAACTGCGTCTGGCTCTGGCGCGCCTGGCGCAACCAGCTGCGGATGACAAGTGGCCGTCAACGCCAGAAGTGTGGGCGCTGGACTGCATCAGCGGCCTGACCGATCATGTTGATATCCTTGTACCCGGCGAAGAGCTGCCCCAGGCGGTGAAATGGCTGGCACAGCTCGCCAAAGCTGGGCCGTACCCGCCCCTTCCTGCACTTCAGGACCCGGCTCAGTGCAAAACCTGCGGCTTTCACGCCTTGTGTTTTACCCAAACCGGGGAAATCTCGCCGCTTACGTTGCGGGAAAGGCCTGCCCTCCGGGATAAAGCATGAAACGGCGTTTCACGAAACGGAGTCTGTTTTGGGTTGTGCTCTTGCAAGGCCTGGTTTTTTGGGCCTTGGCAGCCGTCCCACCGCCCCTCGCACAGATCAACCCGCCCCCGGGGCCGACTCCGCCAGGGACGCCCATTGCAACGGGGGAACCCATTCCGACCCCTGCGCCTGGGAATATGCCTCCTCAACCGACCGGCACGCCCACTCCTGGCAATAATGGAGGCGGGATCATCCAGCAAATCTTCCAGGTGGTCTTTTCCAGCCAGACGCTCTCCGACGCGCTGGCCGAGGCGTTCAATAACGCCGCTGAAGAGGAAGCGGAAGCGCTCAGCGCGCAGACCGCGCAGTGGGCGCTGATCCTGGGCGAGGTGCTCCAGGCTCCGAGTGAGGACTACTACCAAACCATTGCGGAAGCCAGCCTGTACACCGCGGCGGCATTGGCCGTGCCACTATTCTTGCTGCGCTTGGCGCTTTACCACTGGCAGCGGTTAAGCGGCGAAGAGGATTCAGCAACGAAAGTCATCGGCGACTGGGTGACGGCGGGCGTATTGGCAGTCGCCTCTGGCCCACTCCTGGACCTGGTGGCCGCGCTGGGCTGGTGGATCACGGGTGCGACGTTGGGGGAGACGGCCGCACTCGCCCAGGAATTTGTGACCAACATTTCGATTTTCAGCGTGGCCGGGGCGGTCGCGCAGGTGACGTGGTTTTCCGGGCTGCTGGTCATTGGCGTGGCACTTGGAGGGCTGCTCGCGATGGCCGGGATGCTGTTTGCCTTTGCGGTAGCGCAGGCCGCCCTCTTCACCCTGGCCGTGCTCGCCCCGCCTCTTGCGGTGGCCGGGGTCCTGCCTCAGATGCGCTGGCTGCGTGCGCTCTGGCTCAAGGCCGTCTCGCTTCTGGCCTTGATGCCCATCGTGGCCGGGGGGATCTTCAAGGCCTCGGTGACGTTGGGGCTGTTCTTCTCCGGACAGGGGTTGCTTTCGATCTTGATTCGTCTGCTGTGGCTGTGGGGCGCGACCGGATTGCTCCTGGCGCTGGCGGGGATTCTTTCACGGGTGACGCTGTCGGCCAGCGCGGAAGCCCTCGGGCAGTTGACTGGGGCGGTCAGGGCCATTATTTCGACCGCGGTGTTAGCCGGAACCGCCGCAGCCGGGGCTGGCGCGGCGGGAGGGGGTACAGGTGGTGGGGCCGCGGGGGCAAGTGCCGGAGCTTCAGCTGGCGGGTTGGGTGGTTCCGGGGGTGGCGGTGCCAGTCTTGCGCCTGGAAGCGCGGCGGCCAACGCTGGCTCATCCGGTGATGGAGACGCAGCCGATATTATGGGACACTATAACCAGGCCCAGGCGTTGACCCGCCGGGCGGGAACGTTGGGCGCGTTGGGGCTACACGCCCCGGCGCAGTATACGCGCACACAGGCGCATCTGCACGAACTGGAAGCTCGAAAGCTGGACTTGCAAAACCGGATGGCGCGCTTTCTTGGTGGGGAGTCAGGAGCCGCGTCTGACCTGCGAGGCGAACTTACGGCTGTTCAGGATTTTGGTTTCTCGCGCTCGGTCAATCAAGGGATTCAGGCGACCTTTTCAGGGACAGCAGAAGAATTCCAAGACGGTTTTACCGGCCTTTCACAACACATCGCCCAGGCTGGGTTGGATCCTCACCGCGTGGCTGAACAATATCCTGAAGAGATGGGGCGGATGGTGGACGCATACGTGAATAACCCCATCACTATCGAAAGCGCTGCAAACCCCCTTTTGGCCGCAGCAGAGCAGGGTGGGGTGGACCCACCGCTGCGGGACATCTTCAATGAATTTGGCCAAAGTCCTGGGATCAGCTCACAAGAGGCTGATGGGCAAACTTTCCACGCCGCCTCCCACTCGTCCAACGCTGTATCCGCTACTCCCTTACCCGAATCTCCACAGGATCCTGAACCATGATGGTCCCAGAAATATTATCCGTTTTTGCCTTGGGTTTATTCAGCCTGGCCGATTTGCGCTATCGCACCGTGCCAGGCGCTTCCGCCTTTTTCCTAGTCGCAGTGTGGCTTGGCGCGCAAGAAAACCCGCTTCGCGTGGCCCTGGTAGTATTGGTGGTTAGCTGGGGCTGGCTGAGATGGTTTTCCTTTTGGATCTGGCCCGCGCTCCTTCACCCCTCAACCTGGATGGTGTTGCTGTTTGGCGCGGGCGTGCGGAGGGGGTGGGTGGGTGCGGCGGATTTGCTCGCATTGGCTGGATTGGCCTGCCTGTTCGACTGGTATGTCCCTGTTTTCGCCCTATTGGGTGTGGAGGGGTGGCGAAGGTGGTGGAACAGCAGGCAGGCGGGGAGAGTTCCGGCATTGCCAGGGATGTTTCTGGGGGTGTTGGTCTACATCTGGGTGTCGTGGCGATAATCAACCAGTAACCAGCGGATTGAAATGTTCATCTTTACAGGATATGTTTTTGGTTTTTCAAAAAAAAGATCATCTTTGCGCCCTGTGCGCCTTGGCGAGAGATAAAGTTTTTCAAAAACTTAAAAATCACCCTTTATCGTAATCCTTCTTAAGCATCGCGATGATCTCATCCAGCGAGAGGCCGAGGGTCTTGTAATATTCCATGTCTTTGGCCATTTTTTCACTAGCCAGATGGCTGCGCTTTTCAACCAGCGCGTTCGGCTGCAACGACGTGACGAAACAGCCTTTGCCGGCTATGGTGTAAATCAGGCCGGCATGTTCGAGTTCTTCCCAGGCGCGTTTGACCGTGATCACGCTGATGCGCAGTTCCTTCGCCATTGTGCGGATGGGCGGTAGGCAGGTGTCGCTGGGCAGCTCGCCCTTTATGATCTGGGCGCTGATCTGCTCAAAGATCTGCTGGTAGATTGGGTCTCCTGATGTGTTGGAAATAACGATTTCCATAGTCACTAAAGGTCAACCGCTTCAAAGGTTTTTGCGGAGAGTCGGTAAGCCAGCCAGGTCAACCCGACAAACAGTGCAATCCCCGCTGCCAACACTGGGATCTGGTTCAGCAAGGCTGAGGAAGTCACCCCGTCAAGCACATTGGCCACGGCAGGCACCCGCGCAACCAGCACTTCGATGATGCCGGCAAATAAAGTGAACACGGTTATCCCCACCAGTAGAGGCATGCCGACCTTGTGGGCGGTCTTGTAGAACAGTGGAAAAAAGGCCAGGTTGAAAAAACCATACAACCCCAGGCCGCAGCCGAGATAAGCAAGGTTGGCGTCGATCAAGAAATTGCCTTTCGAATTGATCGAAACGCTAATGGCAACAAAGATGGCGGCAACTGCCATTTGCACGATTTCGATGATCGCAATCGACATGACTCGCGCCTTCACCACATCTCTTTTTCTAACGGGCAGCAACACAGTAAAACCGGTATCGTTCTGCGCCTTGACATTCATGAAAATGTAGGGGATGGCAAGGAAAAGTAAATACAGTAAAGCCACGAAATAAGCCCAATAGGGGATCAGGATAAACGCCGCAAACAAAGTGAAGAGGAAAAAGAACGGATGGATGACCAGACGGAACTCTTTATAGAGCAAGTTTTTCATGTAAACCTTCTTTCTTGGCATTGTAGATCATAATATCTTCAAGTGAGGGTGCTTCGATCTCAAGGTGGTCGGCAGATTCAAGGTCTGCTGTTTTGATCAATCCGCTGAAACCGAAGGCGTGGGATTTGCTTGCGATCAACCGCGTTTGCACGGCAGGCAATTGTTGGCTTGTGCCTTTAACCAGCCGGTAGGCTTGCACAAGATCATCCTTAGTACGGCTTTCGATGATGCGCCCGTCTTCGATATAAGTGATATAGTCGGCGCATTTTTCGAGATCACTGGTAATGTGTGTCGAAAAGAGGATGCTCCTCTCGCCATCTTCGATGAACTCCTGGAAGAGTTCCAACAGATTGTCGCGCGCCACGGGGTCCAGCCCGCTGGTGGGTTCATCGAGCAGCATCAGTTTGGCGCGGTGCGAAAGGGCCAGCACCAGCGAGTATTTAATGCGCATTCCGCTCGAAAGCTCTGAAGGGCTCTTGTTCTCGTCCAAAGCAAAACGCAGCATATACTCTTTATAGATTGAATCGTCCCATTCGCGGTAGAACTTGCGCACCACGGCGCTGATTGTTCGAATTTTTGTCTTGGCGTAATAGTCCACCCCGCCAAACATAAAGCCGATGTGCTGCTTGATCTCCAGCTCGTGCTGATCGAAATCCATGCCGAGCATGCTGACTGTGCCGCCGTCTTTATGCACCAGGCCGAGCATTGATTTCAGCGTAGTGGTCTTGCCGGCGCCGTTGCTTCCGATAAAGCCCATGATAAAGCCTTGTTCGAGGCTGAAAGAGACATCTTTAAGGTCGAACTTGGGATAGTGCTTGCTGAGATTTTGAACGGATAAAATTTCCACTAAGTGTGACTCCTTGAATTGTATATATTGTATATGCACAATATAACGCCGAGTCAGGCAGTTGTCAAGGGGGGAATTGTGGAATTCTTACTTACATAAATTTCGCCCGAAATAGTGGCAAAATGCCGCCAACTTATCCTTGTTCATGGTCAATCTGTCTCAATTGTTCATGTGCGATTTTCGTCAAACCGATCCTGATTTTGGGGTTTTGGACCTCAAATCGTATTACCGAGGGTGCCGTTATGCGATTGAGTTGTTAAAAATACTTCCGGAAAAACCCAATGATAATTTAGTTGCCCAGCTTTTCCGTAATGTAGCCGCTTTGGGCGGCATTCATGTCGCTATTACGCCTGCTTCTTCAGGCTAATTGGCGAAGGTATTGATTAAGAGATGCATCAAAAGTGGTTACTGGAGGGGTAATCTGGCTAAAAAACCAAATTACTTCCCAAATTAAAGGGTAATAAAGAAACGACATCCCGCAAAGAATTGCTATTATGACCCGATGGGAACTTTATATCAGCGTGAATGCAAATCGGTAGGTAGGATTCGCAAACCAGTAAAGATGAATACGTCCGCAGGCAAGGAGGCGTTGTCCAATTAGAACAGCCAAAGAAGATGGAATACGAGCAAATATATGGATGTCAGCAACTCCCCGCCCGTTTAATTGGCGAATTATTTGTCCCACCTGGTTGGCATACGCTACGGCCAGGTCTTCTTCGATATTTTCTGGCGGATCCCCGTTTTTTTTAAGGTGAATTTGTACCCATATATCATATGATAACTGTGACTCTGCAACATAGGTCTTAACTGTGTTGTAGATTTCTACATACGATGTCAGTTCTACAATAGCCACCTGGCTTTGGGCATTGGGAGGTTTAAGCCATTTGGGTTCAAAGATATGGTCAGCAGCGTTGCCATCTGACCACCAAAACTGTTGTTTGAAATCACTCGCTGCAGTTTTTCGCGCCCAAACTCCAATTCTTGCGACTCTCACATTGAAGTAGAACCCTAGAGCAAATGCTGCTGGCAGTGGAAGTTGGCAACTCATTTGAATTCGTGCTCTATCGCTTTGAGCTAAAAGCTGCTCGCGTACAGCATTTAGCGCCGGCACAAAAACTTCCTGCCATTCCTCAGGCGTCGGAAAGTGGTCAATGCTCAAGCTCTCATGCCAATCTAGGTCCAACAGAAGAGCATTCGGTTTACCGACCCTACTCCTGATCGCAATATTGATCGTGACCAGGCTTCCACGTCTTACATACCCATACTGGAAGACAGCCTTTAGAATCTGATCCGCAATTTCATTGGCTGTCATCTCGTCGGATAAAAATTTTATCTGATGCATATTTACGCTCTCTGATCGTAAATATTGTTGAAGCTGTGCTTCCAACGAGGAAGGAATCATTACAAACACAGGGCAATCTCTTTCAAGTAGAACTGAGATCAGACTTATGTTCCTTGCAAACATCAAGAGATTTGCGCCTGTTTCATCAAAAAGGCGAGGGTCATAATGGAATACTACCCCATCGGGTAAGGCATCATTTAACCTGGCGTTTTGCAAACCAATACCGCGAGAAGTGAAGTCGTGAACATCTACCCCCCTCATATTTAAGAGCGTTCGAAGAAATGTCCCATTCAGATTATCGGGAGATTGACCCACAGTTATTATTTGCAAAGGTTTGTCAAGCAATCTTTCAACATCAGGGAGCGTAGATAGGTTGGCAAAAAAATCTTTGTAATACTTCACGATAAGATTAGGATAGGCTGCTAATCTCTCAGTGACGTTATCCCAAAACCAGATAGTTACCTTAAACCCCCCGTTGCCCACTTCACGCTCACTAATTTTGTCAACGATTATTTGGGTATCTTTATCCCGGAGTGCGTCTGTGACGATAATGAGGCGGTCTAGCTTATGCGGAAATTTCTTTGCTTCTTGAACTTCATCCTCGAGTTCATTTGCGGTGAGTTGTTCCCCCTTCGTGCGCAATTTACATTGAGCAGCCCGATACACCCCATTGAGATTCAAAGGGCTGCCATAAACATCCACGCCATACTGTTTTTGTCCTTTGCGGCCAAACTTCTCTGTGTGTGGGTCATTCCATTCCTCGGTACAAATATCTCTTATTAAAGATTCGAATTCATCTGAATCGGTCAAATGAGGGAAATTGGTAGTTAGGAGAGTGGACATTAACTGTATGATTTAAACGTTTTCATGGGATGAAGGACCAAGCCATTTCCCGGTATCAAGCCATAATTCATAATAGTATAACCAGGATGCCGTCCACGGAATGACATATTCAGCTATGATTTTATCCTGTCGCCAACTCCACTCTTTAGGCCAGTAAAGGCATAATCTTCCATCATGGTAACGGTGAGGAGCATCTTCAGGTAGAGAAGGGGAAAGCACATTTACTTTTGGAATTTTATTCCACTTATAGAAAATCTCAACCAGGTAAACAGGGGAAATATCTCTGGGTTGAAGTAGACCACGCCAAATTATATAACCGTTGCGAAGTCGTGCGCTGAAATCTGGAAAGCGACGTTGAACATGAAGATTCTGTAAGGCCAGGTTGATAGGGTGTATGGGGTTTAGCAGCCTCTTTTTATTTTTCGCCATGAAAGGTTGTTTTTGGAACGGGAGTGTAGATTTGATTAGGGGACTGAGAGGGAATAATCAGCCCAGAACCGGTCATAAAGGCTTTGCCCGGTAAGCCAGCATCCGCCTGGATGGAAGCCGCTAATTGCACCTCATCTGGAAAATAGTCTTCGCCAAAAACCCATTGCCACCAACTGATCGCGTCTTCGCGGGTTTTGCTTTCCAAGGCTTTCGTAGCCCAGGTTCTACCGTCATCGAGACGCCGCATGAAGGTCTCAAAGTGTGTGCGCCCCCAATTCCATGAAATATTATGATCGAGCAAAGGATCGAGGATGTTCGGGGTTGCGGTGTCGCTTGCCCACAGCAAATGGTCATATTGGCAATAGATCGCGTCGCACAAGTCGCGAAACAACTCGCCTAGAGACAAACATGTGTCCAGACCAGCTTCTTTGCGAACATGATGGATGACTAAAGCCCCTAACCAAAAACTCTTTGGGCGACGGTTTACCATTTGGAAATTGCGGAAATGCTTAAGCAGTCTGATCAGCGGGCGAACTTTGCCATGATTTTCATCATTCAAATCCTTAATCAATTGGATGTATCCAATTGGATGGGACGGGATCCACTCATTAAATCCCCGATCAGGGACATATAGGATCTGATCGAATCCATCTGGAGCGATGCATGGAACGGCATCCACGTGAAAATCCTCGCCACGGAAGTAAACATGTACAGAACGTCGGGCCCTTTCAATGTCGATTTCAGCCTCGCCCTCGTATCCTAACGCCTCGGGCAATCCGTCCAGTGCTTTTTTCAAATCTTGTACCACCTGCTTGGCTTCAGGCTTGTTGTTCGCTGGATCGCCCGGAACCCGCACCAAAAAGTCTACGTCTTTGATATCACCTACACAAAGGTCTTGGGCGTAGGAACCAGCCAGCCGGGAGTGGGGAAAAACTGTTTTAAACTCCTTGTGTTCTTTGAGGAATTCGCGCACCTTTGGAGGGAGATCACAAGCTTTTTTCAAACGTTCCGGTGGGGGCTGGGTTCTTTCAAGTAATTCAATAAAATGCGTTCCAAGCGTAAACATCACACACTCTCCGTAGTTCGATAAATCTTGACAGATAAATTAGTAATTTACCAATATATTGTGCGTTATAGCATGGCGGGTACTCCCTGTCAAGTAGAGTGGTAAAATACCAATATAATGTACACAAAGTCTTCTAGAAAATTAGACTTACACATTCCAGGAGAAGATGATGGATGAAAAAGTGTTGGGCCGAGAGGTTTCCAGACGCCGAAAGCAGTTAAATTTAACCCAAGAAATGTTGGCTGACCGAGCTGGCATTTCAAGGAATTATGTTTCCCTAATTGAAAGAGGGGAGGTTGGTAATATTTCTATTAAAGTATTAAATGAACTTGCTAATGCGCTCGATACCACTCCAGCAGAACTGGGAGGCCCGAAGGGTTGGGGTGAAACTTTGGTTCCACCTTCCTTACGCGAGTTTGCCTTACAACAGGATTTGAGCTTCGATATTGTGGAGCGCTTGGTCCGGCTGCCAAGACGGGGGAGAGAACCACAAAATGTAGATGAATGGCAGCGTCTCTATGACCTAGTTCGTTCTTACTTGACAAATCCAGAGTGAATTCCACAAATGTGACAATGTCTGAACATCCGGGAAAGTTATTCATCAAAAAATTTGGCTCTGTGGAAGGCCCTGATGATGTTAGGCAATATGCGGTTTTTCTTCGAGATGAGGCGGGTCTTACCGATGAGCCACCAATCGAACTCCATAAGATATTCAACCGGTTTGAAATGCCACTTCCCAAACGTGTTTCACTGAGCGGTCAACAAGGCTTGCTGGTTGATGCGGATCAAGGGATCATTTTAATTGAGAAAGGGGATATTGAAGCTCGCCAAAGATTTTCAGAGGCTCATGAGCTAATGGAAATTCTTTTTGATGCGTTGCCTTCACATATAGGTAGTACTCCGCAGGACAGAGGCAACTTTAAACATCAAACGAAGGAACGCCTTTGCAATGAGGGTGCAGCTGAACTGATCATGCCGGAAGATTCCTTTCTGCCTCGCGTGAAACAGTACGGAGTTTCTTATCAGACCGGGCGTTTGCTGGCAAGCGAATACGAGGTATCCATTTCTGCATCCTTGGTTCATATTGCAAGAATTGGGCCCGGACGACATGCTGTTGTCCTCTGGAAAATGAAAAACAAGCCCACCGAATTGCAAAATGAAATTACAACCGGACAATTTTCCCTTTTCGATAACCCGCCTTCACGCCTACCACCCAAAAAGTTACGCGTAGAATACTCATTTCCAGGCCATAGCATCTCATATATTCCCAATAACATATCTGTGCCCGGTGATTCTTCAATATTCGCTACCTGGCAGGAAGGAAATTTCACTGTGGGTGTCGACCGGTTACAACTTGGCTCATCGATTGGTGTGTTTCGTTGCGAAAATCATCCATTTCAAGTTGAAGACGAAAGATCGGTTATTTCTTTGTTGCATTTTCCTGGGGACAAGAATTGTGAACCAACAGCAATTTGAGGGTATGACTATTTAAAAAGTAATGATTTCTTGGAGAAGTTCTCGTAGACAAACTAAAGCTTGACTTTTGAACTCGGTGACGTCTCCGCCCATTGTCTATTACTCTAGTCGCGATACTTCAGATGCTCATTCGATTGTTTATTCACTAATGGGTCTAATACCCCGCCGCTTGCTGCGGGGTAGTTCATTGGTTTGAGGGGATATCGATAAGGAAAATCCTTCCAAATCTACACCATCCGAATTTTCGGACCTTTTACCAGGTATTTCTTCTGACTAGATGGCTTGACTTCCTTTGTCCCTCGCCCGATATTCCCAGACTGACATAGCTAACGTGGGTTGAAGATGGGCACTTGTCGGAGATCATCGGAATTTTGGATACGGCTGAACCTCCCCCTTTAGAAATCCGATACGATAGGTGAAACAGACATCTTCCTGGTGAAGACCCATCATGGCCCGCGCCGGTGTAATCGGAAACCCCCACCCTTATACCTTTTTCGGCACCTTTGCCGGACTCCCATTCTGGCCAGGTGGCATGACCCTGCTGGCGGCTGCCCCTGGAATTGGCAAAACGTCTTGGCTGTTACGGATCGTCCACGATGCGGCCGCGGCGGGCTTTCCGGCGGCTATCGGCTGTTACGAACATACCGAAGCCGAACTCAAATATCGACTGCGGTTGCAAGCCGAAGCCGCGGTTGCCGGGCCACATAACCCTGCACCTTTAGCAGAGGTCGAAGCGCATCTGGTGATGGGTGGAGAGGCGGTTCTAGAATCGCTCTCTGACCGGGAAGATACCCTCCGGACCATCGAAGAGGTGCTCATCGAGGATTACGGCTTTCCCGTCTCAGGTCTGGCAGTGTTAGCCGTGGACTACCTGCAACGTATGCCGGTCGTTGGCCTGACGGGCCTGGTTTCGGAAGAGAGGCGCGCGGGAGAAGCGGCGGCTGGGTTGCGAGAACTGGCCCGGCGACATGGCTGGGCGGTGGTGGCCGCCTCCGCGGTTAAGGCGACACACTTTTCTGTGAAAGGTGATGTGGATCTTTCCGTGTTACTCGGCGATGAACGTGTCCCTTATGAGGTTGACCGCGTGCTGTTTGTCCAGCGCACTGGTGATATCCAGCCTTGCGGCTGCGTCACGCTGGACGTTCACACCCTGAAGAATCGAGTCGGCCCGGCAGACTCCTGGCAGATGACCTTTTGGGGCACACGGTTCTATCCGGCGCTTATTGGAGAAGGAGCACATCCTTGAGCAATGTCATAACCACCCTTCTGATGTTTCTCCGCGAAGCCTGGGTTGCCCTGGCAGGCGCGACAATCATTATCGTTCTCCTGGCAATGCTGTCCCAGGTTCTCAAAGCCACGTCTGCCAGTGTACTCGGTTCGCGCTATGGAGTGATGGAAGCCTTCTCTGCCGGGGCCGGGTTGTTGGCGCTCGCCCTGTTTGGTTTTCTGGGTGTACCCGCCCTCGTCCAGTCGGTGCAACCGGTTTCCGAGAGCGGATGTGGCCCGCTCGCCGACTTGGGGATGCTGGCCGCAGCCCTGATTGGTGGACTGGCCTCCTTGCGGATGCTCAAAGCGGTATTGGTCTCGGCTGCTGCAGGCGCGGCTGGCGGCGCTTCTATTATTTCTAAAGCTTTGCTTGAAGCGGGCGAAGCGGTCTTTGGGATGACGCTGGCCGCGGTGGCTGGCCCGGTCGCCGCCTATTTTCTCGGGACGTGTTGATCGGTGTTAAGTGTCATTTGCTCTGGTGTCAAGTAGCCACCTGACACCGGAAAACTCGACAAATTAGGAAAGGATTTTGTTATGTTTGACCCTATTATGGAACAACTCACCACCATTGCCCAGGATGCCTGGCTTTTCCTGGTTGGTCTGCTGATCATCGTCGCTTTGCTTGGCGGGCTGTATTTTGTGCTTCAAGGCACGGCCGGCGCGGCCTTTGGCGGCGGCAAAATGACGGGTGTTGCTATCATTGGTGCAATTGGCATCGTCGTCCTGGTACTGTTCGCCTTTCTGGTGTTGCCGGAACTGGGCAGCCTGTTGGAAGGCTTGCAGCCTGAACCACCATTCTGATTGTAGATTGAACGGTCGCTTGCGGCTGCCGATTGCTGATTTTTGATTGGTTTTTCAATCAGCAATCGGAGAAACGAGTTTCTCTAATCCTCAATCAGCAATCCAAAGATGTTCAACGACCGAGACCTTTTCATTATCGGGACAGGCGCGCTCCTGGCAGTGTTCTGCCTGCTGCTGCCGTTTTCGTTCGTCGGGAAGGTAGTTATCGGACTAGGCGTGCTGATCGGGTTCATGGTGCTGGCCTTGCTGCGGCTGGGTCCAGACCGTATCCCACTCGAGGAATGGCTGCGACGGCGTATCCGTTTTCGTCTGCAAGCGCGCCGCTACACTTACCAGCAGCCAGGATATGAAGCGAAACACCGCAAAGAGAAGAAACGCCAACAAGAATCGGAGGTGTCGGAGCCACCTGTGGCTCCCCGACCTGCAAAAGCAGGTGGCCCGGTCTTTGGCCTCCAGCCGGTCAGCCTGGCGCTGGATGAAATCGGGATTTACCCCCTGGCGACGGTTTTCTTGGGCGTCGTCGGAATCTATTTCCTTTTCTGGCTGGCACAAGGCGGCGCGGCGGAGATCGGGCGACTTTTAGCAATTATTGGTGGATAGGGCGTGGTGGACAAAATTCTGTTCACGATCTAACTTCTGCCCACTCTTTTTTTGGAGGTTTGACATGACTCTTCTCGCCCTCATTGGCGCATTAGCACTGGCTTCTATCCCTTTAACCCTGGGGTGGCGGCGCACCGCCGGCGAGGCGGAGATGTCCCGCGCACTGGGGTTGAGCCTGCCCAAACGCGGCTTTGACCCAGAAAAATTTGCCAGACAGACTGGAACAGGATTGCAATTCCGCCAGCTTCTGTTTGGCGGGTTGGCCTGGATCGCGGGCGGTTTCGCAGCCGGGCTGATTTTAGGCACCCTGGCCGCCATCTTGTTTGCCGTCGCGGGTGGGTTGCTCTATGCCGGCACCCTTTCCAATCGGCAACAGGAAGTTCGCTTGCGGCAGGCCCGTGACATCCTGCGCGCCCTGGGCGTCATGGAAACCTTGCTCTCCCAGGGACGCCCGCTGAGTGACGCCTTAGACGAAGCCGCCCAGGCGGTGGGGCCGGATGGCCAGTTGGTCTTGAGCGACCTGGTGATCCGGATGCGCGCGGCTCCCGCCGACCGTGCTGCAGGTGCGGTCCGGGAATGGACGCTCGCCTGGGACAACCCGGCGGTGGACGTGGTGGGGACGGCACTCCTGGCGGCCCTTGAAGGGCGGATCGAGATCGCCCCCCTGATCGCCTCCCTCCGTAAAACCCTGTCCGACATCGTCGAGGTGCTTTCCCGCGCTCGCGCGGCTGCGCGCGGTGTCGAGTGGCAGGCGCGTTTCCTCGCACTGTTTCCGCCCGGCGTGCTGGTCACGATTGCCCTCACCACCCCAGAGATGGGCGATCTGTATGCTGCGAACCCCTTGCTGGTGATCCCCGTCCTGTTCGGCTCAGGCCTTTCCTACCTTCTCTCAATCCGAATGCTCCGCAATGGCCTCAGTATCGAAGCTTCGCTCGGTCTGCAAGCCGGGCAGTATGCGGAAATCCGGGTGGATAGGATGGGAAGAGTTCTCTGATTGCTGATTGTAGAATGCTGATTGTGGATTGCAACTTCCCAATCAGAAATCCGCAATCTAAAATCAACAATGAAATGGTTCTTCCGCCTGCTCGCACTGTCTTTCGGGCTACCACTCCTGTGTATGGTCACGGGTGCGGTGCTGTTTACCACTTTCGTGTCCCTGACGATTGCCCAACTCCCGGCCTGGGCGCAAGGCCCGGTAACGGCCTGGATGCTGGGCACACCCCAACCAGCCGGTGGGGTAGCAGGAACACCAGGCAGTGATTTTTCTCCGGCAGGTGTGGGAGTAGGTTGGGACGGCTACATTGACCCCTTCGACACCAACCCGCCCAATGGTCTGCCGCTGATCGGGACTGTTTATATCACCTGCCTGTTCCACGATCCATTTTATTCCAGCCATGCCGGGGTGGATTTGATTCTCTGGCCAGAGATCACCCTCGGCGCGCCGGTGTATACGACGATGACCGGCAAAGTGGTCTGGGCCGGGTGGAATGGATCGTGGGGGAATCTGGTCGTGATTGAGAATAACGGCTATCAGGTCTGGTTTGCACATCTGCTTTCCATTGCAGTGACTACCGGTCAGGTTGTACAGTACGGGGAGGTTGTTGGGACGGTTGGCAGTACGGGTAACTCAACCGGCCCACACCTGCACTATGGAATCAAGGTGCAGACTGAAAGTGGAGGGCAGGTTTGGGTTAACCCGATCAGCTATTTTGGGGGCGAAGCCTATGGGAAAGCTCCCTGCGAGTAACGATGACGGTGCGTATTGGCGATGTGCGCTTCGATGATTGGGAAAGCCTGGCACTGCCTGGCGGCTGGAGCGATACGTTTATCCTGCAAATATCGCCTGGAGATGGGTTGCCACCAGGGGATTACGCCTGCGCCATTCGGTCGTTAGCCTCCCCGGTGTTGAGGTTACGCAAAAGCGCGTCACTCTGGGTTCAGGTGGAGGGGGAGGGCAGGTGGTTTGTTCAGGTGCTGCGCGAGGGGTTACGCGGGATAAAGATGCCAGTTGCCGTCACAAATGCCTATGACCGGCCGCAACTCTGGGATTTCTCGTTTTCACCCTGGACGAGCCGACATCCCTCTCCTGGACCGCCTATGGCAGTCCCTTATTTAGAAGAAGAGTCTCTCTCACAGCGTGAACTGCGCTGTCTGCAAGTCCTGGCCCGGGCGGACTGCGCCTTTACGGCGGAGGTGGCTTCGCTTGCGGGTTTGAGTCTGGTCGCGGCTCGGATATCACTGCGAGAACTGGCAGAGCGGAAGCTGGTCGATCAGCTAAAGGGAAAAGAATATCCGCATTGGAAAATTTGCCGTTCAGGGCTTTCGATGACCCTGCGAAGTTGGGGACTACCGCCCGGTCAGTCGTTTTCCCGGCGCAAAGAGGGCGGGAGAGGGGCCTGTAAGGAACGGGCGGTCATCGAAGGGGAAAAGAATGACACTAAAGGATATGAAGAGGTGGAGTTTGTGGGAAAGCAGCGAGGATCCCCCCGGCGCAAAGACGTAATCACCTTCCAGCGTGAAATTCAGCCAAATGACCAGGAGCGGCGCACCTCTTCTGGACGTCACCGGCGCACCGCCCGCCTCTGGCCAGCATGGCTACGGAAAGCCTGGCCACAGGCGGAAATCTGGGCCGGGTGGAGTGAAGTCACTTGCGGGCGGCTGCGCCCGGACGGATTGTGTTGGGGACGATTGGAAAGGAAAGAGACTTTGTTCTGGCTAGAAGTGGAAAGCGGACACGATGACCGAGGAGCGTTACGGGAGAAAACGGTGTGGCGGATCAACCAGGCTTTGGTATATGCCCGGCAGTTCCCTGTCCGGCTGGTTTTTGCTTTGTTGGGGCCTCCACGGGTGAGCAGGGAGGTGATGGACTCAGTGTATGATTTGCCGGGTGATGTCGCCATAGTTGTGGAGGACTGGAAGAATTTTGGCGTGTTGCCCGTTCCGGAGTGGGGGATAACCCGATTTGTATCTGGTAAATCATACCGCGCATAGCCATAGGCACGCTCAACAACAAACACTCTTCATCTTTCGTTTTAAACTATAATCAAGAGAATCTCGCTTCTGGCAATAACGGAGGAACTTTCCCATAAACTCCTCTGGCTCCAGAAAAGAGGTTTCGCTCGTTGTTCTGTCCTTGAGCTGGTTACTTTTCCCATCTTACGCGAACGATTGAATAAAGCCAGGCAAAAGAAAATGAATAATAACCAAGAAGAAACCTCATCTATGGGCTTAGAGGTAATTCCGGTGCCAGAGATGATAAAACTACAGTCCGTCGAGGCGTTTCTCGAATCAGTTGCAGGGGTGTCAGGTGCAAAGCAGGTGATATTCGATTTCACTGACAGGAAATTTTTCCGACCCTATGGAACGATGACGATAGTACTTGCCGCGCGACATTTGGCTAAAACCACAAAACGTCCTGTTACCTTCTCAAATGTGTCCACAACAATACGGAAGTATTTTCAGAGAATAAATCTCTTTGAGATGGGAAAAAACTGGATTCATCTGACAGAATTTTCAACTCCGGCGTATTATTCCCCCGATTCCGAGAATTTGATGGAGCTCACTGCAGTTTCAGGATATGACGACATCGTTAAGATTTTGAAACGGACAGATATTATCTTTTCGGATTGGGTTAATAAAGGTGCACAAAACGATATTCGAAAGGTGCTGGATGAATTGTGTCAGAATGTTCAGGAACATTCCGGTGATTCACAAGTTTGCATGCTGATTCAAAAGTATTCGGATAAAAGAAATCGCAGTTTGAAAAATGTGTGTATTGCAATTGGGGATTTGGGAAAAGGGATAAGAGCAAGTCTTGAAGAAACCCATGGGGAGCTTCGAGATTCCACCCTTGATTATCTACACGATGTTCTTGAAGGAATCACATCCCGTAAGACAGGACGAGGTGGACTAGGATTGCCATCTACTGAGGCAGTGGCTGAAAAAACAGGTGGGTATCTGTGGATTCGATCAGAAACAGCCTCGATTCGCACTACAGGTAGCAGCTCCAGATCGCGCCAAGGGCGTACTAATTTGGCGTATTTTCCAGGCACACAGGTCGTCGCTGAATTCAATTTTCTGTCTTGACACCAATCTGTACCTATGCTATTATTTTCCCAGGTAGTTAAATAAAAAATATTTAACATTAAATAGAATTTATTGAACAAAGACTGGATGATTATAGGAATTGAAAATGCGCGAGCTCAACCTTCAAGAAATTGGTGAAGAAATTGGAATACAACACAATTTCTTCTTTGGACGCCAGATGGGGGAACGGGCGTATGTTAAACTGCGAAAAGCTCTCGAGAATATTCTAGAAGGTGAAGCCCTTTATCTGACCTTTTATGTGGACGCTCAGACAAATTCATCCTTTGTTGATGAGATGATTGTCAGAATTGCGAACGAAATTATCGCTGGAGATTTCGGGGAACGGGCGATTATCTTGAAAGACCCAAGCGATGACGTACTTGAGGAAATAGAAGCAGCGATCGCACGAGGTAAACATAAAGTAGCCTTAGTATGGGTGTGCACAGAGGGGGAGTGGGGCTATATCGGTAGTTTGGAAGGAAAGCTGGAGGAAATACTAGAACTTTTTCGAGTCCAGAAAGAAATTACGGCCCCAGAACTCGTTCAGCGATTTGAATTGGGAATCCATAACGCAAGTATGCGGCTTCTTAAGCTATATAACACCCATCTTGTCAGACGGAAACATGACCCGGAATTGAGGGGATATATTTATTCGCTTTATCACGAAAAGGAAGATTTATATGCCTCAAAATAACCATCCGAAGGCAGACGAGGTCATGACCAAAATTTGCACTGGCTTGTCGACGATGTTGTATCCAATTAAGGGGATGCCTCTCATTTTGGAACTAGGAATCCGAGAACTTCAAGCCCTCTATATTCTTCATTTCCAAGAATCGCTTCCTTGTGGACATGACTCGCTCTTCAAGTTGTTCGAACGACCCTTGCAAGAATGGTGGCCTGGGGATACGCCAAACTTCGTGACTGGAACGCTTGTTGCTTTTGGCCAACCTACACAACTCTGCATGGACTTCGCATTAGCTGAGCGCTTTGGTCTTGCCCAGCAGTTGGCCGAGGTAGACGAGCAAATTATGGCAGACATCTTGCTTGATTGTCGTAGAGATACAAAGTCTTTACAAAAGCAATATATTGCTAGTCGGCAGTTTTTAATTGAAAATCCAACTGTCAAAGAAGCTAAGTTAATGAGCATGTGTGTGAGCGGGAAACTTCATCACAAGGTTCAGCAAGCCTATGAAATGTTGCCCTCGGAATGCATTTTAGAAGGCTATGTGTATTTTTGCCACCACTGCGGTGATGCTTTAGCTTGGCAAGAGAGCAACTCCTTTTGTCGAAATTGGGTAGTTTGCCAACGCAAAGGCAAATACAGGAGAAAAAATCGCGCAAAAGCTGATGGTCTCCTACGTGTCAAACGCGGGATCATGGCCTATGTAACCATTCCGGGACAACCCGAATTGGCGTTATTTCGGAAGTTGAAACAAATGGGGGTCGAGGTTGATTTGTGGCCAGGCATCGATCACTATGATCTTCGCCTACAGTTTTCGGATGGGGCCGTTTGGGCAATTGATGTCAAAACAAGTAAGGCTCCTACTGTATTAGGAAGAAAAGAGCGCGAGAATGGCTTATTTCCCAACTATGATGATCCATTCTTAAGATGGAATCAGGCATTTTATGTTATCCCAACACCTTACTACGATAAGTTTTTTTCGCAGCGTTTTACTGATGGTGCGGGCACTTCTTTCCACGCATTGGCGACTCAAAATATTTACCTTGTCCCGATGAGCAAAATGGTAAAGCAAGTGTGTATGATTTTGGGACAGGAGTTAGAAGAATGAGAGCCATAGCTAAGTGGTGGGAACCTTTGTATAAAAAACTGCACAAATCTAATCTTGTGGAACCTCCTGCCAGTCCTTCATTATTTTTTCAAGTTGAGTGTGGCATTTGGTTGGCCCAACAAGTCGGAGTTGAGCCTAGATTTCTTTGGGCGGTACTTGCAATGTATGAACATTTGGATCCTGGCTGGAGCCAAGATCAGCGCCGAGCCATCTCCATTGCACGATATTATCTGAGCGACGATCGCCACGCTTGGCGTTTGGGCTTTGAGTATTATCGTCAACAGGAAAAAAAGATATGTTTGTACGAATTGTCAGAGGATTCCCGTGTTAGCAAACAAATTCATCCACCATTTGCATTTACAGCTGGCCGAGAAGAATTTTATGAGCAACTATTATTCACTGCTCCTCGCTTTCTTACGTATTCACAAGATGTGGCCAAACCTGGCCGATATCAATACCGCGTTCGAGCAAATGGGCATGGCACCATAATTCGAGATGTAACCATTCCCCAAGAGTGGGGGCTGCTTACAGGAGAAAAATGGAAGATTCCAACTACAGAACAATTAAACTTGGATGGTGTCAGTTCCAGAAAGGATTTCACGATTACGTTTGAGAACTTGCGGGAGGTGGCTGAATTTCTGGATGAAATAGAGCGGCGATCATACATTCAAGGTCCAATTTTGAAAACCGAAAACTGGGTAGGTCGTCTTGAAAATATTGATTTACAAATTTTTAATCCGGAAGATCAATTGGAAAGTGTTCACGGTTTCTCCTTAAACGGTGCAGTCCATCTCCCTGGCAAACTGTCGGCTGGGAAGTCCACTCTCATGATCTTGAGTGCAATATGGGGAGTCCTAAACAACAAACATAGCACAATTGTGCTTGGAAACGTCGGAGAAGTACTCTTATTGGTCAATACCCTCAATGAACGCCTTCTACATCCGTTGGTGCAAAGCGGCAAAATCCCACCTCCCGCGGGGTCCCCTCCTTTTTGGATTGAAAACGGCAAACCTGTGGCAGTACCAATCGTGGGAAAGACCAGCCGAGACAGGCATCTGAAACAGCTTTATCATGATACAGCGGAAGAAGCAGGCTTTCTCCATAACAGTCATTTGCCTCATTGGGGATGGAGGGTATTAGATACAAATTGTGCTTTGGAAGCCTATAGTTCTGATGCCGGTGAGTTTCGAGGTCCCATTCCAGTGGGCCAAGAACCTTGTATGCATCTTATTGATTTGGAAAGTGGGCAACCGTATATTTGCCCCCTAATGCAAGGTTGCCCGGTTCACCAGGGCAGCCGGGATTTGCTTACATCTTCCGTTTGGGTAACAACACCTGCGGCCCTGACTCGTATGCGCGCCTCCCGGTTGATTACACCGCGCATTATGTCAATCTATGAATTGGTTTATCGCCACAGTGAGTTGGTTATTATTGATGAGTGTGATCAGGTTCAAGCCACTCTCGATGATCTGTTTATGCCAAGCGTGATACTTGCTGGGCCTGGTCAGGGGCGTTTTTTGAATGAGTTATCCCGTCGACTTTCTCAAGCACTTATGGAGCAACGCAGCACCTCAGATGTGCGCGGGCAACGATGGGTAACTGCCGAACGCATGGCGGATGCGGTAACTGATCACATCTATCACACGCTTACCAACCCTCCTAACCAAGAAATCCGAAATTGGATTGGATTACGTGTTTTCTGGAATATGAATTTATTCGCATTTATTGTTTGGCAACTTATGGGCACTGAAGCAGAGGATGTAACCCCTGAACTGCGCAAAGTGCATGCCAATTGCTTAGATCAACTTGCGCCATTTATTATGAGACCCTTTCAGCACGAACAGGTAATGCATCCTCTGGTAGAGCGGTTAGCTCAAATTGCGAATATGGTTACTGTGGAGGCTCATAACCGTCGCATTGAACGTTCTTGCCGGGCTTGGATAAGTGAGGCCAGAGAATGGGTGAGCGAGATTGCAAAAAAACTCCAGGTTACACTTCCTTCTGGGTCACCGCTCGAAGAATCTATGGAATACTGGAGTTCACTTGCAGGGAAACTGGAGTTCGTAATTTTAACTACTGTACTAGATAGTCGTATATCCATCGTAGAGATGGAGTGGGATGCCGCTCCAGATCATCTCCAACTAGATCAGTTTGATGAATATGACACCTTACAGTGGCGAAATGCTGGTTTGGCTCAAGTTTTACCGTCTCCGCCTACAGGCAAATTGTATGGGTTCCAATATATTCCGGGCGACCCCTGGCGCAAAGACATGGATGGTATTCTAAGAAGAATGCGTTTTCCAGCGATGGGACGCTGGGCTTTGTTACACGTTCATGATTTGTTTTTCGATTTGGACGGCATTGTCGGACCGCATACATTATTACTCTCCGGCACTTCTTGGTCCCCACTCTCGCCAGTTTATCACATTGATATCCGTCCTGCTGGCGTGCTCACCCCAAAAGTCGATAAGGTTGCTCAAATGGCAGTAGGGGAGTGGTACTTCACCCCTGTGGAGGAGAGCGCTGGTAAAACTGTCTCAATCTCGGGAAAAACAGGTGATCGGCGAGCACAAGCGATTTCTACGGCTGCCCAAAGTCTTGCAAAACGTGGATTACTGGATCAAATACTTGATGAGTTAGCACTACGTTCGAAAAGTAAATTTGAAGAATGGGGCGATCGTGAACGAGTGCTGATTCTTACTGGAAGTTATGATGAAGCTGCTTTAGTTGGCGACGTCATCCTCGCGGCACGATCCGATCTTGCAAATCAAGTTTATGTTCAAGAAAGGCAAGCAGATGAGCACCCCCCGAGGTTCGTGAGTCCACTGCGAAAAGCAGAGAGAGTTGCGCGAGGTGATGTCCAACAGTTTGCCACATTGTATCCAAAGGGAACAATCCTGGTAGCTCCAACTTCGTCAATCGGGCGCGGATTGAATATATTGAATCGCAGGCAGAAGGCAGCGTTTGGGTCTATAATTTTTATTGTTCGTTCGCTGTTACCGCCTCATGATCCAGTCATGCAAGGTCGCGGTCTCATGCATTGGCTTCAGAATGTTGAGAAGAAACAACCCAACTTTGATACTTATGGGGTCGCAGCTGAGGCTTTACGGCGAAGGGCGAATCTAAAATGGCGCGAATTGGTTACAGATAATCGACCTTGGAAGGATATGGATACGGAGACCCGACGCGCCCTAGCCGCCACTATGTTTACTCAAGTATGGCAGGCGATTGGACGTGGTATCCGTGGGGGCGTACCTGTAATGGTGTTTTTCATTGATGAGAAATGGGCACCGATGACTGCAAGAAACGGAAACCCTGATACCGAAGAAACTAGTTTGTTATTAGCTATGAAAGAATGCTATCGATCCTATATCGAACCAGGAAAAATGATTCCCGGGCGTGACCAAATACTTGCAAGAGCACTTTACGAAGAACCAATTACCGCTTTGATCAATATTGTAGGATTGAAAAGCCCAGCACTTGAATTAGGTGCGGAGTTGAAAACGAGGTAGAAAATTATGAGTACAACTGTAGCACGAATTAAACCAGGAAGGTACGATCACTTACGTCTTTTGGCATATGTACCGCGACGTGGTAAAGATTTTCCGAAACAAATGATTTGGAGTACTGAATTCCCTAAGACTTGGGTGCAACGTCTTGAGGCTTTGGAGACGCAATGTCGTTTAACACATAAAAGGCCAAACAAATCAAAATATATCAATCTGCCACTCGCTTCTGTAAACAATGTCTTGCCCTTGGTATTCCCAGCACTGCTCACCCCTGGATTCAAGTTTCAGCGCCCTATTTTATCCACCCTTGACTTGAATGAATATTTACCTGGGTTAACAAACATCATACAGGCGTGGGTCGGATATGAGTATGACAGAAAGATTGAGCGTGGATCTAATGCCACGTCGGAGGCACTTGAGATGCTCCGGGATACTCAAGCGTGGTTATCTCCTAACCACTTGAAAATCTTGATGCACGAAGTGGATCCTGGGTGCCCGGAATTAAATCCAGTTAAAGATTCCAAACCAATAGATCATTTGTATTTCAAAGCAACCCCGCTTTTCTTAGTCTCGCTCGTGGAAGGGAAGTCAATCGAGGTAGGAGGAGAAATGTATACATTTCGGCGTTGCCAATCAACCGACCGCGAAGGTGTGGAGTTGATGACATGGCCACCAATGCCTTTTGATGATTGGCCACGAAGCCGCCCCCCTGGGTATATGTCGCTTGTATTGGAATTTCACGTACATACAGTTCCCTATGTTGAATTACCCATTATTTTTCCAAAATTTCATGTACGACGCTGGGTTCATCAACCTCTCCAGACTGAAGATGGAGAATATCTCTTTTTGCCTTATAACACCGATTCAACTGTCTACATAACGACAGAGGTCCCGTGGTTAGAGGGAACCCCTAGAATGCAAGGAAGCTCGGCGATGTTTTCGGTTGCCAAGTTGGGCGTTTCATCAGGATTCACTGCAGTATGGACGGATGATTTAATGGAAATGCTGGAACGTATTGGGGCAAGATCAATTCCGACATCGAACGCGGTTGTGCAACAACCGCTTCAAGTTTCGAGTGATCTAGAATATGGCGTTGTAATGAGCACCGCTATTCTTAAACATATGCGCTCGTCATATCCGATTGGAACTGGTTTATTTCCGAGGGATTGGCAAATGCTCTCAGAACAAGTGCAGGAATGGGTAACTCCATGGTTAGAACCACTGGTTAATGATTTACCTCTTACGCACAAACTTCCTTCGTTTAGTTCTAATCGGAAAGGGTTAAGTAGCGATCAAATCGGAAAGTCTGTCACTAAGTCAATCTTGCCTCGACGCCGGATCAATCTTGAGTGTATGTATATCGACCCGGTCACCGCGCGAATGTGCTGGCGTGCCGTAAAGCTTCACTTTGGGATTGTCTCGGCCAACATCAATGATGAAGAGATTTTCGGCGGCGGCGTTTTAACTACTCTTCACAACGAACTAGAAATTTTCTTCCGGGCACAAGTAAATGAATTTCTTGAACTGGATATTCAGAGTACCGGAAAGGATGCATTCGCCACAGGCATCGAAAAGTTAAGATTGCAAATAGAGGGTGCAAATCTTCCTGGCTGGCCCTCAGATATGGTGACGCTGACCATCATGGAGTTGGAAGACTTATCTAAGGGAAAGAAAGCTGAACGAATCCGAGATGCAAAATTGCCGAACCGATTTTTACTTACGCATAAAAATCGCCTGAGTCAGTTCTTGGTACCCGAGAAATTTACAGCGGCAAAGATGGGGAAATACGAAACTGAAAGGAAGGTGCCTGACCGTATTGGAAGCGCGATGCTTGATGTACGTCGGCAACTTGGGTTTGTTGGAGATGAAATTTCAAAATGGCTTACCGATGATCTAAAGTTGGAACCTGGCACTCAACTAATTGGCTTGCATCTTGAACAGCACTATAGGTTGGGAGTCCATCAGAATAGCTCTCCGGTGAAATTCCCTGTTGCAGCGAGACTCGTTGTAGGCGAGCAACATGTGGAAGCCCTGATTCCCTCACGGAGTACCCCGATCCTCGAGGTAGATTGGAAACACTATATTGATGCACAACTTGAAATGGGGAGCTATTCTGGAGAGCAACTAAATTGGAAAGATGAAGATATCCAAAAGTTTTTATTGCGTCTCCTGGACTTAGTTGAAAATAGCAAAGCTATTTTATTTGTTCCTGCAGTTCCATGGCGAAGTAAAAAAATCTGGCCCTGGTTACAAAACCAACTTTACACAAGCGATCATATGAGTCTAGGAACCCGGGTCTACTATCCAAGTGGAGCCTCAGTTCCGTTCGGGAAACAGCAAGCTAAGGGTTTGAGAATTGTGCGTTATCGCTATGATGCCGAAACGCCAGCATATTTAGCAATAGACAAACGGCAACCACTCAGTGAACAGAGCGGATACGGAAACGGCGTATGGAGCCTGCCGGGGACAAACAACCGCGTGTTTTTCAGCGTTGCTCGAAAACCTGATACCTATCAGCCCAGTTATGCCTGGAGTCGATTTAATAAGGGGTATCGCGAGCCAGCACGCATGCCTCAACTTGCTGAAGTTATTCCAGTTTTCTTGCAACCTGAGGATGATCCGTACGACTTCGTAAAAATATTTCATTACTTGAGGGTTCCGCCACACTGGAAGCAAGGAATGACTGAAGCTCCATTGCCCGTACACCTGGCAAAGACAGCCGCGCAAGATTATTTGGGGATGCAATATCGGTTCGATTAATATAAACCGCCTGCAGCAAGTACTATTGTTGGTTCGTCAGCCGAATAAGAGAGCAGTGAATCGTTCGGTCAACATAACTTTAGATAATTTCTATTACACATAGGTAATCTGCGTATAGCCATAGTCATGCAAAGTAACTTGAAAAAACCGAACAAGTAGGAGTGTAACCAGTATACCGATAAAAGTTGCCCAAAACGCCAACATCATGTAAGATTCAGGGAAGGTAAAGCTCCCTGTTGCAGTGCAATACTTTCGATTCTGCGTGTGGGGGCGATCGGCAGATGCTGCGAACGCCCAACCTACACGATGTTGGGCGTGTTTTTTATTCTATAAGCAATGGCTACATCCCCTAATAATCTCCCTTCCATCGGTGCGATCCTCACCGGCCCCCACTGGCCGGAGCGGGTTCGCGTCGTGCGGGTGGAGCCGCGTGGCACGTCACGAGTATTGATAGAGGCCGTGACCCTCGACGAGCAGTCCCGCCTGCTCTCTCGCATGTTCAGGTTGGATGAACTGCGAGATTTGCTGGTCGAGGCCGAGACCGAACGCCCTACACTGACGGGCAATCCGGTGGGTTTTCGCCTGGCTGCCGAGGCCACTCGCATTCGCCTGGCGTACACGCACGATCCACAATTTGCCGTCAGTGTGGCGCGTATTGACCCGCTGCCGCACCAACTGGAAGCGGTCTATCACTATATGCTACGCCAGCCGCGGCTGCGTTTTTTGCTGGCTGACGACCCCGGCGCAGGGAAGACGATCATGGCCGGATTGCTGCTGAAAGAACTCAAGCTGCGAGGGGTGCTCACGCGCACGTTGATCGTCGCTCCGGCGAACCTGGCTCCCCAATGGCAACGAGAGATGTCCGAGAAGTTCGACGAGCCGTTTGACCTGGTGGATCGGGCTGCGCTCAATGCCCGTGGCAGCCGCGCCTGGGAGATTTTCGACCAGTGTGTGGTTTCCGTCGATTTCGCCTGGCAGGCGGACGTGTTAGAGAGCCTGGCCCGCGCTGAACGCTGGGATTTAGTGATCGTGGACGAGGCGCACAAAATGGCGGCCTACCGGCGCGGGGACAAAATGGAACGCACCCGCCGTTACCGGCTGGGAGAATTTCTGACTGATCGCACCGAACACTTGCTCTTGCTCACCGCTACGCCCCATAAAGGTGACCCCGAAAACTTTCGTTTACTCTTACAACTTTTGGACCCAGATTTATTCGCTGACACTGACATCCTGGCGCGCGCCGTCCAGAGGCAGGAAAATCCGATCTTCCTGCGCCGCTTGAAAGAGGACATGAAAGACTTCGACGGACGGCCGCTCTTTCCACCGCGCCATGTGCATACCCTGGGGGTAGAACTGAGCGATCAGGAGCAACGATTGTACGATGAGGTCACCCGCTATGTGACCGAAAACTTCAACCGGGCGCTGGACGAAGACAATCGCAATGTCACCTTTGCGCTGATCATCCTACAGCGACGGCTGGCTTCCAGTGTGCGGGCCATTCGCTGTTCCCTGGAGAACCGCCGCGACCGGCTGATCGCGCTGCGAGATGAGGTGCGCGGCAACCCACAACTGCTGGAAGCTGCCCGGCGCGGGGAGGTGCTTTCTGACGAGGTGTCGGAAGATGTTCCCGAAGGCGAACGGTGGCAGATCGAGGAACGCGCCTTGCGGTATACAGTGGCGCGCAACTTGGAGGAGTTAGAGGCCGAAATCGCCATCCTTGAGCGGTTGGCCGCGCAGGCCAGATCTGTGGAGGGGCGCGGCCCGGAGCGCAAACTGGACGAACTGCGCCGGGTGATGGAGGAAATTGACCTCTTCCGTTCCGGCGAGAAGCTGCTGATTTTCACCGAAGCCAAAGATACGCTGGACTACCTGGTCGAGAACCTGATGGCCTTGGGATTACGGGTCAACACCATTGACGGCTCCATGTCCCCGCCAGCGCGTTATCAGGCCGAGCGCGTCTTCCAAGACCCCACCGGGGCGCAAGTGATGGTCGCGACCGAAGCCGCCGGGGAGGGCATCAATCTGCAATTCTGCCACCTGATGATCAACTACGACCTGCCCTGGAACCCCTCCCGGCTGGAGCAGCGCATGGGACGTATCCACCGTTATGGGCAGCAGTACGAGGTCTTCATTTACAACCTGGTTGCCACCAGCACCCGTGAGGGTATGGTGTTTCACGCCCTGCTCAGTAAATTGGAGCGGATGCGCGAGGGTTTGGGTAAGGATCGAGTCTTCGACGTGGTGGATCAATTGCTCGAAGGGGTCCCGTTGGAACGGTTGATCCGTGACGCACTGGCGAGTCGGTTGACCTTTGAGGAGGTGCGCGACCGGGTGCTGGCCCGGCTCGACCCCGAGCAGGAACAGCGGTTGCAAGCGGCGACCCTGGCCGGGTTGGCCAACCGCTATGTAGACCTTTCCCGTCTGCGCCAGGAGCAGCAACAAGCTGCTGAGGCGCGGCTTGTCCCGGCCTACATCCGAGCGTTCTTCGTCCAAGCGCTGGAAGCCTTGGCCCCTGGCCGGTTGGAACGCCGGGACGACGGCTTCTATCGAATCCCTTATGTGCCTGCCGCCCTGCGCGAAGTGCCAGAAATATTACGTCGCCGGCATGGCGCACCAGAGGAGAGTTATGCCGCCCTCACCTTTGACAAAGCCGACCTGCCTGCTTACCCCTCTCTGGCTTTCGTAGGCCCGAGTCATCCCCTGTTTGAGGCTGTCGTGCATCATATCCTGGCACGTTTCAGTCCAGATTTGAGTCGGGGGGCAATCCTCCATGACCCGGCGGGGGAGGCGGAAGGATTGGTCTGGCTGCTGGTGGGGAGTGTAGAAGATGGATTAGGGCGAGTAGCCGGGAAACGTTTGTTTGCCATATTCCAATCCCTCTCTGGGGAACCCTTGCGAAGGATTTCTCCCACCCGGTTGTTAGATTTTGACTCCCCGGCCGAGCCACCATCCCTTCCCGATGGCTACCCACAACGTCTGGCCGATTCTGACGCGGTCGTGGATTGGAGCCTGGATCATGTCCTCGATCCCTATCTGGCCGAATTACAGGGTGAACGGGAGAAAGAAGCCGGGATCATCCGGGATTATCTCCAGCGGTCGTTCAACGTCCTCATCGCCCGCGCGCAGGGCAAGCTGATGGAATACGAGCAAAAGGCACGCCGGGGTGCGGACATGGGCCTGAGCCTTCAAGAGGAACGCCGCCACCTGGACGACCTGCGCCGCAGGCAGCAAACCCGCCTGGCCGAAATCGGTCGTGCCGCAGTGCTCGCCCTGAGTGCGCCGGAAGTTCTAGGCGTGGCGGCGATTACGCCTGTGAAATCCCCCCATGTGGAAGCCAGACGTCCAGGCAAAGTTCCCATGCGCCGCAGCGCAGAGGTGGAGGACGCGGCCGTCGCCTTTTCCATCGCCTATGAGCAAAATCGAAATTGGCAGGTAGAAAACGTAAGCGACGAAGACCGGGGGTATGATCTGTTCAGCCAGGGACCGGGTGGTGAAGTGCGTTACATCGAGGTCAAAGGCCGCGCCGGGGTAGGGGCGGTAGAGCTTTCAGCCAACGAATGGCTCAAGGCGGAGCAGTTGGGCGAAAACTACTGGCTTTATATCGTAACCGACGCGTTGACTAACCCGTCTCTCTACTTGGTTCAGGACCCTGCCCACCGGTTAGCAGGCGAGGAAATCATTCCCCAGGTGCGTTACCGTGTGGCACAGCAAGGCTGGCATCGGGTGGCAGAGCAGGTCAGTATTTATAAAGTTGACCAGGGAAATCAGAGTTAATTCTAGTTTCATCGCTCATCTATGTCATACCAAGATAGGCTCATTGATTTACTCGACCGCAAATACAATCTGGTTGTAGACTCACCATCAGAGGACTTTTGGTTGGAGCTAGCAGGTTTTCTGGATTTTATTCGCGCTGACGAGACATTCAAACCTTATGCAAATCGCGAATTGCTCCAATTCAGGGATTGGTTGGGAGAATTTAGGACTGCTCTTCAAACTGAAATTGAGGAAGCAATCCAAATTCGTGCTGCTCTGATTTCCAATTTTCCTGGCCTGAACGATAGCTATCTTCCAAAACCCGAAATAACAGATGATGTGCTTGATATTTATTATAAAGACCCATACTTTAGGAGCCTGGCTTTCTTCGATGAGATTGTTGAAAGATCTCGAAAAAATGGAGCAACTGTCTGGTCTAGAAGTGGTGTCAATAATCAGTCAGATTCTACGGAAATGGCATCCTTAATCCGCTTAATAGAAGAAAAATTTGCTGATATAGAGAGGGATAAAATTCCCGAGGCACTATTTCTAAAGTTTCAGCACTTAAAGGAAAACCACGAATACCTTCGACGTGAGTTTATCAGTGCATGTCGCGTAAGACCTTCCGCTTCTCTGGATTTCCTACTTGAAATCAGAGAGCAAATCAACCCTCGCCCGCAACTTTACAACTCTATTTCAGAATTACTGTCTGAAAGAGTTGACAATTCAATCAAAAAGATAATACAACCCAAACACTCGCCTGAGGACTGCAAACCCCATTTAAGACGCGTCTATGAACAACTTCGAGCATCTGTTGGTTCTCACCTTGCCCATTTTGAACTTATTCAACGGTATAAACTGCGATCTATGGTGTATGATCGACAACGATTGGAAAATCTGATTCAAAAAGCTGGTCATCAAAAGGAAGATTTTTTGACCCGCGATTTAGCCCTTTACCTTTTTGATAACGGCGTATCTACTCAATATCGAGTTAAGCAAGGTGTCCATGAATTCGACCTGCTCTCCCCTTCCCTCTTTGCGGAGGCCAAGGTTTACGCGAAAAGTGATCGACAATATTTGATCAACGGAATATCACAACTCCATGCTTATCTCAATGGTCTCGAAGCCGATGGTTCCCAAATTCGGGAAGTCTATTACGTGATCTTTCGGTTAGGCGGCCCATTATATGATTGGCCTGAAAAAATCGAGATGAATCGGTGGACTATTTATCCTGTCACAATCGATCTTGCTCCGGCCCAGAAAAGTGGGAGTAGACAACCAAGAACAAGTAAGATCACATTAAACGAGATTTATCAAGTTATTCCGGAAGAAGAAAGATGACCAAACGCTTCGTTGAGGTCTTTCTCCCCTTGCCCGCCACAAATGTTGATCCCAAAAGTGTAGCCAAGTAGCAGAATCGACTATTAAACACTGGCACAAATACTCGTATGGACCCTTTAACGATCATCACCATCATAGGAATTGTTGTCGGCATCATTGCCGGTTTTGTTCAGGTGTTTGAATATTTCCAAAAACGCCGCGAAGGGGTGAAGATGCCTAAAAAGGAGCCAGTAGCACCGCTTCCGGCCCCAAGCTCATCCAACGACCGTCAAATCCCTCATAACCTTCCGCCGCGAAGCGAGTTTATCGGTCGGGATAAAGAAATCGAACGGCTTCATGAAGCATTTCGCACTCGCTATCATTTGGTTAGTATCGAGGGCATTGGCGGAATTGGGAAAACGTCCCTGGCGCTGGAGTTAGCCCATGAGTATTTAAAGCTCAGTAAGGGTCAGGGCAGTGTGAATAACATTACGGCCTTCGACGGGTTTATTTGGACAACGGCAAAGGATCGAGAACTCAACCTGAATTTACTTCTTGACGCAATTGCTCGAACACTGGATTACCCTGGCATTACACAGATGCTAGTAGAAGAAAAATTGGCCGCAGTCCAAAAGTTACTGCGGGACCGGCCTTTCCTCATCATTGTGGATAACCTTGAAACAGTTACCGATGATCATATCAAGGACTTTTTGCTCCAACTGCCCGAACCATCAAAAGCATTAATAACCACACGAGAACAAAAGATACGCCAGGCATGGACGATTTCGCTTAAGGGGCTGGAAGACCAGGAAGCCCTCAACCTGATTCGTAATGAGGGAAACCGCTTGGGGCTGGTTTCAGTCGTTAAAGCGGAGGATCAGGTTTTGTTACAATTATGCAAAGCAACAGGGGGAGCACCCCTGGCCATCAAATGGGCCGTTGGTCAAATTAAACAACCAGGTCAATCTTTAGACAAAGTACTCGCCTCCTTGTATGAGGCACGAGGGAGCATTTTTGACGCAGTGTTTGCGCGTTCGTGGAGTCTTTTATCGGAGAGCGCACGTCAGACTCTCATGGTGACACCGCTCTTTGCAACGTCTGCCTCGGCAAGTGGAATCGAAGCGGCCAGTAATGTTCATCATTTTGCTTTGGATGAGGCTTTGGGCCAGCTTGTCGAAATGTCGCTAGTGGATGTCACCGATCATCTTGACCTGACCCAACGGCGATATAACATTCACCCTCTGACTCGTTCATTTGCCAGAGTTCATTTGATCGAAGTTCAGGGATTTGAGCTCGAAGCCAGGTTAAGGTTAGCAACTTTTTTCATCGAAGAGAGCAAAGAACACAAAGGGGACTGGGGTGATATCTCAGGTTTTCCCTGGTTCGATAAGGAACTTCCTAACATGATTGCCATTTTTGAATGGGCATATTCGGCTCAGAAGTGGGATATAGTCACCTATACTTTCCACCATTTATATTACTATCTGGGCACCCGGGGATATTGGCAAGAACGAATCCAATATGGACAGATGGCACTAAGTGCAGCAAAAGAATCGGGCGATCACGTCGCTGCCGCAGATTGCCAAGACGCGATGGGCTGGATTTTATTCCGACAGGGAAAATATGATGAGGCTGATCGCATCCTTCAATCTTCTATTCAGTTCTATCTGGATCATGATTATAGACGTGAAGCATCTTGGGCTATGATAACATTAGCAAAACTGAATGTTGTGAGAGGCAACTTGGAGCAAGCTCGGAAAATCATTAATACTGCTACCAGAGTCGCCCCCGAGGATTATGATCTTGCACCCAGATTGTTGGCGATATTAGGTCATATTGAAATACACTCAGGGAATTTCGCCCAAGCTGGGGATTTACTTCATCGAGCATTAGAAGCTAGCCGGCGAAAGCCTTCAGCTCTTGGCAGCGTTGGCAGTCGCCAAATTGATTTAGGAGAAGTTGCCCTTGCTCAAAATCAACTGGATGAAGCAGCGTCTCATTTCCAGACGGGTTTGTTGAGCAGCAAACAAGTTCTGCGACAAGAAAACATCGCCAAAGCAGAATTAGGTTTGGCAAAGGTCAATGCGATCCGTGGAAACAATGAAGAGGCAATAAAACTGGCCGAAAGTTCACATGAACAATTTACCCGTATGTTTATGGAAAATGAGGCAAATCAAGCAGGTGTTTTGTTGAATCAGCTCAGAAACAAAAACGTCGGGCCAAAAGGAATTTATTCAACGCAAATCGGGATTCTTGCTTATGGATCGTTGATTGACGATCCCAGTAGGGAAATTGAGGCAAGTCGTACAGATACGATATCGGGGGTGGAAACACCATTCCGGGTGGAATTTGCCCGTTCAAGCAGAAAACGCGGGGGTGCACCAACGCTTGTTCCCGTTGAGAAAGAAGGGGGCAAAGTACGAGCAACAATTATTGTGCTTGATGATAGAGTTTCTCTAAATCAGGCGATGGATATTCTATACCGGCGAGAAATAGATCAGGTGGGAGACCTCCAACGAAATTACAACCCAGAAACAGGAAATAACGAGAACGCCGTGAGAATCGGTCAACTCCGTGGAGATCAAGCATTCGGATTGGATGTTGTGTTATATACTATTATTGGTGCAAACATTGACACTCTCACACCAGAACATTTGGCTGAACTCGCCATTCAGAGCGCCCTGTCAGAAGCCGGAATTGCAAAACGGGATGGTATTTCATATTTGCAAAATGCTATCCAGAATGGTATTGAGACTCCTCTAACCAGGGAATACGAACAAGCTATTCTTCTAAAAACGGAAACAAGCTCCCTTGAAGAAGCCTGGTTGAAAGTTACTAAAAATTGATTAAATGACCACCAAACGCCTCATCGAAGTCTCCCTCCCCCTCGCTGCTATCTCCGTGCAATCGGCCCGCGAGAAATCCATCCGTCACGGGCATATCTCCACGCTGCACATTTGGTGGGCACGGCGACCGCTGGCAGCCATGCGCGCGGCGATTTTTGCCTCCCTTATCCCCGACCCTGGCGACGAAAAAGAACGCCAAAAACTCGAAGACCTGATCGCCATCATTGTAGATTGGGATCAGGTTAAAAATGGTAACAGCCCGAAAATTGAAGAAGCAAAAGCGTTAATTCGCCAAGCTTTCCCCGATGGCCCCCCCAAATTACTTGACCCCTTCATGGGCGGTGGTTCGACCGGCCTGGAAGCTTTGCGCCTGGGTTGCGAAACCCACGCCATCGAACTCAATCCTGTGGCCCACTTAATCGAACTTTGCACCCTGGTTTACCCACAAAAATACGGCCAGCCGGAAAAACGGAAAGTAATGCAGGGAGCAATGGAAGTGGAAGCCGAAGTTAACCCTCTAGCTGAAGACGTACGGAAATGGGGGGAGTGGGTGTTGGAACAAGCAAGAGAAGAAATTGGTCACCTGTATGAGAACCCTGAGGGGGATGGAAAGATTGTCGGTTATCTGTGGGCACGTACCGTAAAATGTCCCAATCCAACTTGCGGTGCTGAAATGCCTCTTGTGCGACAGTGGTGGTTGGCAAATTCCGGCAATCGTAAAATAGCACTCCAGCCTGTTATAGAGAAAGAATCGAAAAGAGTTAGTTTTAAAGTGGTGGAATTGGGGCGTGGAAAACTTCCCGATTTTGATCCCTCGTTAGGCACTAGCAGTCGAGGAAATGCTACATGTTTGGTTTGTAATCAGGTCGCCAATGTCGAATATGTTAGGGAAGAGGGGTGTAGAAATCGTATGCAAAAAATGCCTCTTGCTGTTATTTTCAATAAAAGTAATTCGGGAAAAGATTACCGATTATTTTCTGATCGGGACGCAGAGCTATTTCAACATGCAGCTTCAATTTTGAACGAAACCCAGAGTGATGATTTGCCCACCGAACCGATATCATATTTAAGTGGGCGAATGAATGTCTATCTATATGGAATGCGTAATTGGGAGACACTCTTTAACACGCGACAAAAATTATCATTAATCACTTTTTGTAGGCAGATTAGATCTGCTTATGCAATGATGCTCAAAGAAGGAATAGAAGTAGGAAGAGCTAAGGCAATAACCACATATTTAGGTATCGCCCTGGATAAATTGGCAGACTGCAATTCTTCACTTACGAGATGGGTCTCCCAGGGTGAATTTATTGCAAATACATTTTCACGCCAATCAATACCGATGATTTGGGATTATCCTGAGGTAAACCCCTTTAGCGGTTCTACAGGTGATTGGTCAGGTGCATTAGACTGGAGTACCCGTGTAATCGAACATGTATCGAAAGCCTCAAATGCTCCAGCAACTGTTCATCAAGGAACAGCTACTCGTCAATCTTACGCAGATAATAGTTTTGACGCTGTAATTACTGATCCTCCATATTACGATGCAGTTCCGTATGCTGATATGAGCGACTTTTTTTATGTTTGGCTCAAAAGGTCTGTTGGCTTCCTTTATCAGGAGCAATTTCGTACACCACTAACCCCGAAATCAGCAGAAATAACACATCTAGCCCATCTAGCAGAACATCATTCTCAAAAAGATCAAATGTACTATGAGAGAGAAATGACACGCGCCTTTGCAGAGGCCTGTCGCATATTAAAATCAAATGGAATTTTTGTAGTTGTTTTTGCTCATAAATCCACATCAGCTTGGGAAACCCTATTAAACAGTCTTTTGGATGCCGGTTTAGTTGTTACGGCATCCTGGCCTTTGCATACCGAAAGACCAGGACGCCCGATTGCTCAAGATAGCGCTGCTTTGGCCTCGTCTATCTTCATCGTCTGTCGCCCACGCGTCTCGGAAACTGAGGGCTATTTCGACGACGTGCGGGAAGAATTAACCGGGGTCATTCGCGAGCGGTTGGATTACTTCTGGAAACAGGGTATTCGCGGCGCAGATTTTTTCATCAGTGCCATTGGTCCAGCGGTTTCGGTTTTTGGCCGTTATCGCAAGGTTTACCGGCTGGACGGAAGTGAGGTGGGTGTGGGTGAATTGCTCGAGCTGGTGCAGGCGATGGTTTCCGAATATGCGCTGGATCGCATCTTAAATGGAAATCATGCCCAGGTGGGTGTTGTGGATCCCGCGACCCGATATTACATCCTGCATCGCTGGGCTTACGGACAGGAAAAAATCCCCTTCGATGACGGGATGCGCTTGGCCATGGCGTTGGGCGCGGACGTCTCTACCTTGATGGACCGCAGAGGCATTCTCAAACAGAGCGCCGAAACGGTCAGCCTGCTTGGCCCCAAAGAGCGCGGTGACCTGGAAAATTTGGGGTTGCCCGATCGTACCGGGCGAGTCGCCTCAATTATTGACGTGCTTCACCGAGCCGCGAGTCTATGGGAGAAAGGTGACCGCCTCATCCTTGCCGAATTTCTGGCTGAGGCCGCTCGTGGTCGTGAAGAACGGGTGCGGATCGTTGCTCAAACGCTCATCAACGTGCTCCCGGATGACGACTACGAAGGACGCCTGCTCGATAACTTCTTGAAAGGCAGGGATGTACTGCCGGATGCTCCGAGGCAGGAGCGGTTGTTATAAGATTTACCCATTTATGCGGAGGAGGATGATGATCTCGAATTTAGACCCCACAAGTGCAAAGATTTGGACAGAAGGAAAGACAGATTGGAAGATTTTGAAGAGAGCTTTGGAAGTTTTGGGCCTGCCGTTAAAAGTTTCATTTCACGATTCCGACAAAGACATGGGAGATGTGAAGCTACTTCAAACACTCCAGACCTTGGCTCAGAGTTACAATCCAAACCCTCTTATCTTCATTTTTGATCGAGACAACAAGGACCTAATTTCTAAGGTCGAGGACACAGAAAAAGGCTACAAGGAATGGGGAAATAATGTTTATTCGTTTGCATTGCCAATTCCAACACACCGGACTGCCCATGAGAATGTCTGCATAGAAATGTACTTTACAGATGATGAAATTAAGAGAAAAGACTCACATGGAAGACGCTTGTTTCTATCATCTGAGTTCAGTGAAACATCTGGAAAGTTTCTCAGTGATTCCACGATTCATTATGTTCATAAAGGAGGTCTGAGGGGGTATACAGAACCAACGAAATCTAAAATTATCGACTTAGAAGTTTTCGACTCTGCTGACAATAATCTGGCCTTGAGTAAAGCAAGTTTTGCAAGTTTGATTCAAACGAAAACCCCACCATTTGATGATTTCGATTTTAAAGAATTCGCTCCTCTCTTTGAACTCATTTCACGAATTATCGAGGAATCTATTCCTCCAACCAATATCTATTTTCGGAATTTAGACGAGTTCTTTGAGGAAATTCAAATCCTGGATGGCTCAGAACAATTTCTGTATGTTTTTGAGATGATCAAAAATGTAATATCGCTAGGTTTGCAGTTGTTCATCATCGCTACAATTCGTAGTTATGAGGATGAGATCATTAATGAGCCAGAAAACTATCGAAAGAAAGTCGTTCAGGTCAAGAAGATCATAACCGAGGCCTTCCGGAAACCGTCTTTAATTACACTCACAGGACTTGCAGAAAAATGCTATTTTCTGGTTGATAGCAGGGCACCAGATTCGTTGAAGGACATGAAAGAAAGTTTAGCGCAGAATATCCAGCTCGGAGATATTGGTCATCTGTTAGATGACTTGGAAGTGTTATTCCCACCCGAGTTTGGCACCCCCAAAATTGTTGATAAGGCCAATCTTCGCAGGGATTTTCTGACCAAAATGATTCCTGACCTGGCTTACTATATGAGTAAACCTCAAGAAGAAATCATGGAGGGAATGGATCGGGTTGTAGATCAGCCTACTCTGCAAATTGGAACATGGATGAGGGCGCTAGTGAAGTTGGTAGAATTGCTTCAACCAATGTTTTTAAATCCAATCGTGTTCCGAGATGTCGAAAAATCTAACCCGCTTACAGGCGAGTATACGTATACGGTTAAGACCTATCGAAATGGACGAGTGGAATTATCTGAGGAAGTAATTTCCCGTGGAGAGGACGATTATGAGAGCAGAGTCTCCGAAATGATCTTGGGTGCCAACCAGATAGGACATCTATACCCCCTACTATTGGTTAAAAATGACGCCTTGTATTTTTATCGGCGCACCATGCCATCCGGCTACGAGTATTACTCAATTGTGCATGATACCGTTCACAAAGAGAGTACGAAAAGGAAATTCAGTTATTCTTTATTCAAAGTGGGTAGCAAACAAGAACTGTTTTGGACAGATGTTCTCCCAACTACTAATCCTGAGAATGGTATCCGTGCTAACATCCCTGAAGAGGGGCCAACTGAATTTGTGGGCCGCCGCAAACCACTAAACCGTATGAAGGACGAGATTATCAGTATCATAAACGAAAACGGCATGATTTACGGCCTTGGGGGCATTGGCAAAACGGCGCTGATGATTCAACTCTCTAAGGAACTCTACTTCGAAAAGGACAAAGAGAAAGTTCCTTATAACAGCATTATCTGGGTATCGGCTAAAAAGAATTTTTACGATTATATATTAGATAGTGTCGAGGTCAGGGAGCCTCAGATCCAAAGTCTGGACAATATCTTGTACGCCATCCTTAGATTCTTCGATTTAGAAAATTTGGAAGAGTATACCTTTGAGGATCGAAAAGAGTTGGTTATTGAATTACTTCAAGATGAAAAGATCTTGCTTTTTGTGGACAATTATGAAACGATCCCCCCAAGAGAAGCGATAAAGATTGTTGAGTTTTTTGGCACAGAAGTCAAGAAGAGACTTCGTAACAAGCCACAGAATTTTAAGATCATTATCACTTCTAGAGAATACAAGCCCACGCCCTTCCGCCCCATTGAACTAAGAGGTTTGGATTTGAGTGAATCGAAACGTCTCATAAAGAGCGTTTGTAAAAGGTATAAATCCGCTGAAAGCGATCTGACCGATGACCAAATGAAAACCATGCATGAACAAACAAAGGGTATTCCAATACTGATCAAGCATTGTATCGCTAAAATATATGAATATAAAAAGCCCTTCAATACCGTGATTAGTAGTTTGCCGCAGCATTCAATAAAAGTTGTTCAGTTTAGTTATCAAGAAATTCTTGAACAAATCGAGGAGGAAAAGGATAAAGTCAGGCTCAAACTTCTCTTACTTCTCGAGACTATTCAAACGCCTTTGCTAATCCGGCAAATGTCAGATATTTTAGAAGTGGATGAGCTTATTCTTGAAGATAGGATACCTTTATTGTTAAATTTCGAATGTTTGAAACGAATCAATGAAGGAAACTATGAAAAGTACGAGCTGAACGACGAAATCCGGTTACTGACGAAGAGCTTGTTTTACAAACACAAGGAACTTTATCAAGAGGTAAGAAGCAAGTTTTTTAGGAACTATTCCATTGACAAACAGTTAGATTATTCAAGTGAGGAGGAAGTAATTATTGGGATTTTCGATAATTATTTGCGTGAGCACCAATATACAGAAGCCCAGGATTTCATCAATGAGCAGTTAAAATTACGTCCCGAATCGATTTTATTAAATTACTACTACGCTCGTTTTCTAAAGGAGCGCACGTTTGATTATGAGGGAGCAATACAGATCCTTGAAAAAGTGAGGGAGACAAGTGGAAATCACACAACAATTCTGAAATTGCTGTTTTCCTGTTATGCCTCCTTGAGCATCCCAAAATTTGAGAAAACGAGCTTGCTCATTGAACAAATAACCGAAAACGATGGTGGTGACTTAAAAGAGGATGTCGAACTTCAACTTGAGATCATACGTTTTTACATTCGCTGGTCAATTACTGTTAGGATGCAACAGAAAGTAAACGACGTTTTAGACGAAAACATTCGCCAAGCCAAATATAAAGAGTTGGCAAAGAAAGCCTTGAGTTTCCTGAATCCATTAGAAACTTATGTGATGCAAAATAAGTCCTCTCCAAAAATCGCTAAAATTAACATTCACGAAATTTATTATTGGTATGCTGAAAGTTACTTCAACTTATGGGATTATGAGAAAGCCTTGAAGATGATCGACAAGGCAATTAAGCTGGCAGAGAGTAGTTCGCAATTTATTTCTGTAGACGAATATGAGGGTTTTAGGAATGTTATTCTAAGCACTAAGGATTTTTATCAGAAGAACCCGTGGACGGACAGGAGACAAACGCGGGCCAGATCTTCTACGGTGTGAGATTATGAACTTTCCTCAAAGCCTACAAAGAGCCAAGACTCTGCTCTCCCAAAAACACCATGCCCAGGCTGTTCAGACTGTCGCCAGCGCATTAGAAACCCTGCTAGTAGAACTATACAACGAATTATTGGGCAAATCCGCCCCAGCGCGCCAAAAAGAGTTGATCGAAGCACAGGAAAAGGTGGGTGGGGGCCAACCTCTGAATCGCCTGACATTGGGAAAGCTGGCAGGCGTGTACCGTGCGAGCCGCGCTGCCGAAGATTTACAAAAGACTCTGGGCCTAAAACTGACGTATCTCAACGTCAATGCAATGGAGCCACTGATACAAATTCGTAATCAAGCGGTCCATGAAGGCCTTGAACCGGACCCCGCCGAAGCCGCTTATATCGTCAATCAGGTCGAACTGATCCTGCGCGAAACTGGCCGTCTCCCCTCTCCCGCCAGGGAAAGAGGGGTTGGCGGGGAGGGTTTAACTCCCTGGTGGCATACAGCTATTCCCCACCTGGATATTCGGGAAGGGCGGCTTGACCCCAGAATCTTCGCAGTGGATTTGGCCCAAGTTGTTGAGGGCGAGAGCAAAGTGACTGAATACAAAGACGCCGAAACCTTCTTTCGCCGCACATTCCCCACGCGTGGCATACGGGCTACCCTGACCGGCGTGCTGCGCCGGTTGGCCGGCCGGGAAGATGGGGTCGCCATCACGCAAATGGCGACGGTGTTCGGCGGCGGCAAGACCCACACCTTATTGGCTCTTTATCACCTTATTGCGAACCGCACACAGATTGCTCAAATAGAGCTTGTTGCCGAATTACTGGCCGAAGCGGGGTTGGTCACCGTCCCTCAGGGAAAAGTCGCCGCCGTGGATTGTGCCCACATCAGCCCCAGCCAGCCGCGCACGGTTCCTGAAGGATTTACCCTTCACACCCTGTGGGGGGAGATTGCATACCGTTTAGGTGCACCAGATCGAGGGGCGGAATTTTATGAAATCGTCCGCCTAAGCGACGAAAGCCGCATTGCCCCCGGTAGCGAGACCCTGGAACGCCTTTTCCGGCACACCGGCCCTACCCTCATCTTAATTGACGAAACCCTCTCCTACATCACCAAAGCCAGCGGCATCCAGGTGGGGAATGGTTTCCTGTCTGATCAGGCACAGGAGTTTCTACTCGAGTTGACAAGAGCGGTAAATGCGACCGATCATATCGCACTGGTCTTAACGATGACTTCCAGCGAACAGGAACAGATTGGTGAGGCGGCTATCCGCGCAGCCCGTGAGGTGGATACCGCCATCCGAATCCTGCGCCGCACCCGGCAAGTGGAAGTCAGCGCTGAGAAGGAGGAGTTGTACGAAATCCTTCGTCGCCGCCTGTTCGACACGGCCCCGGAAGCCATCAGTGCCCAGGCCCGCGGTGTCGCCCAGGCTTTTTGGGATTATTACCGTGCCCACCCCAATGACTTCCCCCAGGAAGTACAGACCCCCGAATACCGCGACCTGATGGTGCGCGCCTATCCTTTCCACCCCGCCCTCATCGAAATCTTGCGTGATCGGTGGGGGAGCATCAGCGGCTTTCAGCGCACCCGCGGGGTACTGCGTCTGTTAGCGCTGGTTATTGGCGATCTGTACACGCGCAGAAATAGCACACCGGTGATCCTGCCCTCTCAAGTCAATCTGGACAACGGAAAAATCCGCGCCGAGCTGCTGGAATACGTGGACAGCCGCGGAGGATATGAATCGGCCATCTTCTCTGACATCGGCGGGACGGACGAATCGAAAGCCCCTTACTTGGATCGTGTCACCGGCGGGGATTACGCCCGCTTCGCCATCGCCACCGGCCTGGCAACCACCATGTTCCTGTACTCCCACAGCGGCGCGACCCAACAGGCGGCCGCTGCAGAACGTCCCCAACTCTGGCTGGGAGCGCTCCAACCCGGCGTCGTCCCCGCCCTGGCCTCCGACGCGCTGGATAAACTGGAAAACCGCCTGCACTTTTTGCAAAAATTCGAGGGAAATTACCGGATTGACAAAGAACCCAACCTCAATCAGATGTTGATCACCCGGGCGGACGCCATCCGCCAGGAGCCGGAGACCATCCGAGAGCGGGTGCGCCAGGCGGTTGAGGAAGTCTTGGGACGTTCTCCCTTTCCTGCCCAACCGATCATCTGGCCCCAGACTCCCGCCGAAATCCCCAACCAGCAGCCGCTGACCCTGGTTGCGCTTGACCTGAACTACGTCTGGAGTCAACGAGAAACCGGTCAAAGGAAGGCGCGCGCATTCATCGAAGAAATCCTCAACAACGTCAGAAATACGTTCCGTCAGTTCAAAAATACGCTCGTCTTTGTCCTGCCCACCGAGGACGGGGTGCGCGTCATCGAGGATACTGCCGTCCGGCTCCTGGCTCTGGAGGGGATTCACCGCCAATACCGGCGCGGAGGCCTCTCTGCTAACCAGATGGATGAACTGGACACACAGTTCAAACAGGTCCGGGAGGGCCTCCCTGGTGCGGTATGGGGAGCTTATACCGTCATCATCGCCCCTGCTGGAAACGGCAACGGCGAAACCAAATTATGGGTGCGCCAAGAACACGGCTTCCCGGGCTATCGTCCGAGTGAACACAGCATTGCCAGCCGGGTTTGGAAACGCTTGATGGACGACCAGCGCTTACTGGAACGTTTGGACCCCCGGCTGATTAGCGAAGGCAAAGGGGATCAGTGGCGGCTCTGGGCAGAAGAAGACAACCGCATCAACGTCGCCAAACTCTGGGACTACTTCTGCCGCTTCCCTTACCTGCCCATGCTGACCGGCTCGGAAGCAATGGGACACACCATCGCCTGGGGCGTGCAGCGCGGCCTGTTTGCCTATGCCCTGGGAGATGGGGAAAAATTCGATACGGTCTATTTCCAGGAATCGTTGCCTTCTACCACTTACCCTATTATCGAAGGAGCCTGGTTGCTGCGCCCTGCTCTGGCCGGACAACTTCTCAAACCCAAAGAAATAACCGTTCCCCAACCCGAACTGCCTCCAACGCCTCCCGAAAAATCAACGGATGGCGAAACTATCATCTCACCCATACGTAAAACTACTCCCACTCCACCCCCGGCCACCTACCACCGCGTCGTCATCGAAACCCCGGTCAATTGGCAGCAGTGGTACGACTTCTACCAGGCCGTCATACAGCCATTGGTCGAAGCCGGTGTCGAGGTTCGCATCGAACTCAAACTCGAAGCCACCGGCGAAGTGGACGCCAACCTGGTGGATTTGAGTGTGAAGGAAAGTGTAGTGCAGTTGAATGCGAGGGGGAGGGTAGATGTCAGTGATCAGTGAAGTGCTAATGAAAATATGAGAACCATCAAGATTTGAATTATGAATGCCGAACTCATCAGATGGCAAACGCTTGCCAACCAGCGAATCACACCGATCGAGAACATTAAAACGCGAATATTCTCTATCAGGGAGTCCATAGATCAACAGTTCCCTGCGTGGAGGGTTTCTTATGATACTAATCCACAAGATTATTTGTCTCATGATGCCCGCAGAGAATACTTTATATCCCTTCGCGTAATTTTACAAAATGCACAGCTTGGGTACATTTACATCAGAGATCATTTAACGAATGAGAACTGGTGGCGAAGTCAAATTGGAGAATTTAGGGAGGCTGTTGTTTTCCAAGCACTTCGAGAACAGGCACTCATGTTAAAGTTTTACTCATTCCATGCAATAGCGGTTGTAACTGAGGAAACTTGTAGGGCTATTGTACGCGCTGCCCCGAATATCTTTGGTGTTCGCTGGCAAGACCCCTTCTATAGGGTTTATAGTCGCTTGCTCGAACTAGCTCGCTGCCGACAATACGAAGAGCTTTTCGAGGTTATGCGCCTAACGCGAAATACGATACACACAAATGGAGTGTTTAGCCCAAATGACAGACAAAATCAAACAATTTCATATGGAGGCCGTAGTTTTCTTTTTGAAGTTAATAGAACTCTTTCATGGATGGGCGATGACTTCCCTGAATGGTTAGCAGCAGAAATGAGCGTCGCTATGCAGTGTGTTGTTTCCAGTCCTATCGTAAGCGGGATAAGTCAATGTCCTCGTGGGGGTTAACCTAACCATAAACAGTGTGTATAACAAATAGTCTTCGGAACTGTGGTCTGAGGCCAAATGACAAATAATCAACTCCAAATACATCCTTTATTTACTGTGAATCTGCCAGTAATGCGGTTAGATACGTTTGCACATTCAGCATTTAGTGGCGCAAGCTACCATCTCGATCAAATTAGAGAGATAATACAGAAGCCAGGTATGCAAACCATGCCATCTGATTATAGAGACAACCCCTCATTGGATAAGGAACTGAAAAGACAACTTCAAGTAGATGCTAACTTATTTTTCTGGCACCTGAGAGCATTTTTCTGGGAGCTAGTAGCATCATTTGACACCATGCTTCAATGGGCCAATCAGAGATATGAGCTAGAAATACCTGAGCATGACGTTAGGTGGACAACAATCAGACAGAAGGCCAATAGTTCAACCAGGGATCCCACTGAATGGCGAGCAAAATACATAGCATTGAGTAATGCATGGAATAGTGCATGGTATTTTGAAGTAAGAAATTATCGGAATTTTGCACATCGGGCGTTTCTGTTTACAGAGAATTGGTATCAGCAGCACGAAGAGCAAGGAAAGTCCGAGTACAGATTGAGTGGTATTCAATTAATACCAGTTCGACAGGGACAACCCTTCGTAGACATTATGGAGCAATTATCAAACTACCTGGAGGAGATGCGCCGATTAGGAGCAGCTTTATTTAAACAATAATCTGGAATGTTTATCATTTTTCTCCCGATAGTAAAGTTTGCTATTATAAACAGACAACTGCAGCTGTAATGCTGTTCTTTCCTCGCTAGAAACCCAATTGTGCAGCACCTCCTCTTCCGCGATCAGCATTTGCAGAATCACACAGGCAGCACGTAGACCCAATTCCTCATGGCGGAGAAAGTCAATCTCTTGTCATTTTTCGTCCGATAATTTCAAGACGTTATTTTTTTAAAATGCTCCACCTCAAAAAGTATACTTTGATTCTTTTTATAGTTATCCTTCTCGAATTAGGCTTCATCGCTGTTTCAAGCATTTTATACGACACAAAAGCCCAAAGCAATTCACTCACTCAATCATCAAGTATCTATTTGCCCCTAGTTCAAAATCAACTCTACTTCCAAAATGCCGGTCACGTCCAGTTTTTCAAGAATGCCAGGAGCGATTTTGACCCTTATACCCTGGCCCCCACGCCTGAGATGCAAGCCTGGATGAATGAGTACTACTGGCGAATGCTTACTTACTCTCCCTATTTTGACACGCGCCTATCGTGGTACCCCAACGCTTGGGTTTACAAAGACTTGTATGCAATCTATACCGATGGGCGTGAAGGTCATGATTACATTATTAACAACCATCCCGAGTGGATTCTAAAAGACATAAATGGGAACAACCTTTATATCAACTGGGAATGTTCTGGAGGAACTTGCCCGCAGTACGCTGGAGACTTTGGCAACCCTGATTTCAGAGCTTATTGGATTACGAAAGCCGCCGACACGCTTTTACAGGGATACATTGGCTTATGGATTGACGATGTGAATTTAGATTGGCGCATCAGCGATGGAAATGGCGTTGTCGTTTACCCTATTGATCCGCGAACAGGCTTACAAATGACTTTGGCAGATTGGCAGCTGTATTTCGCAGAATTTACAGAGGAAATTAGGGCTGCTTTCCCCACTAAGGAAATTGTCCATAACGTTATTTGGTATGCCGATCACGAGTTTACTACCAATCCGTTTATTATTCGTGAAATTCAAGTAGCAGACTATATCAATCTGGAGCGCGGGATAAATGATGATGGGTTGGTGGGAGGCGATGGTGATTTTGGTTTAGAAACCTTCTTCACATATATTGATTTTGTCCACGCTCAAAATAGGCGAGTTCTATTTCTCGCCGACCGAGTATCTTTGACAGAACGAGAATATGGACTGGCAGGCTGGCTGTTAATCAGCCATGGCAACGACGGCTTTAGTAATGAACAAATCAGCAATCCAGATAACTGGTGGAATGGTTATGAACTGGACTTGGGGGCGGGCCTGGGAACTCGATATTTCTGGAATTCTGTCATTCGTCGTGATTTTGAAAAGGGAATAGTTCTTCTTAACCAACCTTTGATGCCAACTCGTACAATCCAGTTAGACCAACCTTACCAAACCCTGGAGGGAAAGAACGTTTCGACGGTTACATTGGAATCTTCTTCGGGTATTATTTTACTTAAACCGTAGGAATACGAGAGGAAGTACACACCCAGTATAGGTCTTATTGATCGGTTAACACAACTACCCCATGGCCGTCCAGTCCCAAGCCAATCGTTCGACCATGCAATCAACCCGTGCAGATGACCGCCCTGCCGATGATAATCAATTTTCAAAATTCAATAGGTCAAAATGTATAAGGTCGATTGACCCTTTATGGGTAACGGATGAATTGTTATTACATCGGTCACCTGTCTTGACAACCTCTCAATCAAAAGCAAATAAGCTTATAATCCATAAGGGGCAACTGTAGTTGAACTACCATCTCCTCCTTGCTTGAAGTCCAAGCCTGCAATGACTCCTCCGCCACACCTAGCATCTGTAAAATCACATGAGACGCGCGTAGAAGTAGTTCTTCATAACGGGAGACATCTATTGTTTTTGGGTCTGGTTCCTCTGGCAAATCCCAGGCGCGTACGCGTTCCGGACCGCGCACGCATACGTACCGGACGTAATCGGCAATCCGGGCAGGTTTCCCGGCGGCGTGAAGCTGTTTCGCCGCACGGACGGTGGCGGTCTGAGCGCGATAGTCTTCCGGGGCTTTGCTCAGTTTTTGGGTCAGCACCAATGTTGATAAATCAGTTTCCCCCGCACGTAATTCCCTGATTCGTTGTCGCACGAGGGCAATGACTCCTGGGACGCAGTCCGACAATGCCTCTACGGTGGGAGCCTGGGCGAGAAGTTCCAGGATTTCGGTTTCGATTTGTGACACCCATTCCGGCATATCTCCTCTACGTGAGGACAGACCCCGTACCTTGAGCCGACCGTCTACCGTCACGCCAAAGAACCGGTTGGCAGCCGGGACGCGGGGCTTTCGTTTCGACGGCAGAAATGCCATCCAGCGGTATTGATCCTCCAACACGATCGGCAACCCCGTGGCTTTGGTGATGGCGTCGAGCAATGCCTGAATCTCATCTACGCTCGCGCCCCCTGGCTTTTGCAGATACAGCGCATCCACGTAACCATGTAGAAAACGATAGCCCAGAGACTCAGCGGCCATTTTCGCAAGGATCACGCTCTTGCGGGAATAGTCGGTGATGGACTCGTGGACTTCCACCTTCCCGTCGGTTTCCTTGCGGAACTTCGTGCGCCCGTAGGCGACCACGCCGATGGACTTGTGCGCGCCCAGGCGCGCTTTGTAGAGGACATACCGGGGATCATCCTGGCTCATCTCGGCCACTACGGTTTTGTAGTGCTGCCGTTTTTCCAAAAGGGGGTCGAGGGTCGCGCCGAGCATCCCCGGTTCTTCCGGGGGATCGGGGAGGCCGTCTCTGGGGTCTCGGTTTGCCAGGTGTGGGTGATCCAGGGTTTCTGGCGAGATGTCGTATGCCTGGGCGATGCGCGGGAACATCGAGGTGAAATCCACTTCGATCACGTCCGGATGCAGGCCGATGACCGGCGCGAAAATCAGGCCGCCCTTGTCAGCGTGGGTCAGGGTCAAGATGTCCTTTTCATCCTCGGTCTGCTGCTTGAAATTGGGCACTATCAGCCCTCGACGCAGGTAGGTAATCATCTTCATCGAAGTGAGCGTTGCGCCAGGCGAGGTGCGGGCGGCGGTCTGGATGGGCAGGCCCCCTACGCGGGCAGTTTCCAATACGCCTTCGAACGTCATCTCTCCAATGGAAAGGGTATTATGCAGGTCAATGTGCAACCGCCCATGCAGGAGGGTCTGCGGGCCGCGGCGGACGACCTGGCCGTAGGTGTAATGTACCCCGCCATCCCGCCGGGTGACCTCGCGGTCGGGGTCGCGGTTGAGGGGTAAATCCAGTCGGTGCTTGCGGGAAAGGTTCAATAGATAGGGAAGCACCCAAACATCCCCGTGCTGGGTTACGAGCACGTCTGGATCGTAATCCTGGAGCACTTCTCTCAACACCTTGACCGGCTGGGGAGAGCCAGGCAGGAGCGGGACCAGCCATGACGAAGTGCCCAGCGTGGGAGCGTCTGACACGACTCGCCGGGGAAAGGTCGTTTTGTACATGAAGCGTAGGGACTTGGGATGCGCGTGGAAAGGGTCGCAGTCCGGCGCAATGGCGAGGACCCGCAGCGAAGGCTGGGCTGGGTCAGGGTCCCAACGCGATTCTAATGGCTCGATTTTCTCCACCCAACCCGCACCATTTGCAATTACCCGACAGCGGGTGAGCGGGAAAACGTCAAACGCGGCGGCGTAGCGCGTCGGCAGCCGGATGTCATTGTCATAAAAGTCCACATCCACAAATGGCCGTTCGATTTCTTGAAAAATGCGTGGGAACCGCGCGGCCTGCTCCACCCGGATTTCCATGACTATGAGCGGCTCCGGATCGAGCAACCCTTTCCGATGGACGCGTGCTAGCTTGACCTGATTTTTGTACGCCTGTTTGAGAAAGACGCCCAGGTCATGCAACCGGTGGTGATGTCCACCGGCAAAGAAGACCACCGGGAAACGCTGGTGCAGATGGTGGCGCTTCCCATCATCCCCTAAGAGCCAAAGCGTTAAATGACCATGCTCATAGTTGGGGTAGAGGTCCAGCAGCCACCCCGTAAGCTCACAGCTCGTTCGCTCAACGATGACCATGCATTCGGGAGAGGGAGCGCAGCTGGTATTCGACCGTCTCCACCCTCGTTTGCAAGCGGTGCATATCCCGGACAGCACCGACCAGCATCGCCAGGTGCAGGGCTTCGGTGCGGGGGAGGTGCTCGGCCATCGTGAGGGCGGCAATCAGGAGTTCGGCATGGACAAACAAATCGTCGAGGGCGCGCTGGTATTCGGGTAGCAATGCGCCGCGAAAATAATATAAGGCTTTTTCCTCGTGTTGGACGAAGGCTTTAAAGGGGGTGATCGTGTCGCCCATAAAATAACTCCGGGCGAATGCGCGAGAATTTAGACCGATCATGAATCGTCCTAAGCGCATTCGCCAAAAAGACGGGATTGCTGTGGGGCAGGGGAGGGGTGAATTTCGATGATCCGGGCATTCATGCCCTGCAATTGGTCGAAAAAATGACTGAAAGATGGGTGTTTAGGTTCAGGTGGACGGGAAGTGATCACGACCGGAGCCAGGCGGCTGAGCCGGTGCAATTCTGTGATCGTGTCCTGCAACATATACTGGCTTTTCCAGAATTCTTCGTCTTCAGCGAAATAATGATTTAGGAAGTTCAGGACGAGGAGTGGTTCGTTCGTTTCGGGTGTATTCTTGAGCAGCGCGCGCATCTGGTACATGGTCGGGGCGCGCCGTTGCCGAATGTGTTGGTAGAGGGCAGCCGCATCTGGGGTTAGCGTGCGGAGTCCCCGTAGGATGCCGTCCACGTCGTAAGAATGACCCCCGACGATAATATGAACCTGACCACGCAGCGCGAGCTGCGGGATCACGACGCATTCGATTTCGGCAATGCGATAGGGTGCGAGGATGAGCCACACCTCACCGGGGCGCGAGGCGGTCAGGGTTGGCCAGAGGGAGTTTTCTCGATGGGGGATTGAATACATCGCTCCAGCTTAACCAAAGCTGGGAACAGATGCAATCCACATCTGCCGGGTGAGGCCTCGGCACTTGTGTATGCGACTGTATAAACAGATGTTTATCGAAGCTATGGGGGTGACTGGAACTCTATGCCGTACATCTGGTTATTCGGAATCATTCCGGTCAATGGATCAATCTCGGTTAGCCGAGTAATCTCGGTCAAAGTCGCTGAAATCCCAATGACGCAAGAGGAAGTGCAGTTCCCCTTTCTGTTTGATGCCAAATTTGTAGATCGCGTTGTACAAGTGCGTTCGGGCGGTGCCAAACCCGATGGTTAGTTCCGTGGCGATCTCCTGATCGGAATAACCCAGGCAAGACAGGGCGGCGACCGTTTTTTCCCGCTCACTTAGCAGCTCCCATTTCTCTTTGGTTTCCCTGGCCTTCTTATACTCGATAGCCTGAGAAGCCAGCCACTCCGCGGCCACTGCCTCCAGGGATTGTCCATTTTGGACTGCGACCTTTTCAATGGCCAGACGGGTTTCGTCGTCCACGTCGACCCGCAGGGGTTTTTTCCTGGTCAGCGCGCCGAAAAGCCCCTGCGCCGCACGGGCGAAGGCGGTGAGGGTGTGCCATAAGTTTTCGCGGATAATTTCTGCGCCGTTTGCCATGTTCGCGTTGCAATGGTGGGGTGTAGAGGAGGCACCTAAAGGATGGACTGATTGTAGAAGAACATACGTTCTAATACCATGAGGAAAGCATGACGAGTACGTTGCGATTTGTAACAAATGGGGCAGTAATCAGGTTTGCGCTCCCCAAGTTGCATATGAAAAAGAATTTCGCTATTCGTCCAGCCTTGATTCTTTCGCACAAAGCTTCTTCAAATGGATGATATCCTTCGCAGTGTAGCTATGACGACTCTCCCAACCCGCTTACAACCAGCCTTTTTCCTCGGCCAGACGAGCCGCTTCCACCCGGTTGTGTGCTCCCAGCTTTTGGATAGCCGTGGAAAGATGATTGCGTACCGTACCCTCTGAGATAAACAATCGCTCGGCGATGACGGCAATGCTCGCGCCTGCCAGTGATATTCGCAGCACCTCGCGTTCGCGCCCGGTCAGTGGATTATCCCCTTCACTCAGGGCTGAGAGGGCCAGTTTGGGGTCAACGACGCGTTCACCGGTCACGACGCGGCGAATGGCGGTCGCCAGTTCTGCCGCGGGTGCATCCTTGAGCAGGAACCCCACAGCCCCGCTCTCCATGGCCCGACGCAGATAGCCGCTGCGTCCAAAGGTGGTCAAGATTACGATCCGGCATGCCGGTAAATGCACGTGCAGCTCCCGGGCCCCACTCAAGCCATCCCCGCCGGGCATTTCAATATCCAGCAGGGCCACCTCCGGCTGAGTCTTCAAGGCCGCTGATAGCACCTCATCCCCGCGCGCAACCTCGGCAACGATTTCAAGATCGTCCTCCAGGCGCAAGAGCGCCGCCAGCGCTCCACGCACCATTGCCTGATCTTCAGCCAGCAGCACTCGGATCATCGCTGGGGTTTCCTCTCAAGCGTGGTGCCGTCCTGAACTGGAAGTTCCACCCATAGGCGAAAACTCGAGCGACCTTCCGAAAGCAATGGGCCCGCTTCCATCTGCCCACCTTGGGCGGTGACGCGCTCAGCCAAGCCGGAGAGGCCGCTGCCAGGCCGCGCGCCAGCCTGGTCTTGTTCTGGTTCCTGGTAGCCGTCGTTGACAATCTCGGCCCAGACCGTTCCGTCTTCACACTTCACGCGGATGGTGCACTGCCGCGCACGGCTGTGCCGGATCACATTGGTCACACCCTCCCTCACCGTCCAGGCTATCACCGCGTCCATGGCGGGCGGTAACGCCCCGGACGCCTGCTCAACCGCGCAGGTGATCCCAGCAGCAGCCAGTATTTCACGCGCACCGTCTAATTCGGTGAGCAGCGTGGGTTGGCGATACCCAGCGACGGCCTCGCGTACTTCGCGCAACGCCTGGCGTGCGACGCGCTCCACCTCATGGATTTCTTGCGCCGCTTGAGTAGAGTCCTTCCCAATCAAGCGGCCAGCCAGTTCGCTCTTCAAAGTGATGAGGGAGAGCGTGTGCCCAAGCAGATCGTGGAGATCGCGGGCCATTCGCAGCCGTTCTTCACTCACGGCTCGACGAGCCAGCTCACTCCGTGCCTCATTCAATTCGCGCAGCGCTACAGATAAGCGGGCTACCCCGGCCATATCCAGGCCCAGCCCTCGCACCAGCAATACCAATGGAAGGAGATGCAGCCAGTCCGTTTTCGTAAGGCCGCCGCTCATGCCCACCCCAAGACCAAACGTCAAGAGCGTTAAGCCCATGACCGTTACAAAGGCCTTGCGCGCCGAGAGAGCTACCCCAACCACTGCACTGACGCCGACGAGCAGCCAGAGAAAGGCACTTCCATACAATAAGATCAAGGCAAACACCAGCACGAAGAGGCTGGCGAGAGCTATCCACGAGCTACGAAATCCAGATCGGGTACGCGCTTCATGGTTCAACGGGTGCGGCCACATGAACCAGGTATAAAGGATGACGAACAGCCCTAACCCTAAGAGCGCGAGGAGCAAGTGCAGGGGCGGCAAAGGGGTCTGCACCAGATCGAGGATAGGAAATACTAGACATACGAGCCATGCCTGGGCATACAGTCGCCAGAGGCGCACAGAGATTCCGCTGGAGGCAATCATTTCAGGGGCTTGAGGGGTGCTAAGGCTGAAGTCTGTGTCCATGTAACTCACAAACTAATTTTACTCCCGCGTCGCTCCGTCACCCAATGCGGAATGCCTGAGACCAGGCCAAGTACCAAAGCAAACGCCATGACGATGAGAGCCATCCCAAAGCCGGGTTTAGTCGTCATCAAGAAGACGATGCCGAACACGAAAGCGGCCTGGGTCTGTAGGGCAGTGCCCAGGAGTGGGTCATGGATGCGCGTATCAAGCGTGGCTGAAAGGGGACCATCGGGCGCATCCTTAACCATCTCTACAATCCTGCGCGTCCGCGGCTCGATGATCACCCCAAGTGGCGGCATGAACAGAATGATACTGATCAATGCTACGGTTGTCCATCCGACCTGCCAACCCCAGACAGCCAGGGTCAAATATATCCCTGTCCCGATGGTCAGGATGGCACTGACCGCAGAGAGTGGCCCGACCCTGGTGATCAGCCAAGCCAGAGCGCGTACCTGCTCGACTTGCTTGCTGCGTCGGAGGGCGGCCAGCGTGAGCCATTGGACACTGATGCCGATAAAAATCCCGATGTCCCCGCTGACATGTAAGAACTTAATGAGTGTATACAAATTCAACATAAGTTGCTCCTCGGTGGAAAGCGGTGTCAATGATCACCTTGACCTCGTCTTTCGGCTTTCAAACCAATTCCCTGTAGGTAAATTTTTAAATGTTGTCCTTCTAACCGATTGCTCCGGTACGCAACATACAGATCCGGTCGAATCAGATAGTACCCACCGTTTTGAACGCCGAACGTCTTATACAAATCGCGCGTTCCTGGGGTAAGCGGAATGACTTCTGTTTGTATTCCAGCGTATTCAGTGGCGATTTCCCGGATGGCCGCAATCTTTTCATTGGCATGGTTTCCCGGAAAAAGAAGGAGATGAAAGGCAGGAGTTTTAACTTTGTCGTTGGATATTCACCCGTTCGCCATCTTCATAAAAAGTAACAAACGGAAGCCGATCTCCCGGATGGGGTGCTTGGCTTGGAAATGAACCAAGCCCATCAGACAGATGACTATCGCGGTAGTCAATCCCGATTTGTGAGATCAATCGAAAAGCAAACCGCAAAAACGGCTTCACTTTGGGAATCAAAGCCACAAGACGCGGCATTATGTGGACTCGTCCAAAGACCGCCAACGGGTTTTCACTGACCGTAATGCCGAATAACCGGTCGGTCGTCTGCACTAACTCCCGCGCGATGGGCAACCGCTCCTCATGGTAGGTATCCAGGAGATTTTCTCTAGCCTGGCTTTTGATCACGAACGCCAGCTTCCACGCCAGGTTATAGGCGTCTTGCAGTCCGGTGTTCATGCCTTGTGCGCCTACTGGAGAGTGAACATGCGCCGCATCTCCAGCCAGAAAGCAACGAGCTTGACGGAAACTTGCCACGTAGCGGTGATGAGCATGGTACAAAGAAATCCATTGCGGATCGGAAAGGGTGAGATTCATTTTTAGATTCTTGGCAAAATCACGGTTGACTTCCTCAAACGAAATGGTGTCTTTGTCCGTATATTCTTCCGAAACGATCCCGGACACGCGACAACGTCCATTCGTCATTGGAAAAAAGAGCCCGAAGGCATGGTCTGCCAGAGCAATCGCTGCTTCATCGTCCTTGAAGGGCCAGTTGATTTTGCAGTCCAGCACAAACAGGGACTCTTGATAGGTTTCTCCCCCGAAGGGAATGTTCAGCAGACTCCGTACCGGGCTGCGCGCGCCGTCAGCGCCAATCAGCCAGTCTGCCTCGACTTGCTCTTCTTGGCTGTCATGCCTGAGCGTTACGGAAACACCGCACTCGGTTTGGCTCAAGGAAACCAATTCCGTTCGCCACTCAACTGCCTGGCCTTTCTGGGCAAGAAATTCAACCAAAAGCGGCTCTGTTTTGGATTGCTCAAGCATCAAGAGATATGGAAATTGGGTTAACTCTTCGCCGAAACTCCCGAGCGGAATGCGCTGTGCCAATTTTCCATTGACTACATAATTGATGGTTTGAAATACCTTTCCCTGGGCCACCGAGCGTTCAGCTATCTCCATTTGCTCCAAGATTTCCAGCGAACGAGCCTGGATAACCAATGCCCGCGATTGGGTTGTTGGCCCTTCGTTTTTTTCAATAATCCTGAAAGGAACGCCAAACCGAGCGAGTTGGCAGGCCATCATCAGTCCGGTGGGGCCTGCGCCAATAATCAAAACACAGGGGTTTTTGTTAAACATCTTTTCTGTATGTATATCTGCCGTTTTCATCGTTCCTTAGCTTGTATATCAACTTCCTTCAGATTAAGTATTGACTAACTTCATTTTCAAGCTGGATTGTAGCGATGTGTGGGAAGGAGGGGAAGTGAAATTTGTCGTGATTGTGGAACGACAATGATCAGCATGGCAGGCGTGACAATTGTCATGGGCTATGCGGGGTTGGTGTACTTTATCTGCAAATCGGCTTGACATGTTCACCTTTTTTATCCACTTACTCAGTGGCTCTTTCGCGACAGATAAACAAAATCCGCCGCTTTTTTGTGGGGTGGCTTAATTGAAATTCTTGGGGGTTAGATTAGCCTGGCATGAGGCTCCTCCGCTATAATTCTCTTTTACTTGACCTTCGAGTCGCTCGAAGGTTTAGAATTTAGGAGCCATCTTATGTTCATTCGTGACCTCGCCCACCACACCGGCATTTCTGCCCATACCATCCGGTTTTACGAAACCAAAGGCTTGCTCCTTGCTCCGAAGCGCGCGGCGAACAATTACCGGCAGTACGGCCACGCCGACGTAGAGCGGATTCGTTTCATCGCCAGTGCGCGCAGCTTGGGCTTGGCACTGGACGACATTGCCGAAATCCTGGCTGCACGAGATCAGGGGATCGCTCCCTGCCAACGCGTGTTGGATGTCATCGGTCAGCGGTTAGAGGCGATTGACCACCGCATTGCAGATTTTCTGGCCTTACGTGATTCTTTAAAAGTACTTCACTCTGAGGGGGCAGCATTGCCGCTCGACGATGTCCAGGGAGAACACTGCGTGTGTTATTTACTCAAAACCTATCGGGAGACCGGAAAGATCACGATTCAACGCGGAGAGTTTTTGGATGACCAATAACGACTTATGTTGCTGTCCGCCCGAGGCGGGCAACGCGGTTTGTGAACTGCCAGCTCAAGAGTTTCAACGCCCGGCGCGTGCCGTCAACGCCTGTCCTGAATGTAAGAGGACGGCAAAACCTGTCCAGGGCCAAACAGTGAAAGCCCTGCTGTCCGTGAGTTTGCGGGAAGTCCGAGACGTGGATTACTACTTCTGCCGAACGCAAACCTGTCCAGTTGTCTATTTTTCGGCCGACGGAGAGCAAAGTTGGATCATCGGCCAGGTGCGGGAGCGGGTCTATCAGAAGGAGCCAGAGGCGGACGAAGTGCTCATTTGTTATTGTTTCCAGCACACGGTCGGCGCGGTATGGAGGGCCTTGCCAGCGAATTGGGCGCTCATTTTGGACGACATCCATGCAGGGATCGATGCGGGACAGTGTGCCTGCGATCTTCGTAACCCGCAAGGCTCCTGCTGCCTGGGGAACGTGCGCGGTCTGATCCAGCAGTTTGAACGGCGAGTCGCCCGCGCGTCTTAGGGTGATCATGCAATGAGAGAATAAAACATGAAACTTATTGTTTCCAAACGAGGGCTACTGGCTGTCCTGGTGATCATTGCCAGCCTCTTATTCGTCTATCAGTTTAGAATCGAGTCGCGGATCAGTCCGACCTCTTCGCCTCTCACAGACATCCAGCAGATCGATACCCTGCGCGAACAATTCAACCTGGATCAGGGACAATTTCGCCTCATCCTGCTCGTTTCACCGACTTGAGCGGAGTGCCTGGCAGGCACTCGTTGGGTGCAAAAATCCATTTTAGAGCAATACCCTTCCGCGGAGTTGCGTGTCTATACGGTCTGGGTTCCGATGTTGTGGGAGGATAGCCGCTCTGCCTGGGATAGCCGGATGATGCTGGATGCCTGTGTCACCCAATTTTGGGACGAACAGCAGAGCGTGGCACAATGGTTTGCTCAACAAGTGGATGGGGATCAGGGCACTGCATGGGACATTTATTACTTGTACGGACCCGAAGCCCCTGGGAATCAGTGCCATCCCCACTACTTGGATCAGGGCGTACGATTATCGGCCAGCGTAAAAACCTTGAAACCCAAATTCTTCCCCTTTTGCAACCGTGCGCTCTCGTATGATGACCCCAACTTTCGTCAATAATTTAGACAAAGCGCTCTGGTATCATCACCAACCGGTTTATCTAGCATTGTTGCGTGGACTTGCCACCGGACAACCGGTTTCTCCTGGCTATCTGGCTTTGACTGCCCAGATGACCCTCGAAGAGATTCGCAGTGTACTGACGAACTTTCGGGATATTGAGTACGATCCGGCTGGCAATTTGATCTCTGCTGGCCTATCCCTTACTCCGACGCCTCACCGCATTTGGTTCAATGATCAGGTTTTGTTCGCCTGGTGTGCGCTGGATACCTTGATGTATCCGGTTCTCCTGCAACAAACCGCCCAGGTCGAATCACCCTGTCCGATTACCGGCAGGCTCATCCGTCTAACCGTTACACCCACTCACTTCTTAAATTTTGACCCGCCCGAAGCGGTGGTTTCGATAGTCGTTCCTGCATGTTCACACGAGTCATGCTGTACGCGGGGAGAATTCTGCAACCTGGTTCATTTCTTCACTCGAAAGAGGCGGCAAATAGTTGGCAAGCCTCCCACTCCGAAGGGACGATTCTTTCTGTTGCAGAGGGGTATGCCCTGGGGCAGATACTCGCTCAACGCTGTTTGGGATCGCAGACTCTCGCCATCCCCATCTCTAATCAATGAGCTACGGGTGCTAATTGCGCTCCCTGCCCAAAATATAACGACCAAAACGCCCCCGCCTTGCGCTCCAATTCATCGGGGGAACCTACTTCGGCAATCTGACCATCTACGAGCACAACAATTGTATCTGCCCGGCGAATCGTGTCATAGCGATGGGTGGTAAACAGAATGATCTTGTTTTGCGCCAAACGCGTCAGGAGGGTGAAGATTTGGCGCTCTCCGAGGGGATCGAGACTGGCACTGGGTTCATCCAGGATGAGCAGCGGCGCGTCATGATAGATCAACCGCGCTAACGCCAGCCGCTGCCACTGCCCACCTGACAAGTCCGCGATCCCACCAAAGCCAGCACCTACCACTGTATCTACCCCATCGGGCAATTCCTGAACGACCTCCCACAAGCCGGCCAAGCGCAGCGCCTCAGCGATGGCTCCGTCTTCTTCGGGAACCCGGTCAAAGCGCATCGTGACATTGTGCCGAATGCTGAAAGGGAAATGCCCTGGGTCTTGGAAGAGCACGGACTTGACATACACTGCCAGCGGGAATTCTTCATCCCCTGCCGTGACAGCCTGAAGAGTGCCCTGCGTCGGTGCGACCAGGCCCGCTACCAGTTTTACGAGCGTGCTTTTGCCTGCTCCGTTCGTGCCGACGATGGCCGTTAAGCCTGGAGAGAAGGTATAGGAGAGGTTCGTAAGAGCCTGTTTTTGAGTATTTGGATAGGTATAGCTGACCTCATCCAGCCGGATCCCACGGAGTTTAGCGTCCGGCGGGTCGGTTGGCGTCAGGGTTACAGAAGTCAGGTCGCCGTCAAACGATTTGGAGAGGAAATCAAACAAGGTTTGCGCGTAAGTGAGCGACTCCCAGAGTGCGCGTAGATGGTAAATAAAAGCCCCAATCATTCCCGACAAAAATGCAGCCCCTGGCAGGAGCACAGCCAGATTCGCCAACGTGAGTTGTCCGCGATTGATTAAAACCCCCACCGCCACAAGCGCCAGGCCCAGCCCAATAACTTGCACACCGGTTGCCGCACTTCGTAACCCCAGAAAGCGCCCCGTGAGCTGCTTGAGGCGTGTGAGATAAGTTTCGGCCAGAAAGGCGTGCTCACGGGTCAATAAATCGGTGCGATAAACGCGCACATCCCGCTGCCAGAGTGCGTCCACTTGCATATTCGTAATGGCATCCAGACGTAATTGGGCTGGAGCCGTACGTTCCTGCAATTCGTACATCGCATCGCTGAACCGACGTTCGATTAGGGCGGCAGGGATGGCAATGACCAAGAGCGCGACGACCATAAGGGGAGCGATGATGAAGAGCGTCACTGCCAGACCAACCAGACCCAACAGGATCGGTCCGGTTGAGAGGAGCGTGTCCACCAGCGTAATCGAGCGATGAGAGGCTTCGCGGATCACCAGCCCGTAATGGGCTTGAAATGAGTTGTCCTCAAACAGGGCATAGGGGACGGAGGGCAGTTTTTCCATTACCCGTTTGCTGATCGTAACCCAGGCTTGCTGGCGCAGGATCGTAGAAGACGCATCGCGCACAATTATGCCGAGGCGTTGGACGAGGAGGGTCACCACCAGGGCCAGACCGAGCGTAGTGACTTCTGAGGTGATTTGAATCGTCCCTTCAGAACTGGTGAGGCGCTCAAACAGCCTCTGCAATAGGAACACAATCGCTGGGAAGAAAAGCGGTTCCGGCAACGAAGCGATAGCAGAAACGATGAACGCGCGCGGGTTGCTCTGATAGAGCAGGGAGAGGGTTGCACGAAGAACGGCTTGCCGTTCGGGAAGGATGTTTTTCATGAGATTTTTCACTTATGCATATGGGGCTGGGAAGCTTGATGCTTCCTTCGATGAGAGGGATTACTCTACAAAATAAAGGGCGAAGGTTTGACCGCTTCCGTCTTTGTCTTTCCTTCTGTTTTTCCGCTCAAACAATTTCCAATTCCATCTGTACCGCCCCGCCAATCGCGTCAACTCTGGGAAATGGCACTCCGTCCCGGCGATGATCTCATGCAGCGTTTCGGCGTCCACGTCCTCCGTGCCTAATAAACCTTGGTCCATACAACATACGGGCCTACGAACGCCTCTTCGTTCATGCTAAGTAGCCTTGATCGTCTGAGACGTTGTCCAAGGTCACTTCCAGCTATATGAGAAGGATGCCGATTGAGTAGTGCAGCGCGAATAACAAAACTTCCTTAGCATCTAATTCTTAAAAAATCATGTGTAGCCTAACCACAGCGGCGATGGAGTGTATGTCGGGTTAACTTGGCCGATGACGTAGGTACGGTTGGGTTGGGATGTATGCGCGAAATCATACCGTAATTCAGCTAACCACAAAATAGTAAATACTCTTTTCTGAGTATCTGAATCCTTTTTGCCCTAATCCTGTTAAATCTATTGAAGGTTTCAATATCGAAGGGAGCTCTATGACTCACTTAAGTGACACCGATCTTGATAAACATGCCCAACAGGGCGATCTCAGTGCGGTTATCGCTCCGGGAACGCTGTTCGCGATTGCGTTTTCATGCCTAGAATTGCTAATGAAGCCCTCCTCTGCTTGTAACCGACATAGGATATAGATATACTACTCTTATACAGGTCAACTCCACGAAAGAAGACTGCTATGGCCAATTCTGATCCGCTCAATTCACGTTCAAAAGAAAAGACTGCTCCCAGGCACGGAGCTCCCGCCCCAGGCCAAAAACCTGACAAGAAAATAGAATCGTCTGTAATGGTTGCGATTATCAGTGCTGTCGTGACCATTGTGACGGCCATTTTGGGAAGTCCATTGGTGCTGGCGCTTCTTAACAAGACAGCCACACCTGCGTCCCCTTCTATGGCTGAAATGGGTCTTTCTCAAAGCATTTTGTTTCCTGGCATGCCGACTGAGGAACAACTGTTAAAAGCCGCGTTGACTCCTGGCGAAAGCTCTCCTGCTTCATCAAGCTCCACCCAAATACCCGAAGAAGATTCTAGCTCAACATCTCCTCTCCTTGAAATAATAACTTTCACACCGACAGCTCTTCCGCCTATAGAGAATACTCCTATCCCGACGCTTGCCACTTCGTTCTTTCAGTGCATTGCTGCTGATTTGTGGTTTCCCTACCCCGCTACCTTGAATCCGGAGATTGGCGATGGATGCTGGAATCTAGCGGAGTGGGGATTTACCACCGACCAGGGGCAGTTGTTGCTTGTCCATAATCCCGCCCAGGATCAACAGCGCGGGATTTATATGCCCATTTCAGGCGATGTAGATATTTACTTTATTATCCACATGAATGAGTTCCGCATCCGGGGTAATAAAGGCGCGTTCTTGCATTTCGGAATTGTTCAAGATGATCCCTTCTCGAATTTCGCCGGGGGCTTCCTGTCCTACCAACAACCCTCGCCCGGTGCAGGTTCTCCTGTTCGAGTCTTAATCAGTGGGAATAATCAAGCTACCCAAAATATATTGATACTCGAAAAAGGTTTTCAGCAAGAGGTTTTGTTATCCGTTTACGGAGACTTAATGACGATTTTTCTGGATGGGGAGCCAGCCGGTGATCCGGTCAGCTTGACTCCCACGGATCGGGCATTTTGGATCGGGTATGTACTGCCTTCAAAGGGTGAAATTGAGGTGGTGATTACCGATTTTACGATCCAACCTCGATAAGAAAGGGAAGAAAGGGATCGTTGTGTTAAGCAAACCCTCTAGCGACGAAGAGAATATTAACCTGTGCCTCACTCCCTCAATGCCGCCCACAGCGTATGCGGGGTTGTCGTGCGCCTAATTATATGGGTGGAACAATCGCGTCACAAATCAGAACTGAATCCCAACCAACTACCTTTTCTGAAGATTTGAATCCTTTTTGCATCTATCTTGTTATATGTATTAAAGAATTGGTTGAAACCGATTTGAAGTAGCCATCCGAAATTTGCTCAGAAAAGTGCCGGCACTACTCCAAAAATCTCGGAGGTCTTGATAGGAATTTTATGACTCAATTAAGTGACACGGACCTTGTTAAACAGGCCCAACAAGGCAACGTCCATGCAGTCGGTGATTTATTTGACCGGTACCAGCCACGGATCTATAAATATGTCCGCATGCGTGTTTACGATCATCATAAAGCCCAGGACTTAACCGGGGAGATTTTTTTGCTCATGATCAAGAACTTACCGGGTTACCGTAATATAGGGATCCCATTTTCAGCCTGGCTGTATCGAATTGCCCATAATCTTGTCATCAATCATTATCAAAAGGAAAAGGTTGAAAAGGTTACCCAACAGGTTTCGCTGGTTCACGCGGAAAATTCTCACCCGCATACAGCTACCCTGGCAGTGATGGTTGAACAACAACTTGAAATCGAAGGGTTATTACGAGCCTTAGAGAAATTGGATGACATTCAACGAGAGGTTATTATCCTAAGATTTTTGGCTGATTTGTCCATCAAGGAAGTGGCCCAAACCCTGGATAAAACGGTGGCTACGATCAAAGCCATCCAGCATCGAGGCTTGTTGGCTTTGAAAATGGCCTTTGATTATGAATCTGTGTAGGAGTGTGAAATGAATGCACTTGAATCCTTACTCCAAGAAAAAATAGAACAACTTGAAACAGGTGAAGCTTTAGAGACTAGCCTGGCCGATCTGCCTGAACCAGAAGCCAGTGTGTTGAGAATGGTGGCTGCCATGCGCCAGATGCAATTTCCTGAAGAAGATGGCAAAGGGTTGATAGCACAACGCTCATATATCTTAAATTATGCTCAACAAACCCTCAACGGACATCAGAACGTTAATGGTGCTTCAGCCGTTGCTGTCCCGCCTACGCCGCTCGACCAGGTTCGCTCCTTGTTGGATCGCCTACTTTCGCGGCGAGAATTTGCTTTTGGGGCCTTGGCCTTATTGGTTTTGTTTGCCTGTGGTTTTCTCTTTCTTACTACAGCCAGTTTTGCTGGTTGGATATTCAATCGAGATGACCAGTTAGTTGGTGTACCCAGGATTGAGACCCCGATCAACGAAACTATCGAGAAACAACCTACGGCTATCGCTCAAATTCCTGAACCGGAAGCCACCGCCCTACCCACTTCTGTTCCCGATTATGTTTCTGTCATCCCCTCGAATTCTTTGACCGTTCCCGAAATTGATCCAAAAACCGCCGGGGTACAGGTTTTACAAGGGATTGCTAAAATTCAAACGGGGGATGCTGGAGAATGGGTAGCCGTCAATCAGGTAGGGACGCTCACGGCCGGACAAAGAATACAAACTGGGCCCCTTTCGAGCGTCATCCTGACATTTTTTGATGGCAGTGAAGCCCATCTAGGGGAGAATACATTGATCCTTGTAGAGGAGTTGGATGCTCAAGCCCTTGGAAGCGGCCCTCGCATCATAAAGCTCTCTCAACGCTTAGGGGAAAGCGAGCATTTTGTAGAGTCCAGAGACGAACAAGGGGCGCGTTATAAAATCACAACCCCTGGCGGGATTGGGGTAGCAACAGGGACAAAATTCTCCGTTTTGGTGACAGAAGATTTGATGACCCAGTTCGCTGTTGCCGAGGGTGAGGTCGAAGTAACCAACCTAAACGATACGATTGCTGTCAAACCTGGACAATCTACCATAAGCATTGCCGGGCAAACGCCGAGTACGCCCACTTTTCAAATCACTGGCGAAGGGGAGGTTACGCAGACCGGGTTGACCTGGATTATTGCTGGCCAAAGTTTTCAGACCACTGAACACACGATCATCATCGGGAATCCCCAAGTGGGCGACCTCGTTCGTGTAGAAGGCTACTTCTCATCAGAGGGCAAGAATGTAGCCACGCGCATTATTTTGCTGAGTCCTGCTTTGAATAATTATTTTGAATTGACCGGACAGGTCGAGGCAATGGGAGATGGGCTTTGGACGATTTCAGGCCAGGAAATTGTGATCAATGATGAGACTGGCATTGAGGATGAAATTCAGGTAGGGGATACGGTTTATGTTTCCGGGGTGATTTTGGCAGACGGAACCCTCGTCGCTGGGCGGATTATCTTATTCGACGAAGTCCATGGTCAGCCGTTTTCCTTCGTTGGGCTGGTTCAAGAGATGCACGAGAATTACTGGTTGATTTCCGGTAAGGCCATTTCGATTGATCACAATACAGGCATTGCGGCAGGAATAGCAATTGATGATATGGTAATCGTTCGCGGCAGGATCCTGGAAGCCAACGTTTGGCTAGCCCGCTCGATCACCCCTGATAATAACGAAGCGACCTTTGAATTTACGGGTATCGTGCAAACGATGGATCCCTGGATGGTCAGTGGCATTTCATTTGAGACACGAGAATGGACAGTCATCGAACCCGCTATTGAAGTTGGAGAATTGGTTCGAGTCACCGGCATAATCTTGGCAGATGGAAGATGGGTTGCCACTCGAATTTCTTCTTTAGAGATTCATCCATCTAATACCATTGTTTTTATCGGGATCGTCACCAGTATCGATCCGTGGGTAGTCAACGGATTGCCTCTGGTCATCACCGACGCTACTATCATCGGAGATCATATCCGGGTCGGGACTCCGGTCATCGTTACGGTTCAACTCATGGAAGATGGAACCTGGGTAGTGCTTAGCATACATCCCCTCCGTCCTATATTCGGCTTTGGTTGTTTGATGATTAATTCGACGGTGACAAGCATCACAGGTAACCAGATCATCCTCGGCAACTGGGCACCGATTGTCTTGGGTGATGGAGTTGTCGTGGATGGCGATATCCAGGTAAACAGTGTCATTCTGTTCCACACCTGCGTTCTGCATGATGGAACGATCATTATCATCCACATTATTGTCATTTACCAACCGGTGATTATTATCATCAAGGACCCGCCTAAAGGGAATCACAATGGGCGATAGCGGATTGGAAGGTAACGCGTCGTAAAGAAGGATAAAAAACCAGGCTTCATATAAAATATTTCTGGAGCCTGGTTTTATGATACGCTTTAGCTGCTATGACATTTTCTGAAATCCAGGCTATGACTGGCGCAAAGGAAATAGCACCTCCTTTTCCTTCAAAACTTTATCAAGGAATAAAGTTTTGCCCGTGGTTGATTCTTCTCGGGTATAGCTTATTCACTTTGATTCCGCGCACACAGCCATTTGCTTTGTGGCTCTTAGGCGAAAACCGGCTGGTAGAACTGCTGACGTTCATATTTCTGATTCTGGGAGGGATTCAAGGGTTATTTCTAGCCCAGGAGCTGAAAAGACGCAGGATAGAAACCTATATTTGGGGGTTTTACCTGTTTATTTCATTAGGATTGCTATTGGCCGGAATGGAAGAAATTTCTTGGGGACAATGGTTTTTAGGTTTTCGCACGCCACAGAGTCTCAGTGACATTAACACGCAAGGGGAATTTACCCTCCACAACCTAAAGATTTGGCGGGATCATCTGGAAGTGTTTCCATTGTTGTTCGGAGTGGGAGGGATGATCGGAATCTGGTTTTCCCAACGCCCTACGTTGCAGAAAATCGCTCCCTCCCACGTTTTGCTTTCCTGGTTCGCGATCATTGCCGGGTTATCGGCCCTTGATCTCATCCAGGATTTTTTCGTCCTTCAAACGAAATTGGATTCATTGCTCAATGATCTGGATGAATTGATTGAGATGTTTGTAGGGGTTTCTGGTTTTCTTTTCATCTGGTTAAATGCGCGGGCGTTGGGGCCAGAGTCGGATATGGTGATCCCTCCCCTGACAAGACTAATAACTGCCATAAAGATTTCCTGGTCGGCCAGATTATGGGCTTTTTTGATTTCATTGGATGTAGTTTTCATCGCCTTGCACATCCTTTACACCTTCACAAATGTTTTGCAGGATTCGGGTTTCTCATTAGAAACCGATCAGGGTTATGGTGAGGTCTATCAGTATTTCAAATGGGTAGGGATTCTGCTATTGCTTGGGGCGTTGTATAAGAAAAAAAGGGCATTTCTCTACTTGCATTGGCTGTTTTTATTTTCTTATCTTTTCCTGGACGATGCTTTGCTCATTCATGAAACGGCAGGGGCCTGGCTGGCGACCCTGCTCCAACTGCCTAGCGTATATTCTCTACAAGGCTACGATTTAGGAGAACTGATCATTTCCGCTTTTGCTGGCTTTTTCTTTCTCACGACACTGCTCCTATCCTACCCACTGAGTGAACCTACTTCGAGAGAGGTATCCCAAAATTTGATAATAATGCTCGCTGGACTGGCTTTCATAGGGGTATTTGGAGATTTGATTCACGCCATGGCGAAAAACGCGTGGTTGAGTGCCTGGTTGGGGGTGGCCGAAGATGGGGGAGAGTTGATTCTGGTCAGTCTAATTACCTGGTTTTTAGCTCAACGCACAGCAATAATCCTGGAAGAACAAAATATTCCTGCGCGCGTTCAGACAGCCATTAAGGCGACCGCGCTGTTTGGGCTGATTGCCCTTCTATTCGGCCTGGTGCAATTTAGCATTCCTGGGTTTGCAGACAACGATGGGTACTACCATGCGAAAATGGGCTTGTTGTTTCGTCAAGAAGGCTTCAAGCCCACACCGCCGCATTTGCCTCTTACCATTCTCAATGAAGAAGATTTTTACGATCACCATTTTCTCTACCATGCTTATCTCAGTTTATTTGCCTGGATAGACCCGGAAATTGATGGAGGCATTGAACTCACCCGTAGTATCAAAACTGCCAGCATTTGGCTCCCTTCCCTGGCTTTTTTGGCAATATGGTGGTTATTGAGAAAACAAAACGTAGCCTGGGCTTCGATTTGGACCGTGGGCTTGTTCGCCCTTTCAGGAGATTTTTTGTACCGAATGAGTATGCCCCGCACCCAATCGGCCTCGCTATTAATATTGGTGCTTGGCTTCCATTGGTTACTGCAAAAGCGTTATCATCTACTGGCCTTTTTGGGGTTTATTTATGTCTGGTTTTATAACGCGTTTCCCTTATTGATGGGGTTAGCTGGAGTCTATTTTCTAGTGACATGGATGACAGAACGGCGTGCAGATTGGAAAGCGCTCGCATACCCCGCGCTTGGAATAGGATTGGGGCTGCTGATAAATCCTTATTTTCCCAAAGATATACTCTTCATCTTCCATCATTTTTTGCCGAAGTTAACCGATTCCGCCACGCTGGTTGGCGTCGAATGGTATCCCTACGACACCTGGACATTGGTTCAAGACTCGGGATGGGCTGTGGGAATTTTTCTTGTAGGGGTGTTCGCAATGGGTTGGCAGGAAAAACGACCAGATCGGGCCACCCTGACAGCGTTTTTACTGACGATTCTATTGGGAATCATGCTCTTCAAAGCGCGGCGCTTCATCGAATATTTCCCTGCCTTTGCCCTGATCTTCACCGCCCTAGCAACCAGGCCATTAATAAACCAATGGCACGAGCAACGACCCTTCCTGAAACGCTGGTGGCCCGCCTTCTTGATCATCCTAATGGCATTTCCCCTGGTAAAAACCATTCAAATTGCCCAAGCCTCCATGCGGACTTCTGACCCGGCGGACCAATATTCTGCCGCCACGCTCTGGCTGAAAGTATATAGTGAGCCTGGAAGCACCGTTTTCCAATTGGATTGGGATGATTTTCCTCGCCTGTTCTTTTATGACAGCGACAAAATCTATACGGTTGGACTGGACCCCACTTTTATGGAATTACGCAATCCAAACTTATACACAGAATGGGTGGGCATTACTCAAGGAAAAGTGCAACAACCCAGCGAATTAATCCGCGAAGATTTCGATGGGGATTATGTGTTTTCAGATTTGAATCACCAGGAGTTTTTGATTGAGGCGTTTGAAGACCCAGGCCTGGAAGAAATTTATCGGGATAAATATGCAATTATATTTAAGATTACAGAAAATGGAGACAATTGAAATTTCAGGCGAATATAGCTTTACAACATGTATTTGCTTGGCTCCTTGAGATAATCATCTGTACATCCTAGATCATTACCTGATCACACGGATACTCACCTATGGTTTTTCATTCCAATTCTGATCCAAGTCGTCTCGTTATTCAGCTATTTCCCTTACCGCTTTTGTCCGTTTTACAATTAACCATGCTGACTTTACTTCTTTGGCATCTGGCTTCTTCATGGTTGAAGCAAAATGTCTCAAACTTTCATCCTGCATAATGTAGAAACTCTGTAAAAGGATAGCCAAAGGGTGCGAATATTTGGAAGCTCAAACGCTCCAGGCTGTCAGGTCGTGATCGACCTGCGCGAGATCTAGCAGAGTCATTCCTGCTGTTTCCCAGTTTTCCCCTTTCAGACCATTTTCGGAAAATTCATTTGCAAAAGCCTGGGCCGCCTTTGTCCACCCGCCGCGCGCAAAGCCCAAATAATGAACGCGCCAGTTTCCGTGTTTGGGAACGATCTCTGGTGTTTTCGCGATCAATTCAGAAAGGGTTCCACGCCCGATAGCCTGGGGTCGCCACTTGCACTCCCCCAGGATCAACGATTTCTCCATCGAATTGATCCCCACAACATCAACCTGAACATCTTTGGTCCAGACACTGCCTACCTGATCAGGAGGCAGGGGCAGCTTTCCCAAATCCCCGGCCCGCAGCACCCATTCCCGGCAAAGTTCCTCCCAGGTGTGTGTCCCAATAAAATCTAAGAGGTGTCGTTTGATTTCTTCCAGGGCTCGCGCTTGTGCCCGCATAGCCAGTTGCTCCTGGCGCGTGGCCAGAAAACGGTAGTAAAAGCGCAGGTAGGGGTCAGTGATATGATAACGTCCCAGGCGGGATTGTTCTCCCAATGTTACGGGGATGCGCCGTTCAACGAACCCGGCCTCTTGCAGCACACTCAAATACTTGGAAACGTGGCCTTGCGCCAATCCCGCCCGGTGGGCAATCTCTTGCTGGGTACGCGCGTTTTGTGCAATCGCGTGCAGGATGGCGATATAGTTGTGCGGCTCGCGCACAAAATCGTGGAGCAAGAGCCTTGGCTCATCTTGCAGGAAGTTGTTGGGGGTGAGGAGGTGCTTCTTGATATTGTCACTGACCGAGAGCCGCTGATCCACCAATTCCCAATAGGCTGGGATGCCGCCGAAGATCGCATAGAGGGTCACTCTTTGTTCGGGGGAAAAGTTTGGGAAATAGGCCTGCGTGAGGCCAAACGGCAACGGACGCAAGTGGATCTGGGCTGTGGCGCGACCGTAAAGCGGAGCCTGGTAGGACAACACCTGGCGGTACAGCATCCCGAGGTGGGAGCCGGAGAGGGCCAGAAAGAGGTTAGTCTTTTTGAGCTGGTGATCCCAGGCATTCTGTAATATTCCAGCGACACTGGGGTCGGACTCCAACAAATATGTGAATTCGTCAATAAAAACCGTCAGACGTTCCTTCTGGGCAATGGTTGCCACTTCTTTCCAGGCATACTCCCAGGTTTCAAAGGTGTAAAAGGAGGGAGCAGGTTCGTCTCCATGGGTAAAGCGATACAAAGCCTGGGAGAACGACCGCAACTGCTCCTGGCTGGTAGTGGGCACGGCCACCCAATAGAGGACGGGATGATCGGTCTGCCCCAACCAATGCGTCAGCAGGCTGGTTTTCCCCACCCGACGGCGCCCATAGAGGATCAGCAGGGTGGCGCGTGGCGAGGCCCACAAATCGTTTAGTAGTGCAAGTTCGGCATCACGGCCTAAAAAAGCGATTTCTTCCATAATATACATATAAAGTATGATACTTTATATGTATATTATCCGTTTTTCTGGAAAATTTGTCAAGCACTTGAGAGGTGATCTATCGTAACAAAGGGGGAAATGAAAAGGGGGAGCATTCCCTGGACATCTGAAACGCAACGGAGAACCTCCATAATCCAGGTTAGTATAACCAGAATTATGTTCTCACCATGAACCAGTTGCGAACAAGTCTGGTCGACAGCAAACGAAAATATGCTGTTTGCTGATTGCAAGCCACCTGAAGGAGCATTGTAGTCTGGCTGGGGCTCAAAACCGAATCCTTATACATCTAGCACCAGTCGGGATTTTGTCCTGGCTCCTGAATTGCCGAATTTTACACGTTCGATAAGAAACCTAAGCATACACCATGATTGGCATCTCGAGATGCTTACGAAGCCTTGCCGCGACTATCCGGTCTGGTTGAAAATCTCATGATACGCCTCATCCAGTTCGCCCGAAACCAGATGCGTGTACCGCTGGGGCGTCGAAATTTTGCTATGTCTGGCCAACCCTTTCGCAACCTGGATATTCCACCCGTCGCATGCAGGAGGATGGTCACAAAATAGTGCCGGAAAGAGCGTAGGATGAACTGGCCCCATCTTTTAATATCCAGGCTTCGTGGACGCGCAGGCCGGTAGCGCTAATCCAGTTACTCTGGATTGAATACCTCGTGATAGGTGTGGTCCAATTCATCGTCGCTCAGATGGGCATAGCGCTCGGTGGTGTTGACGTTGCTGTGGCGGGCGAGCTTCTGGGCGGCGTGGATATTTCCCCCAGTGGCCCGTAAGACGGTGGTGACAAAGTAGTGCCGGAAGGAGTGCGGGGTGATCGTGCCTTCGGCTGCTTTTCCCAGGCAGGCCCGAACGTGCTGGCGGACGACGTCGCGCCCGGCCTTGGTGGTCATGGCTTTCAACTTCCCCTGGTTGCGCGGGCCGTGCCCGACGAAGAGGGGGAGGGCCGGGAGGGGCCGTCCTGAGACGGCTTCCAGGGGCTGCCGGACTTCCAGGTAATCCCGGAGGGCCTGTAACGCCCGCGCGGAAAAACGGATGATCGCTTCCTTGTCGCCCTTGCCGATGATGAGGGCGCGACCCTCATGCCAGTCCACGTCTCCCCGACGTAGGGCGCAGGCTTCATGCACGCGCAGCCCGGTATCGGCCAGGGTGAGCAGGAAAGCCCGGTCGCGCAGATTGCGGAGCTGCTCCTGATCGTCTTCAACAGGGTGCTCTTTTAAATGAAGGGCATAAGCAATGATCTGCTCAATGGCCTCCCGGGGGAATTGGGGCAGACGCCGTCCTGGTTGCCGGGAGTTTTGTGAAACCAACATCTGGACTCGGGGCAGGTTGATGTTGGCTAGCTTTTCCGCCACCAGGAATTTGCAGAACCCGACGGCCGCGGCCAGGTAGAGACGCTCCGTGGCCGCGGCGCGGTCGCCGCGTTTGAGAGAAGCAGCGAGCCATTTGATGCCTTCTTCCGGCAAGTCTGCAAGCGTTGTGTCAGTGGAGGAAATCCCATGCGCGCCTAGGGCCCCCGCGAAGGCTTCCAGCCCATTGCGGTACGCGCGCACGGTGGCTTCTGCGCGGAAGAGCGAGAGGTTATCGAGGTAGTTGGTGATGGCGTCGGCGATGGTCATGGGCTGGTAATGGGTAATTTTTTGTCCTGAGGTTGATCGGTGTCAGGGATATGATGAGCCTGGACGGCCAGGTGTTAAATTTTACAGAAAATGAGACTGGAATAGCGGTTTTTGGCCCTTATTTCACAGAATTTGAGACTCGTATTTCACATATTTTGAGACTGGGTGAAAATTGTTTCACAATTTTTGAGACTGCGTAAACAAACTAATCTCATAGATTTGAGGCGGCTTTGTGGCACGTGACCAACGCCCGTTTCCAGTATGGATTCGCTTGCCAGCACATAGCAAGCAAATTATCCCTTGAGACCTTGATCAACCAGATATGGGGGTTCGTTTGAAGGACATAACAGGTGGAAGCACCTGTTTTCATGGAGGCTCAAAGTGAGCAAAGAAAGAATCTCAAAAATTGTGAAATCCAGTCTCAACGTTGTGAAACGAATCTCAAGATCTGTGAAATTTAACAGTAAGGGGCTTGTGTACGATCTCACAGTTTTTGAGACTGAGAAGCCCCAAACGGAGGGTTATCTCGCAGTTTTTGAGACTCGTATCTCATAGTTTCTGAGACTGGCCTATATTTGTCTCACAATTTTTGAGATCAGCCTAAAAACCACAAAAATGTATCGCGTTCTCATCCCGCAATTCAGCCCAAATTCAAGTCGAAGTGGGGAGAAGGAACACGAAAATGCGTTGAATCGAGAACGATTTCCCAAAAAGAACTCAAGCCGCAGCGTCTTATAGACTGGTCTCAAAAACTGTGAGCCAGAGTCTCACTTCTGTGAGATGAGTCTCAAAAACTGTGAGATCGTACAGCTTGACAGCCGTGCGCTGTTCCATTACACTTTCTACGTGTCCGATAAAAGTTATTAGGAGACACGTAGAACTGAACTACTACCGCCTAAAGGCGGTAGGTTCAAAGAAGCGGCGGACTAAACCGCCACCTGAAAGCGAAGCTGCTGAAAGCAGGTGGTTTTTACCACCTCCGCCTAACAACGCGGCTAAAGAATTTCTCAGACAATAAACAAGAGGTAACTTGATGATGAAAAACCTGTCCATTTCCGACGCCATTCACCAATACCTCGCAGCCATTTCTGATAGCCGCGCGGATAAAACCATCGCCGCTTACCGCAACGGCCTGGCGAAGTTCCAGCAGGCGCTGGAGCAAAACGGCTTGCCGCCGGAGAGTATGCCGCTAGCAGAATTGAAAGAGTCAAGCATTTCCTGGCTCGCACAGTTGCTCAAAGCCGAAGGGAAAATGGACGCGACCAAACGGCTCTATCTATCTTCAGCCGTCAGCTTCTTTACTTATCTGATTGCCGAAGACTTATTGGAAGTCAACCTCCCGCGCCTGCGCCAACTCGTGGACCTCCATACCAGTCGGCAGGGCTTGCAGTTCCCCCAATTCCCGCAACGGAAGATCGAGGCGCTGATCGATTTTGCCCTTGAACTCCCCAACCAGCCGGCCGAGACCGAGCGCAAGCACCTGCTAAGCCTGAGGGATGCCGCTTTCATCATCACGCTGGCCGACACGGGCTTACGTGTGCATGAGGCCTGCGGGCTGCTGCGCGGCGATATTGTCTGGGAAGAGGGCAAAGCTGTGATCACCGGCAAGGGGAACAAGGAGGCGGTCATTCGTTTCTCAGTCCGATCCTTAAAGCTCATGCGCGACTACGTCAACGAACGCCAGCGTGTTGAAGGGAGCTATGGGAAGCCACTGGTTTCGCTGCCGGTTTTCAGCGGCCACAGCCGGAATCAGGACAGCAAACGGAAGGACGGCACGAAGGGGAAGCCTAAAGGCCCTACCCCGCTCACCACCCGGAACGCTCGCCGGTTGGTGGAGCGACGCGTGGCCGAAGCGTTAACCCCCGACGATGTCGGGACGATCACGCCCCATTCCTTCCGCCACTATTTTGTGACGAGCGTGCTTCTAGGGAGTGGTGGGGACATGCGCCTGGCCCAGGAGCTGGCTCGTCATAGCAACATTGCTACGACGCAACGGTATACCCATCTGACCGATGACCGATTGGATAAAGGCTATCATGAGATTTTCAATCAGGATAAGTAGATAATCTCATTTCGTTTATAAAGGTAGTGAGTCACAAAAACGCGCCATTTGGCGCGTTTTTTCTTTCCATGATAACACTGTATAATACCTGCGATGTCTCTGAAATCGCTCTCTCTGGCTACCGTCATCTTTTTCATCCTGTTATCAGGATTTTTCTTCTGGCGAGATCAGCAACGCAAGCTTACCCAGGCTCCTGTGGTGATCAATGATATAGCCGTTCCACCCCTGCCTGCTTTGGACGCAGTTGCGGCCAAGCGTGGTGAAACCCTCTATCAACAATACTGCGCCACGTGTCACGGAAAGAATTTGGAAGGTGCGCCCGACTGGAAAAAACCGCTCTCCGATGGCTCCCTTCCTCCACCTCCCCACGACGACAGCGGCCATACCTGGCATCATCCTGATTTTCTGCTCCTGCAAATCATGGCGGAGGGCGGCAAGCCGCTCTATGACGGAGTCATGCCCGGTTTCGCTCATCAACTCGCTCCAGAAGATATGCACGCTATTCTTGAATTCCTCAAAAGCCATTGGAGCCACAAGTCGCGTGAATACCAGTGGTGGGTTACGAATACCTATCCCACGCCAACCCCAACCCCATGAACCTTATCCGAATCCTCCTTGCCGACGACCATGCCGTGGTTCGGGCGGGTATCCGCCAGTTTCTCGAACGCGCGGCTGACCTGCAAGTCATTGCCGAAGCGGATGATGGCGAAATGGCGCAAACCCTGATCGAACAACATCACCCCGATGTGGCTGTGCTGGACATCCAGATGCCCAAAGCCTCCGGCATCGAAGTCACCCGTTGGGTGCGCGCCCATCATCCCCAAATCGGGGTGCTGATCCTGACTGCCTATGACGATGATCCGTATGTGATGGCCGTTCTTCAAGCTGGTGCGAATGGCTATGTACTCAAAACCGCCTCCCCCGACGAAATTGTCCAGGCGGTGCGCGAAGTGCATGAAGGCAAATCCGCGCTCGACCCGGTCATCGCCCGTAAACTGGTCAGCCAGTTTACGGGCCACCCGGAGCCACAGGGATATGAACCGCTCACCGACCGGGAAGCGGAAGTGCTCACGCTGGTCGCGCAGGGTTACACCAACAAAGCGATCGCTGTCCAGTTGAGCATTAGCGACCGCACTGTGCAGGGTCATCTCGCCAAAATCTTTATCAAACTCCAGGCCGCTAGCCGCACTGAAGCGGTGATGCGGGCAGTTTCGCTGGGTTGGGTTTCGGCCGATTTGTCCGCATGAAGCCTAACTGGTTGGCACGCTTTTCGTGGCGGGGAGTCACAACCCAACTGTTTGCCTGGGTCGTTCTACCGCTGTCAGTCTTACTCCTCATGATCGCGTTTGGGGGCCTCTCGCTCCACCGGCAAGCGATGCGAGGCATGGTCGGAGAACGGGATGTTCGCGCCGTTCGTGCCGCCGCCAGTGCGATCTCCGAACAGCTCAATCATCGCGAAAAAGCCATCCACAGCCTGGCTTTGCTCGCTGGAGATATACCCACTCCTGAAAAACTAACATCCGCATTAACCGCTTCAGATTATCTCCTTGCAGACTTTGATTTTGGGCTGGCATTTTATGCGCGCGGCGGTGTACGGCTGGCTTCTAGTGGTGAGGCCTCGTTCTGGGAGACGCTTGACCCCACGCTTCCACCGCTCAAAGAAGCCCTGGCACGGGATGTTCCACCCACTTTCCTCATCTTATCCCACCCACAAACGGGCGAACCCGTCATTTTATCTTTAGCTGTATCTATTAAGGGCGGGCCGGTAGCAGTGGGGGCATTCGACCCAGCCAGCCTGGCCCGACATGCGCTCGCGGGAATTTTCGTTTCGGAAGCGGGAAGTGTGGTCTTTCTGGTAGATGCCGCGGGAGGAATACTTTATCAGTCTGGTGTTCCTCAAGCAGGGGAAACCTCCGAAACCCATCCCGGGATTCAAGAAGCCCTGGCAGGTAACAGCGGGACAAGCTATATCCCAGTCGAGGGAGGTGAACACGTCGTTAGTTACAGCCCAATTCCCCCTACGGGTTGGGCGCTAGTCATTGAGGAACCTTGGGAAGCGGTCACCTCTCCGATCCTTAGAACCACTGAAAACGCCCCTTTGGTCTTGATCCCTGCCTTTCTGCTCGCTCTGCTGGCCCTGTGGTTTGTCATCCGCCAGATTGTACAGCCGCTCCAAATTTTGGAAAATCAGGCGGTTGAATTAGGCTGGGGGAATTATGAAGCCATTGAAGAGTCGGTAGGAGGCATCGAAGAAATCCAGCACCTGCAAAATGAACTCATCCACTTAGCACACAAGGTCAAAGCCGCCCAGGCTGGGTTGCGCGGGTATATTGGGGCCATCACGACCGGTCAGGAAGAAGAACGCCGCCGTCTGGCGCGTGAGTTACATGACGATACTTTGCAAGCCTTGATCGCCCTCAACCAGCGTCTCCACCTTGCGCGTTTGGCCCAGCAAGACCCTTCTACCGCCTCATGGCTGGCCGAAACCCAGGCATTGACGGCTCAAACCATGGAAAACCTGCGCCGCCTCACCCGCGCCTTGCGCCCGATTTATCTGGAAGACCTGGGGTTGGTCGCCGCCCTCGAAGTGCTGGCCCGGGAAACCCAGCAAAACGGCGGACTGGCCGTAGTCTTTCACCGCAACGGGGAACCGCGCCGCCTCCATCCTCAAACCGAACTGGCCTTGTACCGCATGGCCCAGGAAGCCTTGAATAACATGGTACGCCACGCACAAGCCAGCCAGGCTAGGTTGGAAATCGTTTTTACGCCAGACTCTGTCACCCTGTACATTCAAGACAACGGACAGGGCTTCACCCCTCCAGAGAGCATGGCGGAACTTGCCCCCCAGGGACACTTTGGCCTGTTAGGTTTGCACGAAAGAGCCGAATTGATTGGCGGAGTGCTTGAAATCCAATCCGCGCCTGGGAAGGGCACCCGGATTGGAATCACCCTCAAGAGCGCGCTCAAGGAGAAATGATCATGGAAAATCACGAACATCACGTCCATGAAGCCTCTTCCAAGCCTTCGTCTCATGAAATGCACGACTGCCACGAGATGCCACCCAAAAATCACGATCCTCAAATCCATGACTAGCACAACGGCCATGGGGTAGATCATTCCGGTCGCGAACTCATGTTCCAGGATCTCTTTTTGGTTTGCCTGCTACTTACTCAGTCTTCCCGTTCTGGCGTATAGCGAGATGCGTCAAATGTGGTTTGGGCTCACGATGCCTGTGTTCTCCGGTAATCAATGGGTTGTTCCTCTCTTTTCAGTGTTCATTGTCGGCTACGGCGAGTTGCCCTTTTTACAGATGACTATGCCCGAACTCCGGAACCGCAAACCTGGCATGATGGCTCTCATTTCCCTCGCCATCTCTGTCATCTTTGGATACAGCCTGCTCCACAAATTTTTCCGATTCGGCGAAAGCTTCTTCTGGGAACTGGTCAGAATGCCGTAACGATCCCCCTGGCGGCTGGAGTACTTACGCCCTGGGGCATCCTGCTCTCTCCGGCGGTGGGGGCGGTGTTGATGTCGTTGAGTACGGTGGTCGTGGCTATCAATGCTCAGTTTTTGCGGCGGCTACATTTTTCGGGATGAGTCTTTTTTAATCATGGGAACGGAGGACTCCTTACTATCGTTAGGCAGGTAATCATTTCAACCATCTTTTTTGGAAAGGAGCAACCCCATGAAAACTCGTACCCTTTTTCTCACCCTTTTTGTTCTGCTGGCCGCGTTTCTGGTGACGGCCTGCGGTCTCCAGACGGCTGCCGCAGAGCGCAAAACGGTCAGTGACTACTCCAGCTTAGTCGAGGCTCTGAAAGCCGTTGGTGTCAAGGTGGAACCATCTGACCCGGTTTCCCAAACTTTCCTCGGCCCGGAAGGGCAAGGACTCAAGGTCAATGGCCAGGATCTCCAGGTGTTCGAGTACCCGGATGAAGAGGCAGTCAAGCACGATGCCGAAATGATCGCACCCGATGGCGGCTCGACCAGCACGACCATGATCACGTGGGTAGATACCCCGCATTTCTACCGCTCTGGCAAGCTCATTGTTCTCTATGTCGGTAGTGATGCTGGAACCATACAGCTCTTGGAAAGCCTGCTGGGTCCTCAGTTTGCGGGCCGATAATAACAAAAATAAAAAGTTCTCTCAAAGAGAGCGGGCCTACGCCCGCTCTCTTTTCTTTACACAACCTTTAAGCTCCCTTTATTGTGTCTTTATACCTCCGCACTATACTGTAATCAACACAAAAAACTACCGCGAATTTGCGGAAATTATTCGGAGGCACAAAATGAACACAACTCTTAGAAGCACCTTAATCGTGGCCAGTGTCATTGTCGTGGCAGCCATTCTGCTCTTAACCGGGCTATGGATCGGCCGGATGGGCTGGGGCATGGGTGGCCCTTGGCCAGGCGGCATGATGAATACCAACTTGGATGGGCCTACCCGCACATCGTACGAAACCGGAATGATGCCAAATGGCATGATGAATCAGGGGATGATGAACGGAAACAGTATGATGAATGGAAACGGGATGATGCAAAATGGCATAATGGGTGGGAATGCGATGATGAACCAGATGATGAGCGGGGGCGATATGATGGGGGGAGGAATGATGATGAATGGAAACCTGATGGGGACAGGCATGATGAGCAGCAGTGGGCTGTATGCAAGCCTGGAGCCACTTTCCCTTGAAACAGCAAAACAAGCCCTGGAAAAATTTCTCTCCGCTCAAGCTAATGACGACCTCGCCATTAGCGAAATCATGATCTTCGATAACCACGCTTATGCTGAAATTATAGAAACAAGCACCGGGATAGGCGCGATGGAATTGCTGGTAGATCCTGTTACCCTGGCAGTCACGCCCGAACACGGGCCGAATAGGATGTGGAATCTCAAGTACGGCATGATGGCAGGTTACGGCGGTGGGATGATGGGGACGATGATGGGCGGCGGGCTTGGAATGATGGGCAACTACGGAACCACCCCCAACCAGCCTGCCGAGGTCTCAGCTGAAATGCCGATCACGCTCGAAGAGGCCGTAGAAAGCGCCCAACGGTATCTGGATACCTATCTATCCGGCTCGCAGGTGGATGATCATGCGGATGTCTTCTATGGCTACTACACTTTGCACGTCTTGCGGGATGGGCAAATCGTCGGGATGCTCTCTGTCAATGGTTATACCCGCGAGGTTTTCCTGCATACCTGGCACGGGGATTTCATTGAGATGGGTGGGGGTGGAGAATAGCCGCTGAAAGTAGATAGGTAAACATGATAAACAAGTAGACAAGAAAACAGATACAAAGGTACGCAGGTTTTTCTCCCCTGTGTACCTTGTTTACGTTGTCTACCTGTTTACCCTCAAGGATCTCTCATGTCCAATCCCAAAATCCTCGTTGTTGACGACGAACCCGGCATTTTGAACCTGGTCACGGCCTATCTGCGCCAGGAGAGGTACGAATATTACACCGCGACGGATGGTCTTTCGGGTTTGAAAGCCGCCCGCGCTTTTAAGCCTGATCTGATCGTGCTTGACATCATGCTCCCCGGTATGGACGGTCTGGAAGTGCTCACCCATCTCCGCCGCGAATCAAATGTCTACGTCATCATGCTGACGGCGAAAACGGAAGAAATGGACAAAATTGTGGGTCTGTCGGTGGGTGCGGACGATTATCTGACCAAACCCTTTAGCCCCCGCGAACTGGTTGCCCGCATTAAGGCCGCCCTTCGTCGAATGCGACAGGAAACCGGCCCAACCGAAGGGAGTATTTTGTCCTTTCAGCATGTGCGTCTGGATACCGCCGCCCGGTTGGTGTGGGTGGATAACCAACTCATCGAGCTGACCACCACTGAATTTGATCTCCTACGCGTCTTGATCGAACACCGGGGGATGGTCCTCAACCGAGAGCAATTGCTTGACAAAGTCTGGGGGGGAGATTATTTCGGAGAAATCCGTGTTGTGGATGTCCACCTGGGACATGTACGACAAAAATTGGGGGTAGATGTCATTGCCACCGTGCGCGGAATCGGTTATCGCTTTGAGGATGAAAGGATATAAACATGTTTAAAAATCTGCGTCGCCGGTTGGGTTGGAAACTATTTCTCTCTTATCTTGTAATTATTCTGGTCGGAGTTCTCGTCCTGGCTATCTCCGCCGAATTTGCCATTCCGACTGCCTTTAGCCGCCATATGGGGGGAATGGCGGGCATACCCATGGGCCAAAACGACATGATGGGCATGATGGGATCAGACAACGCACTTTTCGCCAGTTTTCGCAATGCGGTCAATGAAGCCTTGCTGTTAGCGACCTTCGCCGCTGTATTGGTCGCGGGGCTGACCAGTTTTTTTGTTACGCGGCGTGTGGTTGCTCCGGTTCAAGCGATGACTCAAGCCAGCCAGCGCATTGCCGAAGGAAAATATGAGGAGCGCGTGCCGGTACATTCCCAACCCGGACAAGAGGATGAATTGGCTTCCCTCGCACTGAGTTTCAACCAAATGGCGGCACGCCTGGAACAAACCGAAGCCATGCGCCGCCAGTTAATTGGGGATGTCGCCCACGAATTACGCACTCCCCTGACCACGATCAAGGGTTCGATGGAAGCTCTGATAGATGGCGTGCTACCTGCTGACGAAACCACCTTCCAACAGGTCTACCGCGAAGCCGACCGCTTACAACGGCTGGTACACGATTTGCAAGAACTCAGCCAAGTGGAAGCACGCGCGTACGAACTCCACCTCCGCCCGCTCGAAGTGGGGTTCCTCATCCAGGGGGTGGTTTCCCGGTTGAAGTCCCAGTTCGACGAAAAGGGGGTTGCCCTTCGTGTTGCATCTCACCCCGATCTACCCCTCATTCAAGCAGATGAAGATCGGATTACTCAGGTTCTCACCAACCTGCTGGGAAATGCCCTGCATTACACACCGACCGGGGGGCACGTTGAAATCTCTGCCAGACAAGAAGGACGTAAGATACAGGTGGACGTGCGCGATAGCGGCATTGGCATTCCCGCCGAACACCTGCCCCACATCTTCGACCGCTTTTACCGGGTGGACAAGTCTCGCTCCCGCGTGGGGGGCGGCAGCGGCATTGGGTTGACAATCACAAAACATCTGGTCGAAGCGCACGGGGGACGCATCCGGGCAGCAAGCGAGGGGTTGGGGCGTGGAAGCGCATTTACATTGATCCTCCCAGTTCAGTAGAAAGTGTGTGAGATAGTTGTTTCACGGGGACGGTGGCAGTAAATTTGAGACGTCTCGTTTACCGCTCCCACACGAATACACGTTGTGGGGCATCCAGGTCTTTGATGGTTAGGGTTATTTGGGAGGCTCCCTCTAACAAGGTACTGCCGTCCATCGCCGCCGGGAAGGAGAGAGTCCCCTCAACATGATGCCCACCCAGAGGCGCATCCCACTTAAGGGCCTGGCTGGTTTTGCCCGTGTCTGTAGTTAGAGTAGCGAGAGCGGCCAGGTCCATGCTCAAATCCACCGAGTGAGTGTCGAGGACGACCTGGAAATCCAGCGTTTCTCCCGCGTTGGCGAGGTTCAGAGGCGTAATTTCGACTGTAACGGCTCCCTGGTCATCCGTCTGTGTGGTTTGCTCCGTCCACCCTCCTGGGGAAGTGTTCCCTTCCGAAGCAGGGTCTGGGGTGGCTCCACAGGCTGTGAGAGTCAAGCTAAAGATCAGGCTGAGAGCAATCATCCATTTGTGTTTCATATGGCCTCCGTATGAAGTGCCAGGTGTTGCATGGCTTTATTACGTTCGCGGAAGAGGATGAACACCATGACCGCGATCCCAACCAGGGTGGTTCCCAGCCCAACCAGCATGAACAGGGTCTGGTAATCGGCCAGGAAGGTCGCGGCGGCGGTTAATCCCAAAATGGGTAACACATCGGTCACATGATGAGCACAGCAGGCGATCATGGCGAGGGTAGAGGTGGTGCCACCTGCTCCGGTCAGCGCGCCGGAAGGACCAGGATTGGCTACTGGGATGAATAACTGTTTTTTTAGGATGGTATAGAGAGCCATCTGTACGCCAAAGCCTAGAATGATCGGAATGACGATCCAGCGGTCTTCCCAAAATAAATCGAGCGCGTGGTCGGGGCTTTCCGCCCAGGAGACGATGGCGAAGTAGAGGGTTGTCAGGAAGACGGCTCCTGCTAGGCCAGTTCCAATGGGCCAGAGAAAACGATAGGTACGAGGCATGGTTGAACTCCTTAAGTGCAAATGTTTGTTCATCATATCGTTTCTGGCTGTAGATGTCATGCGCCATCCGGCGCGTTCGCCCATAGGCATTTTTGCCGAAAACAAATGTCCTATAAATTCATGGGTATCAGCCACACCAATTCCCACCAGGTGCAAGTGAGGTGGTAGTGCTGGTTCCAATTAGGAAGCAGGAATACTTTTACCAGTTATTCTTCTTTGTCATCTCTCACATTGAGCTGTAATGGGTTGCGTTGCTTGAAAACGCCTGCACATTCATCAGAGCAAAAGTAATAAGTCTCCCCTCGAAAAAGCAAATGAACAGGGGCAACTTCGACTTTGACTCTCATACGGCAAATTGGATCAATGGGGTCTGTTAGCGAGTGGTCATCCGCCATAATCTCATATACCGGAACCGGGGTGCTAAGATTCTTGAAGTCCACCAGGTCTACCATCCGGCACATTACGCCTTTCAATTCGCAGGCGACCATCGCCACCTCTTTGGTGCTTAAAACTTGCCCCATGTATGCATGCCCAACGATGCGCGCCGCGAGATTAACAGCCGTGCCAAAATAATCACCGTTCTGGACGACCGCGCAGCCCATGTGTAAGCCAATCCGAACGATAGGGAACAGTGGTTCTTGTGTGATCGCCTCCCGCAGGCGAAGGGCTGTCTGGATCGCGCTGATCGGGTTTGTAGAGACGAGCATCACCTCATCGCCTATGGTTTTTACCAGCTCCGTACCAGGATACAAGCATTTACGCGTGATTTCCGCGTACTGGTGGGCGATATACGCACCCCGCATATCCCCGTGCGTTTCTGTCAAAGCGGTAAAACCTGACAGATCGGCAAATAAAAAGACGGCCTCAACTTGGGCAAAATCGCTCATATCTTCCTGGCTTCTCCATAATAAGGCTCTCTGGGATTTGCCGTGGTTAACGCCAGTGCATGATGTAGATCTCGTCGGATAGTCTGGCGTTTCCAGTACTGGCCCTGGCGGCTACCTTCGTATTGGGTAATCACCAAGCATTGCGCCAGGACATAGTAAAGCCCTGGTCGGCTCGTATTTGGTGGGCGCACGGAGCCGATTAGGCGACGTGATGTTGATCGGGATGGTAACAGCCTTCGCACAGTCTCCTCACTTTACTAAACATTCAGTTTTTACTTTTAGTCAACATATGGGAGCTAAGAACAGGTTATACAAAAACCAGAATTAACAACCCCATCACGACCACGCCGCTTCCGAGCGCAAGACGTACCCATTCCTTATGGTGCAGATTCCAATGGGCCAGCCGATTGAGGGTCGGACGCGCAGAGGCAACGATGAGGATGACGACCAGTGGTAAGACGAAGATCACATTGTACAAGACAAGATAGCCATATCCAAGCAGTGCGGTTGGCTGGAGCGCCAGCAGGCTGAGGACGGCTAGGTATACCGCGCCGCTACACGGCACAGTACACAACCCAATCAGGAAGCCCGCGACGACTAGCGCGGGGATTGTCGCTTTTTGCGCTGCTTGTCGGGCGATCTGCCCAATCCTGCCAGGGGCCTGTAACTTCCAACCCAGCTCGGGTAGAAAATAATCTTTGAGCATCCACAGCCCAAACAGGATCGCCAGCAGTGCGCCGAACCGGGCTGGAAAGTGCTGGCGGGTGAAGAAGTCAATGGACCCGAGCAAACCAACCCCCAGCGCCAGATAGGTGAGAAAGATCGCGGCGATGTAGATCGATCCCATCCCAACCATCCGCAGGCGAATCTCTCTGATATTGGTTTGCGCCCCTGCCTGGAGCGTGGCTAACATGGCAGTGATGAACAACAACAGCACCGTAAAAGCGCAGGGGTTGATCCCATCCACCGCCGCCGCGACAATTATGGTGGGCAGGGTGATTTTCGGCAGATAGCTCAGCATGGCCTCGGCAGGCGCGTTGGGGTGCCAAAACCCGGTCAACGCCATGGCTCCGAGCGCGAACACGGCTAGAGCGGAGAGAATGAAGAATCGGCGGAGATGCAGCACGCTCATCCGTTAACTCTCCACGATGAGTGTGCCCTGCATGGTCGGATTGGCGCGTCCCCCACAGCAAATATCGCAGTAGAAGGTATAAGTGCCAGGTTGGTCAGGTGTGAAAGTGGCAGAGTTTGAGCCTTCAGGCGGAGCCACAATGCTCACACCCAATTCATCCACCGCCCATTGGTGTTGTCCTCCACCATCGGTGTGGTGAGAGTTGTCCAGACTGGTCAGGCGGATGGTGACGGGTTCCCCTGCCTTCACACGAATTTCTTTCTGATCGAACCCCCCCATGTCCGCCACAACGTCAATGACGTTTCCGGCCATGGGCGGAGGCGCAGGTTTAAAGAAGGCGGACTTGAGCAGGAAACCAGCAGCCCCCAAAACGACGAGGACGATCACGCCAAATATCATTGCACGAATCCGTTGCTGCTTTTGGTGGCGCGCGATTCTTTGGGCTTTTAAATCAGGTTTACTCATATTGTTTCTCCTTTCAGGGTGTTAATTACTGATACCAATCTTAGCTCGGACAATGTGGGTTGTCATGCGCTATCCTGCCTGTACGCGTGTAAGCATTTTTGCTGATGACAACTGTCACCCTACAGCGGGTAACAGTTGTCATTTGGGGTGTGTTTTGCACTCTGCCGTTTTAAATGCAAACGCCCCGTTTAAACGGTCTTAAATTACAAACCGTAAAATTATCCAGGCCCAAAAAATATGAGGCGCGGGTCGGATGTTTCCAGCGAGTAACTGCAGTTCAAAACTTGTGAAGGTGTTTTTGAATTCCCCAGCCCGATATTGCAACATTACGCAAAATTGTACTTGAGAGAGGCAAGGTATAATTTTGGGATAATCCGTTGAATTCCAGGAGTCTAGCATGGCGAAATCATCTAAGGGTGAAGGGCAGGAGGGCAACATTTTAGCAATCGGGGCTATTTCGATTTGGATGTTGGTGATGTTTGTTGCCGGAGGAATGATGATGGCGGCAGCAACAGGATGGGTGGATTTGTCTACCTTACTTGAACCGCTTCTCCCAGTGCCAACAGTTCCCGCCATGCCTCTGGCTCCCACGCGGGTGGGGGACGACGCGGGTGCGCAACCCGAAGCAGAATCTACCCCGAGCGGGGGGCAAAATTCCCCCGGCAGTGCGAACTCGTCCGGTGGGGGGAACGGGATCGTGTTTGAGGCGACCTTCACCCCTAGCGTCATCCTGGCGCCAACTCCTACGATTTTTCTCACCCAGCTTATCTTTTCCGAAGGCCCTGTCAGCATCGGATATTCGGTGAAGGGCCGTCCGTTGGAGGTATACCGGTTTGGTACTGGGCCAGTCAAGCGGATGATCGTGGCGGGAATTCATGGTGGGTATGAAGGGAACACAGTTGCATTGGCTGATGAATTGATCGCCCATATTCAAGCCCATCCAGAGACCATTCCCCAGAATGTGACGCTGTACATTTTGCGAAATCTTAACCCCGATGGCTACGCGCGGTCGCAAGGGGTGGACGGGCGAGCCAACGAGAATCAGGTAGACCTGAACCGTAACTTTCCGGTTAATTGGGCGGCAGAATGGTCCCGGTATGGGTGTTGGAGTTATCGCACATTGACGGCGGGGAACGGACCGGGTTCCGAACCTGAGACCCAGGCCCTGATGGACTTCGTCAGCCAGGTTCATCCGACGGCTATCATTAGCTACCACGCCGCCGTTTTGGGTATTTTTCCAGGTGGGGAACCTGCCGACCCCGATTCGGTCCGTCTCGCTGAGACGCTTGGCGAAGTCAGTGACTACAGCTACCCTCCCATTGACACGGGTTGTATCTATACCGGGACGATACCAGATTGGGCTGTCTCGATTGGCATTGCCGCGGTGGATTTGGAGTTGCACACGCACAAATACACCGATTTTGAAGAAAACCTGGAAGTGCTCCGCGCTTTTTTGGATTGGCGGAAATAGGTTATCGTTGAACACGAACCCCTCTTTTTTACGGCACCCTATTTGTCCTTTTCGTGACGAATACAGATTTCCACCAATTTGGCTTTGCTGGTGATGATGCAAGCTGGCTTAAATATTTTTACTGCCTACTTGATGAATGAGGTTGGGCATTTGCGGCAGGGGATGGGCGAAATGGGGGTGAGTAAAGAAACCGAAGGTGCAGGTTTTCCCTTGATTTACCTGTCCACACTCATCAAACGTATTTTACACCGCGCCTCGTGAATGCAAAAATCCCATTCGAGCGTATTAAATTACAGGCCGTAGAGTATCTGGGCCAAATGAACTTGTTCTTAATCACCCGGAGGTAGACCCATGGATACAACAAGCAACATTCCAGCTAGACAACATCTGAAAGATAGCAGATGGGTATATTGGTTCCTATTTATCTTAATAACGGTCGGCATCCTCTATGTTTTGGTTGCACCTCTATTCGGCGAATCAGCTTCCTCTTCAGACAAAACACCGTTGGGCGGGATGGCGTACTCCTTTATCCAGAATACCGTACAGTCCTCGGCGGATAGCCCGGTATTTCCGGTGCTGGCTCTCATAGCCGCTTTTGCGTTGGGCAGTCTCCATGCATTGACGCCCGGGCATAATAAAACCCTCGTCGGCTCGTATTTGGCGGGAGCGCAGAGTCGGTTAGGGCACGCCCTGCTAATCGGGATGGTCACAGCGTTCTCACATACGGCCAGTGCACTCGTCGTTGGTGTCCTGGCACTGTCTACGGCAGGACAAGTCGCCAGTACGCAATATCTTCAATGGATTGGGGTGCCGTCGGGCGTCCTCACCGTGGGGCTGGGGCTATGGCTCCTTCGAAAATCCTTTCGACCAAACCATCCTGACGCACATGCACATGATCACGAACACGGTCGTCTGCATGGCGACGAGGTTGCTCATCCGCACGACCACAGCCACGAACACGGACATTCTCACGCTCACCACAGTCACCCATCTCCGGATACGGTCACACTCGGCGGGTTGGTTGCTCTAGGGTTGATGCATGGCCTCGTCCCGACGTTTGACGCCCTGGCGATTATTCTGGTGGCACTTAGCCTCCAGAAAGCAGCCTTGGGGGCGGGTCTGATTTTCGCCTACAGTCTCGGCATCGGCAGTGTGCTGGTCGCAGTCGGGGCGCTGGTCGTGCGCGCCCAAACCGCTTTGCTAGAGCATCCCCGCTTTGGACAGGTCTCCCGCCGCGCTCCTTCGATTGCTGCTGTGATGGTGATCGGGCTGGGTTTGTGGCTTGTGCTCCGTACGATCATCACGCTTTAGAATTCACAGGCCAGCAACTTCTTCCAATTTCAGAATTCCTGCTGATCTAGCTTAATCATCTCACTTGTGATGATCGCGCTGGAAACTTCTCTATCCTATTCTTTGTTCCTTTCCAGATTCTTGCCGCCCCGAGCAAAACAGAAAGTTTCCCCCTGATCTCAATCCCCGTTTTCCCAATCAAGGCTTCCAAATCAGAGGCAATGAATTGGCGATAATATTCCCCTTCATAGAGCGTGATGAGGCGGTAAATCAAGGCTCTGCCGATCTGGTTGCGGGGCAGGTCATAATCCACAATGACGATGACCCCGTGCGGGTGGGTGACCCGCACCATTTCTTGCATTACCTTTTCTCTTATGACCAGCGGCATATCGTGTAAAGCAAAAGAAACGCAAGAAACGTCAAAGCTATTTTCTTCAAAACGCAGATGGGTGGCATCGGCAGTTTCAAATTTCACAAGGCCATCTTTGTTATTTTTTCTGGCGATTTCAAGCATCGATTCGGTCAAATCAACGCCAATCACGTCGTAACCACGTTTTGCAAAGGCGAACGCCTGCTGGCCTGTGCCCGTGGCGACATCCAAAATGGTAGAGCCTTTGCCTGCGTTTGTAAAATCCACGACCTGCTCCCTGACTTTGACGAGGGGCAGCGTCATCACGTTATAGAAAGGGGCCAGAATATCAAAGGCCTTTTTTGTGAGAGCATAATACGCTTTGATTTCTTCCATGTGTGCTTCTTCTTGATTCATGGCCTATAAGCCTTGATGAGTGGTGTTTTGCCAGTCGCAGCCTTGGGGATAACAGCCAAGTGCTGCACAGAGATGCGTGGGGTGATGACGTTCTGCGCCGCCAGCCCGCGCGTAAGTGTGTCAACGAGCACTAAGTCGTTGACGCCATTCTGAGCACCATTCAGCAGTACCCGCAATCCGTCCGCTTCCTGAACCACTTGCCATCCGCTCACAGGCAGGGAATCTAGCACATGATGGAAGGTGATCGGATGCACGGCCACCTCTCCGCCGGATACTGCCGGTAAGTGCAGGATGTCCTCCGCGCGCCCTTGAATGCCATCAATCCTGGCAAAAGGCAGCCTGCTGTTGCCCGGATGGGCGGCCAATCGCACACTATCGCTCAGCTCGTAGCGGATGAGCGGCTGCGTGCGACTGAAGAGCATCGTAATCAACACTCTATCACCGTACACGCCGGGCGGCACAGGACGGTACTGCTCGTCCACCACCTCAACGATGGCGTTGTCCTCAAAGAGATACAGGCCTGTGTGGTCGCTCGTTTCCGCCGCGAGTCCACCGCCGCTTTCGGTCGCCCCATACGCATTGAATGGTAGATGGCCCCACGCCGCCTCGATGCGCCGTCGGGTCTCGTCGGTGAGTACTTCCGAACCGGGTATGATCATGTGAGGATGGATACGCAATCGCCCGGCCAGTTGTTCATCGGCGAGGATGCGCATCATCGAAGCATAGCCTGCCAGCATATGCGGCTGCCAGTCATTCAACTGACGTACGATCTCCGCCAAGGGTTGAGCCGCATCGAAGCTCAGGGTTGGCATCCACGCCCTCATCCAACGGCTTTGAAAGGTATTGGCGACTTGTGCACCCATATGCCAGGGGCTGCCAGAAGTGAGCGAGGCGACCGACGCCATCTTCATGCGATGCGTTGGGGTCATTGGCACACCCGCCCATTCGTGGGCGCGCCCGAGCGTGGCAACCACGGTGGCCCATTCGTCGCGGTTGAACAGGAAAACGCCGGGGTTACCGGTGCTGCCTGAGGTGGCGGTGACCCAATAGCGATCCATGATGCGGTTCCCCTCGCGGTCGTTCGCCATGTGCGCCCGCACGTCTTCCAGGCGAATGGCCCGGTCAGTCACCAGATCGTCAAAGTTTTCCATTACCGTCGCTTTGGTGAGGATTGGCAGTTCCTGGAATGGGCGGTCGGTAAGTCCTTTGTGAAAGCGTTGGTAAAAGGGCGACCGCACGTATGCGTATTCGCGCAGGCGGCGGAGCGCCTCAGCCTGATACGCTTCCAACTGGGGACGCGTCCAGCTTTCGTGGTTTCGCATCTGCCCCAGGTTGTTCATGAGTTTGAACATGATTTGCATATCCATGGTTGCTCTCCTTTTTATCGAATGATATGTCTGGTTTTATGAGACGCCCCTTTCAAAGCGATGCAGCCCCAGACCGATGCCCCATGGAAGAACAAACGCCAGGAGGAGCCATTTGAAGTCTGAGGCAATGAGGAAGTTGACCACCGCCATCCACCCAATGGAGGCCAACCCGGCAATGGCTACAATAACTGCCGCCCCTTTCGCCCTGGAGCGGAAACTGGTGAGGGCCACATACACCGTCAGCAGTCCGGTGGCAAACATATATCCGCCCATCACCCAGAATACACGGCGCAGCCAGGTGAGCAAGCCGGGCAGGGTGGTTTGAATATCAGCCAGCGTGGTGCCCATGTAACGCGGATCCTCAGGCAGCAGAGGCGGGCGCAAGAACACAAAGTACAATCCCAGTCCCATCAAGATGATGCCTGCCAGCGCCAACACGGTTGAGGAATGAGGTTTGAATTTCATAGAGACTCCAATGTTATGGCCGGGATGAATGATGGGCCTTGATAAGTGGGGCTTTACCGGATGAAGTCTTGGGGATGACAGGTACACGCTGGAGGGTGATATACGGGACACGAACCCCGTGAGCCGCCAACCCATGAACCAACTGGTCTTCGATTGTCTGATCGGCAAACTCACCATGAACACCGCTTAACAACACCGTCAGCCCGTCGTCGCCTTCTTGTATCACCTGCCATCCGCTGATTGGCAAGATATCCATGATGCGGTTGAAGACCAAAGGCTGCACAGCCACCCGCTCCCCAGCTTGAGAGGGCAACAGAAGTATGTCTTCGACGCGCCCCTGAACACCTTCCAGGATAGCAAAGGGCAGGTCACTTGTGCAGGGTTCGGCTGCCAGTCGCACGCTGTCATTCAATTCATAGCGAATGAGCGGCTGTGTACGGCTAAAAAAGGTGGTAATCAACAGCTTGGCTCCATACACGCCGGGCGGCACAGGGTGATAGTGCTCGTCCACCACTTCAGCCAGCAGCAGATCCTCAAACAGATGCATCCGCCGGCAGGGCTGATATTCCGCCGCGATGTCGGCAGTTTCAGTCGCGCCATACTGATTGTATGGCTCGTCGCCCCAGGCGGCCTTCACCCGACGCCGCGTCTCATCTGTCAACACTTCGGAACTGGTGAATGTCTTTTCCGGCTGAATGCGAAGCCGTCCCGCCAATTGCTCCTCGGCCAGAATGCGAGCCATGGACGCATAAGCAATCAGAATGCAAGGCTGCCAGTCGTTGAGCCGCTGAACGATATGCTCCAGGGGTTCGCTGGCCGCAATACGAATAGAGGGAGTCCACCAGGTTCGCACGGTTGCGCTGACCTGAGACGATATATGCCAGGGGCTGATGGAGGCGACTGTCGCCATCTTCCGCCGCTGCGACAAATTGACCTTCGCACCCGACCATTCCTGCCCACGGGCGAAGGAGGCGATAATTGTCAAGAACTCCGGTTCATTGAATAGAAAGAAGCCCGGTTGGCCGCTGCTGCCCGAAGTCGCACTCACCCGATAGCGATCCAGATAGAGTCTGTCCTCAATGTTTTTCGCCGCGAATTCACGCACCGTTTCCAATCGAATCGCTGGGTCTGTCACCACCTCATCAAAATGCTCCATCAACATGGCTTTGGTAAGCACCGGCAATTCGTTTAATGGGCGGTCGGTCAGACCTGCGTGGAACTTCTGATAGAAAGGCGAGTGGGCATAGGCGTACTCGCGCAGGCGGCGCAGCGACTCGGCCTGATGGGTTTCTAGTTGCGCGCGCGTCCAGCGTTCGTGCTGGCGCAATTGGCGAATAGATTGCAGGACCTTTAAAGTAAATCGAATATCCATCGCGGCCTCCTTTAGAAACTGAGTTCGGTGCCAGTGACTCTTTCGAGCATTGCCGATGCAACCTCGGGCAGGGCAACTTGATCAACGGCTAGCCGAGGCGCAGGTTGTTTGACGGCAAACACCTCGTCCAGCCAGTCGAAAGCCACCTGATGCAGCAAGGTGAGATTGCCTATCTGGCAGTGCTCTTCCGCGCCTTCCGCGGTGGTGAACACCCGTATCTGTTTCGGGCAGTTCAATGCCTCGTAGAATTCGTAGGCCTGCTTGAGGGGGATGAAGTGGTCTTTCTCACCGTGTAGGAGGAGGGTGGGCGCATGGATGCGCGCGACGACGTCTTTCAACGCGTACTGCTCCATCGTCCTCAATAATTCGCTCCGACTCGATACGCCGAAGACCCACAGCGCATGCTTGCTCATCCAGCGCAGGCCGAGGTCTCTGGCAATCAGCGTGCCAAACAACGCATCGTTGTCCACGAGATCAGGCCAGCGTTTCATCAGCTTCAATGCCAGGGGCTTCTGTGCCAGAATACCGGTTGCAAAGTCATACGCCGCGCCATGCACGACACAGGCTTTGATGCGCGCATCGAAGGCAGCCGCGCGCGGCGCATAGTAGCCGCCCAGGCTGATGCCCCACACGGCCAGTCGCTCAGGGTCAACTTCTGGTTGTCGCAGGGCGAAGTCAAGCGCGGCCCCAACGGGCACTTCATAGTCTGGCCGGGTTGGAAGATGTTGCACGCGCAGCGGTTCACCTTGCCCCGGCCCCTCAAAGGCCAGGCAGTTGTAGCCGCGTCGCAAGGCGGCAGCCGCGGTAAAGAAATACAACTCCTCGCCGGTCGAGTCGAATCCACCCAGCGCCAATACTGTGGGCCGAGGCATATCCGAGTCGTCGACGCGGTAAAAGTAGCCGGGCAAGGTTGTTCCTTCGTATGGGATGTGCACCTGCTCCACTGGCGGGTTCATCAGCACGATGGCTTGCCGGAAGGCGGCCCGGCTCTTTTCGTAGGTCGTCACTCGCCGGGGATCGTGTGGCGACAGGAAAAACTCAGCGGTACGGTAGTAGTTGTTGGCGCGCAAGAACAGCTCACGCGCGCTGTGCGGGGCATTGCCCCCCAACGCCGCCTCGGCGAGGGCCCCTACGTTTTGTGCGGTGTGGCTCCACTCGAGATGCCAGCTCTCGAAATCTCCCTTGTGGATGCGCGCGGCCGTTGCCAGGCACTCGCCAATCTCTGCGCCGCTGTAAGGTGCGTAACTCAAAGCGCGCAGCAACTGGTACGAAAAGGCTTGATTCTTGAAGTAGATTTTCATAATGGGTTCTCTTGCTTTGTTGAATGTTGCGAGGCCGGAAATTGGCTCGGCCTGGGAAGGCTGTTCGCCAGGGTCTTTAGCAAGATGCCTGTGAGGCCGCTGCGTGCCAGGGCGACGATGACGCGATTCTTGAATCCGGGAATACAAACGACCTGGCCGCGCTCGAGCGTGCGGAGCGACTCTTCAACCACCGCTTCTGCAGGTGTCCAGAGCCACTTCGGAATTTTGTCTTTGACCTGGAGCGCTTCATATTCGGGGTGGTCGAGGAACTCGGTGGGCACGAAGCCGGGGCACAGCACTTGAACCCGTACCCCCGTCCCTTCCAGTTCGCCCTGGAGGGCTTGCGAAAAGGCGACAAGATAAGCCTTGGTGGCGCAATACACCGCGTCTTGTGGCCGGGGAATGAATGCGCCAAGCGAGGCCACGTTGATGAGGCCGCCTTTGCCGCGGGCGATCAGGCCGGGCAGCGCCGCACGGCAGAGGCGCGTGCTGGCAGTCACATGAACCTCAATCATCGCCAACGTTCGTTCCAGGGGGATTTCGGCAAACTTGCCCGGCACGCCGAAACCTGCATTGTTCACCAGGAGTTCAAGATTCGTCAGCTCGGCAATGCGCTTTTCAACGCATTCAACGTCTGCCGGTTGGGAGAGGTCGGCCACCAGCACTTCAGCATGGATGGGATATTGTCGCTGTAAAATGCTAGCGAGTTGCACCAATCTTTTTTCGCGCCGGGCAACCAATACAAGGTTGTACCCTTGCCAAGCCAGTTTTCGGGCGAAGGCCGCGCCGAGGCCGCTTGACGCGCCAGTGATCAGGGCTGTACGGGTATCGTTAGTCATCATCATGTACCTCGATTCAAGCAATGCGCTTCCTTTTAATCTCAAAATACTTGGGGCAGAAAGCGCCCTGTGCGCTGCATGTACGCCCGATACTCATCGCCGAACTTCCCGATCAAGACGGCTTCTTCGTCTCGAACCATTGTAGCGACGGTGCCTACAATCCAGCCAATCCAGACCAGGCCAATGAACCAGTTGGCCGAGATCAGGAAGTAAACGACGGTGATGAGAAAAAGGACCGTGTACATGGGATGCCGCACCCACTTGTATGGTCCAGCGGTAACTAACGAGTGTTTTTCCTTCATCACTCCCGGCACAGAGAAATTTATACCGAGGGTATGATGAACCCAAAGCAGCAGGAAGATACCCACCAGGCCCAGTCCAATCCCGAACCAACGCCAGCCAACGGGCAGGGGCAGCGCCGCCCATGCAAGTTGCTCAGGAGTCAAGATGTAGATGACAATTGGCACAATATTCAAAACCCCCACGGTCCCAAACACAAGCTGGCGGAGGTCATTGCGCGGGCGAAAGAAATTTCTGTCCGCCTGAATGGCCAGGCGGGTGTAATAGATTCGGATCACGGTATAGACAGCCCCGATGACGGCCAGCGCGATGCGGAAGATCAACTCAGTGTTCATCGTCATCCGCCAATTTAGTGTTCCCCGGAAGCGAGGAACCACCGGAAATCACACCGGTCGTGGCCAGCAGCAAGCGTCTGGGTGCGCACCAGTTTCATGTCAAGCATCTCAGCCAGGGGATAATCCAACATGCACCAGGTACCGACGGCCAGATCTGATGCGCCGTGTATCTGAAAGAATTCGGCTACCGGGCAGCGGATGACGTTAAAGCCTAGTCCACCTTGGGTAGCGACATAGCGTGCGCGGTAGCCAGGTGGGTTGAAGGGAAACGACATCGGCCAACTGCCATCCTGCTGTACCCGCTTGTGCATGTCCTCCAGACGGCTGTGCCCAAATAGACGAATGAGCTTGCCCACCTGCCCCCAATATTGATACACATTCCAGCAAATATCTCCGATCAATTCAATGGCATATTTACGTTCGACCCCGGCCCCCATCAGCGTGTGAAGCATCGCCAGGCTGAGCGCGGCCAGCCGGACGTTCATGCGACTGCCGACTGTTGGCTCGGGCGAGACGTTCGGCACGAGTTCGTCAACGCTATCCCAGCTTTGATCGAGGAGACGCTTCACTTCCACCTCCGTGAACCGGCCTTTTTCCGGCTCGTGCGGTGAGCGGTTTCTGCCGATCAGTGCTCGGCGGGTAGCCCAATCGGTGAGGGGCTTGAAGATGAGGTTGAAGAAATTCTGTTTAGTCTTCATTTGAGTTTCTTTACTTGACTTATTTCCGTAACCGACCCAAGGCAGTTGCGTCTTCACAGGGGGTGGTGAGGAGAAAGAACCTGTTTCGTAGTGCTGATGAAATCGTACTCTTTTCTCCCTCTCGCGTCATGCGCTATCCGGCGCGTTCGGGAGTAGGCATTTTTGCTCATGACCAGTATCCTATGCTCCGGGGACATTTGTTGTGCTAGAACTTTTAAAATTAACCTTACAGTTGAAGTTAATCCCATTTATGTTTGTCGTATCCCACTATGGTGGAAAACTGTATCTGACTCAAGCGTGATGACTCTTCAGTAGTATTGATCTCTAAATATGAGCTTTTTCACGCGTTTCATGAGGGGGGATGCTTCCCTCTCTATTCAGATGCTCATTCTCCCCGATGGGTCTTATGGGTAGGAACGCACCAGCCAATCGGCGGGGTCCACCTGCACACCTCCGACCCAAACTTCCCAGTGGAGGTGAGGGCCAGTGGTGCGCCCCGTCGCTCCCCCCAGCCCGATCAATTGTCCGGCCTGAACCATCTCCCCTGGTTCAACCAGGATCTCGGACAAATGGTCATAAGCAGTGTATAGACCCCAACCATGATCGATCACAACCACCAGGCCGCGTACGGTCAAGGAACCTGTGTACGTCACCTGTCCAGTAGCGGCGGCGTAAAGTTCCGTCCCTACCGTACCACAGAAATCCAGGCCGCCGTGGAAGTATTCGTAGGCACTGCCATTGTAGGAGCGGCGGTTTCCAAACAAAGACGTCCAGCAGGTCGTCAACTCAGGTGGCACAGGGCTGGCGAAGAGGCCCTCCGACCATTTGACGGGGGTGACCGTCGCCCCCAATGAAGCCCATAGTTGGTTTTCCGGTTCGGTCACTGCCGGGTCAATTGTGACCGGGTCTACAATAAGCGGTGGATCAAAGATGTACTCGGTGTCGCGGACCAGAATCAACTGCGAAAAAGCGAATCGCGCTCCGTTCGTCAGTTCGCCCTCCAAAACCATTGGGTAAAGGCCGGGTTCGGTCTGGGCGTGGATGCCCTGCAAGGCAACATAGCCGCCGTCTTGTGGGAAGAAATTCAAATTTCGCCCGGCTACCGAGCCACGCAAGGATAAATCGGATGGCCCATTCACCTGGATCACGACCGTTTTGCCTTGATACAGGGGAAGCGGATCGAGGGTGACCAGCCCGAGGATGGGAGGCAGGTCGATAGTCGCAAGCGAACCATCCGAGCTTTCGGGTTTCCGGGTTTGGATCACGGAGCCGGGCAGCGCATCCCATGTGCTTACCAGTTCATTGTCCTGCACAAGTGTCCAGGGATTCTCGTTGAGCTGTACAGCCAGTTCCAGGAGCGTGCCACCGGCGGCCAATCCGGCGCGACCCCGCAAAGGCGATTCAGGATTAACCGGGACAACCAGGACTGCCCCGGCATACACCTGCCCCGGGCTGACCAGTCGATTCAACTTCACGAATGTCTCTTGCGGAATCCCGTACCAGTGGCTGAGGCTACGGAGCGTTTCTCCATATGCAACCGCATGGGTGTCTACCTGACCTGCGAAGCCTTCCAAGCCGGGAATGAGGAGCTTCATCCCGACTACCAACTGTCCCGGGTCGGTGAGCTGATTGACCTCTTGGAGCGCTTCAACAGAAACGCCGAAGCGAGCGGCAATCTCCCATAATGTGTCACCCTCTTGCACGAGGTAGTAAGGAGAATCAAGCTGGTCAGTTTGGGCTGTAGCCGGGAGCGGTGCTGAAAGCGGCAAGAATTGAAACATTACGATCAAAACGAGGGTGAGAATAAAGCGTTTGGTAGATTTCATTTCAAATTTCAAGCGGCGAAATGTAGAGGTCCGTGACCACAACGGCTCGATAACCGACGATCTTGATCAAGTCCGTGTCAGTGCGGCGAGACCTGGTTATATAACACAAAAGAGCCGGAAATCCAATCCGGATCCGGCCCTGAGATAAGATGATCATTGCCCTCCTGGGTATTGCGCTACGGGAAGAACACCTCGCGTGCTGTCCTCTGCTCGATCAAAGTCGCGGCGTAGTGGTGATGTCCATCGTTACCCGCTGCGCCTACGGCCGCAAGCAGATCATTAGGGGTCACACAGGTTGGATCGTAGGCTGTCGTTGCGATGCCATCTTCCAACTGTATTTCCGCCAGCAAAACGCCTTCCAGGCTGAGTAAGCCATTTTGCACCCGCATCGCGCAGCGCGGGCAACCCATCCCGCTAACAGCCAGATAGGCAGTCATGGCATTTTCCAATGCAATCTCATCAAGGGGCTTTACTACGGGTTCGACGTGGCAGTTGTCATGTTGGGTCATATAAATATCTCCTGAAAAAGTGGTTTCCAAGACTCCAGGGGTAGGATTGCCTGTATCTCACTCCTGGAGTCTTATTAAGGAGGAGAAACCTGTTTCGTGTTCACATCATAAACGGATTAGGGACTCGTGTCATGCGCCATCCTGCCCGTTTGGATACAGGCATTTTTGCTGGTGACAAATGTCCTGTAAATCGAGGGAGTTCATTTCACTTTCACCAGAAACTTTGCTGGATCGCCAAGGAACTCATCCCTGCACCCCTTCGCGCAGAAGAAATATTCCTGGCCTTCCCATTCAATATGGATCGCCTGCTTGCGTTCAACGGACATGCCGCAGACTGGATCAAGCATCGTGGCAACGGTTTCCTTGAACGCGCCATCCTCGAGCCACAAGACGCGATCGGCAATATCCTTGATGCGTTGATCGTGAGAGACAATGATGACACTGCGCCCCTGCTCTTTAGCGATGCGGTGTAGCAGGCGCATGATTTCGTGACCAATCTTTGAGTCGAGGTTGGCGGTTGGTTCGTCGGCAAGGATCAGAGCCGGGTCATTGATCAAGGCGCGGGCGATGGCGACGCGCTGTTTTTCGCCGCCTGATAATTTTTCAGGTAGGAAATTCAAGCGTTCCCTGAGGCCTAAATCGGACAAGAGGGAGGTAGCTTTACGTCGCGCGGCCCCGGACTTCATCCCCGCGAGTTCTGCGACGATGGCGACGTTCTCCAACGCGGTTAAGGCGGAGAGCAGGTTGAAGTCCTGAAAGATGAAACCGAACTGATGGAGGCGAATATCCGGCAGGCGGTTTTCCGCCAGAGCGCTCAGGGTTGTGCCATTCAACTGGATCGTCCCTTCGGTCGGCTTAAGCAGCGCGCCGAGCATGGAGAGCAGAGTGGTCTTACCCGAACCGGAGGGCCCCATGATGAGGACGATCTCGCCCGGATGAACCGCCAGAGACACGTCACGCACCGCAGTAACTTCGGTCGAACCGGAGCCGTAACGTTTGGTCACTTGTGCGATCTGCAACGTCGCGCTTTGCGAAGAAGGATTGGTCATTTTTTTATTTTCCTCGAAAAACCATAGCCGGATCCAGCCTGGCGATCTGGCGAATGGGAATCATCGCCGACAGCGCGGCGATCGCCAAAGAAACGCTGCCTACTTTGAGCAATGAGAGGCGGCTGATTACCAGGGTGAGGTTTGAGCCAAAAAAGGGAGTCGTCATCGTTAGGATCAGGGTAATGAGGAACCCGAAGAGGAAGCCCAGGACTACACTCAGGATGGCCTGCGCGAGGACGGCCTGATAGAGATGGAGGTTACGCGCCCCCAGGGCCTTCAACATGCCATATTCGCGGCGGCGCGAGTGGGTGGAGGTATATACGGTCAGGGCCATAACTGCCAGACCGATCAGAAAGCCGATCAGGTTCATAATGGTGATCACGTCTGTGCTCATGTCCTGGACCACCTTGCGTTCCTGGGCCGCGAAACCCTCCCGCGTCTGCACGGTGACGTTCCGTACCTGCGCTTCGATGCGGGCAGCAATCCCTTCCGGCGCTTCCCCTGGGAGGACTTTTACAAGCAGGAAGCTAAATGTGTCATAACTGCCCCGGATGGTTTCGAAATCCTCCATGGTGATAAAAACCACAGAGTTAACCAGGGTGGCCGTCCCTTCCGTGAAACCCGTCACTTCGAATTCCTCCCCCAGAATCTCCACCGTGTCCCCCAGCATGATCCCGGAATTCTCGGCAATGCCGCGATCCATCAGCACAGCCCCTTCGTCGGGCGCGGCGGCCCCAGACGAGACTTCCCATGGCCCACCGAACTCGGCTCGCTCCGGCAAGCCGATAATGTATGCCAGGTTTCGTTCATCCCCTGCCAGGACGTTGCTAGTCAAGTAGTGGATGGGTGTAACCGAGGCGACCCCCAAGATGCGCTTGACTTGCCTTGCGACGGAATCGGGCAGCGAGGAAGAGGCCATGTGCATGTTGAAAACATCCTCCTGGGAGACCCAAACCTCCGCGCCGCTATGCTCAATGTAGGCCGTGATCCGCTGTTGGGTGCCAGTAAAGATGGCATCCAACGCAAGGATGAGCAACAAGGCCAGCGCCACCCCGCCCACCGAAATCACGAGGCGGGTTTTGTTCTGAAACAGGTTGCGGAAAGCCAGCCGAATCATTTGCGGAAGACCTCCGCAGGCGCGAGGTTGGCGACCACACGCGTCGGGAAAATGGCTGCGAGGAGCGCCATGCCCAGCCCGGCCAGCAAAGCCTGGCGGCTATCCACCGGGTCAAAGACAATCAGGAATTGGGGGCGGGCCGCCATGATCCATTGCGCCACCCCGTTTGCCAACAGGACGCCCAGCGCCGATCCCGCGAGAGCGGCAAACAGGGCCTGAGTCAGCACCACCTGGTAGAGAAAACGATTCTTCCCCCCGAGCGCTTTGATGACGCCATATTCGCGTTGGCGCTCGACCGTTGCAGTGTAGATAATCAGCCCGACGATCATCGTTCCGACCAGGAAAGCAATGCTCACCATCAGTTTGAGTGGAGCGGAGAAAACTTTTGCGATGAGATTAAGATCATTGGCCGCCATTTGTCGCTTGGGAAGGGCGTCCACGCCGGAGAGATCATTCAACCGCTGGAGGAGGCGATCCTGATCCGCGCCATCCTTCGTAGTGAGCAGGAGAAAACTGGTCGCGCCGGAGGCCGCGCCAGGGCCAAATAGCAATTCTTCGGCTTCCCGTTTGCGAACAAAGAAGTAACTGGTCATCCAGGATGTCGTACCCTTCGACAGGCCAACAATGGTGAAATCGCTACCCATGACTTCAACCTGATCGCCTAGCTTCAAGCCATGACGGTCTGCGAGCACCTGGTCGAAGACCACTTCCTTTTTAGAACGCGGCTCGCGCCCGGAGGCTAACGCCCATGGCCCGCCCCCCTCTTCTGGCTCATACCCAATCATGTACGCAGGCTGTTTCTTCCCATGTAAATCCAGGATGATGAACTGTGAGAGGATCGGAATTACTGCATCCACGCCTCGAATCGTTTCTGCTTTTTGATCAGTTCCCACGGGAAGCAAGGAAGTGACCCCGAGCAGGTTGGCCACATCTTCTTGAGCCACGACAATGGAACCAGGGGAGCGGTCGAGGTAGGCAGTGATCTGGCGATTCATCCCCGCCTGTAAGCCTTTCAGTAAAAGGATCAGCATAACGGCCAACGCCACGCCGCTGATGCTCAACATCAGGCGAGTTTTATCTTGAAAAAGATTGCGGCGTGCGAGAGACATGTATTTTCCTTTGAATCATCGTATCCTTTCCTGCCCCGGTTGTCATGCGCTATCCGGCGCGTTTGGGAGTAGGCAAAAATGCCTATGCAAAGATGCGCCAAACGGCGCTTGGGTCGGGTACACATCTCTCATATACTAAAGAGCACGATGAATGGTCAAACGCCTGTCCGTATTTTTTTCTCTGATTGCGAAACGGTGATTCGCCAGGTAACCCAAAACCTGGAAGACGCCGAATTGCGCGTGGTAAGGTCGTTTGACCTGCGTTCGGCTTGCGGGTCAATCGCCGATCACATCTGCCCACACCACGGGACCCCCTGTGACTGTCAGTTGGTAGTGCTCTTGATCTACGGAGTTGGAACCAAGCCGGTTAGTCTCATCTTACACAGCCACCAGGAACAGACGGAAATGCAATGGAGTGATGCCCCCGAAGCGCGACCCAGCCCAGAAGGGCAAGCCTTTATCCTGCTCGCCATGAATGGAAAGGCGAGCCTACCGCTATACATCGACGAAAAGGCTTATGCAGATGTTGACTGAACCCCGCCCGGCCACCATTCGTCGCCTGCAATCCGCCGCTGGACACCTGAAGGCCGTGATTCTGATGGCTGAACGTCAAGCCCCCTGTGAAGAGGTGCTCCACCAGCTTTGCGCGGTGCAGGCGGCCTTGCGCGCCGCGGGGTGCCAACTGCTGGAGGAACAACTCCAAATCCAGTTGAAACATATCGAGCAAAACTGCTCGTGCCAGACTCGCGAACAAATGGCAGACAGTCTGAAAGGGTTCTATGCCTTGCTCGCGAAAGCAGAAGGGTACTTCTGAAGTGAGGTTTTTTGATGAACGAAACTACTATTGAACTCAGCCTGCCGATCGCAGGCATGTCTTGCGCCTCGTGCGTTTCCCACGTCGAAGGAGCATTGAAGGAATTGCCCGGCGTCTCCAACATTGTGGTGAATCTGGGGACAAACAAAGCCAATCTAACCTATAGCCCCCAACAGTTAACCATACAAGAAATGATCGGGGCTGTGGCCGGGGTGGGGTACAGTATCCCCACGGCTGAACTCACCCTGGAGGTGCGCGGGATGACGTGTGCTTCGTGTGTGGCCCACGTGGAAGGCGCGCTCATCGAACTGCAAGGCGTCATGGGTGCGGTCGTCAACCTGGGGCTGGGCACCGCGCGGGTCACCTATATCCCTGGTGTGGTGACAGTGAGTACGATGAAACGGGCCGTGAAGGAAGTGGGATACGAGGCCCTGGAGCGAAGCGGGGGGGTGGATGCCCTTGACCGGGAGCGGCAAGCCCGCGAGGACGAGATCAAACACCAAGGGCGTAACCTGCTTGTCGCGGGCACGATTGGGCTGATTGTTATGATCGGCACCTTTTATGATATGTCCGGTCCGCTCAAGGCATTTATTCCGGAATTTCTTTCCTATAAGTGGGTGATTGGTCTGTTGACCACACCGATTGTCTTTGGCCCTGGACGGCAATTTTTCGTCCATTCCTGGCGCGGATTGAAGCATGGCGTCACTGACATGAATTTGCTGTACGCCACCGGCATCGGCGCGGCATATGGCATTGCGGTAATCAATACCCTTTTCCCGAATGCCGGGTTTGGGGGGGAAGGGGCCACGTTTTTCGAGAGCGCGGCCTTACTCACAGCCTTCATCATCCTGGGACGCTGGCTGGAAGCCCTGACGCGGGGACGTACTTCGGAAGCCATCCGTAAACTGATGAAACTCCAACCGAAGATTGCGCGGGTGATGCGGGATGGGCAAGAGAAAGAAATCCCGGCAGAGGAAGTGGAGATTGGCGATTGGATCCTGGTCAAGCCGGGAGAGTCCGTCCCGGTAGATGGTGTGGTGCGTGAGGGGTACAGTGCGGTGGATGAATCCATGCTGACCGGCGAGAGCCTGCCCGTCGAGAAAAAAGCCGAGGACCTCGTCATTGGCGGGACGCTGAACAAAACTGGCGCATTCAAATTCGAGGCGACCCGCGTAGGCAAAGAGACCGCCCTGGCCCAGATCATCAAACTCGTGGAAGACGCCCAGGCCAGCAAAGCCCCCATTCAAAAACTCGCCGACTGGGTCGCCGGGCATTTCATTCTGGGCGTCCATGCCTTGGCCGTCCTGGTGTTCCTGTTCTGGTTCTTTATCGGCTACCAGGCGTTCTTCGATCCGGATTCCAGTTTCATCCTCTCCTCCTACAAACTGGGCGAGATGGGCGTGTTTGGCTTCGCGTTGCTACTCTCCGTGACCGTGCTGGTGATCTCCTGCCCGTGTGCGGTAGGACTGGCAACGCCTTCCGCCATGATGGCCGGGACAGGGAAAGGAGCAGAATATGGGGTGTTGTTCAAAGGAGCGGAAGCGATTGAAAACACTTCTAAATTGCAAACCATCGTGTTCGACAAAACGGGGACGTTGACCAAAGGGGAGCCGTCGGTGACAGATGTCATCGTCAGTACCCAGTCGCAGTCAACTGATCAACGAGCACTGGATACGACCGAAACTTGTTTCGGCGATCACTTGCTCCGTCTGGCGGCCATTGCCGAGAAAAACAGCGAACACCCACTGGGCGAGGCCATCGTCCGCGGCGCACAAATCCGGGCACTGATATTGGGAGAACCAGAAGCATTCAACTCCATCCCTGGGCACGGCGTCGAGGCCACGGTGGAAGGTCAGACAGTCTTGCTCGGCAATCGGAAGTTGATGCATTCACATGGGGTGGATTTCACTGACCTGCTCTCAGAAGCCGAACGCCTGGAAAAAGAAGGCAAGACGGTGATGTTTATCGCAGTCAACGGGCAACCTGCCGGATTAATCGCCGTTGCGGATACCCTCAAAGAACATTCAATCGAAGCCATCCGCCATTTGCATAAGATGGGGCTGGAAACGGTGATGATCACCGGTGACAACCGCCGCACCGCGGAAGCGATTGCCCGGCAGGTAGGGATTGACCGGGTGTTGGCTGAAGTCCTGCCGCAGGATAAAGCTGAAGAGGTGAAGAAACTGCAAGCCCTCGGCAAAAAAGTCGCGATGGTGGGGGATGGCGTGAACGATGCTCCCGCCTTAGCGCAGGCAGATGTGGGGCTTGCGATTGGCTCAGGCACGGATGTGGCGAAAGAGACGGGCGATATCATCCTCATCAAAGACGACATCCGGGATGTGGTCGCCGCGTTGGAAATTGCCAAAGCGACCATGCGGAAGGTGAAACAAAACCTGTTTTGGGCGTTCGTTTATAACGCACTTGGCATTCCGCTTGGGGCGGGCCTTTTTTATCCGTTCGCCTCTCTGATTATCAGCCCGGAACTGGCCGGTTTGATGATGGCCGTTAGTTCGGTCTCAGTAACATTGAACACTCTGTTGCTCAAACGGTTCAGGCCGAAGCTGGTGATGAGAGAAGGTCTCCCTCTCGTGAGCGGAGTCCCCACCCCTCGTCTGGTTTCAGGGAATGCTACCGGAGATTAGCTCGGAGCATGGCAAAGTAGTATCAAGGCAATTCCTGTTAAGGAGTAATCTCATGGAATATGAACAAATCGAACGCGAAGTGGCACGCAAGAGTGCATGGATTTATCTGCCGGTTTCTTTGGGCACAGCCCTACTGTTTTTATTGGCCGCCCGCTACGGGGGCTACCCCCCAGTCGCTGTTTACGGCGGCGCGACCTGGGTCGCGTTGCTCAGTCTGATCATCGCGATGCCAGTTGTAACGGCACGCGTGAAGAAACAGGGTATAAAGAAATAACCCATCTATTTCAAATCTAATTGATTAAAGGAGAACCATTATGACAATCGATCCTGTATGCGGTATGGAAGTCGATCCCAAATCGGCCGCGGCGACGTATGAGTACAAAGGCCAAACCTACTACTTCTGCTCGCCTGGTTGCAAAGTTGCGTTTCAAAAAGACCCGGAAAAATATCTGGGACACGAACACGGCGATCACGAAGCACACGGTCACCACTAAAATAACCCAACCCCCCTTAACTGCCTAAGACCCTGAGAGTCCAGGTGATTTTCAGGGTCCTAGGTATGGACATCCCTCTCATGAACCAACCCTTTTCCGACGAACTCCATGCGGTTGAACAAAATCCTCCACAAAGAACCCCTCTCTCGACCCGTCTATGGCTACTCATCACCCTGGTCTCATTCCTATTCGGCTGGGGCGGGGGGTATTTGGCCTGGGGGCGCATTACCCTGGCAGGTGAGGAGCCTACTAGCCTTTCAAAGGCCTCTGCTGAACATCAGCACGAAGACCCAATGGTGGCGCTTGTCCGCCAGATCAATCCGCCGGATGGATACGTCCTCCCCCTCAACTATGGTGATCTGGGGCCACGCCTGCTCGCTACGGGGGCCATCAACTTCGACCTTTTTGTGCAACTATACGAGCAAAAAGGTCAGCCCCTTTCAGAAGAACAGCGGGCTGTTTTGATTCAAGACAGCCAAAACCCGATTGTCTTCACCCGCCAAAACGCTAACTTCCTGCTCAACTTCTTCTGGGCGGTAGGACTCGTGAACCAGAATCCGATCCTGACGAAAGGGCCGATGGTGACATACAGCGAAGGAGAAATCGGACGCTTTGCCTCGACGGGTGGGTGGACGTTAGGGGCAAAACCCGCAGTGGAGTTATACGCCAGTGTCCCTTTGTTCTCGCTGACTCCTGAACAACAAACCCATCTCGAACATGTGGCCGGGCAAGTGTACCGCCCATGTTGTAACAACCCTACCCATTTCCCCGACTGCAATCACGGGATGGCGATGCTGGGGTTGCTGACCCTATTGGCTTCCCAGGATGTTGGCGAAGAGGAGATGTTTGCCGCCGCCAAGTATGCCAATGCTTTCTGGTTTCCACAGCAAACGCTGGAGATAGCGATGTTTTTCCAGGCGGCCCAAAATATAGAATTTAATGAGGTGGAAGCCGATCTTTTAGTAGGGCCAAATATTTCCTCCGGAGAAGGGTTCCGCAACATCCATGCCTGGCTGGCGGGGCAGGGCTTGTTGGAACAAGCGCCAGACAACGGTAATAGTTGTGGGGTGTAGATGATGGAACAGCCTGTAATCCAAACTAACCCAGCCGCGTTAAACCGCCGGATGTTGGTTTTCGGCCATGCGTTGTTGTTCGTGCTGGGCTTTTCAGTTGTGTTTGTCGTCGGTTGGGGAGGGGCAGCGACGTTGTTGGGACGAGTTTTTGGAACTTACAAGAATATCCTCGCGCAAATGGGCGGGGTGGTGGTGATCGTATTCGGGTTATCTACGCTGGGGGTGTTGAAGATCCCCTGGCTGAATTACGACACTCGCCCGGAATGGCGGAACTCCCCCCGCGCAGGGTGGGTCGCCTCTGCTATGATGGGCGTATTCTTCGCAGCGGGCTGGACGCCGTGCATCGGTGCGACGTTGGGAGCGATCCTCACGTTGGGGTTCAGCGAGCCAAGCGGGCAGGCCATGGTGCTTTCCAGCGGGTACGCTCTGGGTTTGGGCATTCCCTTCTTGTTGATTGGGCTGGGAATGGAACAAGCCGCCGGGTTTGTCCGTCGTTTCCAACGCTATTTGCGGACGGTGCAAATCGCCAGTGGGTTGCTACTGATTGTCATTGGGGTGATGTTACTTACCAACCGGTTGGCGTGGATTGCCATCTGGACGCAGCGAAACGGCTTTTTCCTGGACCTACCACAGGGGGCCGCGGGGATTCCAACCTACCCGATTGCTATCCTGGCCGGACTGGTTTCATTCCTGTCTCCCTGCGTACTGCCACTCGTCCCAGCTTACATCGGCTACCTGAGCGGGCACGCGTTTGGTTATACCGGGACTCAAACTTCCATTTTGGACAAACCATGACTTCTTTGCAAGTCCTTCTGCTTAATTCCCGCGCCTGGCGGGGGTTGATGTTGGCTAGTTTCTTTCTGGGGAGCGCCTGGACGCTTGTCTCCCGCGTCCCCCCGGCAGTGACCACCAACGGTGCGGCGCCACCCAGCCCTCGGGAAGGGTTCTCCGCCCCGGATTTCACCCTTGAGCTGTTAGGCGGCGGTGAAGTAACCCTGTCCGATTTAGGTGGACAGGTTGTCATGGTTAACCTGTGGGCTTCGTGGTGTCCTCCTTGCCGGAAGGAAATGCCTGATATTGAGAAAGTCTATCAGGATTTCAAGGATGATGGATTGGTTGTATTGGCGGTCAACACCACCTACCAGGACAGCGAATCCGCCGCGGCGACCTTCGTTCAGGAGTTTGGCTTGAGTTTCCCTATTCCTCTAGATCGCACAGGCGCAGTCGCCCGGCAGTATCAACTACGCGGTTTGCCCAGCACCTATTTTGTAGACAAGCAGGGGGTGATCCGCTCGGTCGTCGTCGGCGGGCCGATGAGCGAATCTCTGATTCGCTCGAAGATCCAGGATTTGCTGGCGGAGGTTCCCTGATGTACCCCTACTTGCGGCTCGGCCCTTTCCTGTTACAACTGCCAGGGTTGGCGATGTTAGCAGGCATTTGGGTGGGGCTTTTGCTGGCAGAAAAGGAAGCCGAGAAGTTGCGCCTCCGCCCATCGGACATCTACAATTCGGTATTTTACGGGCTGGTGGCCGGTCTGATCGGGGCGCGGCTGGTTTATGCAGGCCGCTACTGGAGCGCTTATGTGGATGACCCTCTCAGCCTGGTTGCGCTCAACCCTAACACCCTTTCTCCTGTAGGGGGCTTATTCATTGCCTTGATCGCATCAGTTCTGTATGGCTGGCGCAAAAAGCTTCCCTTGCGCTCGACGCTGGACGCACTCACCCCAGGATTGGCACTTTTTATGGTTTTTTTCGCGCTTGCCCATTTCTTGAGCGGGGATGCCTTTGGCGCACCCACCCAATTGCCCTGGGCCATCTATCTGTGGGATGATTATCGCCATCCAAGCCAGATATACGAATTCGCGACCGCATTAGGAATCTTTTTGCTTGTATGGCGGTGGCCGCAGGGAAAACCTGGAAGCGGCCTCAATTTCTTGGTATTGATTTCTTTGATGGCTACCTCCCGTCTTTTTCTGGAAGCCTTTCGGGGAGACAGCCTACTGCTGGCGGCAGGGTTGCGCGCCGCCCAGGTGGTCAGCCTCACTATTCTACTGGCCTCTTTGGGACTGATGAAAATCTGGGTAGCCCCACAAACAAAGGTCATATGAAACCGAAGCTGTCTCGACGTGAGTTTCTGAGTCTGGGGGGACTGGCTTTGGGTGGGCTGGCCACCAGCCCGTTCAACCCGTCCTCCCCCTACCCGGAGGACCACCCGCCGCCAGAAAACCTGATGCGCGTGGCCTACCCGGCGGTGAGTGTGTACGAAAAACCGGAGATGGATGCGGCGTATGTGCGCGACCATTATCGGGATGAGCTGATTAATGTTTATGAAGCCTTCACTCCGCCCACTGGCCCGGCCTATAATCCGCTCTGGTACCGCGTGTGGGGCGGGTACATGCACAGTGCTTATTTGCAACCGGTCAAAATTCGTTTCCACAGCGTTTTGGATACCGTCCGGGAAGGCGGCCAACTGGCGGAAGTCACCGTGCCGTATACACAAGCCTATCACTTTACCCAAGCCAATGGCTGGGAGCCGGTCAACCGCCTGTATTACCTGTCTACCCACTGGATCACTGGCCTGAACGAAGGCCCGGATGGTGAACCCTGGTACCGTTTCACCGATGAACTCCAGCCGGTGGATTACCACGCTCCGGCGATGCACTTCCGCCCCATCCCAGACGAAGAACTTGCTCCGCTTTCGCCGGATTTGCCTTTTGAAGCCAAGCGGATTGAAGTGTCTCTACAGGGACAAACTCTTATGGCCTATGAGGAAGATCAACCTGTTTATTTCACAAAAGTGTCTACGGGCATCCCAGACACTAATCCTAAGCCCAACCAAATTCCCACGGCCACGCCTGTCGGACGCTTCAACGTTTTTTCAAAAATGCCTTCCAAACACATGGGCAACGCGCGCCTGACAGATAACCTGGACGATTACGTATTGATGGGTGTGCCCTGGACCGGTTTCTTTGTCGAAACTGGCGTCGCCCTGCACGGCACCTATTGGCACAACAACTTCGGCTGGCCGATGAGCCGGGGTTGTGTCAACTTACGCCCGGAAGACGCAAAATGGCTCTTCCGGTGGGTCACGCCCGTCAGTCAACCTTCCGATTGGGAAACGCGGGGATACGGTACCGAAATCATTGTTTTCTAACCTTTCAAAGGAGCACCTATGCATTCTTCCTCACAACCTCTTGCCGTGCAAGAGCTTCTTGAGCAGCAGTTGAAAGCTTTTTCACGCTTCCGATTGCCTCCCTCGACCCGGTTGACCTACTGGCTCAGCCGCCATTGGATGTTGGTCTTCAGCGTCTTTTACGGCCTGTTTGTCGGGTTGCCTTTCCTGGCCCCGGTTTTCATGCAAGCCGGGTGGGAAATCCCGGGACGCGCAATTTACTTCGCCTACCAGTTTTTCTGCCACCAGCTTCCTGACCGGTCGTTCTTTTTGTTCGGGCCACAAAGGATGTACGATCTTTCTGCCATTCAGACAGCCTGGCAGAATACGAACAATCCGATGGTGCTACGCCAGTTCATTGGCAACCCGGTCATGGGCTGGAAAGTCGCCTGGTCAGACCGGATGGTGGCGATGTATGGGAGTATTCTGCTGGCGGCCTGGGTTTGGGGACTACTACGAAAACATGTGAGACCCCTGCCCTGGTGGGGGTTGATCCTGTTTGCCCTGCCGATGTTTCTGGATGGAACCACCCACTTCTTGAGCGACCTGGGTGGGATTGACCAGGGTTTTCGGTACTCCAACGCCTGGCTGGCCACCCTGACAGGCAACGCTTTGCCTGCGATGTTCTACACGGGGAATGCGTGGGGGTCCTTCAACTCCCTGATGCGCCTGCTGACCGGGTTTTTGTTTGGGGTAGGAATCGTCTGGTTTGCTTTCCCCTACCTCGAAGAAATTGCGCTGGACATGCGGAAACAAGTCGAACTTCGTGTCCAAGCCATGCAAACCCTTTCTGGGAGATTGTTCCATGACCAACGCGAAACCCAGGCGTAAATTTCCCATCTTCCTGCTCTATGTCGGATTTGCTCTCGCCATCCTGGCGCTACTTGTTTGGAGCTTCGTGCGAACCTTAGAAGAGAACGACACCCGCCAGGTCAGCGTCGAACTGCCCGGACAAGGATTTGTGACGATTAGCCTGACAACCGATCCGTATCCTCCGCTACCCTCTGGCACAGTGCAATTGAACGTGATGGGAATGAACAGCCGCAACGTGATGGTGGACCTCGGCCCGGAGATTCCCTTTACCTTTGGCCCGCAGGGGAGCGAGACCCCGCAAGGGCGCGGGACGGCTACCCCGCTAGGGGATGGCAGTTACCAGACTGGGGTCCAGTTTACCATTCCGGGATCCTATTGGCTGCTCTTCGACCTCGGCGGCGGTAGGTCTGTACATTTTCAAGTTCGGGTAGAACCAGCACAATAATAACAAAACTAGAGGAGCTATTATGAAAGAACAATCACGGCGTGAACAACGCCAGACCAAGGCACGACAAAAACGCCTGAAAGCCAACCTTGTACGAGGCGGGATCATCGCTGTTGCCCTGGTTGCTTTTGGTTACTTTGGTTGGCTGAGCCTGCGTCCCCAAGTAGGCGAGGCAGTCCCTGTTTTGGCGTCAGGACACGTTGCCGAAGGCCAACCGCTTGACACGCCTGGTGCAGAACCGCCGACTTCGGGGGATCATTATACCGATCCGCTTCCCGCAAAATTCTACCAGGAGGCTGATCTGGCTGGTTTGCCCCCCAATCCCGATGGCTACCTCATTCACAACCTGGAACACGGGTACGTTATCTTTTGGTACAACTGTGCGTTGGTAGAGGACTGTGAGGGCCTGAAAAACCAGATTCAAACGGTCATGGATGAGTCGAATGGCGTCAAATTGATCGCTTTCCCGCGCGATACCCTGGAAGCCCCGGTCGTGATCACCTCGTGGGGGCGAAAACAGGTCTTTGAGGCCTTCGATCCTGACATGGCACGCACTTTTGTGAAAAGAAACCTCAATCGCGCCCCGGAAGGGACGGTCCCCTAACTGGATAAATGCTCCCCATGATTAAAACCGGTTCTCGGATTTTATTGGGCTTGTTCGCGCTGGCCGTTTTGGGAGTTGTGATCTATTCCCTGCCCCCGGTGCGGGCGCGGCTGGATTGGCGCATCTCCGAATGGAAAGCCCAGCTCAAATACGCCCTTGCCCCACCGGAGCAAGCGGTGTTCGTCCCGGAGCAACAAGAAGCGTTTCCCACCCCGACTTTCCTCCCCAGCCACACCCCTACCCCCAGCCCGGTGCCAGTAACGCCAATAGCCACGTTCCCCGGTTCAACCCACACGCCTCCCCCAACGCACATACCTACCCAAACCCCGACGCCTCTCCCGGAGAGCGTGCAACTGACCGGGGTGCGTCACGAATTTCAAACCTGGAACAACTGCGGCCCGGCGACCCTCTCGATGGCGCTTTCCTTCTGGGGCTGGCAGGGGGATCAGGCCGTCGCCGCGCCCTTCCTCAAACCCATGGCCCGCGATAAAAACGTGATGCCCTATGAGATGGCGGCCTTTGTCGAAGAGCAGACGGACTTTGGGGCCGTTCTCCGGGTCGGAGGTGATCTCGCTCTGGTCAAACAGTTTCTTGCCGCCGGACTGCCGGTTCTCCTCGAAAAAGGGTTTGAAGGCCCGAATTTCGAGGGCTGGATGGGACACTACGTGTTGGTCACAGGCTACGACGACGCGGCCCAACAATTCACCACTCAGGATTCGTTCCTCGGTCCAAATATCGGGATAGCGTATGACAAGATCGAGTCCTTCTGGCGGGCATTCAATTTCACTTATCTCGTGATCTATCCCCCGGAACGAGAAGCTGACGTGCTGGCGATTCTGGGGGGTCAAGCCGACGAAACCGTCAATGACCGGCACGCGCTGCAAGTCACTTCGGAGGAGATTTACGCGCTGACTGGACGAGACCAGTTTTTTGCCTGGTTCAACCAGGGGACGAATCTCGTTGCTCTTCAGGACTATGCTGGAGCCGCCGCCGCTTACGATGAAGCCTTTGCCCTATATGCCGTGCTGCCCGAAGAAGAGCGTCCCTGGCGGATGATGTGGTACCAGACCGGCCCGTATTGGGCCTATTACTACAGCGCACGCTACACGGACGTGATTAACCTGGCAACGACCACCCTGGACGCCATGAGTGAACCTGTCTTGGAAGAGAGTTACTACTGGCGCGCGCTGGCCCGCGAGGCCCTGGGGGATGTAGCGGGGGCTATTGAAGATTGGCAAACCAGCTTGAAACACCATCCCGGCTTTGAACCCAGTTTGAGCCAGCTGTCACGGCTGGGTTTGGAAATCCCCTAATCTCTGAGGAGCCTGTTATGCGAAAATCTACTTTCTTTTTCTTCATCGCCCTTTTTGCAGTTCTTTTATCGGCTTGCAAGGGGCAATCCGATTCCGGGATCACCCCCGCTGCCGACAAACTGACATTCCTCTTCTTTTATACCAACGGGTGAATTCCTTGAAGGAACATGGAACCCGTCGTGAACGGGTTAGAAGAGACCTATCGAGATCAGATCGAATTTCGTTCGGTTGATGTGAACACCGCTGAGGGCGAAAAGGCTTTCCGCGCCTACGGGCTGCCCGGCCACCCGGGGTATGTTCTGCTCAACCCTGCCAGCGAGGTGCTTTGGATGGGGTTTGGAGAACAAAGCCGGGAAAGCATTGAAACACAAGTCGAAGCAGTACTCGCGAAATGATGTGGTTCCTCGAGATTGCGGCCTCTACCGCTGCGACTCGCTACGATACTCGCGCTGCTTGCGCACCCACCTCAATGGTGTCGTTAGGAAAGAGGGTGCGCACATCTTTGAACGGCATCTGGGCCAGTTTGAGCACGCCCGTCGCTTGACCATAGAAGGGTGAGCATGACCGCCCGGCCCTCATTCCAATCTACGTTCTTGCGTTTGAGAGCACAGGCTTCGTGAACCCGTAGACCAGTATCGACAAGCATCAGGAGGTGGATTCTCTAAACCTAATTACCGCATGTATCCATGTAGGTCAGTGGGCTTGAGATATTCATAACCCTCAAGGCGATTGTTGCTTAGGCAATGTTCACCAATTGATTAAGCAAGTTCTCGGAGAACGACATCACCAACCAGACAAAAAAAAGAACGCTCCTTTTCCCGCTTCACCCGAACAATTGGTCAGATGTTCAAGGTGTTGGTAATGCTAGAGATCTGGAGGTTTTGGGGAAGGGAAGTTACCTAATCATTTGACCGCGCCAGGACATTGGCGCTGATCTCGAATACCAGCTCTGGCTGGCCTGGGTCATTGGACGTAATGAAGACTTGGCGGATGATCTCCCCGGTCAAATCTGGGCCATGAGCACCGGAGTCGAAGGCAACATGCAAGATACCGCTCTCTCCCGCTGGGATGGTCAACGGTTCCAGCGTGGCGGTCGTACATCCGCAAGTTGTGATCACCGACTCAACACTCAGGGGGGCACTCCCTTCATTGCGGACGACAAAATCATGGGTGGCAATCTCTCCATTGACCACCTCTCCAAAATCGAAATTTGTGGCGTCCACCGCAATCCTTGGTTGTGCAAACCCGCATGCCACCAACAAAATACCCATGAAAAATAAAAAACTGGCAATAAAAATATTTCGCATATTGATTACTCCTCGTCAAATTGGAATGAATAGAGGAAACTCACCAAAGCCCAAACCTGATCTTCAGTGAATATCGTCCCCCAATATGGCATCCCCGTCCCCATTCCGCCCCTGATGATTTTTCCTTCAAGCAACGCGGGACTGGCTCCCAGAATCTGGTAAGGATCGGCGAACGCCGTTGGAGGCAGTATGCCCTCCATCATTGTCGCGCCCTCATTACCTACCACATCCGCAAAAACACCATCCCCCGCACCAGTTTCGCCATGACATGCCGCGCAGTTCTGGGCATAAAGGCGCACTCCAGTTTGTAAAGCTTCCGGCGAGGTGTTCTGTGCCCACACCCAGGCCACCAAATCCCAAATCTCCTCATCGTTTAAAGGAGAAAGCACAGATTCTTTTCGGAAAGCTTGCCAGGTCTCTGCTGGACTGTGGCTTTGGTAATATTCGAGGGTCAAATAATGGGTAGGAATCAAGGCGTCCCAAATTGCGCCGCGTGTAACCGAAGGGGTAAGGGTTGGAACAAAAGGAGCCAAGTGTGGAGCACCCAGATCGAGATCCAATAGCACGTAGAGGGGTGGAGTGATGGGAGTTGGATCATCCGGCTGTTCGCGATGGTCTGCCGGGTCAGTGACTCCGATAGTGCCGCGCATCCGCCAATGATTGGGGCCACACCAATGGGTGCAATAGAACGTATAGGTCCCTGGTTTGTCAAAGGTTAGCGTTAACTCCGTTACCTGTCCGGGTTTAACGTCCACGGGTTCCCAATTGGTCATCCCCACCGCAAACCCATGCAACACATCATCGGAAGTCAATTGAAGATGGAGAGGCTGGCCTGCTTCGACCGTCAGGCTGTTGGGCGACCACCCACCCGCTTCTGGCATTGCCGCGTGAATGACTTCGGCATGTGGCTGGGATCCCCAACCTGCAAAAACAGCGACGGGAAGTCCAACAACCAATGCCAAGACCAATGCGCGAGCTACCCATTCGGGTTTCATCCGACCAGGAGCCATAAGATACCTGCCATCAATAAAAATGAATATAGAATAACCGGACGCGCCCCGCGCCTGGTTTTGGGGTGGTCTTCGCCAGCAATCCGATAAGCTGTAACGACCGCGCCGACAAGTCCAGCCACCAGGACACCCGCCTGCAAAAACGGAGTGAACCCGGTCAGGTAAGGGGTCCAGCCCCATCCAGCCGTCCCAAATAAATTCCATCCCCACCCAAAAGGATCAGACAAGACCGGCCAGAGATACGAAATGTTCGCGAAGACAAACGAAAGGCTGAACGCGACCCAGGCTGCCAACCCAATAGGAACCAACGCATAGGAGTAGGCAACGAATTTTTGTTTCCGTATCTGTGAGGGCGTTGTAAGGCCCCCTCCCGTCAAGAGGCAAAGGTAGAACAAACCGGGTAAGACGATAAAGGTTAATCCCAGGAAGGCCGCGGCATACAGCCACCAGCCTCCCGAACCCACGGCATAGGCCGTGTTTTTCAGCGCGCCCCAGGGTCCCAGCATCACCGCAGAGTAAACGATGGCTCCCCCTAACATGATAAAACCCTTGAAGGCTTCGTCTAGACCGCGCCCGCGCGGTTGGGTCAGGTCCGCCCCGAAGGGGCGCAGGTTGAGGGCCAGGTTGTCGGACGGACAGGTTCGCAGACATTCCATGCATAGCCCGCACACATTGTTGCGTACCATACCTGCTGGGAAAGTTCCCCACGGACATCCAACTCCCTGGTCGCTCCCCGTGTAACAAGTTTTTTCGCGGTGTCCAGCACAAACTGCCGTGTCCCGTACACGCAATTCGAGAGGGGCCGCCTGGGAATACAAGCCGATGAACCCTCCCACAGGGCACAGATAACGGCAAAAGGCTCGTCGCTCGAAGATGACTCCCATCCCCGTGGCAAGCAATAAAAAAGTTGCCAAGACCAACGCAGTTGCCTGGGGCTGGGTGAGGATCACAGTGCTGAACAGGGCTAGTAAAGCAAACCCGGCATTTTGTAGCCAGATGTTGCGAAGTTTCTTCGGCCATTTGCGGAGAGGCCGGGTAGGAGAGTGATGTACCAGGATGCCTCCATTTTGTAGCCATTCGCCGGGCATTGGAATCGGGCAAATGCTACACCACCCACGGCCAAGCAGAGGAACAGCCACCAACATCAACATCGCCCACCAGGCAATCCAGACGACGACAATGCTCAAATTGCGACTGCCCACAGGGGTTCCAAGCCACCCAGATAGAATCGCAAACACGAACCCGGCCAAAGCCAAGGCACGCAAGATGAACTGCGGCCAACGGTTGACCAAAAGGGATCGGATGACGGGAAGACGCAAGAGGTCGTAGCGCATCATGGTTCAGGGGTGATGAGATGGGATTTAGGGAAACGGATGAATAACGCGGCAACCGTGATTAATCCGGCCAAGACTAGCGTACGCCAGAAGAGGAGATTGTTACCAACGATGAGCTTGCCGGTCATGAAGGGGTGGAGTGCCCCGCAGGTGACGGCACAACGAAAGCGGAATGTCCCGGTGCGGTCAGCAGTGAAGGTCAGGGAGGCGGTTTGTCCAGGGTCAGCAACCAAACTGAGATCATAGCCATCCAGATACAGGCCGTGAACGACATCCTTCGCGGTCAGTTCGAGCGTGATTTGATCTCCGGGGTTGACATGCACCACCCCTGGCTGAAAGGCAAAGTTCCCTGCCGTGAGGTGAATGTGGCGCTCTGTAGGAATGGCAGGCGCGGCTGGCAAAGGGAAAAAAGTGATTCCCAACGTAAGCAGTGCCAGAATGCCAAGGCCCCAAATTGCTTTCTTCGTCAGGATCAATCCGGTGGGAGGGTATATCGTTTTCAGGTGCAAATCATCCCCCTGAAGTTGGTGGCCCGAATCGGGAATATGTATCATTTACATAATTTAGGATTTCCGGCACGCTTTTGCCTTCATCGAGTAACCGCATGGTATCTTGGGTAATATCCACGCAGATGGAACAGCCGAGGGCGTGGTTGTCAAAAGACAGTTTTCCGTCTGAGGCTACACTGGCGAGATAGCAGTCGTAGTTCGATTTGTGCCCCATCGCGCCGCACCCGCAGTAGCAGGGAATTTGCGAAAGGACATCCGGGTTCGCGACCGCGTATTGGTAAGCTTCTTGAACGGTCTCTGGAGCTTCAAGCACCATGTCGGGCATTTTTTCAAGAGACATCGGGTGGTTGTGCCCAGGGATTTGGGCTTTCGGACTGCAGGCTGTCAAAATGGGAAGCGCAAGCAGGATGAGCACGACAGGGAAGGTTAATTTTTTAGCCATAAGGTACTCTGAACTATTTATTTTTGCGCCACAGTCGCCTGTACCCAAATTTCCGTTTGAGGGTTGTCAGGATCGTTGTTCTCGATGATGACTCCGCGGCGCACCGTCTGCCCCGCGACATCGCCATGAAAACCCGCATCAAAGGTCAACGTCATCAAGGAAACTTTACCAGGTGGGATCACGGTCGCCGTAAAGTCGGCGACGGTACAGCCGCATGTCGTATACACGCGGCTGATGGTCAAAGGCGCTTCGCCCTGGTTGAAGATGGCGAATTGGTAGGTCACGACATCCGTCGGGCCGATTACGCCAAAGTCGTAGAAATCTTCGGACAGGGTGATTTTCGGTTGTGGGCCATCTTTGGGTAGGAAGGGAATTTCGCCCAGTTTCGGGCCATCCATTTCATGGGTCGCGTGCAGGGTTTGGCCATAGACAACGTCTTCTGGGGCATATTTGATGGAAGCTACATTGGGTTTGTTGCGGTTTAACAACCAAAAACCGCTAAACCCAATCAAGAGCAGGCCAATAACTATGACAGCAATCTGAATTCCTTTCTGGCGTTGGTGCCGTTGGTGGATACGTTCGCGGGTTTCCCGGTGATTGAAGGTCGTGCTTTTATTCATGAGTTATTTCTCCTGTGTTTTTTCTTGCGTGAATGGGACTTGTTCATGCTCATGCGGCATGTATTTCATCATCATCAGATGAGACAGAGGGCAAAACAGGATCAGCCCAATCCACAATACAGTATTCATGGGAATGTCAAAGAGAAAAACGGCTGTCAGCCCAATAACGGGTATCAGACAGCAAATCAGCATAAGAAGAAGGTGTTTTTTCATCGGTAAAACTCCTGTAAATGATGCTTGCTGTGGGATTAGCGCTCCCAAATAAAAATTCGTTCAGGGGCGTCCAGGTTTACCAGGGTAAGGGTGATGGTCGAGGCCTCTTCCAGAAACTGTGTCGCGTTTACTATAGCTGGGAAAGAGAGGATTCCTTCGACATGATGCCCACCCAACGGCGCATCCCACTTTATGGCCTGGACGATTTTGCCTGTGTCCGTAGTTAGGGTCGCGAGTTCAGCCAGCTTCATGCTCAAATCCACTGAATGGGTATCTAAAGTCACCTGGAAATCGAGCGTTTCGCCGCCTGGATTGTTCGGATTCAGAGGGGTAATTTCGACGGTAACGGCTCCCTGATCGTCTACCAGGGTAGTTCCCTCTTTCCAGGAAACAGTGCCAGGCCTGCCTTGTGAGGGGTCATTTTCCTGGTCGGCCATCGGTGTTGGCTCGGATTTCCCGGTGCAGGCCGCGAGGGTTAGGGAAAAAATCAAGATTGAAATCAGCATCTGAAAGGGTTTCATAGGGTCTCTAGGGCCAGGGTCATGAATTGAGTGGCCTTTTTACGCTCCTTGAACAAAATGAAGAGCATGACGGCGATCCCAACCAGGGTCGTTCCCAGCCCAACCAGCATAAACAAGGTCTGATACTCGGCCAGGAAGGTCGCGGCGGCTGTTAACCCCAATATAGGCAATACATCCGTCACATGATGGGCACAACAGGCAATCATCGCCAGGGTGGGAGGTGGTGCCCCCTGCTCCAGTCAGCGCGCCGGAAGGGCCAGGGTTGGCTACCGGGATGAATAACCGCTTTTTCAGGATGGTATATAGAGCCATCTGTACCCCAAAGCCCAGGATGATGGGTATAACGATCCACCGGTCTTCCCAAAACAGGTCAATGGCATGGTCTGGGCTTTCCGCCCAAGAGACAATTCCGAAGTACAAGGCTGTGAGTAACATCGCTCCTGCCATGCCTGCCCCAACCGGCCAGAGAATACGTTGTGCTTTAGAGATGGATAGCTCTTGTGTAAACATGTCTCGATTATCCCCCTGAGCGGGTAGGTTGTCATGCGCTATCCGGCGCGTTTGTGGATAGGCATTTTTGCTCGTGACAGATGTCCCTCCAAGCGCGGGACATCTGTCATCCTGAAATATCTGGAAGCCGTTTCGAGAACCTTGAAGGTCTTCTTGCATGATTAGATCATTCTATGAGGTGATAAAATCGTAAAACCGATGAACATCCTCCGCACATTTTTCGAGATCAATCGCGAAGTTGTCTTTTTTGTCTATGGATTGACTTTTTTTCTAATGGGCTTTTCTGTTGCTTTGCAATCCCGACATTATTCGCGCCTAGAATTGGCCCGGAGTTTAAGCTGGCTGGCCGGTTTTGGTTTTACGCACGCATTTCAGGAGTGGGGGGATGTGTTTATCCCTATCCAGGCTAACCTTTTCTCCGAACCTGTCATTCAGCTATTGAGAACTTTGCAATTGGTTCTGCTGGCCGTTTCGTTTGTATGCCTGATAGAGTTTGGTATCGTCTTGATTAGCCCCTCCGGGAGAGCGCGTTGGTTGCATGGTTTAGCGGCGGGGCTGTTATTGGGATGGTTTTTCCTCACTTTTTGGGTCTTCCTTCCCATCTCATCCGATTTAACCGCATGGCATCATCTGAGTAATGCGTTCGCACGATACTTTATTGGTTTTCCGGGGGGGGGCTCACGGCCTACGGCCTTCACCGCCAAACCAATCAACATATCAAATGGCTCAATGTCCCTTCGATCGTTAGAAACTTACGTGTTGCAGAAATCACCTTTATTCTTTACGCAGTTTTTGGGGGGTTAATTCCACCACCCGTGCCCTTTTTCCCGGGCAATCTGATCAATTCCGTTACTTTTGAACAGACTCTGGTGATTCCCATTATCGTGTTTCGGTCTCTGATTGGCCTGATTATGGCCGTGGCTATCATTCGCGCGCTGGAAGTGTTCGATGTGGAAACGGAACGGATGATTGAGGAGATGGAACAGCACCAAATCCTGAGCGCGGAACGGCAACGTCTGGCGCGTGATTTACATGATGGAGCCATCCAAAAGGTATACACTGCCGGGTTGTTGATCGAAGCCAATCGTCGCACATACCCGAATGAACCACAAAGCCAGCAGTTATCGGAGATTCAAACCGTCCTCGATGACGCCATCGCCGATATGCGCCGGAATCTTGGCCTTTTACAACCCGTAACCTCCAGTTTGTCTTTTGAAGAACGCTTACACCAGTTGGCAAACGATAACCGTTTTCGTTCGCTGATCAATATTTCTCTGGATTTCACCCTGCCCGAGATAGAGGTGATCCGTCTGCGTGAGGCGGATCAAATTCTGGCCATTGTGCAAGAAGCCCTTTCCAACGTGATCCGGCACGCACACGCCAGGGAAGCGCGCGTGGTGGCGCGCATCCATCATCACTTCCTGGAAGTTTCTGTTCAGGATGATGGGGTAGGCTTTGATTCGGCCCAGCCTCACGGTTTTGGGCTGCAAAACATGCAGGAAAGGGCACGCTATCTGGGAGGGGAACTCCTCATTTCTTCCTCCAACAAAAAGGGAACACAAATCACTTTACGAATGCCCTGGAGGGTGCATGAGCAAAATTAAGGTTTTCATTGTGGATGATCATGCCATCGTCAGAATGGGTCTCAAAGCGCTGTTAAGTTCTCAAACAGAGATGGAAGTGATCGGGGAAGCAGGAACTTCTGCCGAAGCCCTGCGTGGCGTCACCAGCCTACAACCGGATGTCGTTCTGATGGATGTCCGTATTCCTGGTGAGGGAGGGATCGAAACTACTCGGCAGCTCACTCGCCAATTTTCCTCAATCAAAGTGGTGATTCTCACATCCTACGCGGACGACGAACTGGTCAGAAGCGCTATTATGGCCGGGGCGGCGGGGTATGTCCTCAAACAAGCCAATCCGGATAATCTACTCCGGGCAATTATTGCCGTTTATCATGGAGAGGCCCTCCTGGACCCTGCCACCACCGCCCGCCTGCTCTCACGCGTCCGCGAAGCCGACCGTAAGGCAGAAGAAGATGCGTTTCGTGATCTCACAGACAGAGAGCTAGAAATACTTGTGGAAGTCGCCCGAGGGAAAACGAATGTGGAAATTGGACAAATTTTGAGCTTGAGCGAAAACACGGTACGGAATTATCTCCGCACTATTTTCGAGAAACTGCATCTCACCAACCGGATCGAACTGGCTGCTTTTACGTATCAGCACCACTTATTTGAAAAGATGGGACGCGAGTAAATTGCTTTTCTACCCCTCAAATAATCCTTCTATACTCACCAAAGCTAACTCCTGAGGAGTTACCACAAAAGCAAAACGGCAGATGATCATGTGTCATCTGCCGTTTTGCTTTCAAGCGGGATCCATTATTCGCCCGCAAATAAGGTAAAGAAAGGCGGGAAAGTGCCCAGCAGACCGAGCGCCAACAAAATGAAGGCGATGGTGGTTGCGCGGGCGAAGTTGACATTTTTCCCCCGGAAAATGACATGCAAGATGATCCACGAAAGGAAAAAGAAGAGTACGCCCAGCAATGACTTGCCGGTAAGCGGCCCGACCGGGTTGTACCAGTTGAGGGCATTTTTGATCGGCTCAGAGGCTTCCGCCAGGGTGGTGAACAAGCCGAGGGCAGCGGAACCAATGCCACCTGCAATCAGGGCGGCGGCGACTGGGCCATTGGGCAGGTCTTCGGTAAAGGTTTGGGGTTTTGTAGTCATGGAAATTCTCCTAATGAGTTCTATAAGGCAAGGGTTAACGCACCGGGGCAACTTTGTTGATGAAAGCGCCAAACATGCCAGCGATGGCCGCCGTAGCGAAGGCAACGATGAAAAAGACCATCAGGGCACGCCGTTCCCCAACTTTCTTCGCCAGGGAGGGGCCATAATAACTGACGGCAAAGGCGACAATGGTTGCGGCAAAGGGAGCCAGCCAGCCTACGTGTTCTTTCCATTCCATGCCGAAGGTATGCCACGCCGCCGTGTTGTCATTGGCAAGCAGGAGGTAGCGGGGGAAGGTGGTCAGGTCAGTCGTCCCTTCCGGGGGCTTCGCACGATACCAGGGATACACGATAAACGTTCCCGAGATGACGGTGCCCCAGGCAATCACGGCCATGGCCCACAACCCGATTTTCATCCGAGTCATGCGTTCTTGAATGCCTTCAACGGTCACCCATTCTGGGCGCAAGCTGTATAGCCCGGCCAATCCGCCAGCAAACGACAGCAAAAAGGCTGCACCAAACAACATCCCGTGAATGACGGTCCAACTTTCACGAATTGAGATAGACATAAAATGCTCCTTACTTGATGAGTATGTTCAGACGTTTCTTCGAGGAAGAGGGTGTCTAAGTTGATGATGCTCCAAATATATCCTCCTTTCGAGGGCCCCGTTAGACACAGTTGGACGTATTCAATTAGGTATCTTTGGACTGTTTTAGATCCATATTGAGACTCTGCAACCCCTTCACCCTAAATCTCCACTTTCTTTTTTCCTTTCAAGATTCTTCCACCCCCAAGCAAGACGGAAAGTTTCCCTGTGATCTTAATCCCCGATTTCCCAATCAATACTTCTAAATCAGCAGCGATGAATTGTCGATAATATTCCCCTTTATAAAGCGTAATCAGGTGATCAATCAAAATCTGCCAATAGGATTAAAGGGCAGGTCATACTCCACGCTAACGATGACCCCGTTTGGTTGGATGCCCCGCACCATTTCTTAGAGCACCTTTTCTCTGACCGTAAGCGGCATATCATGCATAGCAGAAGGTGTGGCCCGTTGCCTTGTTGCTCTCCGCTGCGCAACATTTCATCTACCGTGAGCCAGCGGGGATGGACATGGAGTCCATTCAGGACGCTGAAATTCAGCCGTCACAAGAAAACCTCGTGGCCCAACAGATCCTCAAACCCAATACCACCCTTTATCCGGTCCCAATCGTGCTGATCACCACCGGGGGAGAACACCCCAACGTGATGACCGGTAACCGCATTGCTTCGTGTTCCGCCGAACCCCCGCGCGGTACTCACACCAACTGATCCAGGAATGGCTCACGGATTATCTGGGGGTCGTTACAGGGCGCGAGGAAGACAGGATCGAAATCGCGGGTTTGAAACTCACTCCCGCCACAAAAGTCAAGACGCCGCTGTTGGCCGACTGTCCTGTGAATATCGAATGTGCCGTCGAACACACGCTGGATCTGGATTCACATACGTTTTTCATCGGACAGCATCGGACAGGTGCTTGCGGTTCATCTGGAGGAGTCCCTTTTAAGTAGGTAACAAAAAGTTTCTTGCACAAAATAACGCCCAAAATCCGCAAAAAAAAGTGACGAGAACTTTCTAATACCTACTTAAATGCACAAGGGGATATGGATCTTGCTTTGGTCAAGGGGATTATTTATGCCTGCGGCACCGTACACGAACGGCCGACATATAAATTCCGAGTCGAAGATTTGCGAAACGCGATGGGCGAATCATCCAGCAACGAACCGGAGGCGATGGCCAGATGACATGCCTCCGGCGCACGCAGTAATGGATGATGATCTACACCTGGCAAAACCAGTACCTTCCAGTTGGGCCGCGTTCGGACGAGTTCTAACACACCTTCCAGCGGCGCAGTCTTATCCTGATCTCCGTGCAGACACAGGATAGGAAGTCGATTGCCTAACGTGTCAACATCCCGATCTACGTCGTACTGATAAATGACTTCCCAGAGTGAGGATGTGAAGGAGCGCCAATTATGTTTGACAATGTCGGCAGAAATTTCGCGTGGGAGATTGGGCTGGAAATAGGGGACGAACCAGGCGAACACGCGTCGGGTCAACACACAGATCATAACCGCCAGCACCATGTTCGTCAAAAACCAGTTTACCAGCGGCCCATTGCGGAAATATTCGATGGCTTTGTCCTTGCCGCCAAAGTACGGCAGACTGAGGAGGACAAGGCGCTCCACCTGTTCAGGGTGGCGGGCAGCGTATGCTACCGACAGCAAAGTGCCCATCGAGTGGCCAACCAATGTGAACGATCCGTGTGAGGCCAGCACCTCGTGCAAGGCTTCGACATGCCGATCTATGGTGTAGCGCGTCCACGGCTTCGGCGAGTCGCCGAAGCCCAGCGGATCCACAATTAGCACGCGATGCGACTGTGGCAAAGTGCCCAGGTATTTCTCATAGTAGCGCGTCGTGCCGCTGAGACCAGGGATGAAAACCAACGCGGAGCCGGATGTGCCCATCTCGATGATATGCAGGGGTTTCATGTCAACCTTCCACAATCAATTTGCCGCGCAACATACCCATTTGGCATTGAAAGCCAAATTCACCAAGTTTATCAGGCGTAAACTCCACGTTGACTTGTTCTCCTTCGGGTAACTTGGCGCTCTGGTTGAAATCGGGGAAGAGTACCATTTCCGAGCAGGCAGAGCTTTCCTGTCTCGTGAATGTCAACCGTACAGGTCGCCCTTTTTGCACAACGATCACATCGGGTGTGTACCCGCCTTTCACAGTGATCGCCACTTCCTGCGCGCCAGACTCGGATACGGCAACGCGTGTCTGTGCTTTGGGGGCGAACCAGAAATACCAGGCGATGAGAATTGTCATTACGATGCCTGAAAGAATCACAAAGATTTGTGGATTGGACATGTTAATCTCCTTTGACAGCCCGCCATAAAGACAGCGGACCAAATATAGTGACGAAATGCTCCGTTTCTTTGACTTCGCCGAAACTTGCTTCCGTTACGAAGCGTGGAATCAGCCCCTCGAAATTGTCGGCGGTCTCCTCGAGACGGCGCATGTAATTCGTCATGAAACGGGTGAGAGATGAGTGTGGCGCGCCGAAATCCAGAACGTGCAGTTCGCCGCGCGGCTTGAGTACGCGGTAAACCTCCTTGAACGCGAGGCGCTTGTCGTCGGTGACGAGGTGGTGAATGACGAGGCTGGTAACCACTCTGTCGAAAACGGAATCAGGATACGGGAGGGATGTTGCGAGTCCTTCATCCCATTGAATGTTTGTTTCGCGGGATTTGGTGCGCGCGATGTCCAGTACCTGTGGGTCGCCATCCAATCCTGTGACATTCGCCAGCGGCGCGGCTTGCTTGAGCATGACCGTCAGTGTCCCTGTGCCACAACCGAGGTCGAGCACGTTCATCCTGGGCTGAATGTTGGTTTGTTCGATCAAACGCCTTTTGAAAGTTTCCTCGCGCATAACCCATTTGAGCAAGGGATCGTAAAGCGGCGTGAGCCAGCGAAAACTGAGGGCAGGGATGTATTTGTTTTTAGTAGACATGCTTCAGTCTCTTTCTTTTGCTTCATGCAGTTTCTAGCGAAGCAGGTGAACAGTGGGCCAGCCTGTGATTCCTTCTTGTGACGGATAAACTCGGCAGCTCAGCACATAAGCCTCGCGCTCTTTGGGCCATAATTCCATGCCGTTCACGCGGAAGGATGGTGACCCAGGAAACTTGAAGCGGATTGCGTCTTGGTCATCTTCAACCTTGACCAGTTCCACATCTGTTTCGATTCCATTGAGTTTCAAAGCTGACTTCAGATTTATCAAACCCGTCTGCCAGGAGGGACAACCATCAAAGTAAAGCAATTCAATTTGCATATTCACCGCACATTGGTGCTGACGAAATACTTCACGCCGTCTTTTGACTGGTCCTTGAGGGAAACAGGCGCGGAAGAAAAGCGGGCGTATTCGCTTCATAGGCGGCATAGTCTTCACCAAACTCTGTCAGTGACTCCCGTTCCTCACGCCGCGCCAGTCGGACATACATCCACACAAGGATAGGAAACATGATCAAGGTAATGATCGTCGGCCATTGAACGAGGAAACCGGTCATAATCAGGATAAAGCCTATGTATTGAGGGTGGCGGACGTGGGCATACGGGCCGGTTGTGGCGATTTGATGTGTGCGTTGGGCTTGATAGAGGACAGTCCAGGCCGCGCTGAGCAGAAAGAATCCGCCCGCGATCAATCCATTGCTCAACAAATGTAATGGGCTAAAGTGTGGATCGCCCTTCCAGCCCAGAAGCGTTTGCAACAGGTGCCCGTTGTTATGCGTGAGCAGGTCAATACCAGGGTAGCGGCTGGCGAGCCAACCAGAGAGCAAATAGATGGTTAACGGGAAGCCGTACATCTCTGTGAACAGCGCCACCAGAAAGGCTGAGAATGCTCCAAACGAACGCCAGTCACGTGCAGTGCGTGGCTTGAAGAAGCTGAAAGCAAACATGATAAAGATGGCGGCGTTGATAATGACCAGCGGCCATAGTCCATAGGCAGGTGTGTCTTCGTTCATTTTTTCTCTCCATCGGTTGCATGGTCGGCGTGGTTCGCGTGATTACCGTGTCCGCCGTGCATGAACAGGTGCAGGAGCAGGCACAGGAGCAACAGGGCATATGGCAGGAATCCGAAAAAATGCGCGGTGTGTTCGGTGATCAAGAAGAAAGCCGCAATGGATAGAAAGGCAATCAGAGTTAGCCCTGCCCTCGACCATAACCATTCGCGGAATGTAAATTTTTGTGGGGTGTTCATAATGTGTGACCTTCATATTCGCGCTTGGTGAACGCCTTCTCTGACTCAATTTCAATTCCACAAACTGGATCTTTAACTTTCATGGTTATGTCCTTTCAGGATTGAACTTACTTGCCCGTCCCGCAATTGCGAATTCGCCCAATTGACGCCACTTTTGCACACGCAATTTGCTGGTTTCCAACTCCGAGCGGAATTCATTTCCATAGAATTGGGTGGCCTGCGGATGGGCAAAAAAGAGCGGCGCGGGCCAGGTTGAGATAAGGCTTTTGAGCAAATCTTCAAAGTAGAACGTGCCACCCGGTTTCAGCACGCGGGCGATTTCTTTCAGCGCCTGCTGCCAGCCAGGGATGTGATGGATCACGCCAAAATCCACTACTGCGTCGAAGCTGTTATCAGGCGCATCAATGGCTTCGGCATCGCCGACGAAGATGCGGGCGCGGCTTCCGTATTTTGCCAGGCGCTTCTGTGCGAGGGCGACCATTCTCGGATCGAGATCGAAGCCCGTGACATGATCCGCCTCAAGCGAGAGCAGGATTTCCATTCCGACACCACGCCCACAGCCGATTTCCAGCACGCGCTTCCCGGTCAGCGATCCGCGCGGGCCGATCAGCCGCGGCGTTTCAAATTGCCGTTGTAAGGCTGCGCGCAACGCGTTATTCACTAAAGCATATTCAAGGTTATTGAGTTTCATGGTAATCTCCTTAATTCGGAGGATGAATGCTTTCTGCCTTCATCCTTTTGTCTTTATCGTCTTGAATTAATTAACGGGTTTCGAGGCCTTATACAGCGCCATCGTGCCGAACATGGTTGCATATCGCGCCGCCTCCTGGACTTGCTGTAAACCGGCTTTGCTAAAGAACACCGGCAATAGTCCGTTCACGTTGTCGGTGGTCGTCTTGAAACCATCCAGCAACTGCACCAGGAAGAAAGCCAGGCGCATGAGCGCATTGCTGGCCTTTCCCCAGTCTGCAACATGCAGCTCTCCGCCGGGCCGCAGGACTCGATACACTTCTTTCAAGGTGCGTTCCTTATCCTCGCGGGTCAGGTGATGGAAGAGCAGGCCGGAGAAAACACGGTCAAACGAGTTATCCGGATATGGCAGGTTGAACGCCATGCCTTCATCGAGAGTAATGGTCAGCCCGGATTTGGCGATCTTAGCTCTCGCGATTTCGAGAGCCTTTGGATCCCCATCCAGGCCAGTCACTTTCGCCTCAGGATGAGCTTGCTTGATAAGAAGCGTAAGCGTTGCCGTTCCACAGCCAAGGTCAAGTACTTGATAATTTTTTGTCACCCGGGCCTGGCGAACGAGGGCCTGCTTGAACTCGGTTTCGCGCATCATTCTTTCCATCACCATGTCGTAGAAACCGGTCAGCCATTCATACCGCAAGGCTGGAATATAGTTCGTGCGATCTTCGTTCATGTTCTCTTCTCCTTATTACCAGATAAAGTAATCATATTATTTTGAAAACCAACAAACAGGATGTCTTCTATTTTTCGAACCCTGTTTACCAGAAAAGACAGCCTTCGAAATAAAGTAATTAAACTTTCATCTTGATTTATCTCACACTAAATTTGGGTTTGAACCCGCGCAGGCGATTGGCATTGCCAACAACCGTCACAGACGAGAACGCCATTGCCGCACCTGCAATGAGCGGACTGAGCAACAAGCCGAAGAAGGGGAACAGCAGGCCCATCGCAACGGGAACGCCCAGCGTGTTATAGAAAAATGCACCGACAAGGTTTTGATAGATATTCTTCATTGTGGCGCGGCTGACTTCAATGGCTGTGACTACGCCCTTGAGACTGCCTTTGATGAGCGTGATATCTGAGGCTTCGATGGCAACGTCTGTGCCTGTGCCGATGGCGAGACCCACATCCGCTTGTGCGAGCGCAGGCGCGTCGTTGATGCCGTCGCCGACCATCGCAACCTTCTTGCCTTCTGACTGTAGTTGTTGAATATTGTTTGCCTTGTCTTCGGGCAGGACTTCCGCCAGCACGCGCGTGATGCCAACCTTGCGTGCAATCGCTTCGGCAGTACGGCGGTTATCGCCCGTGATCATCACGACTTCGATGCCCATCTTTTGCAAGACTGCGATGGCTTCGGCAGAATCTTCTTTGACCGTATCTGCCACTGCAATGATGCCTGCGGCTTTGCCATCAATCGAAATAAACATGGGTGTCTTGCCATCATCAGCGAGTGATTTTGATTTTTCTTCAAGTGAACCGAGCGCAATCTTTTCGCGGTTCATCAATTTCAGATTGCCGATCAATATATTTTTATTTTCAACTTTTGCGGACACACCATGACCTGGAATGGCTTCAAAATCTTTCACTTCCACCAGCTCCAGTTTACGTGCCTGCGCACCATCTACAATCGCCTGTGCTAATGGATGTTCGCTGACCTTCTCCACAGACGAAGCTAATCTTAACAACTCATCATCATTCACTATTGATTGCGAAGTCCCCGTAGGGGGGTCACTAAGCACCACATCAGTTAATTCTGGCTGGCCTTTCGTGATCGTACCGGTCTTATCCAGCACGACGATATTCAAAGACCGCGCAGTTTGCAGCGCTTCGCCAGATCGGATGAGAATTCCATGTTCCGCGCCTTTACCGATGCCGACCATCAGACTCATCGGTGTGGCCAACCCCAGCGCACATGGGCAGGCAATGATCAGCACCGTCACGCTGGTCACCAGTGCATAGACCAGTTGTGGCTGCGGCCCGAAAGCGAACCAGACGACGAAGGTCCACACAGCGAGGATCATTACGACAGGCACAAAATAACCAGAGACGGTATCGGCAAGGCGAGCAATCGGAGCTTTGGAATTTTGTGCATCCTGCACCATCTTGACGATTTGCGCCAGCGCAGTATCCTTTCCAACTTTTGTGGCACGGAACTTGAACGCGCCTGTTTTGTTGATGGTCGCGCCGATGACTTCATCCCCCATCTTTTTGGAAGCGGGCATTGATTCGCCCGTTAGCATGGACTCATCCACAGCCGAACTGCCTTCGACGATGACACCGTCCACAGGGATTTTCTCACCGGGGCGCACCTGAATCACATCGCCGACCAACACTTCTTCAACGGGGATGTCCATCTCTTTGCCATCGCGAATGACACGCGCAGTCTTGGCTTGCAAGCCTAGCAGCTTCTTGATCGCTGAACTGGATTGTCCTTTGGCGCGCAATTCCAAAGCTTGTCCCAACACCACCAAAGCAATCACCACCGCCACCACATCATAGAACGGTTCGGATGTTCCTTCGGGAAATATCGCTGGGAAGGAAATCGCAAAGGTCGAATATAACCATGCCGCGCCTGTACCTAATGCAATGAGCGTATTCATGTTAGCCGAGCGATGTTTGAACGCCGCCCATGCGCCTGTGAAAAAGTCGTACCCTGAATAGAACAGCACGGGCAGGGTTGCCACAGCAGAAAGGATCCATGCCCATCGGATGGTCTCCATGGATAGATCGCGAATCACGGGCACGTATTGCGGATACGCAAACAACAACACAGGCCCTGAAATAATCGCTGCGAACCAGAACATTTTCATCAAGCGGCTGTATTCACGCGCATGTGCTTCTTCCTGTTTATCCACGGGCGCGTCGCTCAGCGCAGGGCGTGGCTTGTAGCCCCAGGTTTCAATGGCTTTGTTTAATTCTGCCAGCGATGTATTTTGTGGAAGATAATCCACCGTTGCTTCCTGTGTGGCAATGTTGACGGTTGCATTCAAAACGCCTTGCGTGGATTTCAATTCATCTTCGATAAATTTCACACACGAGGCACAACGTAGATTCTCGATCCCGATTTTGACGTTCGCGCCGCCGACTTGAAAGCCAATGGATTTGACCGCACCCACGAGTTTTGATACATCCACTTTTCCCGCGTCATACTGGACCTCAAGCCTGTTCGCCGCTACATTGACTTTTAACTCACCGACGCCATCGAGCGCGCGCAGAGCGGACTCAAGGTGAGTCGAATGTTCCTTTAACGGCAAACCGCTCACGGGTAGTTCGATGCGGGTGAGAGTCATTTGCGGATTGAAGCCTGTCGTTGCGGACGTCATCACATAATGGTGTGGGTCTTTGTCGAATTGATCCACACAGGATCGAGAGCAAAAATAAAACGTTTGCCCCATGTGCTCGCGTTGGGCGAATGCGCTTTGGGGTTCGATTTCCATTCCACAAACTGGGTCTTTAACTTTCATAAGTTGTTCCTTTTTCAAAATCTGGGAGATTTCTAACTGTTTCATCTCTGAAGTTTCAGGCGCGCTTGCCCTACTGTTCGTACAATAACAGGCAACGCCACTGCTAGCATTAAGAGCGCAATAAGTTGCGACTGGGTCAGCCCAAAGGCCACGATCTGATACGAACTGGTGAAACCCAGCAAGAAGCGCTCCACACTGTACAGCGCAAGATACACCAAGAACAACAAGCCATCGGGCCAATTCTTCTTGCGGAGTTGCCAGAGCAAGGCGAAGATGCCAAGGTTGGCTATGATCTCGTACACGGGCATCGGGGTGTAGTACACGCCTAATTGGGGCACCATGGCATTGGGGCTGGTATAGGCGAAGCCAAAGGGACCAGCGGTGGGTTTGCCCATTGCATCGCCCGTGATGATGCAGGCTATCCGCCCGATCGCCTGGGCGAGGACGAGGCCGGGGGCGAAGGCGTCAAGCAGACGTGGAAATTGCCAGCCGCGTTGCCACGCAAGCAGGGCAACCGTAAACAGGCCGCCGATCAGGCCGCCCCAGATGGCCAGGCCACCTTCCCAAATATACAATGCGCGAATCGGGTTCATAACGTACTCATGCGGCCAATGATCGAGCACATGGAATAGCCGCGCGCCGATCAACCCACCGAGGACGACCCAAAGGGCGCTGTCGTAGATGTCGTCCTTCTTAAAACCTTTGCGTTCGGCTTCATGCGCTGCAAGCCACACGCCCACTGCCATGGCCGTCATGACGATGACACTGTACCAGCGCAGCATAAAGTGGCCGATGGTGAAGATAATGGGATCAATACTGATCGTAATCATGTTGAATAACGCTCCAAAAAAGGGAGACTTCCGAAGTTTGAGAAAATAACCTTCCTGATCAACCGGGTATCCAAACCCCGAAAGCCTTGTACCCCGAAATATTGAGACAACACTAAATATACTTGCCAAGCAAGAAATAAAAAAGCGTCATTTCGCCTGTTCTGATACAGGCAAAATGGCTTAGTAGGGGACAGGTCATTTGACGTATTCATGCCACTTGATTCAAAATTGCCTGCGAGTACGGAAACCGATCCCCCAACAGTTTATCTACAACCCGGCTCAAGGAAGTGGTTCTAACGTTGGATAAAACCGAACTCATAAGCTCTGGCGTGTGCCGTCCGTTAAGAGTAAATAACATTGTGTTGCACTTGCAATCACGGCCTGTTGAGCCATTCCAAAAAAGAGACCGTTTGCCACGCCCCCTGGAATAGCGTTGATACGCAACTCGTAATCTGGCTCAATCTTTTGAAACCAAACATCAAGGATCAAATTCCCTTGCTCAGTAATCACGAACCCAGACCTGTTCATCACCCTCCTCACCTTGATCTCGACTGCCTCGAGCGAGCGTAGGCGAGCGATGACAAGTTCACGCGCGAACGGGATCACTTCTACTGGCACCGGATGATAGTGACCAAGGCGTTCTACCAACTTGGAATCGTCGGCAACAATCGTCAAGCCCTGGGCGAGCGAAGCCACGATCTTTTCCTTAAAGAATTCGCCTCCCCGCCCTTTGATCAGGTTCAACCATGGATCGATTTCGTCAGCTCCATCAAAGGCCCAATCGATCCTGTGTTGCCAAGGGCTGACCAATTCAATACCTGCCTCAACCGCTGCATCAACGGTTTCGTATGAAGTGGCTACGCCAAAAATTTTCAGCCCCTCCTCTCGCACCCGCGCTGCAAGCGCGCGGATAGTGCCTAGTGCGGTACTCCCAGAGCCTAATCCGATTACCTCGTTGTTCATCGCCCACCCCGCGACGATCTTTCCGGCGCGAGCTTTTGCCTCTTCAATTGACGTCAAGGTAGTGCTCCTATTCTGAAAGATTTGTCCTTTGCTTCAGAGCCGGTCGTGTCCCGCCCGAATTGTCCGTCAATCCATTCCGATCGCGAGAATCAGCTAAAATCTCCAATGATCGCGCCTATATGGGATTGCGGCACCCATTCAAGCGTTTACACAATCAGTGGATTCCAATCGTGATACGTGTTCTTGATCTTGCCCGGCGGGATGCTCAGCACAATCACGAGCACGCCGATGATGAGGTCATTCAAGCTGGCTGCCAGCGTGCCGCCGCCGAGCAACCAGGGTAGCACGATAAGGCCGAGCGCCAGCGCAATGTTGATAAAACGAGCGGCACGGGTCACTTCTGCAAAGGCGATGATGGCGACCGTCACGACCAGTGCGCCGAGGATGTGATCGCTGTCTGCCGCCTGGCCCTGGGTTTGAAAGACATCGGGCGCAATCATCAGCCACGCGCCAAGTAGCGCACTCACGAGCAGATTCCACGGAACCGTCACGCCCCAGAACATCTGACTTGGATGATCGGTCTCCGGGCGCTGCGGTGTCAGGTTATCCCCCAGCGCATCGCCGCCGAGCCAGAACGCGCGCCAAACCGATTTGCCTGCGTGGCGAGTCTGCACCAGGAATTGAAGCATGGCAATCACTTCATCGAGCGAGAGCGCGACCATGATCAGCATAAACAACGCAGAGAGGAGACATGGCGTGCACCACGCACCGACAATGACGGGCTGTAACATAATCAGCACGACGCTGACGATGCCGAGCGGCACCACCATAAGGCCAAAGAGGGCCACCATCCACGGCATTGTGCGCCAGCGGCGCGGGTCACCCATGAAACCTGACAGGAGTTCGACAAGATAGATGAACGCGCCCAGGCCCGCATCTGAGATAGGGAATGATTTAGAGAGATCGGAACCGAGAACCAGAACGGTGCCGTCGCCAAAAATCGGGTCCCACACCCAGGAGATATGCCCCAATTGGAACGCAGTCATGTACCGCGCCAGGAAAAAGCTCAAGAGGGCAAGCGCCAGAATGGGCGCTCGCTGTATCCAGGTCGATGGGTTGTAGGACCATCCAAGTGGAATTTCGGAACCCGGCATCGTCATCATCATCGGGATCAGCACGGCAAATGTGATCACGAACATGCCCATCAAAGTATCGTTTGCGTACGCGGCGGCATCCGGTGTGGAGAAAGCGATCGGAGCGAAAGCCAGCCATAAGCCCACGAATGTATTCGCCCAGGCAGCCCAGACGCGCTTCGTGCGAAAGGCGATCACGGCCAATGCCATCACCAGAATCCCGCTGATCACGTCGCTCCAGATCATAGGTACACTGCGATAGCCGAGTGAGAATGGGCTGACGATCAGCCAGGAGCCCAGCACAAGCAGCGGAATCTGCGACCAACGCGCCATGGCCACCATCTCCATCATTAGCTTGCCGGTCTCGGGCATTTTGGCTTGGGCGACACTCTGCACATCTTGCAACTCCTGATACACATGCGCTTCATGTTGTAAAAGTAGACGAGGAAGTTCGAGCGCCAACTGCCGATGCTCCTGTTCCATCTTCATCATTGCGATATGCGCACGCGGGTTTTGCTCCATCAGCGCGTGTGCTTTGGCGTCTTCTTTTTTCTGAGCATCCTTTTCGCGTTGGTAAGCCTGCGCCAACTGCGCTTGCTGCCCGCGCATCTGTTCAAGCTGCAACTCTATAGTATGCACACGATCATTGTCTTTATCAGACCCGCTCATATTCATCCCCATTGAATCATTTTTGTCTGCGCTCGAATCGTCCATCTTTGACATATCATGCTTTTGCATGTTCAGATCCTTTCGCAGGTTTTGCTGGTTTGGACTTTACTTTCGCTTTGGGCGTTGCTTTTGCTTTGGGCTTTGCCTCTGGTTTAGGCATAGCCATTGCATTCGAATCGTTCATTTTTGACATATCATGCTTTTCCATCTTCAGGTCCTTTGGTTTGGGCATCGTAATCGAACGTTGTACCTCTTTGCCCAATCGCATCAATTCATGAGGCTCAATCTTTTTCACCTGATCGACTGAGGATGCCAATTCGCGGAGCCACAGCGGTGGCTTGATATCATTCTCGCGGTACCACGCAAGCGGGTCGGCTTGGAGGGCGGGTATCATTTTCGGCAGCGTGTCGCACACCGAGTGCTTGGGCTTCCAGCCCAGGATCGTGTGGGCACGCGTAATGTCGAGCTCGAAATTGTCGGTAGCGAGGTCAATCATCCACGGTTTGATGAAGGGCGGTCGGTTCAGGGGTAGTTTCTCCTGTGCCCACGCACCCACTTTGGCCACTACCTTGGGGAGAGCGTACGTTTTCCATGCTACGTCGTGGATCAACCGTCCGAAGACACGCTGCAACTCATCATAACTGGGTGACTCAGGCTCACCAATCAGCAGCGTCAATTCAGACGGTAGTTTTTTGCGACCTGCGACTGCAAGCACGATTGATTCCACCACATCATCGTTATGCACGAACACCTGGCGACCAGCAGAAATGTCGCCAGGAAAGAGATACGCAGTGGTGTCATGCTCATAAATGCGCTGGATCTGTTGCGCCAGCGGAATAGAACCACACAGGTCGTGGTAGACGCCGGCAATACGCAGGATGACGGCAGGAATTTTGCCGCGTTCGGCGTGGATGACTTGCTCGGTCTTGACTTTCGACTCTGGATAGGGCCACTTGGGCTGGAGCGGCGAATCTTCGTTGATGCGTTTTCCAGGCGCGGAAGGTGCGTGTACCAGGTCCGTGCTGGAAAAAATAAACTGCTCGACCTCAAAATCCTGCAACATTCGCAGCAGGCGCTCGGTGCCGCGCACCGTGACCTCATCGTAGAGCGGACTTGGCGCGCCGGAAAAATCGTAATAGGCGGCGAGATGAATCACTGAGACGAGGCGGTTGCCGTGCATCTCACGGATGGCTTCCAGCCCGCGGCGCAGACTTTTGTCGGAAGTTAAGTCCACATATAGACATTCGGCACTGGGCGGGGGATGCGACGGCGCGCGCCGGTCAAAGCCGACCACATTAAACGATTCCGCCAAGCGCTTGGCCAGCGGGTAGCCGATCCGGCCGCTGGTGCCTGTAATCAAAATTGTATCTTTCTGTTCGTTCATACTTAGTTCTCCAAAAGGATGTGAGCGACCGGGGCGTTCTCCATTGATAATTAACTATCGGGCACCCGTTCAAAGAAAAGCGAGCGGTTGAGCAACTGGTTAGCCGTCGCTCCTACGAATGACAGTGAGAAACGCCAGGCCGCCAACCCAGAGTAAAGCCGGTATCAGGAGCAGCCATTTGAAATCGGAGTTTAGCTGAAAATTCGTCAGGCTCATCGTCCCGACTGTGAATAGCCCTGCCAACGCGAGAAAGATCCAAGTCCGTTTCTCTCGCACGACAGATGCCTTCATCGCCGCTAAGATCGTTAACAGGCCCGTACCCGTCATGAAGCCACCCATGACAGTAAAAACACGCTTCAACCAAAGTTCCAGCCCAGGCATGGCAGATTGAATCTCGCTTGGGACAGCTCCCATGTAACGTAAATCTTCAGGGAGCAGGGGGGGGCGTAGGAACATAAAATATAAACCCAGCCCAATCAGCCAAATCCCACAGGCTATAAAAATAAACATAGAAATGGATGGACGAGGCTTTCGTATTTCCATGGGCTGTTTATTATCGCTCTGCATTTCTTGTTTGCTCATTTTTCTCCTTGTCGCTGGCCTCGAAATCTACTACTTTGCTGGCACCCCCCACTTCCGGGTGAGAAAGTTGTAGATGGGGACGAACACGAGCCCGACATACGCACCGTAGAGAAAGCTCTCAATCAATCCTAGCAAGAAACCCCAGAAGGTCAGCCACTTGAAAGCGGGCAGCACCGCTTCCAGAAATTGATACATGTGCAAACTCTGCGGCACGATCAATCCGTAGATGACGCACAGGACGAAACTGATAGCGGTAAAAATTCCCAACGACCAGCTCACGATTTTGATATTCAACATTGCTCTTACTCCTATAGATTTCGCGGTTGTTCAGTGCCATGTCACAGGTGGCAGTTTCTTCTTTCAACTTCCGAGTGCGACTGGGTTCAGCCTTTCAGTGCGGATGCCCGCCTGAACTCGTTTTCTCGATGCGAGCTTGCGCTTCGTCTTTTTCTCTTTCATCCTTGCTTGGTTGATGATCACCCCCGCCATGACCGCTATGACCGCCGTGCCCGAAGAGGTGCATGGCGATAAAGAGTCCAAAAACCAGAATCGAGAACCAATTTTCCAATAGCCAATCCATTTCACGTTTCTCCTTTCAGTCTGTCGGGGGACAGTAACGCCTGCAAATCATATTCGAGCAGCCCCCCGATGCGCTCGATACGGATGTCGGCAGGCGGATACTGCGCAGTGATTTCAGGGTCGAGCGCATAATGCCCCTGTCGCGGGAAGACGGTCGTCACGCGCCCGCCCCACACCTTCTTGATGTCGGCGAGGAGGCGCAGCTTATCGTCCACCATGACATAATGCTCTGCCGGGTAGCGGCGCACGACATCATCCAACTCTAGCTCTTTGTGAATGTAGATGAGGACATTGCCCTCGACCGCCTCAAAGATTCCTGAGCGTTCGACCTTGCGCGGTTGGAACACCACGTCGCCGTCGGAAAGGATGACGACTTGACCCCACTGGCGGCAATGTTCGATTGTGTCGAGCGAGTTCGGATACAGCCGATTGGCAAACGGGTAATTCACCAGAAAGTATGAGACCGCCAGCAGCTTGGAATCGTTCGGATGCTCGATGCGGTAGCGTTGCAGCGCTCCGAGATAATCCGCGTAGCCAAGTTCAATCCGCAACTGCTCGAATATCTCCCAGTAATGATCGCTATGTTCCTGCCCGACCTCGCGATTCAGGTAGCGGCGGAGGTCGCTGATGACACGATCATTGTCGAGCAGTGTGTTGTCCACGTCGAAGAAGAAGACGACCGGGTTCGGCGACATTTTTATTCACTCTCTTGGTCGATAAAAGTATGCGCGTGTTGAAGTTTGATATGTGCTGTTCTAGGAATCATCCTACTTTCGTATTCCCTTTACCGTTAAGGCAGCGTGGGTGATGGCTGGCGAAAACGTAGCTTCTTTGGGAAACCTCCGAGATTTCTGAATCTGAGGTGCATATAGATGAGAAGACTCAGGATCGCCGCGAAGAAGCACCAAACCGAGATCAGGGCCAGGGCAGAAAAGAAGTACGTCGCGATGAAAGACAACAACGCCAACACACCAAACAGCCTCACGAACCCGTGACTCGAGAAGAAGCCACTGACACACGTCGCCGAAAGGTAGAGCGTCATCACCGGAATCGCGTAGAAATGTGGCGATGCGTAGACGATGTTCCTGCCGACAACTTCAGCGATCACAGGGCTGGTCACGATGAAATAGAGCAGGTAGAGTCCCACTGCCACTCCCGCGACCTCGAACCCGAAGATCGCCCTTTTGCGCCAACGTACGGCTTCCAGGATGCCTATGGCGAGCGGCACATAGATCGGCCATAGGACATGCGAGAATCCCGAATACACATACGTCATCATCTGCTTTAGGAGCGGCGCGTTATAGGGGAATGTCAGCCAGATGACACCCTCGGTTAGCTGCTGGATCCCGAACAGCAGCGGAATCATCGCGAAGGGTAACTCGGTTCTCGCCTCCGTTCTTTTTAGCGTCGCCACGCCGACCACAGACAGGGTGGTGCCAGCGATGAAACTGGCTGTAGCTGAAAAACACATTGGACATTTCCTTTCGTTGCGCACCATATACTCTATTTCGCTGCGACCGTTCTTATCGCCGCGATTGTTTTTATCGCCGCTCCCACTACTTGAAAGGCCGCTTATGCGCAGCAATCATGTTCTTGCATGCCTTGATGCCTGGTCACCGCGAGGGTGCCTTTGGCCTTACTCGCTTCGTCTGGTGAGCTGTGGGCGATGACGGCAAACTTACCGGCTTTAATCTGTGTCTCGTATTCGATGATGCTGTCTTTGGGAATCCCGATGCTGGCCAGGCCCGCGCCTAGCACGCTCAAGCCACCCACCACCACCGCGCCTTCCAGCGCGCCAACAATCCACCCGACGAGCGGACCGGCTGCGAGCAGCGGTCCGATACCGGGAATGATAAAGAACGCCGACCCAAACATCAGTCCCCACAGTCCGCCCCAGAAGGCTCCCGTCTTGCCCCACGCTTTCATACGGTCACCGGTGTTGTAGTAGCCAACCACCTCTTCTTCCGTTTGGTAATCCTTGCCGACGATAGACAGTTTCTGCATGTCGAATCCCGATTTCTGGAGTTCACGGACAGCTTCCTCTGCCTCTTGGTGAGTGTCGTAAAGGGCGATGACTGCACTCTTCTCTATCGTTTCTGACTCTTCCAACTTCTCTGTGATGTGTCCTGCATATGCTTGCATGGTTATCTCCTTTAATTTGTCATTAGGTTTGGGAGCGCCACTGCGACGGCGTCTCCGTTTGATTGCTCGATCATATGCGGTGAAGTGCCACACGCTCCTATCGTTCGTGCCGCAACGGATCGGGCTGCTAAGCCGGAGCGTGGCTATCAGATACGCGAATTAATTTCTTGTTTACGAATTGCTGAATGCCGCTGTCGCCCAGCTCGCGCCCGTAACCCGAATTCTTGATACCGCCGAACGGTAGGTCAGCATCGGACCAGTCGATGTTGTTGACGAACATCATGCCGGTTTCGACGCGGCTTGCCACCCGCTCGCCGCGCGCTACATCCTTGGTAAAGACGGAGCCACCCAATCCAAAGTCTGAATCATTGGCAAGCGCCACCGCCTCGTCCTCATCCTTAACCCGAAAGAAGAGCGCGACCGGACCAAAGAACTCTTGTCTAAAAGCCGGGTTTTTTCGATCGATATTGGTGAGGATTGTCGGCTCCATGAACGATCCCGGCCGGTCGATGCGCTTGCCGCCCATGACCAGCGTGGCCCCATTGGAGACGGCGTCGTTGACCAGCTTTAGAAGGTCGACCAAGGCTGATTCTGTTGACAAGGGGCCAAGCGTTGTCTCTTTGTCCATCGGATCGCCCGGCTTGAGTGCCGCGAGCGCCGCTTGAAACCTCTTTAGGAATGTGTCGGCGAGTTCTTCGGCAACGATGAACCGCTTGGCCGCGACGCATGTTTGTCCGTCGTTGTACATCCGTCCCCAGACAGCCCACTTGATGGTGTGTTCCAGGTCTGCGTCTTTCAGGACGATGAACGCATCACTGCCGCCGAGCTCCAACGAGGATGGCTTGAGGTTCTGTCCAGCGCGCGCGGCGATGCTCCGACCCGCTGCGGCACTACCGGTCAGTGCAACGCCTTTGATCCGCGCGTCATCGACGACATGGTCTACCTGGCCGTGCGAGATCAGCAAATTGGTATAGAGACCGACGGGTGCACCCGCCTCGATCCACAGCTTCTCGAATGCGATCGCGCATTGCGGGACGTTGGCGGCGTGTTTTACCATCAGGACGTTTCCCGCCATCAGGTGGGGACCGGCAACACGCGCCAGTTGGTAGTAAGGAAAGTTCCATGGCTCGACGCAAAAGATTACCCCGATCGGGCTGCTCTCCATGTGCGCCTCTCCGACGGCCGGATGAAGCTTCACCGGCGCAAGGAAGCGCTCGGCGTTCTTGGCATAGTAGGCGAGAATGCGCGCGCTGAACACAACCTCTCCGCGCGCCTCGTCAATCCGCTTGCCCATTTCGAGCGTCACCAAGCGGGCGAGTTCATCGCTCTTTGCATTCATCAGTGCGGCAACTTTGCCTACGATGCGCGCCCGCTCGGCGAAGGTCGTGTGCCGCCAGGTCTCGAAATATTTCGCCGCGGTTTGGATAGCGGTGTCGAGTTGCTGGTCGGTGAGTTCATCGAAAGTCTTGAGGATCTTTCCATTGTAGGGGTTCGTACTTTGATAGGCCATTGTTCTGCTCCTTCCTGGCAAGCCCGGGGGTTGAAGGGACGATACGGTCGTCCATCCGATGGCGAGGATGCCACTGTTGAGTGATTTTTTCAAAATATCAATTTTGGGTGAGTTATGGATAAAGAGAAGGTTTGATTAGCGTGGATTTGCGATGGCGTCTCCGTTTGATTGCAGTACGGGGATTGCGGCGGCAATGTGCAAAGCGATCAAGCCTGAGATCGCCTCTTCCGATGTTGCGCCAGTCCCGTGTGGTCGCCTTCGTTCTCTCAACTGGTTATTTCTTTATCTTCATCATTCCTTTCACAGGTGGCGCTATTAAATTCAGTGTAGCGAGAAACGCCTTTCTGTATAACCGCCAACTGGCGGAGACGGGCATAGGCATTTTTGCCTATATGAAAACAAACCTCCCCCTGTGGCGCTCAGGGGGAGGCTGTGAAGGATCATATTTTTTTGTGTTTGAGCTTACGATAAGTCTTGTTTCATTTGTTCGTCCTGCTCGCGGGTGATCTCGCCCCGGGTGCAACCGCGTGTTAGACGCTTTGTGATTGCATCCCATCAAGCCAATTGACAATCGTCCTCATGGCCAGGCCATAGTTCCCTACCTGGCAGTGATTCTCGGCGCTCTCACTTCTTGTAAATAGCCGAGCAGTAATTGAGCGTGCATTTATCAGCAACTTGATCTGCTGATAAAACTGTTCTGTGGGAACATAGTGGTCTTCGCTCCCAGCCAACAGAAGAACATCCTGTTTGATAAGCGCCAAGACATCAACCGTATGGAATTGCTTTATCGTTTGGAAGTATTCGTAGGGCGACGATGTCCCTGTCACGTGCATGCCTTGCTGAATCCCCCATTCTGCTACCGGTCTCTTTTTGGCGGCCCGTTCCACCAGCGCGTTCACAACTGCCGCGGCGCGAAGATTGAGTTGGACTTTCAGCAATCCGCGCAGCAGCGGGTTCACCTGACGGAGATTGATGTCTAAGGAGTCTGTAAAAATGTCATACGCAACAACGCGTTCAACGCGCGGTTCGAAGGCCGCAGCTCGAAATACGAGACATCCCCCCATCGAAAGACCCACAAGCGTGACCCGTTCGAGCTTGAAATAATCCAGAACCGCCTTCACTGGCTTATGCCATTCGGGTGTCATGGGCAAGCCTGCTTCGTTGAGGGCACCGCCCTGACCGGGACCCTCGAACGCGATGGTGTCATAGCCCACATCACGCAGATAGAAAAGGGCCTGCGTCAACTCTTCAATGTAACTGTCAAACCCGCCGAAGAAAACGATCGTGCCTTTGGATTGGGCAGGTGTGAAACGGTAGGTCGGCAAGAATCCTTCCATACGGCCATCGGCGTAGAGTATTGCGTGGCGTTCAACCTGATCGAGGCCGTATACTCCCCGTATTGCACTTAGAAACTTTTCACGGGCAATTTTCCTATCGGCGTCGTCGGGCATCATAAAGAACTCGGCGGAGCGATAATAGAACCCGGCTCTTAGGAGATGCCCTTGCCGGGACGCATTCTCAGCCAACGCCAGAAATTCCCGCTTCCAGTCGGTATAACTCACAATGCGGGGAGCGACACTTCGCATCTCGTCCAACATGCCTTTTTCACCTACCCAGCCGAACCAACGGTTCATCTGGAAGTTCATGCTGATGTCTTGATGGAACTGGTGAAAACCAACGGGGAAGGTTATCAATGTCATTATTTCTCCGGGAATAGCAGGTTGACTAACTATGTTTCACGATTCGGCCGCTGCATGCCCGAAAATCAGTCTGTACCACCACGATCCAAGACACCAGAGTGAGGTGGTGAGGATTGTGCCCCCGATAACCACCATGCCTCCCAAGATAAACCCCAACACGGATAGCCCGTAATAGAAGGACAAGGCTGAACCCGCTAGAAAGACCGTGGAAAGAAGGTAGGAAAACTGTCGCGGCTTTGGCGTAGGTGGCAGCGGTGGCGCATGGAATACATGGCGAATACCGAGGTTGTAAACCAGATCAAGCAACATGCCGCTGGGAAATAAGGCCCCACTCAAGGCAACCAGGGCCATGGCCCCAAGCCAAATGGGCGACTGCAAGGCCAGTCCGATCACAATCAAGGTGATGGCTACTGCGGGCGTGAAACGCAGGGGCAACGCGTAACGGGATTTAGCCTTATCATCAAGATTTCCAAATCCTTGCTTATTTAGGTTGTTTTTCGTAAAAGCACTCAGTCTTGCCATTTTCAAAATCCTTTTTCTGTCTGGAATCGATCGCGTGGATATTAACCCTCGATTTTGTAATTCCTCATCATGCCTGCATCCTCATGTTCGAGATTGTGACAGTGATAAAGGAAAGTCCCCGCGTAATTCTCAAAGCGGACAAGTACCTGAACCTTTTCGCCAGGCATAACCAGCATCGTATCCTTCCAGCCATCGTCTACAAACCCGCCACTCAATTCCTGATACGCCGACTCATAGCCCCGCGTAATCTCGCGTCCGAGTACCTGAAATTGCACGCCATGAATGTGCATGGGATGAGGCATTTCCATATTCATCATGCCCATTCCCATGCCGCCCCCGCCGCCTTCGAGATTGGCGAATTCCCAAATTTCCAAATCGCCAAGCTGCACGACCTCATCCCCTGCAACCGCCTCCATTTCGAACACGCGGTCATTGATGGTATGGATCATGCCCTGCATCGACAGCGTAAACGAGTGCGGGTTGTTGCGGTTGACAGCCTCTTCCACGCGATGACGCGCAATTGTTGAAAGACGCGTCGGGAGTGGGGAAACATTCGCGCCTTTCCCGCCGACTTTCAAATTCAGGATATCGAATGACGCCCCGTTGGGCAGGCTGGAACCGCCGCTCCCCATCATGCCGCCGCCACTGCTGAACCCTGAAAACGGCAGGCTGACCAATCGCATTTCACTGTCCGTTGTTCGCCCGCTGAAATCGGCCCATAGTTCCACCCGTTCACCAGGCGCAAGCGTGAGGTAATCGCGGGTCACGGGCGCTTCCAGCAAACCGCCGTCCGTGGCGATCACGGTCAGAGGTGTGCCATCCTGCCATGCCAATTTATAGATGCGGGCGTTCGAGCCGTTCAACAAACGCAAACGGTACGCACTGGCTTTGACATCCAGGGCCGCGTTGGGTGCCCCGTTGACCAGAATCGTATCGCCGAGAAAACCGATCATCTGATCCATCATGCCGTTCGCCAGATAGACCATTTGGTTTTGCGCGTCGAACGTGCGATCCTGGATCACCAGCGGCAGGTCGTATTCGCCAGCAGGCAACCCCAGCGCCGCTTCCTCGTCGTCGCTGACGAGGAACAAGCCCGCCAGTCCGTAATACACCTGCGGGCCGGTCAACTGGTGCGGGTGCGGATGGAACCAGTACATACCGGCGCGGTTGATCACCTGAAAATCATAGTCATAACTCGCACCTGGTGCGATGGCGTATCGTGGATGTCCGTCCATCTCTTCAGGAATAAGCAGTCCGTGCCAATGGATGATGGTGGGATCGGAAAGATCGTTCTTAAGTCGAACCTGGACGCGTTGACCTTTCCCCACCCGAAAAATGGGGCCAAGATAAGAGCCGCTCAACGTCTGAATCGATTCTACGCTTCCCTCGCGCACCGCCGCCTGATACTGCAAAACGGAAGTTTCTGCCCCTGAGAAGATGGGGAGCGACGCTTTCCCAGCAGTCAGATCAACGGCCAGGGAGGGGGAAACAGGCGTGGGGGTGAATGGCGTCGAGATAACGGGAGCCGTTGTCGGGGCGGATGAGGTGGGCGGATTGAGCCCACACGCGCTGAGAGACAGGGTCCCCGCGCCCATCCCCATCAATTTGATAAAGTCCCTGCGCGTGAGTGTGTTAATGGTGAAGTTTTCCTTTTATTTTGCAATGCTTCCAGTATAGATTTCCAGCATCCAGCCGTCAGTGAAATAGCTGCGTTCACCCAAGAGCTTTACACGGCAGTCCCAAACAAAGCTCCTATGCCTGCCGTGATTGCCATTGCGAGAGCCCCCCAGAATGTGACACGCACCATTCCCTTTAGGATGCCCGCACCGCCCGTATAAGCCGCGAAGGCCCCTAGAAGTGCGAGAAAGAAGAGAGAAGTTCCTGCAACAAGCAGGACGAGGCTAGTGGCAGGCGCGATGACAGCTACGAGTAAAGGGAGTGCGGCACCAACTGCAAACGAGACGGCGGAAGTAAACGCTGCCTGAACCGGTTGAGCACTGATGGTTTCTGAGATTCCTAGTTCATCGCGGGCGTGTGCTGCCAGGGCATCCTTCGCCATGAGTTGTTCCGCGACTTGTTTTGCCAGAGTCGAATCGAGTCCCCGTTTGACATATATGGCGGCAAGCTCCTTTCTCTCGTAATCGTCATCTGCAGCGAGTTCCCTTCGTTCACGTTCGATGTCCGCTTGCTCGGTATCTGATTGAGAACTGACCGAAACATACTCACCCGCAGCCATGGACATGGCTCCTGCAACCAAACCTGCGATACCTGCCACCAACACCCCTGTATGGGTTGCATTTGACGCGGCCACACCAACAATCAGACTAGCGGTTGAGACAATACCGTCGTTTGCGCCTAAAACGGCTGCGCGGAGCCAGCCTATATGCTGTGTCCGGTGCCGCTCATGATGGAATCTAGGAATTTTCCTTTTCACAGGTTTTTGCCCAAGTAAATTACAGTCGATGCCAACAGTCGGGCAACTTACTTTTTTCCGAAGATGGCCCAGCCGAGGAGGACACCGAACCCAAGGGTAAGTAAAGTCGGAATCCACATCCAACTGATTCCGCCCATCCATCCGTTCCCCATCATCCCGTTCCCATTCGTCCATCCCGTTCCCATCCAACCGCCATTCATCATTGTCCCGTTCATGGCCCCGATTCCAAAGAGCAAGAAAAGCCCTGCGACGACGACAAATGCGATGACGAGAGGTGTTTTGTTTGTTGCGTTCATGTCATTAATCTCCTTGGACGGTACATTCCGTTTAATCTGCGTTTTCAAACCTGAGTAAATCATATAACAAACCCTCCGCAGCCACATCCATCGATCGGGGAGGGTTTGTCTCCGCCACATGGGGGAGATCAGGTAACCAGCGGATGGATTCTTGGATTACTCACCTTATTTTTGCGCGAAAACGAAGGTTTCCATTCTGGGCGGACAATTTCGCGGCTTCATGCCACTTGATTCAAAAATGCCTGCGAGGATGGAAACCGATCCCCCAACAAGGTCTCCACATCCCGGCGCAAGGCACAAGGTGAAGCCAGCTTTGTCCAGCCGTGCGGCAAAATGAATTGGGCAATGGCTAGATCGAGGGCGATCGTGAGATTTTGCATAAACGAAAGGTCAAACAAACCCGTGCCCAACGCTGACCAGGAATTGGCCAGGTAGATGAGCATTTCACTCGTCACCGCGCGGGTGTGTACCGGAACCCCGTGCCTGAGCAAAAGGCCGATCACCTCTATGGCTGGCTTGAGTAAATGGGAATGCCAGCCGGGGAGTTGTCGTAACTTTGCACAGGCCGTGTTCTCGTCGCGAATGTATCTGTGCAACAAGGTTTTTTGGCCTTCCAACAATGGGAAAGGGTGAGAAAACCTGTTCGATGGCAGGGGGTCTATCTCAGGGGAATGAATGACGGTGGTATACCGGAGCAAATCGCTATCATATCCAAGGAATCGTTCGGAACTCATCGTGCCAGCGACGAACAGATTGGGAGGGTACGGAATCGAATTGGTTAGGGGAGTATCAGGCTGAAAAATCATTTCTCCCGGATAGGCCTGAAATGACAGACTTGAAAAATAGGTCAGTAGCTCTGCCGGGCTGATCTCCTCCAAACAGATGAAAAACACGCGGCCTTGATTTTCTGGTTGACAGGCTTCTTCCAGCACTGCGAAGAACTTCTCCGCGTTGAACCGAGCTTGGGTGGTGCTCAACATGCAAACCGCCTCGCTGCCCGCCGCCCACCAGGCGTGCCCGGTCATTTTCTGAAATTGCACTGATTCTTCTACCCAAGCCGTCGCAAAACGTTCGACGAAGGTTTCCTTACTTCTATTTTTTTCCGGGCCGACCAGAAGAACCAGGGGTTTGGATTTCAATGAAACATAGAAGTTTGTCAACAATATGGGGGTGGAGATCATAGTGGCGGGGATGGTCATAGGCGCAACATGAGCTAACCAATCCATCTCGCGATCCGGCGAGCCACTAAATCCCAACTCCCCAGTCTCCTTCCTCTGATTTCCATCCAATGACATGGTTTTATTCATCCTTGTATATTCGCCAACTACAAATCCCCCAACAAAGCAAGAGCGCAATCATAAACAACATCCCAGCCGCCAGCAAGGCACCTTTCGTGCCAAAAAATGGCAGGACGAAGAGACCGACTAGCGGGAGGGTACACAGCCAGATCACGATGGTTGTCAGCATCGTCTCTGATCCGAGGTGAAATCTATCCAACCAGGAGTTTTTCATTTTGATACTCGCTTGACAATTGATTCTTAATTGGATTGTAGCCTGGGTTACAAAAGTCCAAAAGCGCAGAATGGCGTATCCCCATACAGGCATTTTTGCCTATCACTTAAACGCCAGCCTCCCCCTTGAAAAGGAGGAGGCTGGCGGAAACGCGTTCGTCACACAGAAACCGTTATTGCAGGTCTTGTTTCATCTGCTCGTATGTTTCACGGTCAATCTCGCCGCGGGCGTACCGCTGGTCGAGGATTTCGGGTGGACTGGCAGTATTTCCAACAGGCGGGTGAGAGACATGGTTGGGGGAAAAGAGCACCTTCACCAGCCAGACGGCCAGGGCAATCAGCCCGCCCCAGAAAAGCACCATCAAGATCAACCCAAAGAAACTCATCCCGAATCCTAATCCTGTCATCATGGTACACACTCCTTTCTCAGTTTATATCAGCGAGTTTTTCAAGGTATTGCTCGCGGTTGATTTCGCCACGAACATACCGTGTTTGCAATATCTCACGGGGAGTTGCGCTTCCGCCAACCTGTCCGTAGGGAGTCTGGGTTCCCTGGTTGAATATGCTGACGCGCTTCACCACCCAGACCACCAGCCATACCACCCCAAGAATCAGGCCAATGTTTATAATCAAGCCTAGAGCCATCCCCCACCAGCCAAAGTTCCCCAATCCTCCAAATCCGTGCATTCCGCCACCGATCATGGTGACACCTCCTTGTATATGAGTTTGTGCTCGAAGAGCGAGCTCAGTTTATTTGATTATGCTCATCATAATGCTGGATGATGAAGATCCTTTGAAGGGTGTTTAAAGATTCGGTAAAGATTAGTCATTTTCCTTTTTTACGAATGATACATCCTGCTTTTCCTGGTGTGCCGCGCGAACCATTTGTAGGAGTGTTGCGGGACGGAAATTTTCCACTGGTCGCTCGCGCACAACGGCCGCCCCGTAGGTCAACCCCCCTTTAGCTCGCGCCAGATCTACTTCGCCGCGTTCATTTAACACGGATTTTTCCGCGTGTAGAGCCACCACTTCGGCAATGAACAGGCTATGGGAAGGAAGCCGGACTTGCTGGATTACCCGACATTCCAGGTTCACCGGACATTCAGCCAGCAAGGGGATTTTTACATGCACTGCCGGTACGGGAGTCAAACCCGTTTCCTCCCATTTGTCTGTTTCCCGCATAGTGGTCGAACCCACAAAATCACTCACCAACTTCATTTCAGGGAAAGGAATGTTGACCACGAACTCGCGATATTCTTCGATCAATGCGTGGCTGGCCCGTCCCGGACGCACTGAGATACTCATCATCGGGGGTTCGGCGTTACAACTGGCAATCCGGTTGACCGTGAAGAGGTTGACGTGTTCCCCTTGCCCGCAGGTAATGAGAACAACGGGAACCGGGTAAAGGGTGGTGTCAGGGGATAGTTGAACTTTGCTCATTGACGTTCAGGGGATCAGGTAATCCCAGGGATTAACTTTGCCGAAGATTTCACTTCTCAATTCGAAATGCAGATGCGCGCCGGTCGAGTTGCCGGTGTTACCCACCGCACCGATCACCGTCCCCTGTGCGATACTCTGCCCGCATCCCACCCCCACCGCGCTCAGGTGCGCGTAGGCCGATTGCCAGCCCGTGCCATGATCGAGCACGATCAAGTACCCGTACCCATACTCACTCCACCCGGCGTACACTACTACTCCACTGTCCGTGGCAAAGACCGAATTTCCTTCAGGCCCAGCGATGTCAATGCCGGGGTGGATATTCGGGTTGTAGTCATAACCGGAGATCGAACGCGAGACAGTCGGCCAGAGGAAAGTGTTTGTTCCGATGGCACCCTCGTAAATCTGACCACAAGAACCCGACCCATAATACGCCGCCGAAGCCGGATTATTACGCGTGATGGCGGGTGGCCCCCAATCGCGCAGTTCCCGCCTCCCGCCAGGGACGATGAGCCAAGTTCCGGCGGCGAATTGGACGTTTTCACCGTCTATTTCGGATAAGTCTAGCCGATTGCCTGGATATTCGAGGATGTCATCAGCAGGAACCTGGAAAAATGCCGAAATCGTTTCGAGGTTATCCCCCTCGGTCCACTGGTAATAGGTGCCATCCACGGGCAAGATGTTCAACTCCTGGTCAGGGCGAAGAAACTGAGGGTTATCCTGCAACACTTCGAAATTACCCCACAGCACAGTTTCGGGCTGGAGGCCGAATTTTTCGGCGATGACAAACAGGTTGTCGCCTGGTTGGACCACATAGGTGGTAACATCTGCCCGGGGACGGCTGGGGAGGATGGTGTTGAGTTGAGCAAAACGCCGAATCCCTGCATTTGCAGGAAGGGGTGTTATTGGAAAAGGTGGCAAGGTCAGGGCAGGATTTTGTGCTTGTTGAGTAGCCATCGGGGGCGAGGTGCTATCCAAAGCAGGTTGGGGTTCGGAAGGCTTCTGGAACGGATTGCCACCTTTCCCTACCATAATCACGGTCAAGACGATCCCGCCGAAGGTGATTAGAACTAAAGGCCACAAAGTTGTGGTTTTGTGATTCAAAGCTTTCTCCAATACGCAAAACTAAGGGGTTATGAGTGCGTCAATCGCTTGTTGGAACACTTCAAACGGCTGTGCGCCAACAATACCCTGTCCGTTGAGTACAAACGTCGGGGTGCTCTGTACGCCCAAAGACTGTGCCCAGGCAGTTTCTTGTTGGACGAGTTCGGTATATTTGCCAGAATCGAGACACTCGTTGAAGGCCTGGGGATCTAGCTCTAACTGCACGGCAAAGGCTTTCAGGTTGTCTTTGTTGAACGCGCCCTGATTTTCTCCATTTTGGCTGTCGAAGAGAAAGTCGTGATATTCCCAAAACGCATTTTGGTCAGCGGCGCACTCGCTGGCCTCGCCTGCCCATTGGGATTCTGGCCCAAGGAAGGCAAAATGCACATACCCAAAGCGTACCTGCCCGGAGACAACATATTGTTCTTCAAGCTGGCGACCCGCGCCAGTGGCAAAACGCCCACAGTACGGTCACTGAAAGTCGCTGAATTCGATCAGCGTGACTGAGGCATTCTCATCCCCTATGAAGTGGCGGGTCCGAGAAAGAACAGCTTCCATAAGTTGTTGTTGACGCGCGGCCTGATCTTCGGGTACCGACGGTTCGGTTGTCGCAGAAGATTCTGAGGGGGAAACCGAAGTCGCTTCAACGGCCAATTCAGTGGGCGTGGGCGTCAGCATAGGGGCCAGCAAGGGACGCCCAAAGTAGCC